>JAABUH010002752.1_pt1 | contig 16339 bp, 17 predicted proteins | sample 5559121 | NCBI WGS metagenome assembly JAABUH01 (sample SAMN10711871, study PRJNA513364) | rock metagenome | isolation source: Antarctica rocks | place: Antarctica: Victoria Land, Battleship Promontory nord | collected 2015-12-28
TACCCAGCGTCAGAACCACAACGCGCACCGCTCCCATCGCAAACGTGTCCTCCGCCGCCTTCTCGATTCATCCTGACCACCTAACGTTGTAGTATTAGGGTGATATAGTCATCGTCTGGCACCCGTTCCGCGTCGCCGCCTCCGTCGTTAAAGGTCGTTATCCGCGCAACAGCGTGATGATCTCCTCCTCCGTGACGGGCGCCTCGGTTGGCATATGCACCCAGGTATAGGGTGGTACCGACGACCCGGCTTCGATCCGATGCAGCACCCACTCGTCGAGTGGGGTATCCCCCGCGTGCACGAGGCAGCGCGCTTGGCTTGCCACGAAGGTTTGGGCCGGGCCATCCCGCTCCGATACGTCGGTGATGGCCTCGACCACGAACGTAAGGGTCGTCGCGGCGTTCCGCACGATCAGGGCGTGATCGTCACGCTGCACCTCAACAGGCTGCCCCTCCGTAACCGTTGCCACAGCCCGCTGTAGGGTGTCAAAGAGAGTGACGGTCTGCTCCGCGATTAGTTGTTGCGTCTCTCTAACATATTCCGCGTGAGCGGCGCGTGTCCTCGGCGCACTGTGCGTCACACGCGTCCCCTCGTCCATCCCGCCTACTTTTGACACGTCCACGTCATTGTTGCTCATGCGTTTCTCTCCCTAGTCATCGTGTGGCCGTGTTGTCATAGTACCGCAAGAGATGATGGAGCCGATGCATCTACCTTGTACGGTAAACAGGCCATGAGCGTGGAGCAGACGCGCAGGCGGCAAGCGCCGGGCTACGGTGCGACCGGCGGGATGAGCGGTTAGCATACACGGTCCCGCGCGACGGTCGGGGACGAGCTACTTGAAGAAAGAGGGGCGGCAGCGGAAGAGGGCAACGGTCGCAGTGCCGCACCCTGCGCCACCACAGCCGCGCTACGGTGCGCCACCGTTCGACGGGCAACGATGGCTATGGGGCGTGATAGGCCCGCAGCGAGTTTCTCAACGCGTGTGCTGCATGTCACCGACTAGGAGCAGTGCCCCAGTCCGTGCCGCCACCAGCGGCGCGCTTGTCGTATGATGGGGCATATGTATGTCTATCTTGACGAATCCGGGGACACAGGCTTTAAGTTCCATCGGGGATCATCGGACTACTTTGTTATCGCGCTCTTGTTAGTCGATGATCCGGTCCCCATACACCAAGCTATCCACGATTTGCGGTTGCGTTGGGGCAAGCCTGAAACGTATGAGTTCAAGTTCACGCACGCCCATCACGATATCCGGCAAGCGTTCTTTCACGCGCTGCGCCCCTATCCATTCAAGGTTCGGGCTCTTGTCGTTGATAAGAAACGGCTAGAGGCCCCGCACTTGCGAAAGAAGGAAACGTTCTACAACTATCTGGTGAAGATGGCGCTCAAGAATGACTTTGGCACTATTAGCGGAGCCACTCTTGTCATTGATGAGTCCTTCCAGGGTAAGGGCTCTAAAGTAGGACTGACCACCTATTTACGGCGCGAACTCAATGCAGAGAGCGCAGGGAATCCTCGCAAGATTGAGCAGGTACGCTACCACCAATCCCACAAAGATAATCTAATACAGGCTGCGGACATGTTCGTTGGCGCGATCGCTCGGGAGTATGAGGAGAAGGACGCGCAGTATCGCCGTATGTTTGCGAAGAAGATAGGCAATGTGTGGGTATTCCCGAGGGAGGTTCGGGAATAAAGTAAGGCCCGTTAAGCTAGCCAAGGGTTCCTTTTACGGGGTTTTGAGCCCCCAACCCGGCATGCCCCTTGTCGGAACGATTCGCTTAACGGGCCATATTGTTCCGCGTGCGGAACAATCAACTACCCCTAGAATACACGCAATCGTCCATGTAGACAACCCCCTATGTGTCTGCTACTGTGTACACAGACACACAACCAACACATGAGGGAGGCCGTCAGCCGCCGCGCAATGGCACCAGGCCACCGACCGCCTCACCTGCCGGTGATGGACGCGGAGAAGGTGAACGAGGGCGTCGTGCCCCCAAGCGTCCACCGCAGGCGCACACTGTCGGTAAACGCCGTGTTCGTCGTGGCGCCCACGCCAATCCGAGGGCGTAGACGGCGTGTTGCATCCGGTCCGGTGGCCGGGTGAGGATTGAAACAACAGCCAGGGATCGCGATCAAGTTCCGTGTAATGTTGCACCCCGCCCGCTGACGGGGTGAGGACTGAAACCAGCAGGTCCACAACCAACTCATCAACCAAGCGCGCGATTGCACCCGGCTAGCGCGCTGTAGGAGTTATGTTCACACGCTCACCCTCAGCGGTGTTATGTTCACCACCAACTCCCAATAAGCCCCATTTAGCCCGTTTTGCGCACAAGTGGCCTTGTGCACAAATAGCGCGTGAATGACACGAAGAAAGGGGTAAAAGAGGCTTGTGGAGACAGGAAACAGGGGTGTGGCAGCACATAACACGGCAAACAGGGAGGGGACGACGTTGGCTCATCTAGCCGTCTCGGTCAAGGGGGAGCAACATGGCTACACGGACAAGGCCGGGGGTTTCCGGCTTATCCTTGAACGCCCCTTCCTCTACAATAGCGCACATAGAGAAAGGGACGCTTATGACAGGTTTCCATCGCAGCCTAGTAGTATCGGTAATTATTTTAATTATCAGCACGGGCATTGCGAGTTATGTCCACGCCGCATCGCCGCCGCTCTGGCCGCCGCCATCCTTGTACATTTTACCTGTAGCAGTGGCAGGCAGTACCACGGCCTTTATCCCAAGTCAGGACGCGCCGACGCATGGCGCATGGGCATCATATGCCTATAAAGTTGGACAGACAGATAACAGCTATAGCATTGATATCTACCCATCTTCAACTGCGGCAATACAAGCATCACAAGCAGCCAATCAGAACGGGCAGCCGCTGATCACCTATACGTTCACAAATCCCAACCCGTTTCACGTCTGGCTTTACGTTGAGGGATCAAGCCATGCAGTCGTCGCTGGCGCGGTCGTCAAGAACGTCGCAGTAGAAGTTGTGTATTACGGCCCCAGCGGTCTACAGCAATCGACCGACTCTCGCCAATGGGCGCCGTATGCCAAGCGTGCGTACACCATCCTGTCGGCGCTCGTCTCGCGAACGAAGCATTTTCACGCGCCAAGTGATGCAATACGCAATGGCGCCTTTATCCATTTTGTTAGAGATGTATCAACCGACAGTTCTCAATGTAGAAATGACATGTCCGTCGCCCTCAATGCCGATAATGCTTATGTCAAAGAGCAAGCGTCCGCAGCCAATGCCTTACAAGTAATCAATACTGCCCTTGACGCTTGCCGGAGCGGACAAGGATCGGTAACAACAGAGTTGGCGAAAATGTCTATCGCCCTGAAGCCGTATGCATCCGTCGCTCAGATAGGAATAGATTGGCGCTCAGGGATGGGCGCTTACGAAGAAGCACTTGGGTTGATGGCATCACCACTTAACGGAGGGGCTACCGTCCCTTCGCAATACATAACAAGCGCCATAACATCTGGGGTTACGTCGTTTGTAAACGCAGGCAACTTGACTTCCCAGATAAGAAGACAATGGCATATAGGCTGATTTTACCGACGGATCGGCCCGTAAACATACCCCGGCAGCGTGGGCATCCCTGGCGATGGCGGTCGCTGGTCGGGACCATAACTCGCGGTGGCAACGTGCTTGCGACTCGTGTCAACGCTATGGGCTGCTGGCGTCCTGACGGTGTGGGTCGTGTGCGTCTGACCTACCGTCTTACCGCTGGTGCCATCCTTCACATGGACGACCACTTCCAATCGATGTTCCACGTCTTGCGCGCTCCCATAGACCGCCGCGCCGTAGTGCTGGGCCGCTGACCCCGTGCCGTTGTAGGAAGCCAACGCCTTCTGCCAGTTGCCGCCCGCACGCTTGTAGAGGTCGGCGTCCATCTCAGCCGCGCCCTCGGCTGACCGCTTCGGGTCATACGCCGCGCCATGCCAATCCTGTCCTGGGGCAACGTGCAGATACTTGCGCGCGGCGGCATCATTGGTAAACTGATACGCGCCGTAGCCCCCATCGGGGCTGACCGCGTGCGGATCGCCGCCTGATTCCTGGGCCGCTTGCGCCAGCAGGATGGCGAGCGGGACGCCTGTCTTGCGCGACGCCGCCTCGGCCCCGTGGACGATGTTGGGTTTCAGGTAGGCCGGGCCGTGCGTCGTCTGCACACGGATGCTCTGCGCGCCCGCGTCACTGGCGAACGGGTCGCCGACACCAGGCGGGAACGGCTGACGGAGCGCGGGATTTTCCGCGCCTGGATTGAGAATAGCCGGTGCGCCCGACAGGCTGGCGCCTGTGGCGTTCGGGTCGGCCTGGAGCACCGCCCGCTCACGCGCCGCGATGGTCGCCGAGCTTTGGTGCATGCGCTGGGCATTGGCAAGTTGTTGGGCGGCCTGGTACGTCGTCTGCGGATGCACCACGTTGTCGTGGCCGCTCGGGGCGCTACTGGGGACGATCTGCCCCAGCGCTCGCACGACGGCCGCGGCCCCCTGCTCCAAGTTGAGCTTCGCCTGCTCGGACCCGCTCGTGATGTTGTGGGCAACGACCTCACTGGCCCTGGTCATATCAGCGAAGTTATGCGGTCCCGGCGCTCCGGGGGCATTCTCCTTCTTCTGGGGGAACCTGTGGCTGTGGCGCGTCCTGGGCCACCACGGACGCCTGGGGCCGCTCGACCGTAAGGGTCATCAGCGCACCTCCGGCCGGGCCATGGTCGCGGTGCTATCCGGTATGTGCACCGGTTCCCGACACGGCTTGCAGGTCCACCCGTGGGACGTCAGGGCGCCGCAGCCACCCGCGCAAGGCTTGAGAGCGGTGTCCCCCGGCGCGTCCGATTTAAACTTGACATTCAACGCGTTAGTAACGTTTAACGAGAGAGTCTCGCTAGACCTATAAAGGTTGACATTCAAGTTTAAATCGCCGCGCTCCGCGCGCTCCCGCTCGCGGCACTCATCGCAGCACCACTCGGCGGCTGTGATGAACGATCCGCATCCGGCGCGGCACATGATCCGCGCCGGTAACGCCGCGCCGCCAGCGACAGGCCGCTGGCTCTCGCGGATGATGCGCTGCGCGCTTTCAAGCGCCTGGTCGCGTTCCCTGGCCGCCGCCTCGGCCGCCTCACGCGCGGCGTCGCGCTCATAGGTGAGCGCATCGCGCTCGTAGGTCGCCGTAGCGCGGACCTCCCGTTCGCGCGCCACCTCGCGCTTGAGAACGGCCACCACCTCGGATGTCGCACGCCCCTCGGCGACTGCGGCGGCTAATCGCAGCTTCCGGCCCTCGACCGCTTTCACCTGTCGCTCCGTGGGCGCGATCTCGGTCAGCGTCGGAAGCTGCTGCCAGAATGCGTTAACCGCTGGGCCACTGAGTCCCCATTCGTAGTAGAAATCGCGGCCGCGACCACGTCGCATCGTGGCCGCGTCGTCGGTGCTGCCTGTGTCGTCTGTCGCCGCCGCGATCTTCTGCCGCCTTTCGCGCGTGAGCAGACCGAGGCTAAAGAGGACGTCGCGGCCCTCCTCATACGCGCTCACGCCCAGTCCGTGCGCTTTGATATTGTTTTCGCTCGCATAGAGCGTGCATGGCATCGCCTCGGGCAGCGGCCGTCCCAGCGGCGTGTTGAACTTCTGATGAAAGTACACGAGGACCTTCTGCGCCTTAGACGGGAGGGTCTCGTTGGTGAACAGCGCTTCCCAGGCTTTGATCTGTGCCTTGCAGTCGGCCAGCGCGGCGCGCTGCACCGCGATCAGTTCTTGGTCCGCCGCGCCCGTCGCCGCCGTCGCCGCCGGACGCGTAGCTGTGTCCGGCTCATCCGTCGCTGGGCAATACCGCTCCAACGTGAACGTATCTCCGGTGGCGAGCAGATCGTCGATGCCCTTGGCGACGGTGTGATCCCAGGCGGCCACGCGGACGGCGTAGCCGTGCGCAATAGCAATCGTAGCTACTGCGTCGCGCGCGCGCGCGACGGCGGCGACGACGTCACCCCCTTTCTTCGCCGGGTCATCCTGGTCGAGCATCAGCACGACCACGTTTCCGGCGAGGCGCTCCAGGAGCGCCGGCACGTCGCGCCGCGCGTCGATACCGGGGATGCTGATGACCGGGTAGCCGAGCGCGTCGGCCGCGGCGTCCGCCTTTTTGATGCCCTCGGTGAGGCCGACCACGTCGTCGACCGTCACCCCGCCGGTAGGGACGGCGAGGTGCGCGGGGGCGCCGGGGCTTGGCGCATCCGCGTCATCCTCGGTGCGACTCGACAGTTTGAAGTACCGCGCCTGCTTTTCCTTGACGGTCGCCCGGCGCAGGTCCAGCGCGACGATATACCCATCGAGGTCGCGGGTCGGGAGCATCAGCCCGGCGCCCCGGACGATGAGGTGGCCGTTGTGCTCACGGAAGCCGGGCACTCCGCGCAGCTGTTCGCGGCTGTAGGTGCGCAACAGGTCGGCGATCAGGGCGGCCTGGCTGGCGGCTTCGCCGGGCAGCCAGCCGTAGCGCGCGGCCTGGGCCTCGGTAAGCCCGAACGCGACGCGTTGATCCTCGCTGAGGGGGCACAGCGCCAGCAGGCGCGCATAGACGCCGTCGCACGTCTCGCGGTCGGCCGGCTGGATCGCGGGGGTTGATGGCGCGGGCGTGCGCAGGGACCATGAGCGGGGCCGCGTGGCGTCGTTCGCGCGATGGAGATAGACGCCCATGTATTTGTCCGTCCACTGGTCGGGCTCGCCGACGGTGCGGCAACCTGAGTCTCCGTTGTCGAACTGGAGACAGTACGTGGTCGCGTTACACCAGCGGCAAGGGTTGCGCCGACTAACGCGATTAGTGCGTGTGGGACGGTTACTACTAGAGGTGAAGTCGGTGTAATCGTGGGCGTAGGCACTCATCGGGCACCCCTTACCAAAAGAGGATGCGGACGTGCTACAATAAAGACAGCGCTCATAGCGCGTAACTCCGTTTTTGTCTAAGGGCCGGTTCACGAAATCTTGGCTGGTGACGTGAACCGGCTTTTCCTATGTCCTGCGCCAATCGCGCAAGGCTTTCGTGTCGCGTTAGGTCAGCTCCTCCACTGTGCTTCCCAAAAAATAAGGCCCATCCTAGCGCGCGTGAGAGTGACGCGTGCCGGTGGGCGTTGACTGGCCTGACTGATATCGGAGTGACCCGCTAGCAAGCGTGCGACCCACCTGTGGCGCTTGACAGATCGTTCAATCTGTCCGATGCTAGAATCAACACAGCACTCACTCTCGGTTGCCAACCTGGTGTGCTGTGCTCCGCTGGCGCATTCCACTCGGCTTTGGTCGGCAAAACTTTGGGCCGAGTGGTTTGCGTCTTTCTCTTTTATAGTTGAATTGTGCCCCCCTTTTCCCCAGATGTCAAGTGCGCATTATGTATGTGTGGGAACACTCCATTAGCATTGTGTGGACACACATACCACATACAAGTGTATAAAGTGATGCGAATACTAAAATAATATAAGAGTGTGCTTTCACGGGAAATGCACTAATGCCCATGGCGTCACATACAGCATCGTAGAGTAGACAACCGTGAAAGCGCCCCTTTCTATTTATGCACATAGCAAGGGTAGCGAGTAGCAACGGAACAGAAAACCCGCCTAAGCTCAGCACCTCGTGTTATCAGAAGCAATTCTAGCCCTCTACCGTCGCTCTGGGACCGTATTATCAGCAGGACACCATGGTCAAACCTGCGTATAACCTGTCTTATCAGAAGTTGCACCGACTTCCGGGCATGGTACCGCTGTTCTGGCACCTCCATGCATGGCACCGCTGTTCTGGCACCTCCATGCATGGCACCGCTGTTCTGGCACCTCCATTAGCGTTGTTTTTTGTTCGCCTACGACGACAAGGCGCCATTCGCCGTCGCCTTCACGGGCTTAGACGGGTTTTCTGTTCCGTTGCTACTCGCTACCCAGCAACTGCTCTTACCCCTGCCCGCCACACGGCACATGCAACAGCCCGCTGGCCTTCGCCTTGACGACCTCGCCGCGGCGAGCACGGCTTGGTCGGCGCGCACCCCGTTCTGACGGATAACCGTATGGCACATAATGCGTGATTAGTGGCGAGACCGCATGGGCGGAAATGGGCTGTCGGGCCATGTGACGCCGCTCCCAGTCGGAGTTATCGCACCTAATGGACAATTAGGTGCGATATCGCACCCATCGGGCAGCACCCCGCGCGCCTCAAGCAAGTCGGGGCCGCGGGTTATCCAGCGGATCAGAGGGGCCACTATCTCACTCAATTCCGTTGGCCTGCATCACGCGGTTCGTGTCTACGGAGCCGTCGGCCTTCAAGCGGCAGACCTCAATGCGGCTGACGTCGTAATGGCTGCCTTTTGTATCAATTCCGTGCTTCGGTAGGTCAACCTCGGCACCGTCGCCTAGGAGACCACCGTGCCGATAGTCGGCGCTGATGTAGTCGCGCGCGACCGTCACCACTTCATCAGCAAGCGGCCCGCTAGTCCATTCGATATCAATGCTCCCCTCGACGTCCCGCGTGACGCGGACCTTGAAACGGACATCTGTGTAGCGGTCCTTCAATACGGAGCGCAGTCGGCGCACCGTGTCGTTGACGGAGATAGCGGTTGGTTCCAGGGCGCCGCGATCGATCTCTACGATAGCGACTGACTCACTGCCGACGGTGCCGGACCCGGCTGGCGCGTGGGCGCTGTGATTGTCAAGGAAGCCGTCTTGCTCAGTCATGGTTAATATGTGTCATGGTCGTGCTGCACGTTCCGTGTCTTCCGCGTCGAGCTGCTCAATGGCCCACATGCGTAGCAGCACCGAAGGCTTGACGCCCTTGCGCGCGGCGCTTGCCCGTAAACGCTCGACCAGATCTGGCGTTAGTACGACCGTGATCTGTGGTGGTCGTGCGCCCTCCCGCTCTGTCATCTCTTCCTCGACCTCAACAAGACTACTCTCTACCATCGTTTTCACCTCCGACTTTACCATACTTCACCTCGTCTAACTCTAGTATACCATAACTAACGTTGCAGAGTATTGCAATACAGTGTGAAGTAGTGTATAATGAGGGAGTGGAGAATAGCCCACAAACAAAAATGCCGACTCAGGTGGATCAGACCCGAGTCGGCGGTAGGTACAGGAGAGAACCATGCAGAACCATCCCATACCCAGCACCAAGTCTACCGCAGCCTACAAGCCCACCGTCCGGCTAACCACACACCGGGGCTGGTACCGTGTGCAGTCGGGGACGGCCCCGCACACCTGGTACGAGACCAGCGCCAACTCGTGCAGCTGCCCCGCGCGCAAGCCCTGCAAGCACATGCGCTTCGTCCGCTCGCTGAACATCGCGTTCTATGTTGAGAAGGTCGAGGAGGCTCCCGTGTCCGTGCCAATGTCGGCCGGTGCTCCTTCGGGCATCAAGAGGCCGGTGCGGGGCTCAATCGTGTCCCACGTCGGTGACGCCGTGGAGCAGGCCGAGCACAAGCTCGACGCAGCCCTGCGCGCCCTGGCTGAGACCGACCGCTAGGCCGACGAGTACGCGACGTATCTCCGCGAGGTAGACGCCTTGGAGCGCCAGGTCGCCGCTGCGAACGCCAGCGCCATGCGGGCAGCTTGACGATGAGCCACCTTACAGCCACGACGACACGGCCGCTTGTAGAAATTTCTACAAGCGGCCAGCTCCCCGTCGCCGAGCGCGCCGCGTACGTCTATGTGGGCAACGGGAAGTTCATGCCTGCCAACGCCGCCGCGCGGGCGGAGTGTGCCGCCTGGAATGATTTCGCCGACAAGATCATGGCTGGCAGTGCGGCCAGCAGGAGCGTACATCTATGAGTAGTCTTACTCACGGGCAGACGTCGGTGCCAGAGCAACCGGCCACCGGATGGGGCTTCGCCCTGCGCCACGATGGACGTGTCGCGCTCACCTATGCCGGCCATCTCGTCGCCACGGCCGCGTGCCGTTCCACCGTTGACCAGACCATGTTGTACAGCCTCTACGCGCGACTCGTGAGCGCCCACGCCACCTGCGACGGAGGGGTCGCGCCATGACCCCCTCATTGGCAGCGCCGTACGGGCGCAGGTATGGGGCGCGGGGGCCGCCCACCGCAGGCAGCCATGTCCCCGGTATGTCCCACGCCCCCTCACGACGCACATGCCCCACAAAACGAAAAACGAAAGAGACGTAGGCCACACATGAATTGTAAAACTTCCCTCTATACGGGGCCGAGCATCATTCGCAATCCCCGCGTTACGGGCTTTGTCGGCAGCGATGACGACATGGGGTACACGCACATTCTGACCGAAACCGCGATGCGACTCGGCGACCTCCTGTTAATCCTCGCAGCGACCATTGACGGCCTTGCAGCGGGTGAGGATGAGGGGCCGGACGTATCGGACGGCGACGGGTTCCATCGGCAGGTGGAACTGCTCGCCTATGCAGCGGAATTGAAGGCGGCAGTCGCCGACTACTGGGATGGCGACGATGGCGCGCAATGCCACGCCCGTCTGGCCGCGCTCGCGGCCAACGACGCGTTTGTTGAAAAGAACCACGCGGCCATGGCGGCAGCCGCGGAGCAGGCCGGGCCGCACACGCCTCCCATGCACGCCTAAAGGCCGCAGGCCGTGCGATGAGGACCGGAGGGGCCAGGGACGCTAACCGTCCCTGGCCCTTTAGGCGTGTGGTGATGTTACAATCGGCGTAGATAGAGCATATCGTACAGCAGGGGAGAGACACGTATGGCGCGTATCATCGCATTGGCCAACCAAAAAGGCGGCGTTACCAAGACCACCAGCACCCTCTCCCTTGGCGCGGCCCTGGCGGAGCGCGGCCAGCGTGTGCTCCTGGTGGACCTCGACCCGCAAGCCAGCCTGACGAGCGCCGGCGGCGTCGATACCGCCGAGGGTGATGAGACCGTGTATACGGCGATGGCCTCCTATATGCGGAGCGGCGACGCGCCCTCTCTCGATAATGTGGTGCGCCACGTCGCCGACCGTCTGGACCTCCTGCCGGCGAGCATCGAGCTTGCCGGGGCGGAGATGGAGTTGATGAACGTCGGGCGCCGCGAGTACGTGCTCGGTGAGGTCCTGGCCGTCGTCAAGGGGCGCTATGACGTCATCCTCATCGACTGCCCGCCCTCGCTGTCCCTGCTCACCGTGAACGCCCTGACGGCCGCCGACGAGGCACTGATCCCCGTTGTGCCGGATTACCTGGCGGCGCGCGGCCTGGGCTTGCTGCTCACCTCCATCGCCCACACGCGCAAGATCAAGCTCAATCCCCGTCTAATGGTCCGGGGCGTCATCCTGACGATGGTCGATAGCCGCACGACGCACAGCCGCGAGACGATGGAGCGCATTCACGCGTTCCTGGGCGACCGCATCCCCGTGCTCGGTGAGGTCAAGAGGAGCACCAAGGCGGCCGAGGCGGCGGCGGCTGGCCTGCCGATCACGGCGTACGCGCCACGTAGCGACGTGGCCCTGGCCTATGGGCAGATCGCCGATGTCCTGGTCCATCGGTGGGGGATGGCCGTGCCGGAGATGGGCGCGCCCGTGGAGGAGGTGGCCCGTGGCTAATACCAAGACGAAAGCCGGATCGCGTGACGCTTTCGCGGGCTTCGGCGCCGGCGTCGAGCAGATATTCGGCGATCCGTTGCCCGAGGGCGTCACGGATCTGTCTAACGCGCGCAGCATCAACGTTGATCTGCTTGATCCCAACCCCTTTCAGCCGCGTACGACGTTCGATGAGGCGGCCCTGGCCGAACTCGCCGCCGACATCAAGGCGCACGGTGTCTTACAGCCGCTGCTTGTGCGGCGACATCCCCAGGAGCGGGGCCGCTACGAGATCGTGGCCGGTGAGCGACGGTGGCGCGCGGCGCGACAGGCCGGCACGGCGGAGGTGCCCTGCATCGAGCGCCCCGTGACCGACGCGGAGATGGAAAGCCTGGCGTTGCTAGAGAACATCCAGCGCGCCGATCTCGACCCGGTGGAAGAAGCGCACGCGCTACAGCGCCTTATGGAGCGGGATGGACTCTCCCAGCGGGAGGTCGCGGGGCGCATCCACAAGGACCATTCGTATGTCGTCCAGCGCCTCTTGCTTATCAAGGAGCCCCGCATAGAAGCGCTGACCCGTGCGGGCGCGATTGGCCTTAGTGTGGCCGTGGGGATCGCGCGCCTCACCGATGATACGCAACGTGAGCGCCTCCTCGACCGCGCCGAGGAGGGTGAACGCCTCACCGTCGAGGACGTGAAGGGAGCACGCGCGCCTGAGCAGCCTACACGCGTGTCAGAAGCGCCATCAGCCGTTGAGGCCATCATGGGAGACCATGACGCCGGGGTGGGTAAATTTACCCACTCCTCCCTTGAGGACGCACTAGATGTACCGCCCACCACCGCGCCCACTGTGGTAAAGACCATGGAGCCGTTGAACCGTGTGCGGGCGTCCTCGCTCACCATTGACGAGCGTGACTGCTATGAAACCACCGTGTACACGATATTGCGCGTCATGCCATGGCCTGCGGTCGAGGCGCTCCTGGAGTTTGGGATGGCGGAGAACATGGCAGTGAAAACGCTGCTGCGTTTGTGTCGCGAGACGCGGCGCGATAAGGGGATGGATGGTAGGGGCGGGACGGACTCGTCAAGCAACGCAGCGCCGTCCACGCGCGCGTAGACGCCGTTAAGGACGTAGAACCACCCATGCTACCGCCTACTCGGTTCACCGCCCACACGAACGATGGTGTCAACGACTGGTATGTGTTCGACCACTTGCGCCGCCACTCGGTGAGCGGTGGTCAATCCAAGGAGCGCGCCGTGTTTATCGCCCATGCCCAGGAACATGCGTGGCGCGCGCGGTGCGCCGTTTGGCAGCAGGCCGAGTGGCGGGGCGGGGTACCTTAACGCGCGTTACGGAGAGGGCGTGTGTGATGCCCATCAACGCCTCGTGTGGAGGATGGAAGCGGCCGGTGGCCTATAAAGACGTAAGGCCGCGATGGAGACGCCCCTTTTATCTCCACCACGACCGTTACTCTCCTAGCTTACCATGCGCCCCGTGCCCTATCAATGATGGTGCGCGCCGATAGTATGACGATAGTGTTATCACGTAGCGGCCTATGTGTGTGGTTTATGACACAGGGGATTCGCACTCCGCGCTACACTAGAGATGAGCGGGCCGGTCGGCCTTCGTTGGTGCGGGCGTGACGCCCCCCTGCACGACCTCGACCACCAGGCTTTGCCGCTGTCCCCCCGAATGCGGCCCTATTGATAGCATCCGGGGGAGGGGCTGACCTCTTCCCTTCCACCGTGCGCTCTCAACGAGCCACCGAGGCGGGACGCACCGGCGACACGCTGTAGTTCGGCCATTGGCGCCGGCAATGAGAACGGACCATGATGCCGTGCCCTCGTTTCGTCGCTCGCTCCCGTCCTGGCTCGGGGACGTGGGCCGTGTTCGATGACCTGCGCGGCCACACCGTCAGCGCGGGTAATACCGCCTCAGTCGCCACGTTCATCGCGCACAGCCATGAGGCGACCTGGCGCGAGCGGTGTCAACGCTGGATCGAGGCCGAGTGGCGGGGCGACCTCCTCTGAGTTACCCAGGGCTCTCTGTGCCGTCCTCAAGCTGTCGTTGTTGTTCCCTCTCCGCCTCCTCCGCTCCGCCTCTACGGGCGTCTCCTTGGCCCTGATCGTGTGGTCGGTCAGTGTCGTCGGTCGCTGGCCCGCTCCCGGTGCGCTTGTCATCAGGGACCTTCTGCTGTGTGGATCGCACATCAGTGCTGTCGGACATGCTGTTCATTGGTTGCGTCCTGCCCTTCTGCTGTTCATTGGTTGCGTCCTGCCCTTCTGCTGTTCATTGGTTGCGTCCTGCCCTTCTATGAGGGGGCTATGTCTATTCTACGCTCTCCATGAAAGGCGTTCGCCGAACTGCGCCGGGCCAGGCGACAGGCGCCGTGGTGGCTTAGACTGTTGGGAGGAAACCGCTGAGGCATAGCGTGCGGGTCGTACGTCATCTTCACCCCGGCAGCGGCAATGAGAACGGACTATGACGCCTCGCCTCCGCTTTGTTGCGCGTCCCCATCGTTTTTCGCATAGGTGGGCTGTGTTTGATGACCTGCACGGCTACCCTATCAGTGAGGGCAACAACGCCCCCATGGCTAAGTTCATCGCAAACACCCACGAGACGATCTGGCGTGAGCGGTGCCGCCAGTGGATTAAGGCCGAGCACCCGGACGACCCGCCCGACGTAGCGTAGCATGGCGTACCGTGGAGCGCGCGGAACAGGCGGACGGCCTACGGGGCGGCGTCACACACCGCAGGCCACCCGCGCTTGTAGCGTACCGCAGAAGGTGGGTGGTACGCCTGTACCGAGCACATCTATCTTTATTTTTTCCAAGTAGCTAGTACCGTTCGCCGGAAAACATTCCGCAGAAAGCGCAGGCGTGACGCAGGCCCCTAACACGACGCTGACCGTGCGGAGAAACTTCCGTCGTGCGGTACTAGCGGTCGCGGCCATGGTGCTGATACGATAGGCCGGGTGTTGCGATAGCGTGTAACGCTTGAGCAACGAGTAGACGCCCGATAAGAGCGGCAGAGGGGCGCCGCCTGTCGAGCGCGGAAAAGCAGCCCCTTGACGAGGCGTGGACGTGACCAGTACGCTTTTCCTTTGCGCCGGCGACGACGGGGGACGACTGCTTGGAAAAAGAAACGGGGGTCACGCCGACTCGTCGAGGGTGGAAGGTTCGACGGCAAGCGGCGTGTCGATTAAGACAGGCGGCGCCCCCGTCGCCTGCCGTGTCTGTGCGCGCTTGACCAGCCGCCGCAGCGCCCGCGACCTGTACCACGGCTGCGCGCGCACGAGCACGGGCCGCGCGTGCATGCCGTTGAGGATCAGCCAACCTTCCGGCAACTGCTGTATCTCCTCTGGAGTGAGCAGTGGCCGCCCCGTTTCTCCCCGCGTGTAGCCGCCCTGGTCGACGAACACCTCCCCGCGCTTGCGGCCCGCGTTGGCCGCGCGTCCGACCACGGTGGACGTGCCTAACCGCGCTGACACCCACGCCGCATCCTCCTGACCCACGCCGCCGAAGATGATATGGCATTGGCAGACGCTGGTGATGATGCGCCGGCCCTCCGGCGTGTAGAGGCGGTCTAACTGGATGCTGTCCTGGCAGGCGAGGAGCATGGGCGCGCCGGCACTGCGCAGCGTCGCCAGCCGTTCCGGTAGCCCCGGAATGACCCCGATCGTGCCCGCCTCGTCGAGGTAGCAGAACAGTCCCCGCTTAAGCTTCTGATCAGGTTGCGCGTTCGCAATGTCTACCAACTCGTCAAACATCTGCATAAACAGCGATCCGGTCAGCGGCCGCAGCACGTTCTCGCGGCCTGGTGTCAGGATCACGAACAGCGCGAGCGGGGGCGCGGTCGGGTCGCTTATGGCCGCGATGTCGATGTCGTCGTGCGCCGTGACCCGTGCGATGGCCGGGTCGTTGAGCACGCTGAACTTCACGATCAAGCCGACGAGCGCCGACCCGCCCACGCGCGGGACCATCTCGATCCCGCCCATGAATCCGCGTATCGCCTCCACCGCCTCGGGACAGGGGGAGTGCAGCAACTCATCCCTGAGCGCGTCCCAACTCTCCGTGTTGAACAGCGCGCGGAGCTGCGCGAGGGGCGCCGCCTTCCCTGTCCGCGTGCGGTACTGGGCGTTCAGGTGTAGGATGCCTGCTTGCAGCAAGAGGTAGCCGGTCGAGTCCCAAAACGCATCCGACCCGCTGACCTCGCCCTGCCCCCGCGTGTTGGCAATCCAACTCTGCGCGAACACCAGCGCCTCCGACGCCGTGTGAATGTGCGCCAGGGGATTGTAACCGGGCGCGTCCTCGGACGTGTCGTAGAAGTCGAGCCGCGCCACGCGGTAGCCCCGCGCCGCCAGCACCGCCCCGGCCGTCTTATAGTTCTCGCCCTTGGGGTCGGCCACGATAAGCGAGCGCCGCGTGCGGCCGCGCTCTCCCTCGCGCAGCAGGCCAGGGATGACCGTCGCCGCCGTCTTGCCTTCACCCGGTACACCCAACGCCAGGATATTGAGATTCTGCCGCCTGGCCGATAGGCTCAGGGTGCGCCGGCCGACGCGCCCCACCACAAACGGCGCTTCACGCGCAAGGAGACCCATGCGCCGCAGCACGCTCCAGCGCGGGCCGTACATGCGCCGGGCTTCCGCCGGCGTCGCCCACCGCGCGCTCCCCGCCGTCGTGCCCGGTGTCAGCCGCCCAATGCCACGGAGTAAGAACCATAGCGCTCCCAGCAGGCCGCGTGTGGCCCTGAGCAGCCCCAGGACGATAAGACCGCCGCCGAGGCCCAAGGCCCAGGCCATCTCCTTACGCCGCCATACGGGTTCCCGGAGC
>JAABUH010002754.1_pt1 | contig 16338 bp, 18 predicted proteins | sample 5559121 | NCBI WGS metagenome assembly JAABUH01 (sample SAMN10711871, study PRJNA513364) | rock metagenome | isolation source: Antarctica rocks | place: Antarctica: Victoria Land, Battleship Promontory nord | collected 2015-12-28
CTGCGTGGCCCCTCATCCCCCGCCCCCCGTCGGCATTCCCTGGCCCCTCATCTAGAAGACAGCGCCGCCCCCCACGGCCGCCGGCACTGCTCCCCTAGCGCCACGACAAGGGCCGCCGACGCTGTCACAGCGCCTGGAGCTACCACCCGTCAGCGGCGTGCTGGTACACTCCTACCGGCCGCTGGCGGCGCGCTCGGGACGCCGCGTCGCCAGCGCGCCCCCGCCTCGCCCCCGCCTCGCCGGCGCAGCTCGTCGCCGGCGTCTCGCCCGCGTCGCCCTGGCCCGCCGTGCGCTTCGACGCGCCGGCCGCTAGCAGCGCGGGTGGCGGCCGCCGGGTAGTGGCCGGGACGCGGGCTCAAGATCAATTAGTATAAAAGCTATGATGTTGCCGCCAGAGCGCCTATGATCCCGAAGTGGGCCTCCTTCATCCTCCTTCTCGTTGTGGCCGAACTCGCTGCTAACGTCTGCGCCAAGCAGTTCGCCCTCCACGGGCGACTCAGTACTGCCGCTTTCTCCATCCTCGGTTTCATCGCCGCCAATGTCGCCTGGCTCTGTGCCCTGCGCGCCGGCGTCGGGTTAGGCAAGGGCTTCATTGTAGCCGCCGTCCTTTCGGGCATCGGAACGGTCCTGCTTGGCGTCCTCGTCTACCATGAACGGATCAGCGGCCCCGCGCTCATCGGGGTCGTGCTGGGCCTCGTGGCCATCGCTTTCCTTGCCGCAGGGTGAGGGGGAGAGGCCGCGGCACGTACCACGCCCCCACCACGGCGCGCGCCGCGCTACAGCCCCCAGCAGCCCCGCCAGCGCCACACGGACAGGGGTGTAAGGCGTCACATTAAGTGCGCCTAACGTCACATTAGCTGCGCCGTTTGCATCACATTAACTGTGCCATCCTCCCCCTCACCCCTTTTCGTCCCCCCATGCCCCTCTTTTTGAGTGTGGATGTGCCTCTCCCTCACTCCTCTGATGCTCGCGCCTCACAACACGTTCCGTGCGGATCGGCGCACCTAATGTGACGTTTCGAGAGTGCGTACTTGACGTTGGTCGCGTGCCGACGGGTGGAAGCCGGCCGCGCCGGCATCTCCTGAAGAGCCGCTTTCACCGCGTGGAGCGTGCTCTGCCCACGGGCCGATGCTTGTCTCTGCACCCCGTTCTGTGCCTACCCGCTCGAGTGCCAATGTCAAGTACGCACTCTCGACGTTTCTGCAGGATCGGCGCACCTAATGTGACGTTTCCCGCGCAGCTAATGTGACGTTTCATGTCGTTCCAAGCGTCAATCCCGTGCACCTAATGTGACGGCTTACATCGTGGGCCGGAACCCCGGCATACAGTGGCCCCCTCTAGGGATGGCGCGGCCCCACGACACCACCGCCCGCCCTGGCCCACCTCACCGCGCCGGCAGACACCTGGCCGCCCCGGAGCGCTCCCTCCAGGTGTAGGCCCCGGCGTGCGACACGGCAACCGGCCGCCGGTGGCGCGTTAACGGGGGCGACGCCCCGCCGACGCGCCCTCGGCCAGATCTCCCCCCGCCCCCGGATGGCCGGCGACGTGGCCAGCCCGCGCCTAGCGGTCAAGCGGCACGCACGCCAGCGGCGTGGACCCGCTATGTGGGCCGCGTCGAGCCCGCGCACCCCCACGCAGCCACGCCGCCCCTATAGGGACGCTATGCCAAGGCACGCGTTAGAGAAGACACGACGCGAGAGGGCCGCCCCCAACGAGACACCCCCTAATAATCGCCGTTATTCCGGCTTGCGTACCGAATAATTATGCACCTCCCCACTCCCCCATTTTACCTATTTTAAGCTTGTAATTAAGGGTACGCGCCTGCTATAATGAATGTGTGAGGGGCGATTGGCTCCCACGGACGCAGAAGTGATGGAGGAGCTTCGAGACATGACACGGCAAGAGCGACGGCGACAGAGCAAGGCCAGCGCCCGCACGGCCACCATCCGCAGGACCGGCGCGTACACCTTCGAGATCGGCAGCCGCACCCGCCCCGGCCACGTCCACACCATTAACGCGCTGCGCCTCGAATGCAGCTGCGAGGCCGGCCAGAAGGGCATGCGCTGCTGGGCGCTCGCCCTCGCCCTCATGATCGAGCAGGGCTACCGCGCCATCACCCCTAAGGCCGCGCGCACGGCCCCCGCACTAACGCGGCCTCCCGCGCTCGCCGGTGCCGCCGCCCTCCTGGAGGCTTTCGGCCTCTAGACACAAAAGTGGGCGGGGGATGGAGGCCCCCGCCCACTGACACCGGACTACGGAAAGGGAACTTAGAAATGACCGCTCAAGCCATCCCCGCCACCCATGTCGCAGCCAGTACCCCCAGTATATCGGCCCGCCCCCGCACCACCGTCGCGCTCGACGACGGCGATGTGTCCGTGACCGTCACCTTCCGCCCTGCCGCCCCCATCGGCTCCACCGAGGTTGTCGCCTCCCTCGACCTCCCCGACGATACCGCCCTCCTCACCCTCCTCGACTCCGCTATCGCGCGCCTCATCGCCTACCGCGCCGCCTACCACCTGGCGCGTGCTGAGGACGCGGCTACCGCGCCGCTCCCGCCGCTCCCCCTGCCGACCCCCTGGTACGCCTGGTAGCGCCCGTCAGCACGCCGAGGGCTGGCACTCCCGCCAGCCCTCCCCCCTCAGTCGATGGAACGATGAACCGATGACCGCCGACACCACCGAGAAACACGTCAACCCCACCGCTGACACTCTCGTCAAGATCGACCAATGGATGCAGCGCCTCGCCGACGAAACGGACCAAACCGCCCACAGCGCCGAGTTGACCCGCTACCTCACCACCCTCTCGCGCTTTTACAGCTACAGCGCGCACAACTGCCTGCTCATCGCCCTACAACGCCCCGACGCGACGCGCGTCGCCGGCTACCGCGCCTGGCAGGCGCTCGGGCGGCACGTCGTCAAGGGGGCGAAGGGCATCGCGATCTTGTGCCCCGCGCCCATTAAGGGCAAGACCGACGCGGGCGACGACGCCGTGATCGCCCTGCGTTTCAGGACGGGGTACGTCTTTGATCTGGGGGACACAGACGGTGAGGACCTGCCCGCGCTGACCATCCATGCCGTCGAGGGCGACCGCTACGACGCCCTGCTACGCCAGCTTGTCGCGGTCGCGGAGCGCGGGGGCCTCTCCGTTGCGTTCAAGGATCGCCTGGTGTGGGACGCCAACGGCGTGAGCTACGGGGACGGCCGGATCGAGTTGAAGGAGGGCAACCCCGCCGGCAACCTGTGCAAAACATTGTGCCACGAGATCGCGCACGAGCGCATGCACCGCGCCGAGGAGCGCCGCACCTTCACGACACAGCAGGTCGAGTGCCAGGCAGAGGCGGCGGCTTATTGCATCTGCACCGCGCTCAACATACCGACGCCCAACACGCCCACGTACCTCGCGTTGTACAAGGTCTCGCGCGCGACCCTCGCCGCCAACCTAGATGCCATCAGGGCAGGCGTCGCGGCGATCATGGGCGAGATCGCGCCCCTCATCGAGCCCGCCAGCGCAGCGGCCTAACGTCGGGACACCACCGGGGAGGGCCGGCCCCAGGACGCCGGCCCTCCCCCTCTCACACAAGGAGCGAGGGACAATGACACGGACACCACGCACGACGACACCCGCCCCCACCGCAGAGAGCGCCGCGCCGGACACGACCGCGCCGGCCCCCCACGCCGCCGCGCTGGCCGAACTGCGCGAGATCGCCGTGGCCGACATCACCACCAATGGGAGCAACCCGCGCACCCTGTTCGATCTGGACGGCGAAGCGGGCCTCCGCGAGCTGGCCGCGTCGATCACGGCGCACGGGCTCGTGCAGCCGATCACCGTGCGGGCGAACCTCGACGCAGGAGAGGACGCGCCCCCGTACCTGCTCGTGGCCGGCGAGCGCCGCTTGCGCGCCATCAGGGACGTGCTCAAACGGCGCACCATCGCGGCCATCATGCGCCACGACCTGACCGCGGACACGGCGCTAGAGGCGACCATCCTGGAAAACCTCCAGCGGCGCGACCTGCACCCCATGGAGGACGCGCGCGGCTTGGTGCGGTTGCGCGCCGGACACGGCTACAGCGTGGACAAGCTCGCCGCACGCCTGGGGCGCTCCAAGGGCTATATCAAGGACCGCTTGAAGCTGTGCGACCTCCCGGCCGCGACGCAGGACCTGTACCTACGCGACACCAGCGGGCGGCTCACGCTGACCAAAATGCTCGCCCTGCACGAGTACACGCGCGGCGGCAAGGAGAACAAAGGCTTCCCCGCGCTGATCGCGGCGATAGCCGAGGACGTGGCGAGCGGGAAAGCGCACGAGCCGACCCTGGCTAACGCCGCGTTCCATCACCCGCGCCTCGTACAGCGGTTCAGCCACTACCGGCAGGACACCACCGGGCGCTGGGGCGGCAACTTCTTCGACACGCACACGGTCTGCCGCGCCTGCCCTTTCGCGGCCTATCGCAAGGTCGGCGCAGGCGATGACGAGTATGAAGGCTTCTGCCTTATGCCGGACCACTACGCCGCCCTCAAAGCGAAGGGGCAGGCGCGCTACGACGCGGCCGAGCGGGCGCGCCAACGGGAGATCACCGCCACCCCCGCCGCTGTCACGGCGCAACTCACGCAGACCCTCGCGGCCCACGATGACCACAAGACGGCGGCGCAGAAGGGCAAGGAGACCAAGACGCGGCGCCTGGCACAGAAGGCCGACTACATGCCCAACGTGCTGGCCGTGCGCCGCGCCGTCGATCTGATCGCCAACGTCGAGGCCCACGACCTGGCGACGCTGGCGGCGTATTCTCTTACGACAATCCGCTTAGACAAGGAGGACTGGGGCGAGATTGCGCGCCGGCACGGCGTGGACGCGGGGGCGCTCATGCGCGCGGGCGGCAGCACACGCCCCAGCGCCGCGCACATCAAGGAGTTGCGCACGCTCGACCCCCTCGGCCTCGTCAAGGCGACGATAGAGGCGCTGCTGCCTCGCAGCCCGGCCCCCATCCCCAGTACTACCAAGGAGGACATCCTATGGACACCATTGACATAACGCCGACGCCAGAGGCCTGCCGCCAGATCGCGCGCCTCTTCCGCGCCCAGCAGGCCCGCTCGGAGGAAATGGCCGCGTGCGCCGAGCGCGCCCGCGACGCCCTGGACGACCGCGCCGACGACGAGATCAGCCCGTGGGACCGCGTCCTGCTCGCCGCCGCCTTCGAGGCCCTAGGCGACGGCGAGCGCGCCCGCGTCACGCACATGCGGGAGGGCCTGGACGCCCTAGGACCCTACGCCGTTGCCACCGACGAGGACGGGGAGGAGGAGCCGAACGATGCGCCACAATCCTGTCGATGAGGGCCGGCATACGGCCCTCCGGCGCCTGCGCCGCGCTCAGCTCGCCGAGGCCCGCCGCATCCGTCGGGCCGCCGCCGTCTACCGACTCACCCCGGCGCACCTCGCCGCCCCCTGCCGCATCTCCCCGCTCGCCGAGGCCCGCCAGGTGGCGATGTACCTGATACGCACGCGCCTGACGTGGCCGTCGCTCAGCCGCGACGCGCCCTTTCCCAGCGCGCGCATTGGCGCGCTGCTCGGCCACCGCGATCACTCAACCGCGCTACACGGCGTCGCGGCGATCGCGGCGCGGCTAGCCAGCGGCCAGCAGGAGGACGCCTACCTGTGTCACATGGTCCGCACCCTCGGAGGGATGCTCGACGCTACCCATGAGGGCGCGGACCACGCGCACGCCGGCGGGCGTGCCGCCTAGACAGGAGCCATGGAGGGCTGGCCGCCGGCGGCCAGCCCTCCGCAGATGGAGGACAGCCCATGACCACCGACACGACAACACCGTACGACTGGACCTACATCGGACAGCGCCTTGATCACAAGGGCAAGGCCCATTTCGCCTGGCTGGACGGCGGCGAGGAGCGATGGTTCGACAAGCCCCTGACACTGGCAGCCGCCGTGGGCGATGTCTATCGCATCCACCTGACCGCGGAGGGCGCGGTCCCCATCGGCGACGGGCACGCGCAGGCCCCGCGCTTCCAGGGCATGAGCGACGACACGCGGCTGCCCGCCTGGCGCACGGAGCACGAGCACGCGAAGGCGCGCATTGAGGCCGAGCGCGCCCGGAAGCGGGCCGTAGAGAAGCACCGGGGCGACCTGGGGCGCATGAGCCTCTCCGAGGCTGCGGCGTGGTATCACGGCCACACTTTACCCAATCAGAAGGCCGGCGCGCTTGCCGTCCTCATCCAGTACATTCACTATGGCCGGTAGGTAGAGGGAGAAGGAGTGACCAATGGACGAACCGACGACCGGTGAGATGGTCCGCTGGCACGAGCAGGCCTGCGACTGGTGCCGAGGGTGGAGCCGGCTACAGTAATCATGACGCCTGTTATAGCATCCCCGGACCCGCTAGCCCTGCCAGGACGGCGCGCCACGCGGTACGCTAAGGGCATGCCTGAGAAACGCAAAGGGAACGATCCCCTCTACACAACGCCCCGTTACACCACCGCCCAGGTCGCGGAGATCCTGGGGATCGATCAGAAATCCGTCCAATCCGCGATCGCACGCGGCACCCTGGAGTCCGAGCTCCTGAGCCCGCGCCTCCGCGTCGTTTCGCAGGCCGCGATCGACGCCTATCGCGAGCGGCATTTGGGGCAGGTCGGCCATCCCACCCGCAAGAAGCAACGCCTGACCCGAAAGGCCAAAGAGGCGAAAGCGGCCATAGTCGCCGAGACGGCCAGCCCGGAGCAGCTGGCGGAGAGGGACGCGCGCGACAGCGCCACGTCGCCGACGTCTGCCGTCGAAGGGGAGGGGCCGCATGCCACGATGGACCGATAGCGCGGCGGACGGTCTCCCCGGCACAGCCGCGTCCTCACCGCACGGCAGCACGTCCGTCGCGCCCGCGCGTGGCTCGTCGGCGGGTCCTGGGCCAACATCCAGCGCGACCCGCACGACGACGCGGCCGCCACCGACGTCGAGGACCCGGGCTACGCCGGGACGGTCGCCGTCGTCGACGACGGCAGCCGCCTCGTGGAAACAGCCGAGGGATGGGCCTCACGACCACGCCGGCGCACCCGTCCTACGGGTTAACATACAAGACGACACAGGGAGACCAACATGAGCAACGTACAGATTATCGCAATCGCCAATCAAAAAGGTGGGGTCGCTAAAACGACATCCGCGTTAGCCCTTGGTACTGCTTTAGCCGACCGTGGCCAACGGGTCTTGTTAGTCGACCTTGACCCCCAAGGTAGCCTGACTAACGCCGTCGGTGTACCCCCACATACGCTCACGACAACCTTGTACACGGCTATGACCGCCTATCTCGCCGAGCGGGACACCTTCACACTTGACCCCTATCTGCACGCCCTCCAACCGCGCCGCGACTTGTTGCCCACCAACATCGGGCTCGCGCGCGCGGAGGTCGATTTGCAGCACGCCGTCCGCCGCGAATACGTGCTCGCCGAGATGCTCGCCGCCACCGTGGCGCCCCACGACGTGGTCCTGATCGACTGCCCGCCGTCGCTCTCCTTATTGACGATCAACGCGCTGACGGCAGCAACGGCCGTGGTTATCCCGGTCGTGCCCGAGTACCTCGCCGCCTATGGCCTCGGCCTGCTTATGGAGTCGATCGCCGAAGTGCGCAAGTCGAAACTCAATGCGACGCTCCAGATTGCCGGTGTTCTCCTGACCATGGTGGACTACCGCACGCTCCATGGACGCGAGACGGCGGACGCTGTGCGCGCCCACCTCGCGGGACGTGTCCCCCTCTTGGGCGAAATCAAGCGCAGCATCAAGGCGGCCGAGGCGGCAGCGCACGGCCTCTCAATCACAGACTACGCGGCGGAGAGCGATGTCGCACTCGCCTACGGAGACGTCGCTGCGGCGCTGCTCGCCTCTTGGGGCGTGGAAGAGACGCCGCACTCGGTCGAGGAGGCGACCCATGCCTAGAGAGACGACGGCGCGGCCAACCGGGCGCAACCCTCTGGCCGGCTTCTTCACCCCTCAGGCTGCGGGCGTCGAGGACCTGGCCGATGCCAAACTGATCGACGTCGCCTTGATCGACCCTAATCCGCACCAGCCCCGTCGCGCCTTCGACCAAGCCGCGCTCGATGATCTGGCCGCCTCCATCCGGCGACACGGCGTGTTGCAACCGTTGCTTGTGCGCCCTGACAAGGCGCGCTACCAACTCATCGCCGGCGAACGGCGCTGGCGTGCCGCTCAACGCGCCGACGTGATGGCCGTCCCCTGCATTGTGCGGGAGATCGACGATGCCGAGGCCGAGGTGCTCGCGCTCCTGGAGAACGTGCAACGGCAGGACCTCGATCCCGTGGACGAGGCGTGGGCCTACCAGCGTCTGATGGACCGCCTCCACCTCTCGCAGCACGCCCTCGCCGTGTCACTGGACCTGAACCATACCTATGTCCGCAATCGCCTTCTCCTGATCGAGGACCCGAGGATCGAGGCGGCTGTGCGTAGCGGCGCGCTCGGCGTCACCGTTGCCCAGGAGATTGCACGCAGCACGGAAGAAGAGCAGCGGGCCGCGTTGCTAGATCGGGCCACACAGGGCGAACGGCTGCGCGTCCGCGACGTGAAACCACCGGCGGACGATCCCGACGCGCAGGTAGTTGAAAATAAATTTCAACGGGTGGTGGTCGATGCCACCCCGACAGAGAGTGAAAATGAATTTCAACCTGTCGGCGTGCAGCCACTGGCCGGATCGCGTCACGGCGCCGGAACCGCTGATCAAGACCAGTACGATCAAGTCGCCCCCGAGGCTCCCCGTGACACGAGTAGCGCCCCAAGAGACCGTATGGATGTCTCAGCAGACAAACAGGTACCTCCCTCGACAACGTGGGTGCGCGCCGAGGATCTGCAATCATTCGTGCTGCTCCAAGCCGGTCATGGGCGTGCGGACCGGGAGCAACTGCGACAGGCGCTCTGGGCTGACCTGGAGGCCATAGACGGTTAAGTGACGGATATGACTGACCTGCACGCGAACAACGCGACAGACGACGCTCTACCGGCGCACGTCGCCCTAACCACGGATTACGTCACGGCCGACGCCGCCGGCCCGCTCGCCGCCGCGCTGCACGCCGCCGGCGTCGCGGTCGAGCGGCACGCCTTCCTACCTGTGCGCGGCGAGGAACAGCACCCCTGGGGCGTGCTCCTGCTGGCCACGGACGGCCCGCCCCTGCCCCTGGCTCGCCTCGTCGTCCCCGCGACCGCCCCAGCCGGCGTCGCCTCGGCCCTCGCCGCCGCGCTCGGGGTCGGGGGTGGGGAGCATGCGGCCCCGGCCACGCTCCAACTCAAGGCCGATGGCGTGTTCATCTCCGTTAGGGGCCGCGACCTATTCGACATAACACACGCACTCGACGGGCTCCCGGACCAGTTCGCGCGCCTGGACACGCGCCGAGAGGAACGCCGTCTCGTGTACGCCGAGGGCATCTGGCGCATCGACCCCTAGCGAGAGGACACACCATGGATCACGACAGACCAACCGAGAGCGGGCCGGACGAGCCGGCAGCACCAGCCGCACCAGAACCAGCCACACGACCACGCGCCACGCGTCCGCTGAGCTTGGAGGCACAGGCGCTGGCCGCGGAGATCGCCGCCGCGCTCGACGAGACGGAGCCGCAGCCGCTGGAGCAGATCGCCCGCGCCGTGGACCGGCTCGGCGCCGAGCGGGCGCGCGCGTTCCTCGCCCAGGTCCAAGAGATCGAGGCGGGGGGCGGTCAGATGCTGCCCGACGGCAGCCGGCGTCGGACGCCGGGAGGCCTGTTCTTTCTCCTGCTGCGTCAGAGTGCGGACGTGCGCCGGCGCGACAAGGTCTACATCTTCCCGCACCTCTTCCAACAAAAGAAGCCGCAGGCCGCGCCAGGGGACAACGCCGCAGCCACGCCGGCGTCCGGCGCCTGAGCCGACGAGACCTACCGCGCGCTCGCGCAACGGCTACAGCAAGGACAACTTAGGGAGGGCAACCACCGTGAAGATCATCGTCATCGGCCGGCCCAGTACCGCCGTCGAGCAAGGCCAGTCCGTCGTCCTCGCCCTCACGAGCGAGAAAGTGCCGGCTGTGCCCAAGGGCCTGCCGGAGCTGCCCGTTGGCACGCGCTACACCGTCTTCGTCGCCCGCAAGCCGTGGATGTGGGTTCGTAGCCTCATAGCTCGATGTTCGGTGTTTTCGGGTCGTCGGGCGCTTGACGCTCGTGACTTGGTTGATCCGGGGCGGCCTGCTCGGCGGCGGCCTGCTCGGCTTCGTCCGCTTCAAACTTCTCGGCAAGCTGCTCCTTCTCTTGTTGGATCGTGGCGATGCGATCGTTCATGACCACGACCGGCGCCATCGTTTCACTTGTCGTGGGATTAGACGCGCCCACGCGCCCGCGCCGACGGTCGATCTGCCGGGCCAGGAAGTCATATGTACGTGGACGCGGCCGGGCAACAAGAATTTGTGACCCCCCGGTGGCATCGCTGTAGACAGCCATCAGCAGAACATAGAGCACGCCGGCCAGCGGCACCGCGAGCAGTGCGCCACCGAGGCCCCCCAACTCTAGGCCCACCAGTAAGGCCAGCAGTGCGGCCAGTGGGTGCAGGCCGACAGCGTGCCCACTCACACGTGGCACGATCAGATTTGACTCGACCTGTTGTAGGACGATGAAGTAGATGATAACCCAGACCACCGGGGACGGCGCCTGGAAGAGCGAAATCAGCACGGCCGGGATCGCCCCGAGCACGGGACCGATCATCGGGATCAACTCGAATAAGAAGGCGAGCAGGCCGATGACGATGGAATAGCGGACGCCCAGCAGCTGGCTCCCCACCCCTGCGGCGAGCCCCACCGTCGCCGCGACGATGAGTTGACCGCGGATGTAGCCGCCGAGGACTTTGTTGAGCGTGGCCTCGACGAAGAACCAGCGGTCGCGGTACGCGGCCGGCAACAGGCGGACCGCGCGGTTGTGCATGGCCCGCCCGTCGAGGATGAAGTAGAATGCAATCACCAGGATGAGCAATATGTTCGTGACCGTGTTAACAACGCCTGTGACGATCTGCAGCGTCCCGCCGAGCACCGTCGTCCCAGCATTCGACACGTAACCGATCACTTGCGCGCGCACACTAGTTATGTCGATGCCGCGTTGCTGGAGGAATCGCGCGAGTTGACCTTGTCCATTCGTGCCCAATTTGGGGTTGAGATACACCGGCAGGCGCTGGAGCAGCTGTGTGAGTTGCGTGGTCAGCGGCAGGAATAGGAATATAACACCTAACGAGGCTCCGCCTCAGACCGACGAGATATATACGACGCAAAAACTTGACTCAATCGCAACAAGTTCGCGTGTTCAAGACATCTAGGGCGATTAGGCCGAAGACGATTAGGTACACCGCGAGAATGGCGAGTACGCGGGGTAAGCCGCCGTGCTCGAGGCGATTGACGACGGGAATGAGCAGATAGGCAATGACGAAGCTGGCAATGAGCAGGACAACGATGGGCAGGATGCGCTGCACAACGATCCACGCGAGGACCGTCACGATGGCCCCGGCGATGACCGTGCGAAAAAGACGGTACCAATAGTCCAATCTGGAGTAGTCTCCCGCGTCAATTTTTCCGGGAGGGCGCGTGGCGTTCATTGGCGATCCTTAGCTACTCGCTCAGAGATAGAATATAGAAGTGGCTTAAAAGCCAGCGATAGGATATCGCTGGCGTGCGGGCATCGCCGTGGGGCTCGCCACCGCCCGCATTAGGGCCGATGGCCTCAGGCTTCGGGCATGCACCAGCGCACCTATCAGGCGCGCCAAAGCGATCAAAGCTGTTGGATGGGGCACGCCTGCAAGGCTTGCAACTGCCGCGGGACGACCGTGTACGCTTCTTAAGAGGGAGAGCATCACGACACCTCTCACGATTGAGTTGGTACTCTATAGTCTGGCATCTTTGTTCCCCCCTTTCAACTCAGCATATCCTGCCCACTCTAATGGCTCTCCCGCACGCCCAATGCACCGAGGCTACGACACGTCCAGGGCCTGTGTAAGCAGTCGTTGCCGTCCCATCATGAAGGCGGGATTGGGCTACCATCGCCAGCTGACGCCTCGCACAGCGGAGGACGCGGCCATCATCGAGGGCGACGCCGCCCTTGACCCGCGCGTGGAGGGCATCGCCGTCTACGCCACCAGCGCCACCACCAAGCGCCTGCAAGCGGCCAAGCGTGCCGCCCAACCCATGGCGACACCATGAAAGCTCTGCGCCCGACGCAGGTCATTGAGTGACGCCCGAGCCCAAGGGTTACGAGCCTTGGGCGCAAGGATGACATCGGCGCACCGCGATACGTGTCTGGGCTGTCAGTAATACTTGCTGCACAGGCTCCTCATCGTTAGCACGAAGACTGTATAACTATGTAGCATAACTATGCAGCTGACGGCGCACATGCCACCTGGTAAGGGAAAGGACGAGGGCGGCGGACAGGGCATGTGGGCGAACCGTCATGGCATGTGGTGGGCGCGCATATCTTCTGCCGTGTGGGCTCCAACGACTACATGTAGGGACGATGCGGTCGCAACCATCCTAGCGTCGTACTATGCTCACGACGGTCACCATGCCATCCTCTTGCGTCGCGACAAAGGCTCGACCAGTCTGCCCATCGACCGCAATGGTCGGTGCTCCGTGTCCAACGGGTACCACACCGAGGACCTGCCCACCCTTGGCATCAAGCACGGTGAGGCGAGCGTGCCCGAGTGGTTGGCAGCAGTGATTCGGGTCGGTCTGTTCGGTCGCAGCGTAGAGGTAGCCGCCCCGGTCATCCGCGCCGGTGGCGATGTTGAGATAGGCGTGCGGCTGCGGGCGGTCTACGATGAGCTGACGGACAAGACGGCCAGCGCGCGTGTCGAGCACCGCCACCAGGCCCGCGCCGTCCGGGACGGCGGCGCTCAGCACGACCGCCCGGCTATCGCTACTATCGACTGCGGCCGAATGGATCGGTAGGCTTGTCACCTCCGCGCGTGGGACGGTAGCCACGGTGATGTCCCCGACGCGCGTCCCACTGGAGCTATCGAGGACGCTGACAACGCCGCCGCCCCCCACCACCATGACGCGGCCAGCTTGGGCATCGACGAGCACACCATCCGGTGGCTCCGCGACAGGCAACGGCGCGAGCGGCGCGCCGGTCGCGGCGTCGAGGACATCGATGCAGGCGCCCCCCGTTGCCCGGCAGGACGCGGCCGACGGGCTGTTTCGGATGAAGAGGCGTCCGGCCCGCGCATCGATGGCAAGCGTATTATAGCTCGTGGAACTGCCGGAGAAGCCGGGGATGACGCGCAGGACGCCCCCGGACGCGCCATCGAGGACGGTCATCGTGTCGTCAGTGAGCACGAACACTCGGCCCGTCCGCTCGTCGACGGCGATGACGCTCGGGCCCGACGGCACCGCTGTGGCGCGGATAAGCGCTCCCGTTGTCGCGTCGAGAATATCCACGGCGCTGCGCACTGGGTTGGTCACGAACACGCGACCGAGTCGCGCATCGACATCCAGGTAGAACGGCTGGCCTGGCAGAAGCGTGGTGTGCAGAAGCGCACCGGAGCGAGCATCGAGCATGACGACACTGTTGACGGGGGGCTTATCCGGATCGGCGAGTGCACCGCCGTTGACGACAAAGACCCGGTTCGTCCGCATGTCGACGGCCATGGCCTCCGCAGTCGCGCCAACGTGGACGGTACGGAGCGCAGTCGCGGCCACCGAGGGTGGTGTGTGACCTGGTTGACCGCCTGCCCACGTTGGCGTCGCACTGATACCGACCGCCGAGATAATCGCAATGCTAATGAGAATGTGCGTTATCTTGCGCCGCATCCACACAATCCTTTCTTATTCAAGCCAGTTGATGGGTGTGTGGCTACTCGTGCAAGATGGCTGCCATAGGAGTTGGTCATCCGTAGGTACCGCTGGGGCTTACAGTGCTCCGCGGGGCGCGGGTAACGCCACAGGGCGAAGATCTCGTTGGACTGCTGGTGAGAGCCGCGGGCGCAAAGATCACATCAACGACCCGCATCGGGTCATCCAGGATGCTGGAGAAGCGTGCCGTCCAGCCTCCTCACCGGCGGCATCGAGAGTGTATGGATAGGCACGCAGGTTGGCGACGCCGACGTACCTGCGAGAGTGAGGAGCGCCGAAGACGGCGGCCGGAGCGTGTGGGCACATCGTCCTAGCAGGCGATAGGCGTGCCTATCTCGTGCGACACGAGGTCGCATCCCATGAGCGGTGCTGTGACAGGACGCACCCAGGCGCGTGTCTGGCGTCGGGCCTACGAACGGCAACGCGCAATCACGGTATAGTGACCATGTGCACGCGCCCTATGCTGTGTGCCTGACGGGATGTCGCATACGGGGGATCGTGCTCAACCCAGCCGGGGCGCTTGCCGGTCGACGCCCGGCGGTCGTCCTCGCGCGACCACGATCGTCCCGCAACCTGAGCAGGTCGGGGCACGGCGGCGAGCGATGTCCACCGGGGAGTAGGGTAGGGTAGGGGGAGGATGGTCGGTAGGGATAGGGGCGGGCTCTCGGCGGACTTCTGGACGTTCTGGACCGGCCAGACGCTCTCCAACCTGGGCGGCTCATTCAGCATGTTCGCGCTGCCGCTACTGGTCTACCAACTCACGCACTCGGCCGTGAGCCTCGGCATTACCAGCGCCTCCGTCTTCCTGCCCTACCTGCTCTTCGGCCTGGTCATCGGGGCGTGGCTCGACCGCGTCGACCGCAAGCGGCTGATGATCGCGACCGACCTCGCCCGCGCGCTGGTCGTCGCCGCGATCCCGGCGCTCTACCTCACCGGCCACCTCTCCGTGTGGTGGATCTACGGGCTGGGCTTCGTCTCTTCGACGCTGGGCATCTGCTTCGACGCCGGCGAGTTCGCCGCTATCCCCAGCTTGGTTGGCCAGGACGACCTGGTGACGGCCAACGGGCGTATCCAGGCCAGCTACGCGGCGGCGACCGTCGTTGGGCCGCTGCTGGCCGCCCCGCTGGTGACGGTGCTGCCCCTGCCCACGGTCCTGCTGATCGACGCGCTCTCCTTCCTGGTCTCGGCGCTCACGCTGGCCACGATCCGCCGGGGCTTCAACGCGACCGAGCGGCGCGCGCCGACCAGCCTGCGGCGCGACATCGCCGACGGGCTGCGCTACGTGCTCGGCCACCCGGTCCTGCGCAACATCTCGGCCATGATGGCGCTGGTCAACGTCTTCGGCAGCACGGCCAACGTCCAGCTCGTGTTGTTCGCCAAGCGGCAGCTGGGGGCGACGAACGCGCAGGTGGCCCTGCTCTACGCCGCCGGGAGCGTCGGCGTGGTCGTCCTCGGGCTCGTGGCCGGGCGGCTGCGCAAGCACTTCCCCTTCAGCCGCGTGGCGCTCACCGCCCTGATGCTGGACGGGCTGCTGATCGTGCTCCTATCCTTCACGCGCGTCTACTGGGTCGCCGTGCCGCTCTGGGCGCTGGCCTCGGGCGTGGGCATCCTGTTCAACATCAACACGGGCAGCTTACGCCAGGCCATCGTGCCCGGCCACCTGCTGGGCCGCGTCATGAGCATCGCCGGCGTGCTGGCGTGGTCGGCCATCCCGCTCGGCACGCTGCTCGGCGGCGTGGCGATCGAGCGCACGGGCAACGTGGCGCTGGTGTATGGGGTCGTCGGCGCGGTCACATTCCTCATCCCGGTGGCCTTCTCGTTCACGGCGCTGGGCCACGCGGAGCGCTATCTGCCCGAGCTGGATGGGGAAACGACGCCGGAATCGGTCGCGACGGGGTAAGGTCGGGCCAACGCCATCAGGTCGCCAGTCGTGGTGGCGCCATGACGTGGGCGACGGGGGGTGGCGATGTGCGGCGGCGGTAGCGGCCATGATCGCCGTCGGCGCCGTTGGTCGCGGGGAGGCTTATCAGCGGCGTCCGCCTGCATTTGTCTCGTGGTCGCGCAGCGCCGACATACTTCACCGTGATTGCTAGTTGCCGTTCATGGGTCCGAGGTTGGACACTGCTGTTGTTCAACGACAGGAGTAGCCGACGGAGGACCCATGGACGACGCCTTGATTGTAACGATTTACGTCATGATTGATGACACGATGAAGACGCTGGGGCAGCAGAGCCACTGCTTGGCCGGCCTGAGCGACGCGGAGGTGCTCACCATTGCGGTGCTCGCCGCGCGGTACTACGGCAACCATCACGCGCGGGCGGTCGGCCAGCGCGTGTAGGCACCATCTCGCCCTCGCGCTTCAATCGGCGCCTACACGCGCTGGCCGACTGGCTGGACCTGTTCCTCGACCTGCTCGGCGATGTCGTCGTGCGCGGGCAAGCCGCCATCTGCGACTTCGTGATCGACAGCCTGCCGCTGCCGGTCTGTCGTCG
>JAABUH010002756.1_pt1 | contig 16327 bp, 25 predicted proteins | sample 5559121 | NCBI WGS metagenome assembly JAABUH01 (sample SAMN10711871, study PRJNA513364) | rock metagenome | isolation source: Antarctica rocks | place: Antarctica: Victoria Land, Battleship Promontory nord | collected 2015-12-28
GACCAGCCGCGCATTGTAGCGCTTCACCTGACACTTCACCTGACCCGCTGCGTCGGTCTTCAGCTTGAAGACCCATTTAACGGAAATGATGTTAGCGTGCGCAGGCAGGTCTTCCAATATCCATGTCTGGTGTGCCTTCAACGAAACCATCTTTTCATTCATGGCTGCCTGCTACTGTGCAGCATGGTCGGAGGCCATGACCTCAAAGGTAGCAGGTTCCCACACGCTCCCTGGCACAGGCTCCCTACAAGCATGCTGTGCCCTGCGTGCCGCTAGAACTGGTCTGGAGCGCGGCGGGGACGGGTCGGATATTGACGGAGGCCATACAAGGCCCGCTGCAAATGGCAGACTGTGCGCGCATTGCCTGTTGCGTAGCCCGGAGGCTGCACAACAGAGATGTCTTCCTCAACAACACCATTGAGAAATGCTGTTTTATGTTTAGCTGTCTCACCTCCAGGTCGGCGGCCAAAGCAAGCAAGGCACGCAGGGGTTGCATACTTCGACACGGGCGCAAAGACCTCGTCGAAGTCGATGCCATCGCGCTGCTTGAAGCCCTTAGCGACCAGCCGCGCCTTGTAGCGCTTCACCTGGCCCGGTCTGCATCGGTCTCCAGCTTGAAAACCCATATAATGTTCGCATGCGCAGGCAGGTCCTCTAGCACCCACGTCTGGTTTGCCCCCAACGACGCAATCTTTTCATCCATGAGTGCCTGCCACTGTGCAGCATGGTCGGAGTCCTGGTCGGCAGCCGAAGAAAGCAAGGGTTGCATACCTCGACACAGCGCGAAGACCTCGTCGAAGTCGATGCCTCTTTACCAGTGCAGGCACAGCAGACTTACGGGTCAGCGCACGAACGGGAGCTTCGAGAAGTGGTCCAGGAACGTCGCCACATCCAGGCAGCCGCTCACGGACGGCTCTGGGCTGTGGCCCGCACAGGTCCATGTGGACGAGGTGCATGAGCGCTTTTGCGTCCTCTGCACGGTCGGTAGTGGGGAAGGGCGCCCTGTGGTGCTTAGCTGCAATACAGGGCTCACAGGGGAGCACTGAGCACGCTGCAAAGCCCCCTGCAAGGACATCCATGCCCACCACCATGTCTTCCCCAACAAGCCTGGCCATGTTATGATGGCCCAGGTGGTTGAACCGCCGGCCACAGCTGCGCATCAGCAGCTGCGGCAGGCAAGACCTCCGCGGCCACAAAACAGGGGGACACCGGTCTCTACAGAACTCCTCTGTGAAGACGGCACTGGCCACTTGGCATTGAACACATTGCTGTCGATTATGCTGTACATGCATAATCTGTACCACAGGGCGCAACGGCGATGAGGGTGTTGTCGTGCTGCGTGATATCGCAGTAGAGTTCGGTGCACCTAAAGCGCGCACCCCTTTGGATCGCGCTGCAGATGGAGAAGAGGTTGGCCGAGGCGCCAGACACGTACAGGACGCCCTGGAGCCGCAGCTGGTGCCCGAAGTGCAGCTCAATGATGACGTCCCCAATGAGCGTGGCCTTGTGCCGGTGACCGTTGCCGAACGTGATGGACACGTCCGTGCATAGTCGCGCATCAAGCAGCACCTGGGAGTTGCCAGTCACGTGGTGCGAGGCTCCTAAATCCGGCACCCAGTCAGTGCTCCACGCTGTGGCAGTGGCCCCCACGGCAAACGTGCAGGTAACCCCACCCCCGCGGCCACCGTGGCAGCCGTTGCCGCGACAGCCGCCGCGGGCGCCCGTCTGCGCACCGCGCGCATCAGCACCCCTCAGCTGCGGGCAGTCCGAGCGGAAGTGCCCGGGCTGGTTGCAGTGCCATGAATGAATGAATAAACTACAGCCGTGTATCAGCCAACTTGAACGCGCAGCCAGCAGCGCCTGCCTGCGCCGCTGGTAAAGCCCTACAGTGGCTGACACGTGCCGTGGGGTGTGCACACTGATTTCCGGGACTTGCACGGTGCAATTCAATCATTCATTGCCTTAAACAGCATGTGAGCTAGCAAACCCAAGCCCATGCGCAGCCTACCTAGTCTGGCAGGTGCAGCCAGGGCCCGCGCCGCTTGGGTGAGCTCAGTATGTTGAGCCGACTGGAGAGTGCCTAATCCGACTGCGTAGTGGGTATGAAAGCAAGGCTGATACTGGGTTGGTGGTGTTGTCTTGTCCTGAGTAAGCTGCCACAGGATTGCGGTGGTTGTGACTGTGCTTGACCAGGGTGACCATCTGCACACAGATGCCCTGCTGCAAAAGATGCTTGTGGAGGCACGCGGGGCGCCACGCGGGGCTGATGCAGGGAGGCCACGTGGAGCATATCTTGTATTCTGGCTGCGTCGGTGCCGGCAGAGGCAGCGGCTTCAGCGAGCGCACCGTTGAATATCTGAGCACTTGCACTCAGAGTGCCTAGTGCAAAGGTCACCGGTGTGCGTGAGGCGCAGATGGACCACTGCAGCGGCAGCCGCTGCAAGCAACAGCGCCCGTTGTGGGGTTTTAACACGCATGTTTGCAATGCAGGCCACTGCTGGTGAGTGAGGGCACAGTGGGTGCTGACTCAGACACGCGCGTCGCGCCACTTCACTATGCGAACGTGCAGCGTAGTGCAGTGCGTAGGACACGTTCATTGCAAGGCTGTTGGCCACGGTGAGCGGCACAAGGCCGAGCGCAAGGGGCGTTGTGGTCGTGAGCTAGCCAACAGCTCCGGCTGCAGGGCATCCTGTTCGTTCCCAGAGCCTGGGCCAATCTCTTCTGTTGTTTGTGCACATCGCAAGAGGGGTGCGAGATTCGTTTTCATAAGGCGACTGCCTTATCTCGCGCACAACGACACCCTTGTCGCCACTGCTGGCTCCCGTGCGGATGGCACATACCGCTCGCGCGATATGAGCATGTACAATGTTATGTTTGCGCCAGAGTCAATGGCCATGGCTTTTGTAGCCACAGATGTTGTGCCAGCCCTGTCAGATTTATGGATCTGCTGAATCAGGCGACTTGCATCCTCAAGGAGAGCAAGGAACGTTTTGGCGGTGTGCTTGTGCTCCCCGTCGGTGATTTGGGCCAGCTTGCTCCGGTGTCTGGTTACTAGGCAAACCCGGATCTCAGCACTGGGGTGCGGTGGGTGCAGGAGTAGGCCGAATACCGAGCTAGCAGTGTGTGCGACAAGGCAAACTTTCAGTATTGTCGGTTGACGCCCAGCTGTTGCTGTAGCGCCAGCAGTGCGTCAATCGACAATATTGAAAGTTTGCCTTGTCCCACACACTGCTAACAAATGAGTATTCGGCCTTGTTCTTTACACTTCCACCCCACTGCTGCAGTCCGGGTTTGCCTGGTACCCAGACACCGGAGAATGCTGGCCCAAGTCCCCGAATGAGCAGCACGAGCACACAACCAAAAGGTTCCTTGCCCTCCGATGCGAGCCACCTGGTCTGGCACATCCATAAAACCTGCGCTCAGCATACTGAAGTCCTTGCCCTTACCACCTGCCACCGCGTCTTCTGCCTGCGGCACCTGGGACGCACGTATACCATTGTGCAGCCACATGGGCAATGCCGTACGCCAGTGTGGGTGTCTATCACTGCTGTGGTGGGGCCTTCTTATCTGCTGCATATAAGACGGCGCTGTCGCCCCAAGAGCCCCCAAAAGGATCCCATAAAAAAAAGTAAAAACACTGCAGCACCTCGGGCTCCCACGTGATTCCTCAACGCAGTACTGGTGAGGCCCAACCCAGTTTGGGTTCGGTGATCGGACGGGAACCGGTATGTTGTGGGTGGTATGACCGCAGCATGCCCAAGCAGAGTTCAGAGGTGTCATAACCCCGGAGAGCATCTGTGACTGCGTCACTGCAGCACCTCGGGATGAAGTAGTCATAGGGGTAGTTGGAGTAGTTGGGCCTGACACAGTGCCTTGCACGCTGCTCTGGCATGTGCATGGTGCTGCCGGTTGCGCATTTGTGTGCACGTGCGATGTGACACACCCTCGCCTCAAATTTCTCCCTCGCCTCCCGGCGCCGCTTTCACCACCAAACGCCGCCACGGCGCCGGTGCTGCCTTGGGATCCAGCACGTTCATGGAATTTGCGGAAGCGCCACAAGCCCGTGCTGGTCCTGGCTGGCGCGCAGCCATACCTGATTGACGCATGGGCCAGCGTGCAGACACTCCCCACCGGCTGGGACATCACAAAGTCTCCTGCCTGGAGCACCCACCACCCACTTACACCGACACCCTGCACGCCGCGTCTTCACTTTGCGTGTAAAATCACAGACATGTACCCCTTGTCTTTGCGTTAACATCCAGAAATACACCCAGCGGGGTAAATTTCCCTACCCTGGGAAGCGCCGACACAAGCGCCTGCTCCTGCACAGCCAACACACCTCTTCACTACGTACGTCACGCCATCCACCGTGCATACATGTCCTTCACAACTCAATTGGGACTCGCACTCCATCGGCCTCTTCCCATCCATACATACTGACATCCCACGATGTGAACATCCTCCAGCAGCTCCACAAAGCTTTTGCCTTTCGCAAAATCGAGCGACCTCTCCACCGCGTCATCAAGAATAAGGCACATGCACAGGCCTTGTATGCCACACAACTCGTCGACACACTTTTGCTCGAATCCAGCAGAAACTGAATCGGCTCCCACTCTCCGTGCTCCTTGACGAGCACGCACAGCGCACGGCGTTGCTGTTCCTCCGCACAGGCATGATCTGATCATCAGTCAGGACACGTGACATAATTACAGCAGCAGCAAGACACCTGGAATGCCATCCTGCGCTCAGATCGCCACACATGTACCCTGAGCCGCAACGACAACACACTCTTTGTTGCACCAACCACAGTTTTTTCTGAGTGGCTGACTCACTTCCTGTTAAGTCCCTAAGCTTCTCATCTGCCAGCGCACCTGCGGCCACCCGCCGCAGGCAGATATCGTGCATGTTTTCGCCCCCGGGCCCATTACCTCACTAGCAATGACTTTCACCCACCAGGCTTGTGTCCGATGCAACCATGTCCCACGCTCTGCGTGCACTCTCAGCACACGGTCACTGTCTTTGCCCCCCCCCCTCCCCTCCCTCCAAACCCACTAGATGATTATGGCATGTATCTTAGTGGGTGGAAACCAAGTCCAATAACAGGCGGCTGTTCACGTCGACGAGGGTGGCCGCTGGCCGCCCCTTCTTCTCCTCGGCAGCGCTGCCAGAGTCCACACCCGTCGCATTCATCCCACTGCATCCCATACACATACTCTGTGTACATCACGGCGAAAAGTACACACGACGTGCTGTCCTTATGCTAGGCTGCAGCTTCCAAACAACCGCAAACTCAACAGCTTTACATGCAGGCGCTGTTTGTGGCGCTGGACACATACCCTTCCTCCCGATTGTGCGCATACATGAACCGCACGCGTTTTGCACACACACAGCCACGCCGCCAACACCAACAGGAGCCCCTACATGCGCAAACAGACACCTGCGACACCCACACTTCACACCAGCACGCCGGTGGCTGCCATAGTCCGCTTCCAATAGGGCGGCAGCCATAAGCGCTCGCGTTGCTTAAATCTGCGTGAGCTTCAGCAAAAAGGAAGGCATGTGGGTCTCACCGTAACTGCACGCTCAGACGGCAGACATGGGCCGCACCGCCACCTCAGCTTATCTTGTGCACAGGGCACGCATCAGCAAAAGGGATTCGCCGGGCAGCACCACCACCCAATGGTGGCCCTCGGACTGAGCCGGCTGGACGAGCAGCAGAGCACGGCCGCCGGCGCCTGAGTAAATGACCTGCATCCCCCCCGCACGTGCGCGTGCGCACACAGGAATGGTGGCGTTGTTCGCTTGCATCTGGTGGAGGACAGGCACACATGTGCCCGTTGGCAGGTTCAGGAGGATGGAAATACATCTGATGTACGTCTGCAGGCTAAGGATGTCGTGGTCTGGGCCACCGGCGCCGCGCAGCCTTTGAGTAGAGGTTGTGTGTTGCTTGCGGGCTTCGTGTTGCACCAACTCAGGCTCGGCGCCCCTTGGCCACGCTGAGCAGCAAATAACAGTCCACTGCGCGGCTGGATCGCGACCGCGTGGCCTACCAGGAGACCCACCTGGTGCTCGAAAGTCCTTGAGGTGACTCCTCAGGCTGTCCCCCAGACCACCACTGTGAGGCTTGCACCCCTTCGTACCACCAGGCAGAGCAGGATGACGGAGCGGCCGCAGCAAGACAGCAGAGGCCCCAAAGATCGGGCATGCAGAAGTTTGCAGACAGCAAACATCCCACAGGCAGTTCACGACGTCCGTGTCCACAGCGTGTCCACGCTCGCTGTCCTGCTGGAGCTGCCCACCAACCTGCATGGGCTGGGGCACTTAGTGCCCTGCTGTGGCCTTGCATGGCGTTGCCGACGCTGCTCTGCCGACTTTGCATCGCGAGTCAAAAGTAGTTTGGCCATGCGCAGGTGACCGGACTTGACTGTATTCGAGTTTTCCTGCCGGGGGAGTCGTGGTGGTCTAGCTCACCACCATGTCTGCACCCTGGCTGTGTGCGTAAGACAGAAGGTGCAACACTATTGCGCACCACGGCAAATACTGACACGAGATGCACTGCAAGCACACCATGCACACGGCGTTCCTGGTGGCAAAAGGTAAGTCCGGACTGTGGAGGGCCTGCAGAGAGATCGGAGTTCTGTTGTTACAACTTGCAGTGTTTGCAGCGTGTAAGTAGTTACACAAGCCTACTGATGCCTAACGATACAGCCTCCTGTAATGCGCAGTCAGACTTAAGGCTTCATCAGCAGACTTTAGAGGCAGCTGAGAAAACATCAGCAAGACCCTGCTTCACCCAGTGTTCACAGGCAACAGTGTGCCGCGTTGCAGCGCTGCGTGCCCGGTCTCTCAGTATGGGCTGTAGAAACGTCCACCTCGCCGTCCGCGCGGCGCATACCTGCGCGCTTGCATGCTTGAGATTTGGTGAACCCAAGCTCGGTACAATGTCCATGCCCTACGCACCATGTGCACCCCAATGACATCAATTAGTATCCCAGTTACCTGAGCTTGACAACAAAAGGCATGCCAATCCCCGTGCCCTGCACTTGGACAGGGACCACTAGGGCGCTTGTCATTGCCACGAGCCCTCTAAACCCTGAACGCTTGCTCTGTTCCTCCTGCAACACACACCCTCGTGTCTGGCTTGAGGGCTCTTGAACATCACCCGACTCCAGCCAGTCCCCTCTTAGGCACTGCTGCTCACTTTGCTGGGATGCATGCCACTTTACGATCCATGCGATTCTTTTTTACCTAGCGTGAGTTCCCACCTGCATGTTAAGCGCATCGTGCTGGGCACTGCCTGAGCACTGCAACTGCCAAAACGACCCTCGTGTGTTGGTGCACACCCAGCAACTCTCTCCCCGCTGTTTCAGGTCCAGGTTCGGCGCCCTGTGAATCCTGTCATGCATGCAGGCCACGATAGCGCAATGCTGCAGGAGGCCTGTGCTTCGCTCTGTCTCAGATTTACTGCTGGGATCCCGGCACGCACCCGTAGCCGTAGCCACTGCGCCCGCGCCCGCCAAAGCGCCCGCCGCCGCGAAAGGCGCCGCGCCCGCGACCGCGCGCCTTGAGGCCAGGCACGTTGGTGCGCTTGGGCACGACCTTCAGGCTGCGGCCGCGCAGCTCCGTGCCGTCGAGCATGACAGCGTTGGCCACCGCGTCCGCCTCCAGGAACTCTATATAGGCAAACCCCTGGCGCAGAGCACGCGCGCGGCTCGCGCGCCGCCCCACACACAGGCCAGGCCAGAGCGGCAGCTTGCAGGCCCCAACCCACCTTGGCCTGGCCAAACTTGTCGGTGAGGATGGTCACACGGTTGACAGTGCCGCACGAGTTGAAGTGCATCTGCAGCTCCTCCGGTGTGCACCCATAGTCCACCTGCCCGACGTACACAGAGCGGCTGTCCACCTCCTCCCGCGAGGCAGCGTCAGCGGCCTCGCCCTGAGCAGCAGTGGGCTCTTCGCCAGTCTTGGCCTGCACGAGCGGAGCGGACGCGTTTGAGTACACGGCTCTCGTTCAAGCACGCCTCTCTTGCCACAATCCAGCTTGTGAGCCTCACCTATGACTCCCCACAACACTGATACCAAGCCAGGGCGGCCTGCGGGCAGCACCTGCCCCTCGCGCAGTTTGCTGGCCTCGGCCTCCATCTGCGCCAGCCGCGCCTTCATCGCCTCCAGCTCCTAGCCACAGGCGCACGCGCAGCACTGTTCGCCTTTTTTGTGGGGAGCAGGCCCTCTTTTATTTTTTCAGTGGCATGCCTCGGCCAAGCACATGCCTGCAGAGGGCGCAGGGGCCCACACTGAGCCGCGCTTCAGGGCCTGGTTAGTGGGTCTTGCCAGCGCTGCAACAACAAGCACGTCCGCACCACACAACCCGCGCAGCGAGGGAACTTCTGGCGCTGAGCAGAAAGTACGGGGAGGCACCGCCTGCGCGTCGGCAACCTCGTCCGGCCCTGCGGCGCCAACCTGCGCATCCTCTAGCCCGCCATCCAGCTGTTCCTGCAGCTCGCCCTGCTCAGCCGCCATGCTGATGTGCTCACTGACACTGACCACGCCGAGCAAAGCAGGGCCTGGGCGCAAAGGAAGACTTGAAAGCAAGCCGTCTGCACTCAGGGAGAGGTGCCTGTCAATATTTCTTTGGGAGAGACTGCCTGCCCCCCAGCAAAGAGAAGAAGAAGCAGGAGATCCCAAGCAATTGGGAGAGCTTGCTCCCAGCAGACTCCCAGTCTGCCAGACCACTTGGTGCCTAGTGAAGGGACCTTGTCATGGCTGTCAGTGTGCGCAGGCAGCTGACTTGTGCCTGGCTGGCCTCGCCGCCCCCCTTATCAGGCACTCGCGTAGTATCGGGCAGGCATGCAGCGGTCACGCACGCACTAGCACAGAGGGCGAACGCACGCCTCGCTCGGTCCTGCGCCCTGCGCAGGCTGACGGCACGAGCAGAAGGGAAGCAGGTTGCTGCCCAGGGTCTACAAGAGAACTAGCTCAACGCGCCGTTCAGGCCCCCACAGTGACAACCAGCGCGCGCTGCAGGCGACCAAAGCGCAGGCCGAGGAAGACGAAGTGCCGGTGTGGGCGCGGCGGGAGGCTGAGCGCGAGCGGCAGAAGCAGGACGGCCCGGACCTGCCGTTTGGCGTTTACCTGCTCGCGTCCGCCATTGTTGCCATTGCTGCGGTGAGCCACCCGTCACCGACTGGCAAGCACGCTTGATGTGCAGCACGCGCACCCCTGGGTGTTGCTGACTCACCCGCTCGCACGCCGTGCAGGTGGGGTCTATCTTTGAGTTTGCCAACCGGAATGCTATTTTTGGCGCCCTGCCTCCCAGCAGCCCCTTCTACGCCCCAATCCTGCTCACGTTTGCGCTGACTGGCCTGCCATCAGCAGGCGCGTGCGCATCTGGGCCTTGCAAACCTGCCCTCTTGGGCTGCAGCAGGCGCACAGCTTTACAAGCGCGCGGTACGCGCGCGCAGGGTACCTGTTCTTCAAGGCAATCAATTCGGCAAACAAAGAGGCGGAACGCCAAGACAAGGCGGACGGTTTCTAGGCAGCTTGCAGAGCAGGACAGCCTGCAAGGGCAGGACGCTGTAAAGCGTGTGCACACGCTGAGCCACTGCCAACTACACCTCCCAACACGCTGGCACCGCATGTGCCAATGGCAAGCTGCTGCCAGAGGGCATGTTTGCTGCAAAGGGCATGCAAAAGCTTTGCTGCAGGGCAGCAAGGTCTCCATATTCAGCAAAAGCCCGCAAGGGCCGCTCAGCCCGCGACGCGTGCTGAGAGTACATGCTGGCCCCCTACATCAGGGAGCACAGGCACCCTTGCTGTCCTTGCTTTTCGCTGACCTTTCCTGCGAGGAGGCGCGGAGCGGGTCAGAGCTCGCTGCACACAGAGGGAGGCAGCGCCAAGGCCCGGCCGGGCAGGGGCGCGCCTGTCGCCCTTCCAGGCGTGGCCGGCCGCACGACGACGTGCAGGGTGACGACACTGCCTTCGCCAAAGTGCGACGCCAGCACCTCTGCGCCCCGCCCTCTCTGAGCGCTGGCGTGCAGGTCCACATCCACGGCCTGGCCGGGCTGCAACACGCGTTGCGGTGCGCGTGCGGCGCCGCACCTTCCAACAAGTCGTTGTTGTCAAGGAACTTGCCGCCCATAATAAGCTTCAGGTCTGCGGCAGAGTTGGGCTGCTCGCTCCGCAGCGGCCCTTCTGCGCGCTTGTCAACGGCCCCGCTCAGCGCGCGCCCAGCAGCCAGTGAAAACAAACGGCTGGGAGTTGGAGCAAGGCAGCGCAGGCACGCGGCGCAGGCAAACGAAAACGTGCTTTGACATGCGCGTCGCCCGCGCCTTGGGGCCAGCGTCGCAGCAGCTGCTCCTTGACGCCCAGCACCGACAGAGTCCTGGCCACGGGGAACGGCCCGATATCGCCCTGCGTGAGCCGACAGCGCAGCTCCACATTCATCGAGCCAGGATGCCCGGGCCGCGGCGCAGCAGGGCCCGGCAGGCCCGCGGCACTCGCAGCCTGCGCCTGCAGTTTGCCGGGGCTGCCGGCAAGCGCCTGGTTTGTTCAGAGATGCGCCCTTCTTGTGAAGCCCCTGCGACGCTCGCAAAGTTGCACGCTTTGCAAAAGGCTGCGCTGAGCAGGTGACTCTCTGCTATTGCGCTCCTTTTGCCTGCGCTCTTCAGTCAAGGCTGTCCTGGGAAGAAGGCAACAGGAGGCAACGGCAGGGTCGCCAGCAGCCCTTCCTTCCCCAACTCTACGGATTGCAACATAGCAGGTGTCCCAGCCGCTCCAGCAACCGCCCTTCGCCTCGAACTGAACTGTTTAAGAAGCTGCAGACATGGCCGCCAACGGGACTGCTGCGGACAGGCGGGCGCGCGCCGCTTGAGACCATATGGTGGCATGCTCTGCAGTGGCAGTGTCCTGCTGTATGCGCTGCGCATATGCAATGCCTGCTGCACGCGCCGCTGCCCGCCCGGTGGGCTCATCCAGCGAGCGGGGCGCGGACGCGCATGCCTGTCAGCCAGCAGAGGCGCTGCGCCTGCCTGGCGCAGGCCCTGGCAGCATGCGGGCCGCCCGGCTGCCAGGTGCGGCGCCGCGGAGAGTCAGAGAGCAGGCTGCCCGTGCTGACGCGCCTCTGCGGCCACTGATACGAGCGGCGTGCACCAGGGCGGCGCTCGGCGATGGGGACGTCCCCAGCACGCCGCCACCCCAGGCGCAGGCGGGGGACTGGGATGACTGGGGCGACTGGGGAGGCGACGAGGAGTGGGGCGCCCACCTGGGCCCCGCGCTGCCCGGCCGCCAGCTGAGCGACGCTGAGGCGCGGCGCCGCCGCCTGGCCAGGTGGGCTCGGGCGCTCCCTGGCGCGCTGCGCGCCGCTGGCTATCACGCGCTGCTGCTGGCCACGCGACGCCCGTGTGCGGCCACGCAGGCGCGAGCGGCGGCGCAAGGGGCCGCGCGACGAGTACCTCCGGCCGATGGTGGACGTCACGGGGATAAAGTACCGGCTGGGCCTGGACACCGCAGACACAGAGGCGCGCATTCGCGAGGAGTTTGAGGAGAACCAGTTCGAGTCGCGCGCGGCGGTCCGCTTTGCAGGCGCGGCTGTGGCTGCTTGCACCCTCCCACCCGGTGAGCTGCGCTCTCCCCGGCTGAGGCGCGCTGCGTGCCGGTGCAGGCGTGCTCGTGGCCGTGCCGCTGCTGGTGGGCCTGGTGGTGAGCCGCCTGCTGGCAGAGCCCTTCTTTGAGGTCGCGCAGCGCTACAACCCGGATGTCTTTGCGCTCACCGACCGCAAGAAGGTCGAGGGCGCCAAAGAGGTGCACAAGCACGAGCTGCGGCTGCGCATGGACGCGGCCATCGGCCGCGCGCCGCCGCTCACCGAGCCTGTGCTGCAGGCGCCCGCCCACCGGCGCTCATGCCCTGGCAGGGCCCCTGCGCCTGTGGGCCTGGACCCCGGCGACACTGTCGCAGGGAAGCCACGGCGCTCTGCATTGTGTGCCTGGGCTCACTTCATCCTTATTGATGCGGCGTGCTCTGTTGCTGACCAGGCAGGGCTGCTGGGCCATGGTCGGGCTGCATAGCGGCGTGTCCCTGCGCCGTCTGCCATGGGGTGGGGCGGGCGCATTGACTGCAAAGGGCGGGGCGGCGCGTGCAGGCGGAGCTGCGGCGGGAGGCGCTCCGGCTGGCGGAGGAGTTCAAGGAGGCAAACAGGGCGGCGCTGCTCAACCTGCTGTCCGACTCGACCGCCGCGCTGACGCTCTTTGCGATGCTGCTGCGCAACACTGAGGGCCGTGTGGCGCTCTTCAGCACGTTTGGCCGCGTGGTGTCGGGATTGTCCGACACCGCCAAGGCTTTCCTCATCATAGCTGGTGCGGCCCCGCGGTCTGGCTGCCTGCGTACCTGCTGCGTGCGTCCGCAAGCAGCAAACCGTGCCTGATCCGCAGGCACTGATATCCTGCTGGGCTATCACTCGGAGGAGGGCTGGACGGCTGCCATCCACCTGATCACCGGCCATTATGGCTACGAGGTGGAGGTGCGCATGCCGCTGTGTGCTTGTGAGGGCTGCCTTCTGGACAGCTAGAACTCTGTGCATGTGTCTGAAAGTCTGATCTAGTACCCTTGCTTGGAGTCCAGGGCAAGCGGAGCAAGTCGCATCATGGCGGTTGCAGGAGGGCCCTATCTATGCCTTTGTGGCCATCGTGCCCGTGACGATGGACGCCTTCTTCAAGCTGTGGATATTCCGTGGCCTGAACCGACAGAACCCCGCCTCAGCCGTGACGCTGAAGAACATGGACCGCCACTAGGTCTGGAAGCTAGCTTGTCGGGGGAGTGTGTTGTAAGTGTCTTTCTCTACCAATTGCTGTATTAAAGACAGCTTCATCAGTCTGACTGTTAGCGTCGGCATATCTTCCTGGGTTACAGTACGGTGTATGAGGTTGGTGTGGGGTGCACGTCGGACGCATGCATTAATAAGTATCCTGTGTGGCATCTCCAGGCAGCACGCTCAAACCTGGAAAGCACATCAAGCTCTCTCTGCGCCCGCATGCACCCAGGCTGGTCTGGTTCAACCCCAACACAGCTCTGTGACGCTGCGTGCTGCTGGACCTCGCACAGCTCAGTGCGCGCCATGTTGCCAGTCGTCGCTGTAGTACTTGTTTCCTGCAACCAACAGTCCCAGTCAGAACTCGCGTCACACCCCGGCAGCCACTGCAGCCAATCTTCCAGGGGATGGACCAGCTCGCAGGCGCCCGCGTGTGAGGCAAGACAAGTCAGCCAGCACTGCACGTTGATACTCACTGGGGCTTGCCTGTGTACTTGCAGACCGCCGGGCTGTCCGCAGACGTGCCGCGCAGGTCGATATATTCAACCGGGCAGCCCAAGCTGGGATCGTCCGCTGCACCGCAGAGGCACTTGGCAACAGGCTCGAAGTAGGAGAGACGCGCTCTTGGCGCAGACTAGCAGGCTGAAGCGGGCGCGCACAGCCGAACGACGCGACAACCGCGCCGTGCACTTTGATGGGCGGCGCCTCCTGAGCAAACTGCATAGGGCTCTTGGTGTTGCCCGACACGTAGCCGTCCGTCTGCACACGCAAGCAGTTCGTGCCTCCGCGCGGTCTCATAGTGGCCGCCTGAAACAGGGCGCTCAAGCCCCTGCCTTTCAGACCTCCCGCACCTGCATCCACTTTGAGGTATGCGATAGCAGGCCGTCGCCCAGCCCCAGGCCGCTCGTAGAACGCAGGTCGCCCAGGTGGGCCTGCCCAGGCGTGACGGTGATGGTTTGCGCCTCTATCTCCTCTGGCGACACAGCCACGTCAGATGCCTTGGCGACCTTGGTCAGGTCCTTGCCTGCGCCGAGGAAGCGCTCGACGGTCAGCTACTGCAGCCATACGGGAGGGTGCAGGCGATGCTGGCCAGCAGAAGGCCCTGCACACGCTCCGACATCCACGGACGTTTGCAGGCAAGCAGACGCACCTGGCCCTGCTGCAAAGCACCGGCTACTGGTGCAGCTCGCGTCATGAAGGGCACCCCGCGCTGCTAGCCTCAACAGGCTTGCCTGCAACATTCAGGACGCGGCCAACCCCCGCCTGGCTGTATCTGTGTGTTGTGAGCACTGCTGGGCGTGCGTCTGTGTGCTGCAGGCACACAGAGGAGGAGGAGGGTCTGTTTTCGGGAGCTTTCTGCCAGGGAGATGCGCTGCAGTAACTTTCCGTGTTGCCCTGCGCAGGCCTGCAACATAGGGCGGCATGCCGTACACATGAGGAAAGCCGAGGAATGGAGCATATGGCAACAGCTCAGCAACGCCCCTTGCCCATCCAGCTCTGGTCCCTGCGTCTGGTGACACAAGGGCGCTCTAGCTTGTGGGGCCAAAACAAATACATGCTGGACGGCAACCCACACCATGAACAGTAAAGGCAGAATGCCCCAGCCCCAGACAGGCACTAGCTGTGTTGACAGTTCATGCGTTCGCGGGAGGCAGGAGCCTGCATGTATGGTACAAGCTCAGGCCGCGCTGTCAGCGCCACCATGGCCTCGCAGCATTTTGTGCTCTAGCGCTGCCTATAAAGAAAGTCAGACCTTCAAGCGCCCAGCATGCCTCATGCAGCCACCTTCTCCTCCGCGGCGGCCCTGGAGCCGAACGAGACGGACTTGGCGCCCTGCCGCAGTGCGTTGCCCCGCAGCAGGCTGCCCACGGTCTGCACCAGCAGCCGGACATCATCCAGCGGGTTGCCAGGCACCACCGTTTTGTACAGGTAGGAGTCGAAGGTCATCTTCTGGACGTAGTCAGACTCGCACATCTCGACAAACGCCTCGCGCGCCGGGTTGGAGCGATAGAACACCTGCACAGCGCGCGCCCGCGTGAGGAGCGCACGCGGGGGCAGGAGCGGCGGAACACGGCGCGGAACACCGCGGGCAGCTGCGCAGACTCGAGAGGCCGAGGTGCTGCCCGCCGTCGACATCGGATTGAACGGGCGCCACCTTTTGCAAGATGTCCAGGACCTTGTACGTGGCCCAGTACTTGCGGTCGAACTTGTCCAGGTACGATCGCAGGCTCAGCTCGCTGACCATGCGCGTGCCTGCACGGCAGAGGCGCCAGCGCTCGGCCGCCGCCATCCGCGCGCCGACTGAGCAGGGAAGCCAGCGCATCGCAGGCGGCCAGTGCACGGCAGCGCACGGGGCGCGTCGCACCCTGCTGCGAGCCCTCCGCGATGGCCTCGGCCGCCATGCGGCCCGACTTGGCCGCAAAGTAGATGCCCTCGCCGGAGCACTTGGTGACATAGCCGGCCGCGTCGCCCACCAGCGTCACGCGGCCCTTGCACCGCCGCGGGCGCGGGTGCTCTGGGATGGGGTGCGCCTCCACGCGGATGATCTTGCCGCCCTCCGTCTTCACCTGCAGGCCAGCAGCGCACACGCGATGCTCGTATCCGGGCTGCTGCACACGAGCGGGCCCAGGCCGGGCACCCCACCAGCAGAGACCGTGCGCTGCCGGGCGCACCTTGGAGCGGTCGCGCGTGGCCTGCTGGTACTGCTTGATGCCGGTCTTGTTGATGACGGTCCCGGTGCCTGCACCGACGGCAGCTCAGCGGGCTTGGAGCGAACCACGGTCAGCGCGGCGGTGCGGTGCAGGGCGCATGCACCGCGCACGCAGCGCCGGCGGGACGGCGGGAGCGCACCGACGGCCACGTGGTCGTACTTGGGGAACACCCAGCCGTAAAAGTCGGGCGACACGTCGTCGCCGACGTACATCTCGGCCAGGTCCTTGTAGTACTCCATCTTGTCCTCCGGGATGCGGATGCGCTCCTGGAACGCGATGGCGTAGTCGTACTCGCCCGCGTCGATCTCCTTGGCCACGCGGCTGTTGGCGCCGTCCGCGCCGATCACCGCGTCCACCTGCAGGCTCTCCGGCTTGCCCACCTTGCCGCCGTCCTCGTAGCTGTTGAAGTGGATGGTGTACGGGCCGTCCGCCTCGGCCTGCCGCCCGCACCGCGCCGAGTCAGGGCGCGGGGAGGGGTTTGCGCGCGGCGCGACCGGCAACGCAGAGCAGGTGCGCGCCGGTGTGCAACAGCTTGCGGGCTGGGCGGGCTGGAAAGCGGGCAGCGGGACAGCAGGCGCGCCCAGGCGCGCCACGCCGCAGCCGAGGGCGGCGTCCGTGCTCGGGGGACAGGAGGGGGCGGGCGCAAGCACGCGCACCTGCTCCATCCGCATGAACAGGCCGTTGAGGACCTTGGCGCCGTGCTGCTTGGCGCGCGTGCGCAGGTAGTCGTCCAGCACCTCGCGGCGGCACATGCCGATGTACTCCGTCTCGCTGAGCGTCTTGCCCACGTCCACCTCGCGGTTGGAGGGCGAG
>JAABUH010002759.1_pt1 | contig 16313 bp, 25 predicted proteins | sample 5559121 | NCBI WGS metagenome assembly JAABUH01 (sample SAMN10711871, study PRJNA513364) | rock metagenome | isolation source: Antarctica rocks | place: Antarctica: Victoria Land, Battleship Promontory nord | collected 2015-12-28
TCACCGGCACGCTCTCCGCCAGCGCGTCAAAGTTGAGCACGGTGTGCGCCACCAGCGCGCTGCGCAGCCGGCGCATGTCGTACTCTTCGGCCAGCTTGAACAGGGCGGGCAGGCTGCGGCCCTCCAGCGTGTCCAGCAGGAAGTCGCCCACAGCCGACTTGAGCGGGAGCACCTGGCGATGTGCATGCCACGTCCTTGGCCCTAGCACCCCGTGATGCCCTCCTCACATCCGCGGCTCTGCCAACAAAGCACTGAGACACAGGATGCTAGCACACATGCGACTCTACTGTTTACACTAACATCTCAAGCTTGGTTGACAATTCAAGGGTGGGCCCAGGCGCGCGCCGCGTAAAAGTTGCTCAGCTGCAGCAGGGCGACGCAGTTGACGCTGCTGATGCTGCAGCTGCCCATGTACATGAACCTCAGCAGCTCGATGAAATTGCACAGTTTGCTGTCACCTGGGAGCTCCACCTGCGCAATAAAAAGGATGATACGTTTATGCACTGCACTGGCGCCTGCAAACCTGGCCTGTACGTGTCAGGCTTTGCCTGGACTAAGCGGTGCTGGGACCACAAGCCGCACCAGGATAGTGGGGTGCTCGCCGCGGTCGGCGACCCAGCGTCCCAGCAGAACGCGAAACACGTCCGACCAGGACGCCAGCACGACCCGGTGGCTTGGCACCTGCGAGCAGGGCCTGCCTTGGCATGGTTCACGCAGCGCTGTGCGCGTTCGGAAAACCACCTCGGGCACATTTACCGTGTGCGCGTTCACGAATCTACCTCGGGCACCATTACGCTGAGCAAATTCAACCTTCACATTCTGTATGCCGCTCACACTGCAGTTTGCGACCGGTGGTGAACACACACACCCATTGGAGCAGAACTGGGTCGCTTTTTGACTCTAGATGCCTGCAGGTCACCATACAGGTGCCTGCTCAGGATGCGTGCCTCCACTTTGCCGACAAGGAGCGTCACATCAGAGAAATGATTCCGCTGCTCATACAGCTTGGCAAAGCCGCTGCAAACTGCTTGACCATACACGCGAGGCGCCACTGACAAAGACCTGGTGTCCTGTACAGTGTGGAACAGCATGTTAGCGTGTCCAATGCCTTGCGCCAGAGCTTGTCTGTGGCAACTTGACAAGGACGTGAAAGGTTTGGTAACCAATACCGGCAAGTGCTGGTCGTGGCTTGCCTGCGAGCCCGCCGGGGGCTCTTGCATAAGCTGCTTGCCGCGTTGCTTGCTGTCTACGAGCTCAGCGCCGCAAGCCTTGCGCTTCATATTGTCACGCTCTGTCTAGCAGGCCTCTCGATTTGGTAAAGGAGTGTTTCACTCCTTGTTCCAAGCCAGAATTGAAGTCTTGGGACTGCCGCCGCCAGGGTCAGGGTTCTGGTCATCTGCGCACATGTGTGCACGATGTCCGGAGCTGCAGAGAATTAAAGATAAGCAACCTGAGCTTACTGGCCGTGTCAGCCATCACAGGACGCATGGAGCGTGAGTGCTGAATGGTTGCAGAAGCAACGCCCCTGATGTAAAAGTCGAATTGCATGTCAAAAATAGATAAATGTATTTCCAGGGTCAAGACCAGGACACTCGGTACGTACCGAGTGTCTGCATGGTTGACCCAGACCTGCAGGCGAGCTGGCAATATACACTCCTGACAACAGGCTGAGGTATGCAGCAGAGCGATGTGTGCAGCTGAGCAAATTTCCGTATAACGCGAGCAACGCATGAGCAAAGCTGCAGGGGCTGCTGAAGACCTCTGCACATACATGAAAGCGACAGGTTGAACACTGGACTATCCCGCTGTCAGCACGGCAGGGCCCCAGCTCATGCCTGCTGCTGAGTTGAGCACAGTGCAACAGGTCGCCGGCCTGCTGACAAGCAAGCGTTATACATTTTGACACAAGTACACGGCGCAAGCCCACTAAACCTGTAGTGACATCTGCACAATTTCAAGCGCGGAACATGCGCGTCGAGCCAGTCTGGAAGGAAATGCCATCTACCACTCCCAGATCACCTTCTCAACCATTCGACCTTCCCTGTTCGCCGCGCAGCACAACCGCGGCTAGCTCGCGGTCGCACACGCGCAGTCAGCCATAGGACTACACAGGCAGGCGCGGCACACATGCCATGCCACGCCCCGCGCACTGTCGCTCACAGGCGGCGAACCTTCATCAGCCCGCGCTTGCAGCAGGCAGCCTGCGGCCTAGTAATAGGGTTCCTCCTCGTAGCCATAGCCATAGACATCTTGTCCGTACTCATACACACCTTCGTCCGCGTCCTCGCCCACATCGTCGTCATCGGAGGTAACGGACCTGTCGGGCGCGTCGTCGAGCAGCGCCAGGTCCTCGGGCTGCAGGCCGCCCGGGCGCGGCCCGTGCCGGTGGGGTTCCGCAGCGCGGGCGCCGCTCACGTCGGGCGCGCGCCCGGCGTGATCCAGCGCGCCGGGCGCGCCTGGGGCCTCCCCGTCCGGCCAGGGCATGTGCAGCAGGCCGCCGGTGCGGCACAGGCTGCGGTGCAGCACCCATGTGGGCTGGCCGGCGCGGGCCTGCGCAGGCGCCGCCGAGACTCGGCGCCGCTGCGCAGCAATTCAGTGCAGGCTAGCTGACCGCGTGCGTTCTGCTTGGCTAGACATGCAGAGCCTTGGCACAAGGTCGTGCTTTACGCAGAGCGGCCCGGCTAGCAGTCAGGATGCACGAATGAATAGGCCCGCTCGGACTGCACCACTTTTGGGGTTGATAACGCCAGCGCCAGTGCTGTCTGCAATCTACACGGGTGAGAGCTTGGGTGTCCGTGCAGGCGCGCCTGCGGGCAGCGACGCAGCAGCGACACAGACGTGCCGGGCGTGCGCGTGGCCACCACGACCTGGTAGCCCTCTTGCGGCAGGGCATCGTACGTCCCCTCACGCCTGGGTACGTTCCCAACCTTGAGCTGCGGCGCGGAAAGCGACGTCGGCCACCGTGACACGCGGCGGGAGCCCGAGCGCGGCGCGCACGCGCAGAGCCATCTGGCAGGGATCAACTGTTGCCATGACCGGCCACAGCGCCTGGTACTGTCGCGCTTGGCAGTGCTGTAGGGAGTGCGGGTGGCAGGTCATCTACTGGCGAGCGCGCAGCCTGGACCGGCACAGGCAACATCGCGCGGCCGGGCCAGGGAGGCGCGCATGTCCTGGCTGAACATAACGGTGAAGGAGGCACGCATGCCCTGGCTCAGCGGATAGTTGTCAGGGAGGCGCGCTGGCTCTGCAAATTTGCGCATGCCCCAAGCAAGCCAGCGTGCGAGCACGCGCGCCGGCGTGCTCGGCAGCCCTCAGGGCCCTGAGCCTGAGCAGCCCCGCGCGGCTGGCAGGGGCGGTGACGGCTCCTCGCAGCAGCAGTGTGTGCGCTGAAGGGCGCGCGCACTCAGAGCAGTTCCGTGGATGTAAAAAAAGAAAGAGGGGTGCGGCGCACATGCTGCGCGCGGCCGACGACGGCGCCGTTCCTGCTGAAGATGACGGTGGCGCAGTCGGCGACGAGGTGCGCGCGGCGGCTCGCATCGTATCGGTGGGACTGGTCGGCGCGCAGCGCCATGTGCACGCCGATCGTGTCGCCCTCCTGTGCCGCCCCACGAGGCATTTATTAGCGGCCAGGACGGACAGAGCCACAGGCTGGCGCGACATTGAATAAGCAGCACGGCGGCCAGGAGCCTGAGATTGTGAGCCCGGGCAATTTTAAAGCTCTTTCCGCAGCGCAGCTGCCCCATCATACAAGGATGTCGTCAACGAAAAGCTCTGAGCGGAAAAGGAGCCTGGGGATGAGGCCGCCACTTGAGCGTGCCACACCCGCTGGCCGCAGCCGCGCGCAGCACTGTCGCTTGAGCCGGGCGGTCACCACACCGCACCCGACCCCACAGCGCCGCCGGCATGAAGCAGTGAGCAGTGGCAGCGCCGCTGCCTGCACCGCCCTGCCGTACCTGGACGCCATGCACGGGCGGCCCGCGCTCCGCCGCGCAGTCCGGCGGCCAAGTGTGCACGCCTGCATGCCCCACCGCACCCGCGCTCGCTCGCTGCAGAGCCTGCGTGGGACATCGAGCAACGATACCAGCACCGGCGAGCGTTTGCGGCTGGGGCGCCCTCGCGGGCGGCCCGGCCGCCGCTCCCCGGCCTCCCATGCTGGCGCGTCCCGAGCCCCTCAGGCAGGATGCGCAGCTCCTCTGTGCGCCCGGGGGCCACCATACACGGCCAGCATGCAGCGGGTCGTGGCGCGGCGCGCGCGGCTGCCTGCGCATGCGCCGCATCACGGCCCACCGGCGCCCGCGCAGGGCGAGCACAGACGCTCCGCGAGCTACAGCAGCAACACAACAGAGACCCGTCTGTTCTCCCCGCACGCGCGGGGCGCGGGCCTGCTCACCTGACGGGAGGCGCAGGGAAACGGCGCGCCCGTCGCTCGTCGCCGCCGCCGCGCGCGGCCCAGCGGCCCCCCCAGCATGTGCCGGCTCGGCGACGGGCGCGGTGGCGGCTTGCGGCCCGCCCATCGCGTACACCGCGCCCTGCTGGTCGCGCGAGTCCAGGCGCTGCCCCACATCCCCGAACCCTGCGCTGTTGTTTTCGCACTCCGGCGCATAAACCTGCGCCGGCGTCCGACACCCTCGCTTTGGCGTGCCCGCCAGGCATCATTGTCTACGGCGCTCCATGCCGTGCAGGCATGCCCATGGCCCAGCGCCCCCTGGAGCACCTACAAAGCATGCAGCAAGCACGTGCACAAGCGTGGCGCCAGGACTGTTCTTCCTGTCTGGTTCCAATGCATGTTCCCAGCCGTGCGCTGCTTGCTTGCGCTGCTGCGTGATGCCGCTCATGTGCAGCCGAGGTGCACACTCGGCGTCCCAGATGGCCAGAGCTGACGCAGGGCTTTGCTTCAACACCGAGCATGCTGGGACCAACGCCGCCCTCCTCCCGTGCGCAGGCGCGGGACGCTCGGGGGGGGGTGGGCTGCATGCGGCGGCGCACCAGCCACACGTCGAGCTGCGCCACGCCGCGCAGGGCGGGGGGCGCGCGCTTTACGGCCAGCTCTATGCAGTGCACGCCGTGGCGGAGGCCGGGCGCGACGGCCGCGCAGCACACGCGCGACCCGCCAGCGGCGCCGCCTGCGTAGAGACCACATAGCGGTTGAAGGCGCTGGCGCGCTCTCGGCTAGCAGCTCGCTCCGCCTCCTGCTTCTAGCTGCGTCGTGCGGCCGCCACAGCAGGCCTGTTCTGTGCAAAACACAATGGAGACCAGGCTTGAGAATAAGCTTCTTAAGCTTGCTCCTGCGGGGCCCTCATCAAATGCTCGGGCGCCTTGTGAGCAGGGTGGGGTTGAACCCTGAGCTGTCCTGCCGCTCAGCGCCGCACGGGCGGAGCACCCGGGAGCGTGCGAGGTGGCTGCAAGGAACGTGCGCAACACGTGTCACAAGCGCACGGGTCGCATGAGAAATGACTTTCAGACGTGGCCTAGGTTGTATGGTACAGGAGAGGCAGCAAGGCGCGCCGGTCACTGGTTTCTGCAGCTATTGTTGCTAGGGCGCTGCATGCTGCACTGCTGCAGCATTTGTCTTCGCCATGCATCTGCCATGCATCATAGAGTCACCGTGCTGGTGAGTTTGTCTGTGGCAGGGCCTGCATGCACCTGCTGCCTGGCCAATGCCAGGGGCGGGCACGGCGGTCGCTGTCAGCCTCGCCTCGCTGATAGCCTGCGCAGGGCCAGAAATCTCAGGATATGGTTAGCATTATCACTGACAGCCTGCGCAAGGCCAGACAGATACGTGTGTGCTAAGGAAATGGGCAGCCTATGCGTGGACAGGGACGCAGCCAGGCAACCTGCAGCGGGCGGCACGGACACACGGACGCGTCGGCAGAGCCGGGCGGCACCATCCCGGGCGCCTTGAACTGGTCGAAGGCGCAGAGCTGGGCGCGCTTGCGGCACTGTGCCGCCAGCAGCTCCGCCCACATGCTCGCCCGGTCGCTCGCGCCCGCGGCGTCGCCTGCGCCGGCAGCACGCCAGGTCATGACCGTTGCGACAGCGCTGCGCTCGGCACGCTCTGTCTGCGCTGCCAGGCCTGCCATCGACATGCAGCCAGCGCCGCTTTCGTAGCTTGCTTGTGATCTGCGTATCAATGTTATTACACCTCGCGCGCCTCCCCATACCCCTGTGCTGTTCGCATAGATCTGCTAGAGCCCAGCTGTCCGCACATGATGCAGTGTAGGGAAACCACATCGCCTGCATGGTGGCCAAGACCCTGGGCGTGGTGGCGCAGAAGCTACACGCGGCATTGCACCTGCTCTGGCAGAACCCCGTCACGACACTCACCAAGCGCGCGCTCTGCACAGCCTGCCACAATGCCAGGCCTCACGCACCCGACGCGGCGTCGCTGGGCGGCGAGGCCGCCGCCGCGGCGGCCGGCCTGGGAGGCTGCCCGGGCCCGTGCGGCCGCATCGCGTATGCGGGCGGCCGGTGCTCCAGCAGCTGAGCCTGCAGCAGCAGGCCGCGCGCGCGCAGCTGCGCCGCCGAAATGCTGCGGTATGCGAGGCACAGCAGAACCTGCAGCGCCGCGCTGGCGCCAGTCAGGACCCCAGCGCGACGGCGACCGGCAGGCCCTATATAGGTCCGCACGCTCGAGCGCACATGCCCTCGTCTTCGCATCCCGACCATGCGACACGCTGCACTGGCAAAAGCGGCCAGCCACGCCCAGCATGCATCGAACCGGGCGCGGACGTGCCCAGGTGACGGGCTGCGCCATCAGCAGCGCGTTCGCCTCCACGCCGTGCACCAGCGCGTGTACGTTGAGCTGCGGCATGCGCACGCAGGGCAGCAGCGCCGCAATTGCCTCCGCCTTCTCCCTCTCGCCCGCACGCGCCGCCGTGCACGCCAGCACCATGCCCAGCACTGCCTCCTCGGACTGCACCTGCCCGCAGCGGCGCCGCGCACGCCCGTTATAGGGCGGACCGCATAGCGAGGTGCGCTGCCACAGCTCTGGTCCGCCGCAAAGCTGCGTGCCAAGCAGGAACGCCACGCCCGCGGCGGCGGGGGAGCCACACGGCTGCACGGCCAAGGCGCGCCGCGGCAGGCATGCGCCGGGGTCTCAGCCGGCAGCGCCCTGGCGGCGCGCCGCTCGCGCACCGACAGGGCATCGGCCCGCAGGACGTCCCGCCACACATCCATGGCCAGGCTCGACACCAGGCCGCCGGCGTCCACCAGCGCGTCAAAATTCAGCGCGAGCTGCGCCACCAGCGCGCTGCGCAGCCGGCGCATGTCGAACTCGTCGGCGAGCTCGAAGAGGGTGACCAGGTTGCGGGCGTCCAGCGCGCTCAGTAGGTAGTCGCCCACGGCCGACTTCAGCGGAAGCACCTGGCGGCAGGTTGCGCTGTTGGCGCATGCACCCTGTGATGCCCCATCATTAAAATAAAATTGGCTGCAACATAAGGCTTGCACTTTTCCACGGCCGCCCGATGCGCCCTCCAATTTTGGGATCTCATGGTGAAGGCAGGGCGCGGGCGCGCACCTGGTAGAAGTTGCTCAGCTGCAGCAGGGCAGTGCAGTTGGCGCCGCTGATGCTGCAGCTGCCCACATACATGAACCTCAGCAGCTCCAGGAAGTCGCCCACTTTACACTCACCCGGAAGCTCCACCTGCGCGCCGGGCAAAGTTGTGCATATGCGCGAGCGCGGCCCGGACGCTCTCAGCCCACGGCAGTCCTCGTCTGTGTCAGCAGTGTGCCCAGCTCCGCACCAGGACGGTGGGGTGCTCGCCGCGGTCCCCGACCCAGCGCTCCAGCATAGCGCAAAACACGCTCGACCAGGCCGACAGCACGACTCGGTGGCCCGGCACCTGCACGCAGTTCCCATCTTGGACAGGTTTGCACATCGCTGTGGCGCGCACAATACCCGCGTCGCGCTGAGCGCCACGCTATTCCAGGCCAGGGCCAGATTGATTGTATCACAGTCAGTGGTCCGTCCTGCAACACTGCAAGATACAGCGGAGACCTCACACGCGCACACGGACCAAGCTGGCTGAGCTTGTATCTGTCAACAGCCTGCACGCCAATGAGTGGGGCCCGTCGAGGGCGCCGCGCCTCCACCCCGTTGGCAAGGAGCGTCACATCCGAGAAGTGGGCCCGCTGCTCGTACAGCCTGGCAAAGCCGCTGCAGAGTGCCTGGCAGTACACGCGAGGCGCCACTGATATGGCCCTGACGCCCTGCACGTAGCGCAGGGATGCTTTTGCGTGACCGTTGCCTTGCTGCATTGCTTGCCACGTGCAAGTTGCGCTGGTGTTGTGTCCGCAGTCTGCAAGTGCTGTACCTGGCTCGCCTGCGAGTCCGATGTTGACTCTTGCACTCGTTGCTTGCCTTTGCGGTCACCGAGCTCGGCGCCGCCGGGCGCCTTGCGCTTCATAGTGTGTACGAACGCTGCGTGCGCCGTGTGTCTTAGCACAAGCGCTCAGCAACTTGGGCGCCCAAGGAACAGCTGTTCCTTGGCTTTGCAGGTGCAAAGAAGCCCTGGGGAGGGTTGTGCGAGCTTCAGCTCAACAGGGGCGGCCTGGAGAGGCCAGTGGATCCCACAAGGACAGCAGGACAGCAGCGATGGCAGCCTGAGGTTGGAAAGATGTAGACCGCGCCAGGCGTCACTGCAGGGAGTTTAGTGCGGGCGGACCGTCTGAGACCAGCAGCGCCGGCAGCCTGCGGCTGATAACGAGCTGCCATGCCGAAGAACAAGGGTGCGTGTCAACCACCACCGTGTGCGTTTGGTCTCTGAGTCCACGGGTTGCGCTCACGTGCTGCCGCGGCCTGCGCGCAGGAAAGGGAGGCAAGAACAGGCGCCGAGGTGAGTCCCGGTGTTGTCTGTGTGGCCGCTGAAGGTCGGCGCGCTGTACATGCTGCGAGCGCCGCATGTATCCGGCCTGCAACCAGCGCGCTGGCCGCCGCAGGCAAGAACGAGAGCGAGGAGAAGCGCGAGCTCATCTTCAAGGAGGATGGCCAGGGTGCGTCGCGCTGTAATCCCGCACTATTGCGCGCGAGTGAAGCTGCGCGCAGCGGTGCCAAGCTTGCACTCTGCGCTCCTGCGCAGAGTACGCGCAGGTGATGCGCATGCTGGGCAACGGCCGCCTCGAGGCCATGTGCATCGACGGCATCAAGCGCCTGTGCCATATCCGCGGCAAGATGCGCAAGAAAGTGTGGGTGAACACGGTGCGGCGGCCGCTCGCGTCTGCCCCCGGGCCGGCCCCCGAGCGCGCGGCCGCTCACCAGGCCCGGCGCGGCGCAGGGCGACATCGTGCTGGTCGGCCTGCGCGACTACCAAGATGAGAAGGCGGACGTCATCCTCAAGTGCGCCGCCTTGGAGGGCTGCCAGGCCTGGGCGTTGCACAGCGCGTCAGCTTGTTTCTCGTGTGTGCCAACGCGCCTGTGTGTTGCTCACAGGTACATGGCGGACGAGGCGCGCAGCCTGAAGGCCTACGGCGAGCTGCCCGAGAACAGTGCGCGCCCTGCCCTGGGGGGCTGCGTCTGCCGGGATGAGCGGTCGAGTGCGAGGCGCCTGGAGCACTTGCTGAGCACGCGGGGCTGTTCTGCGTGGGCTGTGCGCCGTGGTCCCGCGTCGCTGGCTGCCCGGGCGGCTGTGAGCGACACGCAGCGCTCCTTGCGTGCTGCACGCCCATGAGCACACTGCTGTGTGTCTGCATGTGCTGTCCACAAGAGTACAGGCTCTGCATCTTGCACCACTCCTGAAGCTGGCCAGTGTGTTTTGGCCAGTGCTTGGTTTGCACTCTGCAAGAGCTTCAATCATGGGCTCCTGATAGCCAGCGCATGCAAGCGCTCCCCAATGTTGTTGCATTGGTAGCAATTTGCTGCGTCCGCGGCAGTCCGCGTGAACGAGACGGACACGTTCGCGGACGAGGACGGCGCCAACGACGAGTACTTTGACTTTGAGGATGTGCGCCTCCGCCGCCTGCTGCCCGATCGTGCAGGCACACACTTAAAACTCTGCCGGGAGCACCTGTCGAACGCAGTTGTATGGTGCACAGAGCCTACTGGGTGCCTGCTCTACAGAGCATGCCTGTTCTAACCGGGCTGGGCGCCTGCGCGGCAGGTCAACGACATTTGAGGCGGGGGGCTGTCGTCGGCTGCTGCCGTTCTGGGAGCGAGGCGTGGTAGGCAGGGCGCCCTGCTTGGACAGTGGTTCTGGGTTGCAAGTGCGTGTCAGGGAGGTGGCACCTATGTTTTTCCAATTCCATGCAGGATACAGGACTTTCAATTAGTCCAGCGCAAGTTGCTGCAGGATGTTGGGGACTTTGATCAGTTTTAAGCAGTGTTAATTGCCAATTATCAGAGATTCTTCTCCTCCAGATTTTCTGGTTCCCTGGTCGGCAGCCCCTCAATCCCCCAGCCAAAAGCACTTGCTTCACTTCACGCCTGCAGCCACCAAAGTGACAGAGCGAGGGCTGTGCAAGCACAGCTTGTCGTACACAGCGCGGCAAGGCTCGCTGCGAGAGGTCCCGCGCGCTTGAATGGCAGCGGCCTACTGCAAGATGCCGCTGCGCCTGCCCCGCCGTGCACCCCTGGCGTGCAGAGCGGGCCTGCCAGACAACCTGTGGGCGCCCGCCAGGCCAGCACTGCGCCCCAGCTGCTGCTTGCGGAGGGAGCCTCGGCGAGGCGACGCAGCGGCTGCTCGGGCGGTGGGCGGACAGCGCGTCGGGTGCGGCCCCTCGGACGGCTGGTTGACGGGCCGTGGCATGCAGGATTTTCATGTGCCGGCCGGGACGTGGCGGGTCGCTGGGCCTGCATTGGCATTCGAACACCGTGCTTGCCCACCTGCTGAGGCCGCTGGCGGCGCTGCAGGGCGGCGGCGCTGACTCTGGAGGAGGACGCGGTGAGCGTGGCGGGGGCTGCGGGCGCGGCCGACGCGCAGCTGCGTATGCGCGACTTATCCTACAGCCAGCAGTACGACCTGCTGTTCCAGGGCGACCTGGACACAAAGAAGGCGCGTCGGGGGGCCCCGCGTGTGAGCTCATGCGGCGCTCTCACGCTGGCAAGCGACCGCGTGCCCGCGTGCGCCGCGCGTGTGGACATGCGCGGCGCAAGCCCGGCCGCACCATGCGCCGGCCGCCGGGCGCCGCCGCCGCCACTGACCCGCTGTTGCCGCCGGGGCAGGCTGTACCAAAGCCCAGCCCGGAGGCGCAAGCCAGGGAGGACGGCGCGCGGAAGGTATGGCTCTCGGACGTGTTTGCAACGGCCAAGTCGCTGCCGCTCGCGCAGCGGCGCCTGCAGAAGAAGGACTGGGAGTACGCGGCGTTCATGGCGGTCATCCACGGCCTGTGCCTGCTGGCGCCGGCCACCTTCTCCTGGCCGATGGTGGGCCTCTTCTTCGTGAGCTACTTCATCACCGGCGCGCACCCCGCGCCTACCCCAGAGCAGCAGCGCGCCTTGCTTCACACAATAAGTGGCTGCCGTTGAGCAGGCAAGCGCTCAGGGGGCAGCGAGTGCTGCCGAAGCACACGCGCCGACCGCGCTTGCATGTCCAGATGAAGAGGAGAAGGAAACACAAATAAGAAATACTTGATAAATTTTTTCTCGCGCGCAGGCTGCCTGGGCATCACGCTCAGCTTCCACCGGCAGCTGAGCCACCGCAGCTTCGCCACGCCCAAGTGGGTGGAGTACGCGCTGGCGTACTGCGGCGTGCTGGCGGTGCAGGGCGACCCGACCGAGTGGGTGTCCAGCCACCGCTTCCACCACCTGCACACCGACACGCCGCTCGACCCGCACTCGCCCTACGAGGGCTTCTGGTGGAGCCACATGGGCTGGCTGCTCGACAACAAGGTCCGCGGCCCGCCCCGGCGCGGCTGCTGCGCGGCGCGGCTGCTGCGCGGCGGCGCGTCCGCTCGGCGCTGTGCTGACCATAAGTTAGGGTTGTGGTAGGGTGTTGGGCGCAGGAGAGTGCACACGGTTTCGACCGGGCCGCGCAGGCGACGCTGGAGCGCGTGGGCGCGCGCGGCAACACGGGCGACCTGGACAGCCAGCCGTTCTACCGCTTCATCGAGCGCACCTACGGGCTGCACGTGCTGGCCATGTTCGCCGCGCTGTTCGCCGTCGGCGGCCTGCCGGCGGTGGTGTGGGGCGGCGCGCTGCGCTGCGCCTGGGTGTACCACATCACCTGGTTCGTCAACTCGGCCAGCCACGTGTGGGGCTACCAGTCGTACAACACCGGCGACCAGAGGCGCGCCCGCGAGCCTGCGTGCAATCCCTGTGAGAGTCGCACATGTCGAGAGGGCTGTCGGCGCCCCTGGCCGATTGTGTTCGCGCCACAACTCAGCGTGACTGTTGTTCTGTGCGCCGGCGTGCTTCCCAGCGTACTTGTGACTGGCGTGCGCATGCGTGCGCAGCCGCAACAACTGGTGGGTGGCAGTGCTGGCGTTCGGCGAGGGCTGGCACAACAACCACCACGCATTCGAGTTCAGGTGCGCTGGCCGCGCGGCGAGCAGCGCGGTTGCGTATCCACAGCGTCTTGCCTGTGCCAGCAACGGTCTGCTCGCCGCACCCGAGAGGAGCTCGCCAGCCTGGCGCCGCCCGCTGCCTGCTGTGGTGAGTGCCAAGCGCTGACAGGCTTGCAGTCTGCCTCCGCGCCCGCCCTGTCTGCCTGGCGGGAGGCGCTGACGGTGCCCCGCGCGCGCGCGCAGCGCGCGGCACGGCTTCGAGTGGTGGCAGTTTGACGTCACGTGGCAGTGCGTGCGCCTGCTGCGCGCGCTGGGCCTGGCGTCGAACGTCAAGCTGCCGTCCGAGAAGCAGAAGCAGCGCATGGCCATCGCGTAGCGCGCGCGCACGGCGGACGCCGCGACGCGGGCGGCTGCGCCGGCGCTGCGGCGGCTGCGCTGGCGCTGCGGTGGCTGCGGCTGCTCTGGCGCTGCGAGCGACCTCGCCGGCGCTGGCGCCGGGCTGTGCAGCCAGCACGTCAAGGGCGGGGCTGTGAGGGCATGTGTGCGGAAGCGTACCGGTGTGCGGGGGCCACGCTGGCGCTCCTGCACAGGCACGTGCTTGCGGGCCTGCAGGGGTCGATGCTGGCGCAGTGGGCTTGTTGCGCGCACCGGTCACGCCCGATAGGGTCCAGAGGAGCCAGGGGCTAGATGCTGAGTGTCGGGGGTCAGTTGTCGCTCTTTTGCCACATGGGCCAGAAAGGACCTGCTGACAGAGCCAGGAGCTGTTGTAGGGCTCGGCAGACTGCCGTCATCGGTAGCAAGGCGGGCTTGGTGGTGGTGGGCTCTGTCCCCGCCAGACTTGCTGTGCAGCCTGCGCTCACTTGGGTTGTGCCTGTGGCGGTATGTGTGGACAGTCTGACAGGGTTTTTGGGAGCGCTTCTGCCTGCTCGGCTCTGACCTTGGGCCAGGCGCATCTGCCCAGGATATATCTAGGCCCGCTTGTTGGCCTGGGGGGGTTACCTTCATTCCTTTCTGGGCCCAGACAGCTGCAGTGAGCTGCAGGGGCTCAGGCGTTGCTGCCTCCGACATCCCAGGTGCATTATTCTTTGTCTCGGCCCTCGCGGCCGGCATTCAGGCGGTCTGGGCACATCTTCTCGGGGCTGACAAGCGCGTCATGCAGCATGTCCAGAATCCAAGGGTATGGCACGCCCTCGCAGCATGGCGAGCTGCTGTGCGGGCATGCCATGTGATGCAGCAGATGTGCATCAATAGGACCAGGCCGTGTGCTTGTCCAAGCGCTCATTTGTGGGGTCATCTACGCAGGGAGTTTTTGTCCGGCATGATCAGAAGTGAGGCCCGCTTCTGATCTGGTGCGCTGGCGATGGACAGTTATGATATGTGCCAAACCTGTGTGCGCCTTGCTTGCAGCGGCCAGCGCGCGCGGGTTGCAGCAAAAGGCAGGGGGGCGCTAGTGGCAAGATTGGGGTCGGGCGCGTCTGGTGTCCATGGGCAACCTGGCGTCACACATGTGCCAACGCGGGAGTTGCAGGGAGAGTGTGCGAGTGCGAGTGTGTGAGCGCGTGCGGCAGTTGCTAGTATCAACAGGCCTCATATAGGTCTCAGTAAGTCTGCAAACTGGTATAACGGCCTGTCGCGCATGGGTTCCTAGCAAGGCTGTCAGAGGGTTGCATTGTAAAGGACCGCCCCTGATGCGACGGCTCAATGCCATGAGCGACGCCGTGCGGACAGGGCGGGTCCAAGCCCACCACCGCTGGGTCACCCACATGGCGGCACTGCTTCGGGCCTGCTCAGCGGCGACATGATGCAGACGGCATCTCCGTAGGGACTGTGCGCTGACTGATCCGTTGCAGCGCCCCCAGCGCGCATGCGCCTGCCTCTGGCAGCCTGCGCCCAGGTGATGTACCCTTACATGCCAGGCTCAAGAGCCTGAGCCTATCACAACCATGAGCGCCTGCCACAATATCAACGGATGACACATGCAGCAAAGGATTCTGCATCCACATGCGGCTTCCATGTGGGGAGTAGCTTACGCAACACCGCGGGCCGCACCTGTGTCCTGGCGGCACTGCCGCTGGACCGGCGTGTGCAGCATGCGGGGCGCTGCCGGAGGCGAGCTGCGGGCGACCCGGCGCCTGTCCCGTCGCGGCGCTCACCGCGTGCGCGTGGCAGGGGCGGAAGCAAGGCCCGCCCCAGGCGCTGCGCTGCGCCGCCGCCGCTGCGGCTGCCGCCGCCACCGCCGCCGTCAGCGAGTCGCCCGCGGCCTCCAGGTCCTGCCACGCGGCGCGCGCGGCAGCCAACCGGCGGCCGCCCTCGGCCCCCGACTCCCCCAGGGGCCTGCCTGACCGCGCGCCGCCCTGGCACTTGCGCACCCCACGCGCACCCTGTGGCGGATCCAGGCTCGCCTCGCCTGAGCTGCCGGCGGCGGCTTCGCTCCCGCTGCATGTGCAGCCGCGCGACTCCGACCCGATGCTGCTGCTGTCATGTGCCGGCCCGCCGCCTGAGCCTGCAGCACCAATGCCCCATGGGTCCGCAGGCCATGCTGGCTCCGCTGGCCGCGGCCGCTCAGCGGCGCCCCCTCGCCCCGGGGCAGCATGCGGCGCTGGCTGGGCCTGGCAGCATGCGGCGGGCGCCGGTCCTGCTGGGGAGCCGCTGGGCGCCTGACGTCTGCCTGAGCAACTGTGCAGCGTGCCGCGCGCTTGCCAGGGCGCCAGCCGCAGTGCGGGCGAACATGAAGGTTCCTGCGGCGCCCCGGGCCTGGATGCCGCCTGCAGCCCCGCATTCGCCGCCGCTGGCGGCCCGGGCACCGCGCCGCGGCGCAGGCTCTGGCCGCGCGGGCATGCGCTTGCGTGCGCGGCCGCCCCCTGCACGGCCCGGCCCGCCCGCCATGGCCAGGGAGTAGTAGCAGCGCCCCCATGCTCCAGCTGGCACCATACAGGCGCGCTGCCACAGCGGCTGGCGCGCGGCGCCGCCCTGTGCGGCGCCGCCATAGAGCTGGTCGCCGAGGTGGGCTGCGAGGTCGGCCATGCCGGCGGCGAGCCCGGCGCCGTGGCAGGCCGCGTGCGGCCTGTGCTCCTGCTGCCGCAGCGGCCGCCGTCTGACGCGGGTGCTCGGCGCGAAGCCGCGTGCAGCGCCGCGCCGGGCGGCATGGCGGCGGGCAGGGAAGGGCGTGCGGCGGGCGCGCCGTTGCGCCTGCAGACCCGAGTGGCGGCCGCAGGGCAGGGTTCTGGAGACAGCCTGCCGCGCGCGGGGGGCGCGTGCCGCGCGCGCTTGCGGGTCAGCGCGCGCCGCAGCGCGGCCACCATGTCTGCCTGCTGCTGCTGCTCCGCGCGCAGCTGCAGCGCGCGCTGCGCGCCCCCGCACGCGCGCTCAGCGCGCTGTGCGCGCCATGCGGGCGGCTGCCACAGCAGGGTGTGTTTGCGTATCGTGACTGTCTTCGGGGCCAGGGGCCGCTGAAACAAAGATGTTGGGCGTGTGTGCATGGGACCGTGCACGCAAATGCACAGCCGCCGCGCCCTCCCACGTCAGCAGCAGCGCTGCACAGCTCACGCAGCCGCACGTGCTGCAGCCGCGCATGCAATCTCCTGCAGACAAGCTTCACCAGTAGCGATTCACCACTGCGCACGCACCTGGCGAGCCTCGGCGGCCTCCGCGGCTGCCGCGGCCAGGCGCGCCTCCAGTGCTGCCATGCGCTGCGCCGCCGCGGCCGCCGCCAGCCTGTGCTCGTCGCCCTCCGCCTCCGCAACTGCCCGCGCAGCCCTTGCCTGCGCCTCTGAAACCCTGGCTGCTGCCAGCTCGCGTCCCGCCGCGCGCGCGCGCCCAGCGGCGCCCGCCTCGGCGGCGGCCGCGGCCGCCCCGGCCCGCGCCTCGCCGGCCGCGGC
>JAABUH010002760.1_pt1 | contig 16306 bp, 5 predicted proteins | sample 5559121 | NCBI WGS metagenome assembly JAABUH01 (sample SAMN10711871, study PRJNA513364) | rock metagenome | isolation source: Antarctica rocks | place: Antarctica: Victoria Land, Battleship Promontory nord | collected 2015-12-28
AACCTCTATGAGCGGACGACACGGCTGGTCCATCGGACACCTCCTGGACTTGCGCACACACGCACACGAGGATAGCCTACGTCATCCGCTCTTTCTTCGCCCCTCCCCGACAACTAAATGGCCCTGGGCATGCGCCCATGCGGTTGACGCGCGCCACGTGCGCGCGTATACTGTGCCTCATTAGATCGGAAGGGGGGCGCATGCGCGAGGTCGACGGTTCGTGCGAGGGCGGCTATTGGTTCGAAGGGCTGGAGGATCTCGGCGGCACGGTCTTCCCCGACGTGTTGCTTGACCGCGTGATGACCAACCTGACGGGCGCCGAGTTCAAAGTGCTCGCCTATATCGTGCGCCGCACTATCCCCTTCAAGCGCGGCTCCGACACTATCTCGCTGGAACAGATCTGCGGCGGGATCAGGGACCGCGAGGGCGCCGCCATCGACGCGGGTACGGGTCTCTCTAAGAAGACGGCCATCGCCGCGCTCAAAGGACTGCAGGACAAAGGTGTCATCATCGCCGACAAGCGCGGCGGCAAGGACAACTTGCCGACCGCGCTGTCGCTGCGCTTCAAAGAGGGCCATTAGCTTCTTTAATGCGCTTTTACCCATCCATAGCGATGGCATCCATGCGCAGTCGCCTCAAGCGTGGCTGGCAGCTTCGGTAGGACTAATTGCCAACGGCTAAGTGCTAACTGCTCGTAGTGGTAACGCCAGGCACAAGGATGCGCACGTTGTCGCGCTTGCGCTCCCCGGTCAGCCACTGGTTGAACAGGTACGTGCGCACGCTCGGCTGCTGCTGCTGCGGGTCGAGCGAAGCGAAGGGCACCGACCTGCTGCCCTCGACCTGGATGATGTGGTAGCCGAACTGGGTGTGCACGGGCGCGCTAATCTGCCCCTTCTTGAGCGAGAAGACGGCCTTGTCGAACGGCCCTACCGTCGCACCGCGGGTCAGATAGCCCAACTCACCGCCCTGAGCCCCGCTGCCCGTGTCGATCGAGTTTTTCTTGGCCAGGGCGGCGAACTTACTCGGGTCCTTCTGCAGTTGGGCGTAGAGCGTATCGGCAAGGGTTTTGCTCCTGACCAGGATGTGGCGCGCACGCACCTCCTGGACCGTGGTCGGGGCAGGCGTCACCTTGTTCTGCACCTTGCTCTGGAGCACCTGATCGTGCAGCACCTGCCTGAAGGTCGCCGGCGTGTAGCCGTAGGTCTTGAGCACCTGCGTGAACGACACGGGGGTCCCGAAGCGCAACTGAGTGCTGTTGTAGGCCTGCCGCACCTCAGCTGGCGTGACGGTGATGCCATGCTGGGCGGCATAGTGCCCGACCACCGCGCGCTGGATCAGGCCGTTGAGGGCGGCGGAGCGGATCTGCGTTTCGGTCAGCAGCGGCGAGCCAGGCTGCTGCGCGGCGCTCTGTGCGGCCGACAGCCGCACCTGCGTTACCGCGTCGGCGTAGGCGGCCCCCGAGATGAACTGGCCGGCCACGACGGCGGCCGGCTTGGCGCGCGAGATCGCCGGCAGCGGCGAGCCGGGCGTCACGGTCGGCGCGGCCGCGTTGTTCACCGCGGAGACCGGGCCGGTGTAGAGGGTGCTGCCGCTGACGCAGGCGCTGAGGCCTAGGGTCGCGACGACGAGCGCCGAGGCGGCGAGGGCCCGCGGGGCGAGGCGGGCCGGGTTGATGCGAGGTCGCGAGCGATACAACATCGTGGGTAGTGTCTCCTCAGTTGCCAGGGACGGCCGTGGGATGGCCGGAGAACGGCCGCGGGCCGGTCGGCGGATGGGTCTCCGCCACCCTAACCGGCCCGCAGTATACGGGCTGCGACGATTCCCGGCAATGCCACCCTGCCGATCCTCAAGGCTCGTGAAAAGTCGCCAGCGCCCCTCTCTCCCCTCCTCGCCCCCTCCGCCCATGGCTAACTAGTCCCCCGGACCCTAGCCGCGGGTCCGACGGCCTAGCGCGCCTCCGGGGGAACCTGGGGAGATGCCTCCCCCCAGACCCCCGCCAACCACAGGGCGTGCGGCCGGACGGGCACACACGGGCACACACGGGCACACACGGGCACCCCTGCCCCGACAATGCACGAGCCCTGTGCCGATCCTGCCGATCCGCCGATACACGCGCCCCCGCGTGAGGCCAGCCTATCCCCGCTCCAGTATGTCGCGCACGGCCGGGGAGATCGAGCGCGCCGTGGGCAAGTGCGCGGAATTACCAGTTACCCGCGCCTCACCACACGGCCCACCTCGCCGGCAAGATCCGTTATGGTTGGTCCGCTACCTACTGTCGCGTCGCGCGCCTCGCGTCGCGCGCCTCGCGCCTCACGCCTCGCGCCTCGCGCCTCGCGCCTCGCGCCTCGCGCCTCACCACATGATGCCGGGCGCAGGTCTTGAGCGGTCCGCGCACGCCCACACAATAGGCCGGCGCGGGCGCCCTGGGGCGCGAGCGCCGCGCCGGGGCGCGCTGGACGGGCGCCCGCGCCGCCGGGCTGCGCGCCGGGTCGATCTCGAGCACGATCGGCGCGCCAGCGCGCACGCTCACCGCGATCGGCGCGCGATCGATACGCGCGTAGCGCAGGGCCGGCGTGCGCGCGGCGAGCGTGGCGGCGAGGTCGCCCGCCTCGACGCGCGCCGAGTTGCTCGCGGGCAGTACGATCGTCGTGGTCGCCGTCGCCGTGCGCCGCCCGCGGCCCGGCAGGGGCAGGGCAACCGTGACCCGCGCGCGCGTGGCGCGCGCGCCAGGGTTGAACAGGTCGAGCGTGGTATATCCGGGCCGTAGCCGCTGGGTGTAAGACATGCGTGGCGCGCTCAACCCCCGCGTCGCGCCCACGACGACGGTTCGGCCGCGCGCTGCGGCCAGGCGCGCGACGCGCTCGCTGGCGATCGGCAGGTCGCTGTCGACGGCCACGCCGACCAGCGGGTGGCCCGGCGCCAGCGTGTCGAGACGCTCAACCACGCTCTGGCCCGGCGCGACCACCACGGTGACGTCCTGCTCACGAACCACCCGCCCCTGCTGCACGTACAGGCGCAGGTGGGCCGTGGCCGCGTCCGGCAGCGTGTTGCGCAGCACCAGGTCCTCACCCGCTACCGGGTGGCCGCCCCGGCCGGCCCCCCCGGCGAAAAAGCGCTGCAAGCCCGTGCCCCGGGGCGGGGTACCGACGTAGAGGCGGCCCAGCACGCTGCCGGCATCGGCCGTGACGACGGGGTGCGTGCCCTTGACGTAGCTCAGCGTGGTCCGCGCGACGCCGTTGACGACCTCGACGGCGCCCGGCGCGAAGGTCCCGAGGTCGCTATTGAAGGAGAGGGTGCGCCCATCGCTGATCGGCGCCCTCGAGGCGTCGACGACGCGCGCCGTCAGCGGCGCCTGCATGGTACCGTCGGGGAGCGCCCGCGACGCGCCCGTCTGGAGCGTCACCCGGCTGGGACCGCCGGCGCGGACGATCAGCGTAGCCCGCGCCGTCCGTGTGCGTACCACGCGGCCCGCGACGCGCTGCACGGCCAGGACGCGTAGCGCGTAGGCGCCGGGGCGCAGCCGCGACGACGTGTCGACGCGCAGCGCCGGGGCGCTCGCGCCTGTGCCGTGGCCGGGGGCGAACAGATTGGCCGAGGTGGGCAAGACGTACGCCGTCACGCCGGAGGGCAGGCTCGACGGGTCCACCCCCAGGGTGGCGAAGTCGGCCGGCCCGTTGCTCGCGCGGGCGCCCCGCACCGGGCGCAGGGTGAGCGGGACGACCGCGGCGCCGCCGGCCACTGTCGCATCGCGGCCGGCTGCCAGCGCGAAGTCGGGGGCGGAGGCCGCGGCGGGGTCGGAGGTCGAGAGGCGCGCCGGGACCCAGCGGCTCAGCCGCCCCTTGATGTCGTAGGAGGCCACGTCGACGCTGTAGCGGGCGTTGCGCAGGCCTTCCACGACCGTGTAGGTCGTGCCGCGGCCGGTGTCGAGCACGCCGTAGCGGCCGGCCGACATCGTGCTGGCGCGCCAGCGCAGCTTGTAGCCGGCCACGTTGCCGGCGCGCGCCGGGGGCATCCAGTAGACGTGGATCAGTAGATCGCGGTCGGCGCCGACCACCTGGCGTGGGGCGTCGGGGCGGGCCGGCTGCCGCACCACCACGCTCCCGGGGGCATAGGCGCTCACGTCGGGGCCGGCGCCGTTGTCGAGCACGGCGTACACATAGTACGTGCTGCCCGGGACGGCGCCCGTGTCCCAATCGTAGCCCCAGGCGCCGTTGGTGACGGGGACGCCGCTGGCGATGAGCGTGCCGGCGCGGTTGGGCTGCGCGTGGCCGTCGATCGTGACGGTCGGCGCCGTCGCGTAGTAGAGCGAGACCGTCTGGGCGCGGCTCGGGTCAGTCCCGGCGAGCGTGCCCGCGAGGCGCGCCGTCGGGCGGCCCACCAGGGCCTGGCCCTTCGCTGGCGCGGTCACCGCCAGCGCCGGCGGTAAGGCGTCGCCCTGCTCGTCCAGGCGGTACCCCTCGTTCCCGGTCACGTTGGCGATCGTCACCTTCCAGTCGCCCGCTTGCGGCCGGCTGATGTAGATGATATCCTCGGCGGCGTAGCCGGGGGGCAGTTCGCCGGGCTTGGTGACGTGGATCGAGGCGTTGGGCCGGGCGACGTGACCGGGCGTGTAGACCGTCCCGTCGGGGGCGGTCAGGGTGAGGGTCGGGGCGCCACGCTGCCAACGCAGGGCGAAGAAGGTGTCCTTCTGGCCCGGCGCGATGCGCACGGTCCCCGTGTTCGCATACACCGGCTTCGACGGGCCGTGGCGCGGCGCCACGCCATGGCCCGTCGCGGGAGCGCCGGCCGGGGACAGGCGCGCCGCGCGGAGGCCGCCGAGCCGGCCGGCCGGCCCGATCACCGGCGCGCGCAGCGCGGGGCGGTCGATCGTGGCCGCGCCCGCGTCGGCGGGCAAGCGCACGGCGGCGAGGCGGGTGATGCCCGTGGCGCCGGCGCCCGCCAGCCTCGTCGCGCCGGTCAGGTGGTCGCCGAGGCTATCGCCAACGCCGTTGCGCGCCAGCAGGTAGCCCGTGTTGTTCCGGCCTTGGATCAGGGTGTAGCTCGAGCCCGTGTCGAGGTGGACGCCGCCGTTCTTGTCGATGAACAGGCTCTTATCGAAAGAGCCGAGGATGCAGTCGTGCGCGTGGACGCCCAGCTTGACGCCGGTGACTTTACTCGAGCCGGAGGTAAACTTGCCGAGCTCACCGGTGACGCCGGCGTAGTCGTCGCACCACGGCACGACGTAGAAGGTCAGCGCGGGGATCGTCGCCGTCGCGGCCACGCTGGCGGCGATCTCGGGCCCGTCGGCGTCGGCCCAGAGGTGGGCGCGGGCGGAGAGGCGGACGTCGATGTCCCGGTTGATGTGGACGCCGGTGTAGCCGCCGAGCACGGCGTAGGCGCCGAGGCCGGTGGCCGTGCGGGCGAACGCGGGGTCCTGCGCCAGGCTGTCCGCGCAGACGTAGTCGACGGATTGGATGACCCGCGCGCAGAAGCCGCCGTAGAAGTGGATGAACTGGAAGATGGTCCCGTAGACGGAGGCGCCGAAGTTGCCGTTGGTGGCCACGCTGACCTGCCCGGTGGCCGTCAACAGCTCGCCGCTGGGGTCCGCGACGCCGATGCCGGCCGTCAGGCTGACGATCACATCGTTGTTGCCCGAGATATCCGTGCCCTTGCTCACGCCGATGCCGCCGACGAAGCCGTTGATCTCCAGCGGGATGCCCGCCTCCTCCAGCGGGATGCCCTCCTGGAGCTGCATGTTGATGACGGCGTGGCGGAAGGGGATGGGATGCGCGTCGTCGACGCTGCCGAACTCGAACGAGGCGGCGAGGCTGAAGGCCTGCAGGTTGACGAGGCCCTGCCCGACGACGAGCCAGCCCGACTTGGTCTCGGGCACGCCGTCGGCGTCGAGCACCGGGGCGCCGTTGCCGTCGAGGACGGCGGTCTTGGGGAACGAGATGCAGCCCGCGCCGCCGATGGCGAACCCGCCCGCCGAGAGCGTGGGCAGCGGCAGATAGGCGCCGCCGCTGTCCGCGCAGGCTTGCTTCTGCGCCGTGGGATCGACCGGGGAGGCGTTGGTGAGGCTGGGTATCGAGAAGCTCGTCGGCAGCGGCAGCCCCTTGAGGGTCACCACGTGGGTTTGCCTGTCGTAGCCGACGTCACCGAGCGAGATGGCGCTGGGGAGCGCGGGCAGGTTGACCGTGAGGTTCTTGGCCTGGATGCCCGTCTTATCGATGTCCAGGCCGTCGGTCTGCACCTGCAGCCCGCCGAGCTTGAGCGACGTCCGGCCGACCTGGAGACCCTTGGCCTTGCCGGCCACGGCCAGCACGATGTTGTGGGCCGTCACGCTCAGGTTGAACGGGTCGGGGAGTGTCAGGGCGGCCGCGTCCGCGCCGAGGCCCCGCGAGCCGATGGTCAGCCTGTCGACGCTGACTGCGGCGCCGCCGAGGCTCAGCGCGAGGTGAGTGCTGCCGTTGATGCTGACCGCGCCGCCGCTCACCTCGAATTTGGGGCTGACGGTGAGACCGTCGACCGACACGGTGCGCACGTTGAGTCCCGCGTCCGTGAACAGGTCGCCGAGGTCGAGCGTGGCGTCGCCAACGGTGAAGCCGTCGACGCCCAGCCGGAGCTGGGAGACCGCGACACTGAACCCGTAGGCGGAGAGCTTGATCCTGTTCTCGAGCTCGATGTAGCCGGTGACCGTCACCTTGCCGTCCGCCCGCGTCACCGCGAAGGCGCCCGCGAGCGTGATCGGCTCGCAGGTGTCGGGGTGCACGGCGCAGTTGGAGTTCAGGTCCCTGGGCAGGGTCAGCGTGACGCCGTCGACCGCGACGCCGCTCTCGTCGAGGGTCACGTCCTGCACGTCGAGCGTGAAGCCGGCCACCTTGAGGTGAACCAGGGCGCCGTTGTCGCGCCCGCCGAGCACGAGCTGGCCGGTGATAGTGGGTTTGCCACCCTCCACGCTCGCCGTCAGGTTGCCGTTGACCACGACGTTCTCCAGGCCGGGCACGCCGGGCAGCGTGGCGTGGGCGTTGACGACCTGTAGGGAGACCGTCAGCCCGTAGTCATGGCTGCTGGCGATCACGCAGGGGTCGTCCTTCTTGCGCAGGGCGAGCTGGTCGTCGGTGGAGGGCGTGGCCGTGGCGTTGCGGTAGTCGCACGCGTCGGGCGTGGCCGTCGCGTCGGGCACGGTCGGCGTGGCCGTACCGGCCGGGGTAGCGGTGTCCGTTGGGGTGTCCGTCGGGGTGGCGGTGGCGGTTGGGGTGGCCGTCCTGGTCGGCTTCGCCGCGGGCTTGCCGCCCGTCGCGGTCGCGGTGGACGCCGGCTTGGCCGTGGGGGCCGCCGCGTAGCTGAGGGTCTGTGTGCGCGAGGCGTGCATGGTCAGCTCGACGCTGTCGGCACCGACGCCGAACCCGCCGTACGAGAAGTGCGGGTTGGTCGCCCGCAGCGTGCCGTCGATCGTCTGCCCGCCGCTCCAGCCGATGTGCACGGTGCCGGTGACGGGGATGTTGTCGAACGGCGCGGGCAGGATCGCCCGCGCGTCGGCGATGGTGATCCCCTTGCCGTCGACGGTGATGCTGGCGACGCTGATCCCGTAGCCCTTGGCCACCAGCGTGAAGTTGCTGATACCGGCCTTGGCGGTCGGGATGCAACTGCCGTTGGCCTGGATGTCGCCCGCGACGGTGATGGCCGACCCCGCGGTGTCGATGCCGGGGATAGACAGGCTGGCGCCGCTCATGGACAGACCGCTGTTGTCCAGCGTGATGTTCTTGAACGAGGCGTGGAAGTGGCCCAGGCCGCCCTCGTTGACCGGTCCAGAGGAGAGGCTGCCGGTGAGGGTGTAGTCGGTGGTGACCCGCAGGTCGCCCGTGAGCGTGGGGTGCGCCGGGCCGCACAGGCGCGAGGCCAGGGTGGCGTTGGCGTGCGTCGTGAGCCCGGTGTCGTCCAGCCTGAAGTCGCCGACCGTGTCGACGCCGCCGAAGGCGAAGTGGACGCCCGCCTGGGTGAGCGCGCCGACCACCGCGCCGTCCGGCGTGGCGCGCAGGAAGCCGGTCGGCGCGACGTCGCGCAGGCCGGCGATGCGCGCCAGGCTGACGGTGGCGCTAATGGTGAGCCCGCCGGCGTCGAGCGCGAGGTCTCCGGTGGCGTCGAAGCCGCGCACCGAGATGCTCGTCCCGGCCGCTGTTAGCTTACCCGCCAGGTTGAAGGTGGGCGCGATCGTCAGCGCGCCGGTCAGCGCGGGCGCCGCGCCGCCGGACGGCGCCAGGGACGCGGGCGCGGTGTAGCGCGCGCCCTGCACGGAGAGCCCCGTGCCGTCGAGCGTGGCGCCCGTGGCGGCGACGGTATAGCCGGCCAGGTTCACGGCGGGCAGGGCCGCCGTGAGGCTGCCGCCCACGCCGCCGCCTGCGGAGACCGTGAGGCCGCCGGCCAGCGCGGCCGGGTCCGCCCCCGCCGGGAGCAGGCTCGCCGGCAGCGCCAGGGCGGCCTTGCCGACCGCGAGGGCGTGGTCGCCGAGGGTGATAGCGCGCGCGTCGAGCGTGAAGCCGGCGTAGAGCACCTGCGTGGCGGGGAAGTCGAGTGTCCCGCCGATAGAGCCGTCCGCGTTGAGCGCGATGGTGTGCGCGGTGAGCGCGGAGGGGGCGCCGGTCGGGACGAGCCCGTCGGGCAGCAACAGGCTGAACTGCGCGACGCTCACGCCGCCCTCGCTCAGGGCCGGCCCGACGAGGACCACCCTGAAGCCCTGGTAGGAGATCTGGAGCACCGCCGGGGCGAGCGCTGTCGTGCCGGCGAGCGTGCCGTCGGGGCCGATGCGCAGCCCGCTCGCGGTTAGCCCGGCGCCGCCGAAGGCCTGCGCCAGGGCGAGGGAGGTCCTGGCGACGGTCACGCCCGCGTTGTCGAGCGCGGCGCCCCCCGCGCTGAAGGTCGTGCCGAGCTTGGCGAACTGAAAGTCGGGCAGCGCGATGGGCAGCGTCGGGTTCCCGTCGGGGCCGAGCTGCAGGCTGAAGGGAGCGAGGGGCGCGCCGGCGAGCGTGAGTCCCCCGGGCGGGGTGAGGGTGACGCCCTGCACCGCGCCGCCGGTCGCGCACTGCGTCGAGTCCAGGCGCCAGCCGCCGACGACCGCGTGGTAGCCGCTGCCGCAGGGGGTCGCCGAGGGGGCGGCCGTATCGGTCGGTGGGACCGCGGTCGCGGCGCCGGTGGCGGTGGCCGTGTTGGTGAGGGTGGCCGTGGCCGTTGCGGTGGGCGTGCTCGTCGCGGTGCTGGTCGGCCGCGGCGTGGCCGCCGGGAGTGGCGTGGCCGTGGGGCGCGGCGTCCGCGTCGGGCGCGGCGTATTGGTCGCCGTGTCGGCGACGGTGGCCGTCGCAGTATCGGCCGGGATCGCCGGAGGGGTCGCGGTCGCTGTGCTCGTGGCGGTGGGCGTCCCCGTGGCGGTGTCGGCTGGTAGCGGGGTGGCCGTATTGGTGGGCGTCCCCGTGGCGGTGGGGGTATTCGTCCGCGCCGGCGTGTCGGTCGGCAGGATCGTGCCGGTCGGCGTGGGCGCCGGCGTGTCCGTCTGCGTCGGGGTGCCGGTTCGCGTCGGGGTATCCGTCGGGATCGCCGTGTTCGTGGTCGTCGGCGTGGCGGTCTGCGTCGGGGTATCCGTCGGGACCGGGGTGTTGGTGGTCGTCGGCGTCGCCGTGGCCGGTGGGACGTACTTGAAGGCGGCGGTGTTCGACGGCCCGCCGTAGCGCGTCGTGACCCGCACCTGCGCGGCGCCCGTCCCGCCGGGGCTGGTCGCCGTGATAGTGGTCCCGTCGGCGGCGACGGTATAGGTCGTGGCCGCCGTCGTGCCGAAGGTGACGCTCGTGGCGTCGCCGAGGTCGGAGCCGGAGATCACGACCGAGGTGCCGCCGGCCTCGGGGCCGGAGCTCGGGTTCAGGCCGGTGATGCGCGGCGTCCGCTCGTAGGTGAACGTGTCCGCGGCCGTGAGCGGCGAGGGCCCGCCAGGGGTCGTCACCGTGATCTCGACCGTGCCGGGCGACACGGATCCGGGGCTAACGGCGTTGATTGTGTTGGTGGTGATGTAGCTGCCGCTGGTCGCGTCGATACCGCCGAAGTAGACGCGGGTCTGCCCGGGGACGAAGTTAGTGCCCGTGATCAGCACGACATCGCCGCCGTCTGCGCTCCCGCCGCGCGGGTCGACGCAGGTGACCGTGGGCGGGGCGTCGTAGGTAAAGGCCGGCACGTTGGAGTTGCTGTAGGAGGAGGGGCCGCCGGGGGTGGTCAGCGTGATGTCGACTGTGCCGGGGTCCGCCGCCGGGCTGGTCGCCGTGACCACCGTTCCACCGGGGTCGACGACGGCGGAGGGGGCGGCCTGCTTGCCGAAGTAGACCGTGGTGGCGCCGGGCACGAAATTGGCGCCCGTGATAACGACCTGCGTCCCGCCGCCCGTCGGCCCCGCCGTGGGGCTGAAGCCGCCGATGGTGGGGACGGCGTCGTAGCTGAACCTGTCGGCCGGCGGCGTCGCGGGCGACTCACCGCCGAAGGTCAGCGCGCGCACGTCGACCGCGCCGGCCGAGACCGTGGCCGGGCTGGTCGCCGTGACCACCGTGCCGCTCGGGTCGACGTTGATCGACGTGGCCGGACTGTTCCCGAAGAGGACACCGTAGGTCGTCGCCAGGTCGGCGCCGCTTATCACGACGGTCGTGCCGCCCGAGAGCGGCCCGGCGTTGGGCGTGAGGCCGGTCACGACGGGGCCGGTGAGGTACGAATAGCGGTCGGCGGCGGTGGCCGGCGAGGTCCCGCCAGGCGTCGTGACGCGCACGTCTACGGTGCCGGGCGTCGAGGAGGCCGGGGCCGTCGCCGTGATCGTCGTCCCGTCGGGGGCGACGGTGAACGAGGGGGATTCTTTGCCCCCGAAGGCGACGCGCGACGCCCCGCCCAGGTTGGCGCCGGTGATGGTCACCGTCGCCGTCATGTTGAGCCCGCCGGCGGGCGGGTCGACGCCGCCGACGGAGGGGGGCGCCGCGTAGGTGTACTTGTCCGTGTCCGTGATGGCCGACGTGGTGCCGTCGTCGTCGACCAGGCGCACGTCGACCGTGCCCGCGCTCGTCGTGGACGGGCTGGTCACGGTGATCGTCCCGCTCGGGTCGACGGCGTCGGGCGACACGGGGGCGATGGAGCCGAACCGCACGCCCGTGACGTTGGAGAAGTTTGTCCCGGTGATGACGACGGTCGTGCCGCCGGCCGTAGGCCCGCCCGCCGGCCGCAGCGCGCCGACGACCGGCGTGAGCTCCGGGTAGGTGTACACGTCGGTGCTCGTGATCGGCGAGACGCCGCCGTACGCGGTCACCCGGACATCGACGGGGCCATAGTGCCCGACCCCGTCCGGCGTCGGCGGGACAACGTACAGCTGGTCGCGGCCCTGACTATCCTGGCCGAGATATTGATAGTTCTTGGCGGCGACCCCGCCGAAGGTGACCGCCGAGGTCCCGCCGAAGCCGGAGCCGGTGACCAGGGTCGCGTTACCGTCCTGGCTCAGCGCGCGGTCGTACCTGTTGGGGCTGAGGCCGGCGATCGCCGGCGCGTCCGCGTAGGTGAAGCCGTTCGGCCGGTTGCCGCTCGCGCCCGCGGTGGTCACCGTCACGGTGACCGGCCCGCTTTGATTCGCGGCCGGCGCGGTCACGGTGAGGGACGTGCCGTCGTCGCTCACGGACGAGGGGGTCGCGGACGCGCCGCCGAAGGTGACCGTGGTGGCGCCCGGGATGAAGTTGGCGCCGGTGATGGTGACGGTCGTCCCGCCGGCGGTGGAGCTGCCGGCCGGGCTGAAGTCGGACACGGTCGGCGCGTCGCGGTAGGTGTAGCCGCCGGCTCGGGTGGCGCTCCCGCCGATGCTGATCACCGTCACGTCGACCGGCCCGCTCGTCGTAGCATCGGGGGGCGTCACCGTGAGCGAGGTCCCATCGTAGCTGACGGCCGAGGGCGTCGCGGACCGGCTCCCAAACGTGACTGTGGTCTGTCCATGGACAAAGTTCGAGCCGCTAATCGATATCCCGCCCCCGTTGGTCAGGGGGCCGTCGGCCGGTGTGATGCCGGTGATGGTGGGCGCCCCGACGTAGGTGAAGGTGGCGTACGGGTTGTTGAGGCTCGAGTCGCCGCCGGCCGTATGCACCCGGACGAAGCAGGTGCCGGGCTTGCACGCGCCGTGGGCGGGCGTCGTCGCCGTGAGCACGGTCCCGTCGGAGCTGACGTAGCTGGCGGACACCGCGTCAGAGCAGGCGCTGCCGTCGGACGCGCAGCCGAAAGACACCATCGTCTCGCCCGCCCCCGCGACGAAGTTCGTGCCGGTGACCGTGACAAGCGTCCCGCCGTCGGTCGACCCCTGCGACGGGGAGACCGCGCCGGCGGCGTTCGCGATGGTCGGCGCGGGCCTGAACGTGTACTGGTCGTTGGCGCTGGTGGGCGACCTATCGCCGTACCCGTCGGCCACCGTCACGTCGACGGCGCCGGCGGTCGTGGGCGCGGTGAAGGAGGCGGTGAGTGAGCCAGCGCTTTGGTTGTACTGGAAAGATGTCACTGTGGCGGAGGGGATGGAGACCTGCGTGACGGCGGCAAGGTGGCTCCCGTGGATGGTGACGGATTGGGAGCTGCCGTCGGCGGGACCCTCGTTGGGGCTCACGCTGCTGATCGTGGGCCGGTTCACATACGTGTAGGTCGTGCTCGCCGAGCCGAACCGCGTCGTCACCACGACGGGGACGGACGAGGAGTCACCCCCCCCCGATGTCGTGCGTCGGGCTCGTCGCCGTCAGCGAGCCGTCCCCGTTGACCGTGTACGACGCCGAGGCGCCGGCGAAGGTGACCGACGAGACGCCGCCGCCGGCCTGGAAGTTGCGCCCCGAGATGGTGACCGTCGTCCCCCGTCGGTGGCGCCGCTGGAGGGCGAGATGCCCGAGATCTGCGGGCCCAGCGCGATCTGGCTCGCGAAGGCGTCCTGGTTCCCGTTGCTATAGTCCGTCTGCAGGCCGGGGAAGTTGGACGACTGCGTGGCGCCGGCGATGTCGACGTTGCCGCGGCCGTCGAGTGCGATGGCGTTGCCCCCGTCCTGCCCGCGGCCGCCGAGGTACGACGAATAGAGTTGCGTCTCATAGTTGATGGAGAAGCCGTAGGGGGTTGGGTGCTGGGTCATTGGACTCAGCACGAACACGAAGGCATCGCCCACGGCGCACGGAGTTTGATAGTACGGGGCGTCCCCGCACGAGCTCTGCAGCGCGTCGCCGGTCGTCGGGAAGTCCGTGGAATGGGTCGTGCCGACCACGTAGGCGTCGCCGTTGCCGTCTACCGCGATGCCGTTGCCCTGGTCCGCCCCGCTGCCGCCGAAGGGCGTCGAGTAGACCAGCGAGCCGCCGCCCGAGCTGCTCGGATTGATCTCGGCCACGAAGGCATCACCGCCGGAACACCCACCGGACCCGCACTGGGTTCCTTGTGAGTTCTGCTTCGGGAAGTCGCTAGAGGTGGTCGAGCCGGTGACGTAGGCGTTGCCGCCGCCGTCCACCGCGATGGCATTGCCCTGATCCGTCCCGCCGCTGCCGCCAAGGTAGGTCGAGTAGAGCAGCGAGCTGTCACCCGAGGCATTCGGATTGATCTTGGTCACGAAGGCGTTGCTGCTGCACCCATTGCCACAGGTGGATTGGTACGCGTTGCGCGTGGGGAAACTGTTGGTAGCGTTGGTTTCGCCCGTGACGTAGGCGTTGCCGCCGCCGTCCACCGCGATGCCGTAGCCCCTGGTTTGGCCTCCGTTGCCGAAGTAGGTGGAGTAGATCAGCGACGACGAGCTATCCGTAGCAAAGGTGTCGAATTCTGCCACGAAAGCGGTGGTCGTGCAGCCGTTGCTATCCATGCCGCAGCCGGATTGGTAGGCGTTCTTCGTCGGGAAGCCGCTGTCGGCGTGCGTGTAGCCCGTGATGTAGGCGTGGGAGTCCCCATCGGTTGCGATGGCGGTGCCGTAGTTGTCGCTGTTGCCGCCGAAGTAGGTGGAGTAGATCAGATCGCTGCCGACGTTGTTCAGCAGGATCACGTAGGCGTTAGTGCTGCCGTTGAGACTCTTCTGGTACGCGTTGGCGGTAGTGGGGAACGTCGAGGAACTCGTGTAGCCCACGATATAGGCGCGCCCGGCGTTGCTGACCGCGATGCCCGCGGCCCCACCAGCCCCCGAAATGTAGGTGCTATAGACGAGCGACCCACCGCTCGTCAGCTTGGTCACGAAGGCGTTACCCGTCGTGGACTGATTGCTGCCCGCGATGTACACGTTGCCCGAGGGGTCGGCGGCGACGCCGTTGCCGGAGGCGGAGCTGCTGTTGGCGAGCTCGGCGGACCAGTTCAGGACGGGGTCGATGGTGAGGGCGTAGCGCCGGTCGTAAGCGCCGAGCGCGAAGCCCGCCGTGCCGTCCCCGCGTAACACGAAGCGCGCGGCCACGGGGCGGCGCTTGCCCGCGATGTCCTGGTAGGCGACGGGGCGCTCCTGGCGCACCTGCCCGCCCGCGCCCTGCAGCACGAGGTTGCCCCCACCGTCGAGGCGCAGCGTCCCCGCCCCTTCCTGGGCCAGGGCGATCGCCGCAGGGTCGGCGCCGGGGCGCAGCACGTAGTCGTACTCTAGGCGGCCCTGCCGGCCGTGGTAGACCAGGTCGACGCCCGGGTAGACATCGTGGTAGTCGACGCGGGCGTAGGTGGGGACACCCGTGATCCACGTACGCCGGTCGTTGCCCCTGATGTAGTTGACGCGGCCGGGCAGTTGGTCGAGCCCTGTGATGCGCGGGGCGACGTTGGCCCCGACGAGGCGCAGGCGCAGCGTGGCCGTGCGCCCGGACGCCGCGCCCGCCCCTTTTCCGGCGGTTGCGCCGCGCGCGGCGACCATCGGGACATCCAGCACGGCGTCGCGGGCGGTCAGGGATAGCGTGCCGTCGGCGCCGTGGGCCAGGAAGCGCACGTCGCGCCCGGCCTGCCCACGGTTGATCTCGAAGCTGATGGGCAAGCCGGCGTAGATGGCGCGGGCGCGCGCCTTTAGCGTACTCTCACGACCAACCACTTTCCCGAGCGCGGGCGTGGGGAGGCGTCGGGCGCCCGACCGCCCTGACGGGAGGGAGGGGAGGCGCCCGGCGCGCGGGCGGGACACGCCGCCGTGCCCGCGCGCCCCCGCCGCCCCTTTGAGGGGCAGGGGATGGTGGGCGAGGGGACGTGTCCGCGCGGGGACCGGCCGGGACGGCAGCGGTATGGCGGTGAGGGTGGCCGGGCGGCCTGCCTCCACGTAGAGGACTGCCGTCACCTCCTCGCCGTCCCCGGCGCGCGCCACGATAGTGGCGGCCCCCGCGGCGGCGTCATCGGGGATGGCAACGAGCATGGGGCGCAGGCGTCCGCCGCCGTCGGCCCCGTCGAGGCCCAGGTCCACCACTTGCCCGTCGGACGGCCGTAGCGTGAGCATCACGACGGCGCCGGGGCGAAAGCCGCCGCCGGTCACGGTCGTGCGTGCGCCGGCCGCCCCGGCGTCGCCCGCAGGCCGAGCACGCGGAGCGTGGCGCGCGCGGGCGCGCGCATGGACTGGCCCTCGGCCACGAGCGTGTGCGCGCCGCCGGCCGTGGCGCCGGGGATGTCGAGCGCGACGCCCAGGGCGCCCGTGCCGTCCGCGACGACGCGGGTCAGGGCGCGCCCGTCGAGGCGCAGGGCGACCCTCTCGCGCGGCGCGAAGCCCGTCAAGGTAACGGGGATGCGCGCGCCGGCTACGATCGCGCCGGGCGCGACGGCGAGGCGCGGGTGCAGGCCGGCGAGCGCGGGCGCGGGCGCGCCGGGGGCCAGGGATAGGGTGGGCTGGATCGGCTGGACAGGGCTTGTCGTGTCGGAAATGGAGGGACGCAAGGAGACGTGCGCGCGGCGCGCCGCCCGCGCGCGGAGGGCCGCCAGGGTCGTGTCGTCGACCAACGGCAGCGGCGAGCCGGCCCCCTTGTAGCCGCGCTCGAGCCGGGCCAGCGACGCGGCGTCCATACCGCCGCGCAGGAGCTTGCGCCCCTCGGGGCTGTGCAGGAGCTTTTGCAGCAGGGGCGTAGCGCCACGGTTGCCTTGGAGGATGTCCGGCTGTCCGCCGGAGAGCCCCGACGCGACCGGCGTCGTGTTTGCCCCGGCCACTGCGGCGGCCGGGGTCGACCCCGTCCCCGATCCGCCCTGTGACCCGGTCGCCAGCGCGGGCGCGCCGGATACAAGTCCCCCGCATGTCAGTGGCCACACAAAAGTCGCCACTGGTGGCCATCGTGCGCCTGCTCGTTAGAGGGCAGATGGGCCAGTTCCTGCTCCCTGAAGAACAAGTTCT
>JAABUH010002764.1_pt1 | contig 16286 bp, 16 predicted proteins | sample 5559121 | NCBI WGS metagenome assembly JAABUH01 (sample SAMN10711871, study PRJNA513364) | rock metagenome | isolation source: Antarctica rocks | place: Antarctica: Victoria Land, Battleship Promontory nord | collected 2015-12-28
TGACATATTTGGTACTGCATGGGTTGATAAGGTCAAGAAAAGAGGGTCTTGGACGAGCAGTGCGTAGGACCCAGACGATGTCAAATACAAAGGCCTCGTTTCGACTATGTGTCACGGTGCTACGTCGACCAGCAGTATGGCCCGACTCTCAGCTCCTGGAATCGACGACGGTTGACTTTGCTTCGGCGAAGTTAGGCTACCGTTGTCAAACTTAGCTTGAATAACTCGAGCATACGCGTGGGTGTAGCCGAGTTAAGTGCCGGTCGAGTAGCCTAGGCTAAATAGTGCCAGGGCTAGATCAAATACGGCAAAGCTAGGTAACTATGAATGACTCTCGTTGACTTTCAATCACGAATCGCTGCTTCTCCCGTCTCTCAAACTCATCTCTCTTATACCTTCTTCTCCTGGCCTATCTTCGGCTTGTCTTGTTTCGAGATCAATGGTGTTTTGTCGTAGGCAAGGGGAAGGGTGTTGAGTACAATGGATTGATCGGAGACAAGGAGGCGAACGGTAACCTTGTTTTGGCAAACGTTTTGGCAAACAAAGAACATGATCGAACCTCAGAGTACAAGGTCGGGGTGAAGCACTGGTTGCTTGTTGTCGGCGATATTCGGCGATGCTATCCGAGCTTCGATTTACGATCGTGACACTATGTGTCACGAAGCTCCACTCTGTCTCCGATCAACTGCCCGATCACACAACCTTGGACGGGATGCTCGATGAGGTTGACGACTTGAGTCGACAAGACTCATCGAGGTAACCGAGGGCGTGAATCTAGCGAGGACTGAATGTAGCCGCTAGAAGGATCGGAGGCAAAGCAAGATCGTTTTGAACGTGGTAAACAATGGGACTCAATCGAGGAACGCTGGGGAACCTCCTACAAGACGGGATATGTATATGAACCCGTAGACTATCACTCAACAAATCGCTCATAGAATATACCTCAACCGACTGGTCGATAAGAAGTCAACGAAGGTTCGATAAGGGCCGTGACGTGGATTAACGGTTTCGGTTCGATAAGGTCACGTGGTGACTGTGTGTGGCGGTGGCCGACATGACACTCTGCCCTTCCTTGAAGTCGAGCTCCCGCGAGACACGGCCGACATGTAGTCGAAACGATTTGGAGTTGTCGTGGATAGGTGGATTGTCGACTCGGTATGGGATGAGGGAGTACATGGACGTGATGTCGAGATCGTCAAGGTGATACGATGAGTCGTGGTGCCGGTGTGTGGAGGTGGCCGACATGACACTATGCTAGGGACTGGTCGGAGATTGACAGGCTGTCGTCGGCGATTGAGTGGTCATGGTCGGCGGTTGAGTGGTTATGGTCGGCGATTGAGTGATTCATGGACCTCGCTAGCCATTTGTGGGACTGGTTGTCGTTTCATAGAATTCGTCGGCGAAGTTCGGCGAGGATAACGTTGGATCGATTTACATCCGTGTCACTACCGATGGGTACGCATGCCCACAGCATCCAATCCACCCCCTCCGAGTCTTCTAGACGACAGACGCTGTAAGACAATTATTGCAGACCTTGATCTTTGATAGGCAACCTCAGTACGTATCTATCACCGTCATGCCCCACACCGCCACGCTAAATCCCGTCTAAACGCGCCACTCGTCGAAACACCGCTAACTCCCCGCCGAAACGCCACCCGGTACTCCAACCATCGTCCATCCCCTTTTGTACTCTTCCTTAACCGCTATTATATAGTCTCGCCTAGATTGTATGCAGAGAATATTGCCCATTAGACCACCCGCCTCGTCCCCGTGACAGAATCTTTGGAATTCGCACAGCCCACACCATAGTCGACAGGTATTGGTCCCTGATATATCAGTCATACAGGTTTACTCGGCGTTTGGGATTGACATGAGAAATGCATCGATTCGTCCACCATCAGACCTCCTGCCCAATTGCGCACAGAACTCCCCTCGCCAAACACAACCCCGTGCCTCTTCTACCTGTAGCTCTACTATTCTTCATTGCGCATTTTTCCTAAAACCTCTCAGACGCGCAATCCCTCATTACTTGCGTCCCTACGTATTCTCAAGGGCGAGACATGTCTCTACCTTATCGGCTGTCGCTGGTGAACAGCTTTACTAGCTCAACCTTCTCCACATCAAGGAAATTCGGATTTGATGTGACCATCTCGATTGCTCAACGTTGACGGGCTATGCAAGGTGATGGAAGCATGGGAGGGATGTTTTGGGCTGCTGCCAGATCGCTGGTGTCTTTCAGGACAACAGCAAGTAGTTGCACACTGTCCTGCGTGTTTACTTGAAGCCTTCTGGAGATGCTAGTAGTGGGACCTCTCTGAGAAGGCGTTAAGGGCGGTGGGTGCAAGGAGTGGGTACCTGCGAGGTACCGAAGCTGGCCATGGGACCAAGGAGCTGAGATCCTGTATCATTTGAAGCTTCACTGACTAAACCTACAGAATCCGGATCATTCAAAGCGATTAATGCCTCATCTTGCTTAAATTCTTCATCCTCGTCTCCGTCTCTTGATTCTGAGACGCTGCAAATTAACCAGGACGGACGACGTTGGACCCTGTGGCTCTAGATCCTTCAAATACCTCATTGTATAGCAGGTAATGCTCACAACCACGATCTCCTCACATCTTTGCAGTTGGGTGTGACTGAAATCAACATATCAGCGCTGTAAAGCTATGAATGGCTGATTCTTTCTGCTTGTCCTTCCGTCTACCCAACAAAGCCACCTCATACTTTATGTGTACGGGAGTTTAAGTCTCCAGGATGATCTGAACGCGAGATAGCTTTAGACACCCTTCCACCCCTCCCAAAGGACGCTTACCAAACATGAGCGCTTACGTCTAGATATCTATCCCAGATATTGTCCTACGCCACTACCATTTTGATGTCTGTAGCCCACCTAAACCCAGAAGCGTCCTCCAAGTCCGATATTGCAGCTGTCATGACGGGCATGACATATATGTATGGTGGGAATACCGGATAGCCGGGATTTCCCAATGTATCCTTTCGCGGCCAGCTTAGTGTAGTGGTACCATACAATCATTATCTGACACAGCCCATCACCTCTTCAAGGTGTAATAAAGATCCCTGCACGCTTCGCCGTCCTTCAACACCCCTTTCGTCGGTTTCTCATTAACCTGGTCCGCTACCTTTCTGAATGCCTTAATCTTGAACAGACCGTCCGCGTCTTTACCCGGTCTAAGAGTTTCAGCTGAGCTCAGTGTTTTAACATAGCTACCTTTGTGTGTCCCTCAGACATTCACCCATGATCCTATCATCCTCGTTACTCCACGTTATTTGAGGCTCGGTTCGAGGCTTAGCTGGTGGGATTTGGGGCTCAGCTGGGGTCCTCTTGGCCCTCCGCATGCTAGCAAGGGATATTGAAGGCCTGAAGGCTGAACACTGCATGTTGGACAAATAGTACGATCTCAAAGTATAAGCAATAGTGGGCGAATATCTGTTGGAGCTTTGAACAACGTCATGCAAGCATTCAAGTTTCCCTTCCAATGGGCTTGTATGCCGCAACGAGGCGTTGGGTGTCACCCGCTGCCGAAGAGGGTTTTTCTTGCTCAATCGGGCAAGGAAAGACAAAAGGTCGTTTCTGCACCAATGGGTTACCAAACAGGCTATAGGTTGGTCTCCGATCAACAAACATCGGTTTGATACGATCCTGTCCGCTGCATAACTGTTGGTCGCAGAGTCGGGAAAGACTTTCATACGACTAGTCCGCTGGTTGTGACTCAATACATGTCATGAACATGTACGACGGGAATGTAACATCATGTTTTCTGCCTGTCATGACGGGCATGACTCATATATAGTCGGTGGAAGTTCAGGTTTGGGGGGACTTCCAATTGGTGTTTTTAGTGAATTACCAGCATAGCGGTTAATGGCCAGACTACATTATTCGAGGTGTGACACTGCCCCACCAGGCCTGCCCCTCCATCTTCCAGACTGTAAACAAAAACATCGATCAGTGTGGAAGAACACCAGTCTTTGTCACGGGGACTGGCGATGGTGGTCTAGCGGGGCTCAGGCTACTGCATATTCAACTCTAAGGCAAAGATATGAATAGCGAATGAAGAAGAAGCTAAAGCTACAACGATGTGATGTAATATCCCGGAGCGCGTCCGGCCATTCGGTGATCTTCATTCGCGTCGCGTCGCGTCGATTCTGGCGTTCATGGCGGTGTGGCATGTCATTCGGTGTCAGTCTTATGAATTCGTGAGCCACGGCCGCTCAGCACGACGTTTCTCAATCGCAGCCTTCAGATTTGCATTGACTGTGTCCAGTCTTTACTTGGTCAGCTCGTTGCTGAACCCACATCTTTTGGCCTACTCACTTGGTTGTGGCACTTTGTAGCCCACTTCTCTCATCCTCAAGGTTCCTCGGACAGGCGCAAGAGGGCTTTGTGTTTCTCCCTTGTCGAATCCTTGGGAGTCAGGGACTTGCAAGCACCAAATCCTCGATAGATCTGGAAGAAGACATCATCTTCACTTGCTGGGTTGTCAAGATTGAAAGCGCTTGAATTTGTGTCCTTGGCTTTCAGGAGCTCAGCTTGAGCTTGTTTGATCTCGTTTTTGTTGCCCAAGGAGGTAGTGGTCAGTGTGGCAACAACACTGTCAATAAGAGAAACAAAGTGATCGGCTTGGACTCGGCTGAAAAAGCTGAGTCCATATGAGGGGCCCTGTTGCTCGCTCTGCATCATCTTGCTTTGAACATTCTTGTCCTTCAGCCTGTGAAAGTCAGCAGATGTCCATCTTCTGAAGACAATTGACCTACTGAAGGAAAACGGGGCTTTTGTCGCTTTGCTTGTCAGAAAGCCAATTGATCACACTCTGAATCTCATGCAAGCTGTTCGCATTACCCCCAATGGATGGAACACGTGTAACTTTAGTGCTCACTGCAGCAAGACTCTGCAGCCAATACTTGTCTGTGCGAAAGGTGATTTTGTCCCTATAATGGATCTTGGCATTCCTGAGACTGTTGTAGATGAGAATCAGGTCAGGATTTGGCTTCTCCGAGCCAGACCTGAGGAAAGACTGTGTCGCATCTTTGAGACATGATTCACAAGCACGTTGAATGTCCTGATGTTGACATCAGAAAGGCTTTGATTTCCGGAGGGTGGCTTTGAGCTTGACATGATGTAAGTGTGCCAACAGTGATGCTCCAAAAAGCTCGGAATGGGTCTTGACAAACAGGGTGATTCTGACAGTATGGTGGCTAGAAGGACATAGAAAGTGCAGCCCACCAGGCTTATCAACAGCAATACCTCCTCCTTCACCTTGAGTGTACTCTCTACTGCCAGCTTCTTGAAAAGGAGTGAGCATCTCCTTGCTTCTGTCACTGCCACATCATTTGCTTTTCATCCACTAATTCATGATTTAATCTAATCCAGCAATTACAATCCGTTGACCAGTCTAAACCCAGTCTTTGCCTCTGTCCTTTAAAATTTGCCTAGCAAGTCAAAGATCTTGTACGTTCACAGCCAAATCCCTGTAATCCCATTTGTCCAGCATAGTCAATGTGTGACAGTCATTTGTGGTTCAAACTAGGCCCAAACATTATCTCAAATTTGATTGATGGAGCAATGCAAAGATACATACAGATTGAATACTGTTCAATACTTCCAGTTAAGTAAGTCCATATGAGTTGAGGCTACATTGATGTCACGGTCCAGGGGTACGGTACGAGGAAAAGGTAGCTGGACTGGAGCTCGATACAATGTGGGGCTCTCTCTGACTTATGAAACGGGAACAATGACGACGGTGGCCAAAGGAGGAACCGCAATGATGGTGAAGACCAAGGGTTCTCAAGGCTAGAGACTAGCTCAAGGCCGATGAAGAAGACAGATCAAGAAGGGACCGGTGAGGGTGTATTTACTTTGCATATGATCCCGGATTGGGGGAAGAACGCTCTCCAGGCTGGGCTTTATATACCTTTTCAAAAGGTGGGGCCTTTGTCATGATGGGCATGACTCATATATAGTCGGTGGAAGTTCAGGTTTTGAGGAACTTCCAATTGGTGTTTTCGGTGAATTGCTAGCATAGCGATTAATGGCCGACTACATTATCCGAGGTGTGACAGTCTTTATGTCACGAATCAATGACAATCCTCGAACAGGTTTCAATACGCTATCAACAAAAACGTCTTCCTTGGCGTGCTTGAGGACACGTTCCTTGTATGCGTAGTATAGATAAGGTCTCCACTTTCAATGTATGTTGAAGGCTAGTCGATTCCGACTGGGGCCAGCTTCATAGTGATCTCGCCATATTGACATAGGTTCCCGATCGTTTCCGACACCAAACAATCGTATGACCCTTATCTCTCTCGTTCATCCTTCTCCTTATCCTTATCGAACTTATTCAGCTCGCCCATTCATCCAGCCCGTCGAACTCACCCCTACGAAGCTCCGGCAGGACCATAATACATCGCCCCTAGGGCAACGTCCTGTGGCAACGTCCTATGGCGATGTCCTATGGCATTGCCATTGTCCATACACAATGACAAATTCCAGAACAAATAACATGTGAGATGAGATCTAGAGATCTGATTCCAAAACACATAATACATGACAATTGAGGACATAAATACAGGATGCGCTTGCCTTATTAGATCTATGACAATTGCTATCAAGGGACGACCTTGATATGCAAATCATCCTCGATTCCATGCATATTCTGTACGAAAACCTTAACCACTGGACTATTCTCCTCAAGCACTGAAAAAGCTGTACAACTCAGGCTCCCTCATCCAGTTTGGAACTCCCCTGAGAGGAAGAAGGTTTGCAAGATGCTTCTTTCGGGGCTTTAGTCTCCTGTGTACCTTGTGGAATGTCTTGAGTCTCGGCGGAACCTCGAGTCTCGGCGGAACCTCGAGTCTCGGCGGAACCTCGAGTCTCGGCGGAACCTCGAGTCTCGGCGGAACCATTGTGATTGGATGCAACATGGTTTCGGTGAGACACTGTAGACCCAGTCCGCATAAGCCTGGAGGGAAATCCACAAGTCTTTCTGAAGTCGTCTTCAGATGGCATGGTGTCAATGATCTGTGGAAAAGTAGGCAAATCGCGTGACAGGTGAGTCTCGAAAAATTGAAGGTATGTGTTGAACTTCAAAATGGGGCAAATGCACTCTTATATATCTTTGCTCTCCTTGTGCAAGATCGAACTACTTATCTGTTATCTCAAGGGAGGTTCTTCCGTTTAGCTGATATCATTTAGATGGAATGCTTGTAGCAGAAATGAAGCATTTACCATTTGGTAGATGAAATATTCATTAGGATTCTCTACTTCTCTAAAGGCCATATTATGCTCTACAGATATCTTTCATGCTTAGGCAAGACTATATATTATCAGCTCTGTAAATCCGGCATCTCCGTTAAAAGCACACAACAGTCTGGTCTGGGGATGATTGGCTTGGTTCGGATGGCTGTCATGCCATTACAAGACACATACCTGTTCCCGATGTTATGCTTCATTGGAAGTGTTTCTCGGATAGATCTGTGCCCATGATATCATCTTGGATCGGGTTTCGAATGACTCGTTTGACATTTGGTTACCCATGGAAAGCGTCCAGATGGGTTGCTTCATTGAAACGGGTACGGCAGCACTGACATTAGAATGGAATTGGGAAAGATTGACCGAGGCATACTGGTCGCAAATGTCTGATACACCTTCAGCGTTACTGAGTCCGCAAGGCCGGGAAGGAGGGAGCTCAGGTCTCAGTTGAAAGGTGAAGAGGTGATTCACGCGGAACTGAAGGTGAGAGCTAGCAGATGCAATACCGACGTGTCGCCTGCAAGCTGCTGCTGAGCCCAATCAGTCATTGAGACCTAGACCAAGCCATCAATATCTTCCGCTTCGTCCACTCTCCAAGGTGTCCAATCTTGGTCCACTGAAATTCTGTTGCAAACTGAAGGATGAGGTAGATTACATATTGGACGGTACGAAGGAGTATTGATTGTCAGGGACCAATACCTGTCGACCATAGTTGGGCTGTGCGATTTTCAAAGACACTTACTAAGGCTGACTATCAAAGGCCAAGGACTGCAACGAGTGCCCTACCAGGTTGATTGTCGACAACTCGACGTCCTACTGACGTGATTCGTTGGATATTACACGGCTAAATCTAACTATCAAGGAGAGCCACTGAACTGAGGACCTACCTAGGTAGCCAGTTCAGCTCTCAACTAGTATGGTCTGGTCTTGGTGAATGTTGCATACACTCGGTTACCTAAGATTATCAAAACTATTTAAATGACTACAATACTCAGAGCTTGGTCCTTTCGTTCGGAGTTCTGCCTGGTTCTTATACTTTTCACAAGCTCCAGCCACTGTCTTCAACAATCGGCTTCACAGCCCAATGACCGGTTTCCATCGAGTTCTGCCCGTTTCCTTGAGCAGGTATTTGGTCAGTCTGGAGCAATCATTTGCTCATCGCCGAATTGTCGAACGTGCTAGAAGCGTCGGTGGGGAGGCCAAATGGAGCATTTTGGTGATTTCTATGCCTTCGGTCTTTGCCCACAATCGGGCTAGAGACGCGTCGTAATTTTGAAGTGTGAGCATAATTGTGGTAGGTAAAGGTTGGACGACATCAATGGATCACTGCTTGTCGTGATGTGATCATGGCCTTGATGGCTGTGAACGAAGTGCTAAAAGGGGCCATCAGGACTTCGTGTGCTTATTCTGGGCATGCGCGGATCGTCAGGGTGCCGGGAAGCAACGCGCTTTGGGTGTGTGATTTGTGATGACCACGTTCGAGATTACCGGATTCTTATGTGGAGCTTGGCGAATCCAAAGTCTTCTGAGCAGACGCTAAGATTGATGCGGTACTACCGAGCAGTGCTTCCCGAGATCCTCCACAAACTCCGTGGGGCCCCACCAGACTTCGGTCTCAAGATGAAAAGATGGCCGAGCCATGTATGAAGCTATATTTACATTGCTGCATTCTCTTTGAATTTCTAATCTCGTATTCCGTCCTCTCGAAGAAACGTCTACCCTACTCGATTCCAGCCTTTTCACCCCCACAACGTGTACGTGCAGTTACCACCCACCACCCACCCTTATTCATCTTCTCCCCCCCTCTCATACGTTATCATATGGGATTTCGACTGATGATGCATCCCAGATGAGTCTCCCTTAATTTCAAACGCCTGGAGGCCGAACAGCCTCTTCCACTCTCTCTCAAAAGATGTCGACTTCTCCTTACCCACTCTACATCATCGGCGCATTCGGTGGTATACTCCTCCTCTCCGGTCTCCGTTCCCTCCTAACCCCACACCCCGCAATAAACACATTCGGTTTCCCAATCAAACCCACCGATACCACCGCTCTAGACATGGTCCGACTTCGAGGCGCTTCGAACCTCGCCCTAGGTTCAAGTCTGATCTTGCTCACTTTCTTCGGGGAGAGACGAGGGACGGGTCTGATGAGTGCTGCGGTGACGGGTTTGGGTTTTTTGGATGCGTATCTGATTTGGACGAGGGGGATGAGGAGTCATGTGGGAGGTCATTTGGGTGGGACGGTCGTTTTGGGCGGTTTGGCTTGGTTGTTGTTGGCTTGAGGGGGAATTTTGGCTTAGTAGTTGTTGGCTTGAGAGAGGAAGTGTCGGGGTGAGTTATGTTGTGGAGGGAGGGCGGGCTTGGAGAAAGGGGATCGAGAGGGAGGTGGAGAAGGTGAAGGGAGAGGGGAAGGGAAGGGAACCACCACACTGGAGCGGAATGGTTACCCTAGAATATGGGTACAAGATGTGATGTCAAACACTGGATTGCAAACTGACAGACGATCCGCTTGTATGATGTATGAGTACCAGCAGTATTCAGCCTCTTTACTCGTATCACTCGACGATCGAGCCAGGGGATGCCGTAACACACCTAATTCAGTACCATCTGCTCAAAACTCTATCCCTCTCATCGGTTCTTCTCCGGGTACTACATCCCCAAGAATAAGCTTCAAACCACCCGCACAGATTCCCTTTGGAAATCCCGACGCTACCTTGTAAAACCCTTTCCCCGCTTTCTTCCCGAGATGACCCCTTGCGATCATCTCCTTTAAGATTGGCGCTGGTTCACCCCATGAGGATGGGACCATAGGTTGTCCCCCCCTCTCAGCTGCTCCAGCCAGTACACGTCTTTCACCCATTGTATCAGCCTGACGAGACGATGCAAAGGAAGAGATCAAGAATACGTTACCTAGACCGATATCATCGGCGTTACGGAGTGCCTTGGATGGAGACGAGTTGTTGAGTTGAGTTTTTCTCCCTGCGAGGGACTTACCGGTGCTAACCAGGGGAGAATCAGTACGACAAAGCGGTGAAAAGAGGTTTGCCTGATCGTGGACAGGACCACAAAATGACCACGGAAAACGACTCACGCCATCCCAGTGCTATCAGAGCATCATCAAGCTCCTTCGGAGTCGTTTGACCCCTACCGATAATTCGAAACGCCTCGACTATTTACGAAGCCGTTAGAATCCTCCTACCCAAGCAAAGTATGCAAACATGAGATTTAGGACGAGTGGATGAGATGAACCACGAGGAGGACTGACGGAAGATATGGTTGAACATCCGATTCAGAACGAGTCTACACTCAATACGTCAGAGGGTATGTTGCTGGATAGGAGGCGGTCTACGTACCCAGAGATGTCGGTACATTGGAGGACTTGGAATTTGATCTGCTTATCAAGCTCGATAAGGGTCTGGTACGACTCCTCGTTGATCTCATCCGTACGTGCGACCTCGACCACTGGTGAATGAATGACAGCTAAACGGAATGTCTCGAATCAGCTAATAGATCGAAAACGGATTGTCTCGATTTAGTTTCAGTCCCTTAGGTATATCGTCGTGGGAGATAATGGCTAGGATTTGGATTGGATTGGATGGCGAGAACTTACGATGACAGAAATGCATCCCTCCGAACCTGTCGTCGATCCTTTCAGCTATTCGAATTGCAATATTGCGAGAGGCTTTGTAAGAGGTTGTGTGTATGGATGCGAAGATCGGATATCGCTTATGAACCTCTGCCGTCGTTCAGGGGTACACACTTGCGCAATCTCCTTGATCGTGAAACTTGAAGTATTCGTAGCGAAGATCGTATCAGGCCTGAATACGCAGTATCGTTTCGTCAGCTCAGGTAGATCAGATCACGCGCAAGGTCATACAGGTTAAAGAAAAACGTCACCTTACGCCGCAGCCTTATCTAAAGCTTTGTACACCTTATGCTTCAATCTCAACCTTTCGGGAACAGCTTCGATGATCACTTCCGCTCGATTCATCCCTTCATCCCTTTCCATCATCTCATCATTTTTTATGTCCTCTCGGATTCGCCATGAATACCGGCTTACCTATCCGTAGTGATGGACGGATTTCCGGCTCGATGTTCCAAAGCTCCAACGATGACTACTCTCGCCTTCCTAATCAAAGTAAGCGTCGGCTTATCAGCTTTTCACAAATACACCATCAAACTTAAGAGTGGAGCGGGCAACGTTGAAGAGTGGAGGTGGGGATCAGAGGAATCAATTTAAAGAGTGGATTGGGGATCAAGGGGAATCAACGTAGAGACTGGATTGGGAGGGGGGATCAAGGGGAAACAAAACATACTCCAAACCACCTCGATTGAGATCACACATCATCGCTCTCAATCCCGCTTCCACAGCGACTTGAGAGATCCCAGTACCCATCAGCACCAAAAACTGTCAATCTCTCGATAGTGATAGGCTGCCTCTCCCCAAATCGGATCGTCGCGGTCGTCGAAAAGGGCCGTACTCGTACTCGTCCTACCTAATGACACAAGAAAGTTGACAATGACCATCGGGGAGTAAGCGGCATTTCTTCGGGTTTGTGCGGCTTTGAATCAGTGATTGATTGCGGCTACGAGTCGTGACTGTGCGGTTACGAAGCGAGACGATAAAGTAGGAGTGTTATGAAAGTATTGGTTACTTTCAGACACTTCCAGATGCAACACCCCGCATTCTCTTTAACGGTCCGGAACACACCGGGGGTTTAGGATAGAGAAGAGAGAAGAAGTGACACGGCGATGCGCCCTGGCGGGGTGATTGAGTGATGGTGCTATGACGAGGGGAGCTGCTAAGTTCAGCGGATCTTAAGTTCGAGTAGAGTGATGTTGAGGATGCCACGGAGGGTATAATATGATGCGAAGAAAGAATTATTTGAACAACAGCGCCAAGAACAGATCAAAATAGATCGAAAGACGCAGATTGTCACGATCTTGCGGCCGCGTAGAACAGATACATCCTTAATTTGCCGTACAAAAGCCTTCCCTTCCCCCTGTCATTCATCAGTCTTCTCGTCCTACCGCTTCACTCGACATACATCTGGTTCAAAAGCCATTTCGCTTTCTATTTACCCGTCCCGGCGATACTTAAACCCGTATCAGTACTTCTCCAAACATTACGTCGTCATCGAAATCTCACATATCGGTAAACAGCTTCCACAGGATGCTGAAAAGCAATCCTTGGAGACCGTTCGTAAGCAGTCTCGTTGGGAGACCACGGCCGAACAAGCCCAAAAGACCTTCCGTCGCGACGATCTCTTTTGCGGCGGTCACTATACGACGAGATCAATTTGGCTCAACATACATAACACCGGCAGCAGAGAGGTGACAAAGAATGAATGAGTTTGGACGTACTGTACCCGACACTCCCCTCGTGGACTTGTCGATACGTCTTGACGACTCTCAAGCTGTTACTGACGGTATCCGAAACGACCGAAGCGGCGAAACCGATGAATGCTTGACGCTGAGCAAGAGTCAGCGGGTGCATGAATATGACAAACAAAAGTGAAGGGGACATACCGCTAGCTGCTGCATGAAGGTATGAGATGGGGGTAGATGTTGCTGCAGGTAATTGTATGTCTTGCGAAAGCTCAGTACGACTCGTTTCTTGGTCTCTGGAAACTCACTCCAAACCAAGGGTCTGAGCATGATCGTCAGCGTTCGAGCTCGGGGACAAGAAGGTGTCACTCACAGTTGCCCACAAAGGTCGCAGCAGCAGTAGCCAGCGCACCATACCATAAACTCCCAACTCCCCTCTCCGCAATCCTTTCCCGAAGCAACTTGAGACCCTTAACACCACCTTGAGTCTGCTGAGTCGTTTTGAGCGTGTCGATCGGCGTAAGGGTCATTCGGAATGTCGCGGATGAGAGTGAGACGAACACCGTCTTGACTAGTGGTGGCCATGTCAGGGAGTCGAGGAGGGCGAAGATACCAGCGTTGGCTGCTGTATCGCCGAAGCGGGAGAGGGGGCCTTGGAAACTGGTAAGAATCAGTACAGACGCCCAAATTACTTTGTTGGAGGTACGCGGTATAGGCTTTACTCACAGAGCAGCGCCCAAACCCGCGTAATACCGCCTAAACCCTCCGTCCTCCCAAAGGGTCGTAGTAGCATGCCTTATACTCCCTCCATACCGATATTGATAGTTCATGATCGTCCTCAACGGCATCAGAGTCAGGACTTGTAAGACCATCGCAGCGGCTCCGGCCACACCTCCACCCCCGGCTGCTTTTAACGCGCGGACGAAGTCGAAATTGGATTCGTATGAAACCCCTCGGCCGGAAATGGCTATGGCCGCTGCGATGGGGACGGAGGTGATGAGGATTACGTAGGTTGAGGAAAAGAGGACGGCGGAACGGAAGGGATTGAGGGTAGTGGGGAGGATTGGAGGGGATATTGTCGAGATGACTAGGACGAAGGACTAAGAGGAGGGAGTGAGCATTACCACGCAGACCATTTGGCAGAGGTTTCACTCACGAAAGCTGGATCATAGAGATATACCCTTGTCGAAGGAATCTGCCGGAATCCGTAGACGATCGCGAGGACTATCACTGGAGTAATGATGTATCGCCAGAAAGTGATGATCAGGACGGTCCCGAGCGTGGGAGGGACCTTGTCTGCCTCAGACCTGGAGTTCATCAGCCCTCCTAACCGAAACAGCAACTAGTTGAAACTCACTCCAAGGTCTCGCCCGCTCGAATACCCGCACCGATTCCAAGCATCTCAACAACGGCAAAACCCGCACCAAGCAGGACAAGCCCCGACCCGATACTCTGCCACACCCAGCTTCCGTCCGAATCGTCCGCTCCGACCCCGACAATACTCCTTTGCAGCGGCTCGATCAGTCTTATAGCTAGGCCAAGAATCGTGGCCACAACGATTGGCGAGAGGAGGGAGAGGATGACGACATGAGCGGGCTTTGGCTGTGAATGCAAGGCAGGGGTGATGAGCGGTGTACGCTCGGTTGCATCCTCGAGGTCGGTCGGTTCGACAACGTCGGGTCGGCTGTCATCGGCTGTGTCCTCGTCTTTGATGGCCGGGCGAGCGGCGGGGATGAGCCTGCTGATGATAGGGGAGACGAAGGAACTATGAAGGAAATCAATGAAACGAAACGCAGAGAGCGTGACAGCATGGACGTACCGAGCGAGCTCAACGACCACCAGGTTGATCAAGATATAAACCGTCGATCGCTCAAGCACTCCTCTCGTCGTGTCCATAGTCCTCCATTCGAGATGTGATAGACTACCATTCCCGCCAGTCGGTGATATCCTGTACAACGCGGAGATGAGGAGGAGAGGGTATGACGCAACACTATGGAAGGATGGTCAGTCAACAAAGCGTATACACATGCGACGATTTACTTGTTGTAAGTTAACGACTCGACTACCCAGTCAGGTGTCGAACCGAATCTCCATACCGCCAGTCCAAAGACGAGGGAAGCGATGTGGGCGACAAGGGCGATGATAACCGTTGGCCAGACTGGGAACGTGCTCAGCGATACAACCGGATTCTATTCGTCATACTCACGTTGAAACAAGCGACGCCAAGTGAGGAAGGAGGATGAAGCGAATGTCGTGACGATGAGGCATGGCAGTAAAAGATTTCGTGAGATCGATACCAAGGTCTATGTTTGGGATTCAGCAATGCTGCGAAGAAAGAAACATGTGATGAGACTAACCGTGCTTGTCGCCGCGCCGTTCTTACCGCCATACGCATATCCAGCTGTGAAGATGACACATACAGCCAGGACGGCCTGGAAAGTGGTCGTGACGATATCAACCAGAGATTGCATGTCGACTGTTACTTTTATAAATCGTAAAAGGGATGAAGTTGATAAATTCGCAACATCAAAACCCGATCCTTCTCTAAAATCCGGCTTTCGGCGTCGACCGTTACTAGCTAGGATGATTCCACGTGTGAATATCAAGCTCTCCGGCCTACTCCGGCCCGCACAGTACTCGCGAGCCGAAGTGGAGGTTTGGGCCCCCTTTTCCGTCTATTCCCGCAATCGGTCCTTTTTTTATTAGCTGGGATCCTTCTTAACACTGTCTACAAACTCGCTTGAAAGGCTTCTGCAGCAGTTTCTCTTCTTACCTCGTACACTCAAAGCAAATCTCCCGTTACAATGCCGTTCCCCATGATTCTTCTCAATGACGGTCGGAAGATCCCGCAGATTGGGTTTGGGACTTGGAAGATCCCCAAGGAAGTCTGCGTCGGTCAAGTCGATCAGGCTATCGATATTGGGTTTGACCATATCGATTCGGCGCAGGGTGAGTCGGGGCTTACGTTGACGGGCGTGAAGAACTGTACTGTCCTCTCAGCGTAGTCGCAGGCTGTCGCGCTGCCGCTCGCTCAGCTTTATCTTTCCACCTCGAAGCCCTCATTCCCTTGCGTCCCTCTCTTCCCATCCTCCTCACGATCTCCCTTCCAGCTTCACCGCTTTCTTTACCCCTTCTCATCTTTCCCCCTTCTCTCTTTCCCGCTTCCCACGTACGCGTTCTTGGATTCCCCCAGCGACCCGAGACTCAAGCTGATACTGTACTTCCTCAGGCTATCGCAACGAAGAAGAAGTCGGTCAAGCTTTCAAAGAATCCGGTCTCTCCCGAAAAGACGTCTGGATCACTACCAAATGGTCCACCGCGGACAAGTCAGCCCGTCAATCATGCGAGGAATCTCTCGAGAAGCTGGGTATGGATTATATCGACTTGTACTTGATCCATGGACCTTGGGTGTTTAAGGATGATATCGAGGGCACTTGGAAGCAGATGGAGGAGTTGTTGAGGGATGGGAAGGTCAAGTCGATTGGTGTGAGCAAGTGAGTCTCTTGCCAATCCCTTCCTCCAGCCTTTTTTTCCATCTTCTCTTCCTTCTCCCTCTTCCCTACCGTCCCACTCATTCCATCCGTCCCCCCCCCCCCCTTTCCCGCTCTTTCCCGCTCGTTCCCCCCTTTCCCCCCTTTTTCCCCCTCCTTCCGAACCCGCATTTAGGTCTCCACTTTCCTCTCCCTCTC
>JAABUH010002768.1_pt1 | contig 16264 bp, 25 predicted proteins | sample 5559121 | NCBI WGS metagenome assembly JAABUH01 (sample SAMN10711871, study PRJNA513364) | rock metagenome | isolation source: Antarctica rocks | place: Antarctica: Victoria Land, Battleship Promontory nord | collected 2015-12-28
CTAGCTGACCAGGTGTGAAGTTGCAACTGCTTCAAATCTATGTTTGCAAGTACAGCTGATGTTGTGTCAGCACAGGGTACACAGTTCCACCTTGCATGGACCTGCCAGGCTAAGCAACATTGTCATAGCTGTGAAGCCTTATGTTGTACCCAGCATATAGTTGAGGCCAACCATGTTCTTGGTCTGTTGCACCATCAGCCCGACTTATTGGGATGCGTGACCTGTGTGCAAGTTTCACAGGAGTGCAAATGCATGCAGTAGACAAGCATGCAAGCAGCAGTGCAGGCTAAGCATGTGTGGCCGCATGTACAGGTGGAGGCAGGTGTGGGTAATTTTAAGCGTACCACACCTTTCCTAGAGCACGAAATCTTCAACCTGTACCACAGCGAGCATGAGATGCTGCGGTACCTGAAGAGGCTGGAGAACAAGGACTTGTCGCTGGCACACTCCATGATTGCTCTGGGCAGCTGCACCATGAAGCTGAACGCCACCAGTGAGATGATCCCCATCAGCTGGCCAGAGCTGGCTAATCTGCATCCTTTTGTACCTCTGGACCAGGCTGCTGGTTACCAGGAGATGTTTGAGGTACACGCCTTTCAGTGTCTTCTTTGTGCATGCCGTCAGCAGCATGCCCTGTCTTGCTTTATTCTACACTGCACTGCTGAGCGTCCTTTGCTGTAGTTCCCTTACTGTTGCCAATTTGAACGTGTTGCATTCTACTTCTCAACCCAAACGCGATGCACTTCTCTTCTTCTGTCACTGTTTGGAAAAGCCCTTTTGAGGTGTGAGGGTGTGATGTGTAGGATCTGGCACAGCAGTTGGCAGTCATCACAGGCTTCGACTCAGTCTCCCTGCAGCCCAACTCTGGAGCAGCAGGCGAGTATGCCGGACTGATGGCCATCAGAGGCTTCCACAAGTCCAATGGCGAGGGCAGCAGGAATATTTGCATCATTCCCACGTCGGCCCATGGTACCAACCCTGCCTCAGCTGTCATGGCAGGAATGAAAGTGGTCACCACAGGCGTCGATTCCAAGGGCAACATTGACATGGCTCAGCTCAAGAGAAAGGCTGAAGAGCACAAAGACAAGTGAGATACAGCTGCAGCTGCTGATCATGATGTGCTCCACATAACAATTTGCAATTGAGATAGTGCTCTGCGCTCCTTTGTTCCTCACGTTGCTCCCCTCTCAGAGCAGCCAACAGCACGTCAGTTTGTGCTCTGCAGTGTGGTATCATGCATGCATGCATGCATGTTGCAGTCCCTGTTGTTCCCTCAGGGTGTCACTGCTTTGATGGATGAAGCTTCCGCAAACTCAAGCAGAGTAGGATCTCAAGCTCTACTGCCTGTGCTACCAGAGCATGGACCAATGCGTACGAGTTGATTGGTGCAGGCTGGCAGCATTGATGGTGACATACCCCTCCACGCATGGAGTGTATGAGGAGGGCATTGATGATATCTGCAGCGTCATCCATGAAAACGGTGGCCAGGTGTACATGGATGGCGCCAACATGAATGCACAGGTGTGCTTTGGCCCTCACTGTAGTTGCCACTCTTGTTCACTTGTGCTGCGTCATTACCAAGATTGCAGTTGGGATTTATGTAGGAGCCTTGGCTGCACACACTCTACAAATGTTGTTGCAGTATATGCTCACCACAGTGTTGCCAACTGTATTGAGCTCGTCAACTCTGCTTGGTACAGCTGCTGATGCTTTTGATATTGTCATGACATCAGGTGGGGCTGACAGCCCCGGGCATCATTGGTGCTGATGTTTGCCATCTCAACCTGCACAAGACCTTCTGCATTCCCCATGGTGGAGGAGGCCCGGGCATGGGACCAATTGGGGTCAAGTCCCACCTGGCTCCTTTCCTGCCCACCCACCCTGTCGTACCCACCGGGGCCTACCCCAACTTCAAGTCTGACGGGCAGAGCTGTGGAACTCTTGCCTCTGCGCCTTATGGATCAGCTCTGATTCTGCCCATCTCATACGCTTACATCTCCATGATGGGATCTAAGGGGCTCACACAGGTTGGCTTAACATAGGCCCTGCATTCAGTCCAGCTGTGTTCAGGACAGTATGCATGATTGCACATGTTTACGCACTCAAATCGACATTGCTGCTGTGAGTGCAGCAGTCATCACTGTGCTCAATGGACTTTGCATATCATTGTTCGTCGTGAGTTTGCCGCCTGCTCTCACTCCCCACCTGTTTACAATCACTTTGACGTAATTAGTTGGCACGTATGCATAAATGTGCATAGCTGCGGCAGCAGCAACAGCAGCAGCGCCAAATCAAACGTATCTCATGCTTACCTGCAGGCATCCATGCGTGCTATTTTAAATGCAAACTACATGGCCAAGAGGTTGGAGCAATCATACCCAGTGCTGTACAAGGGAAAGAATGGCACATGCGCACATGAGTTCATTCTGGACATCAGGTCCTTAAAGGAGTCTGCAGGTATACTGTTTGTGGCAACTGCTGAGAAGTTATTCCATGGTGAATGTGACCACCATGTGTTGCGGTGAATCAGGACCCTGTCTTTTGGTCAGCTCAGGTTTAGCAAATCACTCTGCAAATTGCACAATGATGCATATCAAACATGTGCAATTGTTGGTGTTTCTTGTGTTTGTATGCTGCAGAGACGGTTTGGACAGTGGTGTGTGCACTCTCAGAGATATGTTGATGCCTTATTTGAACACAGGTATGCTGCTGCAGGCATCGAGCCTGAGGATATTGCCAAGCGTCTGATAGACTATGGCTTCCATGCACCCACCATGTCATGGCCAGTACCAGGCACGCTCATGGTTGAGCCCACTGAGTCTGAGAGCAAGGTATGTCTCGCTCTGAACCTGCAGTGCAAGCGTGCCCCCCCCCTCTACCAAAAAACAGCCTCAGGCTTGTACTCACAAGTTTGCGCTGATGTTCAATGTACCGCTGCAAGCTTGCCTAACTCCGCTCGGCAGAATGGTCATGCTGTGTAATAGAATCCTGCTTTCAGCTGAAGGGCAGTAGTATGGCAATACAGCTGTGCAGCTTACTTTTGTCAGGTCCCATCAACATGGTGCCAGGGCTGATTCTGCCTGTTCCTGCATGATACGGATCTCTGCTGGTCACCATTTGTCCGATCTTGACAATGAATATGCAGGCCGAGCTTGACCGGTTCTGCAATGCCATGATTGCCATTAGAGAAGAGATTAAAGACATCGAAGAAGGCAAGGCTGAAAAGTAAGTCCACATCTCAGTCAACCTGCCTCCAGCAGCAAAGCTCAGCTAGACGGGGGGCACTGCTTGCCCTGGCTTCTCTGTACACTCTGCATTGCTTCACAATGCTTACAACCCTGCTTGCATTTGCAGGAACCAGAGTCTGCAGCCACTCATTTTGCTTGAAAGCTGCATCTAGGACTAGCTTGCATCTGCAGGATGCTTTTAATGGGCTAGAGTTTCCTAGTGACTGTTAGATCTTCAGCCAGCTCACAGGATGTTGGTGTGCTGAGGCACAAGTCTGTGCTGTTCTGACCATGTGATGCCATGTGCAGGGGCAACAATGTGGTGGCTGGCTCTCCTCACCCAGCCGATGAGGTGCTGGCAGACAAGTGGGATAAGCCTTACAGCAGAGAGCTGGCAGCCTATCCTGCTGCATGGTGTCGCCAAGCCAAGTTCTGGCCCACCACGTCTCGGGTGGACAATGTATATGGAGACAAGCACCTGGTGTCAAGGCTACCAGAGGCTGCATCAGCATTTGCCGTTGCTGTTGGAGAGTAAACAGTTGACTGTACTGGCTTAGCGTGTTTGTGCATGAAGAGGTGCATGTATTCTTTTCTATGATAGTTCACCAGTTTTGATGGTAGTAGCACAGCTTACAGCATGCAGCTGTGCATGCAGGGGCAGCCACACAATATTTTGATGCACCTTTTGTGTGGTTGATAACCTTAGTTGCGCACCTTCTGCATCAGTTGCGCATGGTACTGCACTTCAGAGTGTGTATGCATCAGTGCTCTTATATATGGCCAGCCTATGTCTGCATCAGGTTTCATCTTCAAGATCATTTATATGCAGGCTCACTGTTTATGGGAAGTCTGTGACACTATTGACTGGGGCACACATTCGAGTGAGAAATGATTATGGTTGTTTTTGTTTTGCGCACCTACTTTCCATGCTATGCACCTGGTGTTGTACACTTCATAATGTTTGAGAAGTGACAGCACTGACGCTGCATGTGGTGACAAGAGACAAATGCACTCGCACAACAAGTCGTGTCCATCACACTTTAAAACATCATGGCATGGTCACACGATGGAAGTCCTCAAGGGCAATGTACTGCACAGTGTTTGCACCCGAAACTGGTGTTGCAGTTTCATTAAGCAGAACGCATTGTACGGGGTACAGTGTGGCTACAAAATGACCTTGAATGCAAGTAGCAGAATGAATACTAGCAGGATGATAAGGCCTGCAGCAAGAAGCATGCCCCTCCAATCCCCGCTGCTGCCTTTCAAAACACTTTTGATCCTCTTCTGGGCAGCCCGCATTTTGTTATGGGACACATCAACTTCCTCTTCAAAATCCTCGAGCAGTCTCTCTTGTACATGCAGCTCCTCATTGATGGTCAAAGCTAGGTGCTGCAATATGCAACAGAATTGTGACACTACACAGCAGTTACATGATTGTGATCAACAGCCTCCTGTGCATAAAAGCCAAAACTGCAAAGCATCCATAGCATCATGAGACCCAATAGCCATCTTGCAGACAGACAGTAAGACGCGTCGATAACTTTCTTAGGGTCTGCACAGCGCAGCGCAAGCAGCAAAGTGACTTACCCTGGTGCTGGCAACAGACTGCTCCATTTGTGCAAGATTCAAGTCTTGCTCCTGCATCACGTCCTGCTGCATGTCCAGGATGCCCAGGTTGTCTAGCTCTGCTGTCCTGTCAGTCTCTCGGGCAGGACCACTAGGCTGACCTGCTTGTTGCATGAGAGCAGCTCTGCAGCAGCATGACACATCACAATGTCTGCAGGTACAGCCAACATAAACAGCGACCTGATTATTGCTGCTTGCTGATACCTGTTCTGCTGGCCATGGTCCCGTTTTAAAGACATTTGCATTTGCTCTCGTCGATTGCGCAAAGCTGTGACCAAGTCTCGTCTGCGGTTCTTCTCATGTTCTGAGCTGCACGGTGACAACAGCATCAATGGTGACAACATGCAGGCCAACCATTTTTGGGGTATGCAGCTGCCAACCTCACACTGACACACACTCAGGAGTCTCAAGCATGTCTGCCAATTTATCGAGCAAGGTCCCTAGATTTGCAAGCTTGCGCCTGGCAGCAGCAGAGATCCTGGATGCCTCGGGGCCACCATTTGGATATTTGACGTTGCGTTTCTGCACAGTCATTATCAGCAGATCCTCCAAAAGTACTCGATATGTCTAAGGAATCAAGCGGACCAAGAACTTAGACCGCAGCTGACCTGAATGTTGCTCAACGTCTCATTGGCCATATTCGTCGCGTCCTCATAGCTGCCCAGCCACTTGTCAGTGTCACTGCGCAACCCTGCAGTAGTGCCTCGACACTGTGCGTTATACACAAGCGCTTTGCGACCAAACACAAAACTTGGACGTACCTGATGGCATGTCTTCTCAATTGCAGCTTTCAGACCCAGTTGGGTATCTGTTGAAAGCACAACACAACGTGAAGTGGTACAACACAAGAAGACTGCAGCCTGGTGTGAGAAGGGCAAAGCTGACAACGTGTACTTTTGAGGGAAGCAGGATTCTTGATGAAAGGCAAGACAATTTCGCGATTGCAGTTGACTAGGGGTCCCGTCGTCACTGAGGGCGATCAGCAGGGCGGTTGCGCTATGAAGGCCGGCAGCAGGGCATCTTCTCGCAGCGCCCTTGCACGCGCTGCGACAGAAGGTGCGCCCGTCGCACTTCAGAATCCTTAGCTTGACGTGTCGTGCCTGCAAGCCTAAACCTATAGTGCAGCGGCGACAGATCAAGACGTAGTCCACGCAGTGCATTGAGATCAACTTGAAGTCGTCCGTGACACCTCAAGTAGCATACAGACAGATTTGCTACTGTTTGCTTGCGTTTACTGTTTACAGCCGTATCTGCGGTCAAGGCATCGGATCTAGATCTTGAGAAGCAATAACGATGGTCGTGTCCGCACAAAACGTCGATGACATGAGCAAGCAGAAAGCCACAGGTGACCATGGCGCCTCTCGTGCTGTTGTTCCTTTGCACCTATCTGGCCTTGAGCGTTACATTGCTGATCACCCGACTTGACCAGCCCGCTGCACGCTGCATTTGAGGCGCGCCTTATTCATGTTAGAGTTGAATGCTCGTGCAGCGCTCGTCTGGCAAGCCATTCAAGGTCAATGGATGAGCTCCTGCTTGGGCGTGTTGCTGGAGCTTAAGCTCCCTGACCTATTGGCTAAGGAAACCAAACCAATAGCCCTGCAAGATGTAGGTCATTGTTATGCTTCTTGGTTGTTACCTTCGTTGCATCGGCATTCGTGTTGGTTTGTAGACGGCGGATCTGCTTGATCTGTTCATGTAGTTATTGCAAAACTGACACTTGGAAGTGCTGCAGCTTGCGGAAAAGGCTGGTGTGACAGAGGCTGGCATGGATGGGTTTTACAAGGTCCTGCGTGTTATGGCACAGTATGACATGCTAGATGAGCACTCCGATAAAAAGTTCAGCAGCAATGCAGCCACCAGTCTTTTGGTCAGAGGCAAAGAACCCTCCCTTGGGCACATGGCAGCCCATCAGATCAACACCCCCAAGACAGAGGCATGGAAGGTCCTACCTGAGGCAGTCAGGACTGGCCAGACTGCTTTCATGCTAGCACATGGTGGAGACACCATGTACCAGGTAAGGTGCTCATCCACACCAGTCATGCACCCTGGTCACTCTCTTGCTCTGCTTTTGCCAATGTCGTTTTTCTTGCACCAAGTTTGCACTGAATACAACCCTGACTCCGATGTACTGGATTTGTCTTTGGAGTCAGTATTGTATACCCTCACACTTGCCCTTGCATGGTCTGGCTTGAGCTGACTTGCTTGCTTGCTTGCTACCCTGTGCAGTATGGAGAGAAGCATGACAATGCAGCCTTTGGAGAAGAGTTCTCACATGCCATGACATACTTCACGCGGCATAGTTTGCAAGGCGGCACCCTGAGCCTGAAGGACGCTTATAACTGGAAGGGAGCTAAGTGTATTATGGATGTGGGTGGAGGCAGGGGAGAGCTTCTCTCAAGCTGCATGTCCTGGGCAAGCCCAACCACAAACGGTGTTTTGTTTGACAGACCCTTTGTCATTGAAGGGTGAGTTTTTTGCGCTTTTGTATGTCCTTCCGTTGTTGTGCTGCATACCTGACCAAACGCCAACAGGATTGGTACCAGATTTGGATATGCTTTGCATTGTACAAAGCGAGCCAATCTGCATGTGTGTCTGTGTGTAAGACAGATGCGTCCAGATAGGAACATAAACAAAATGCACATTGGCAAACTTCCTACAATGTGTCTATGTTCTTACCCCATCGCATCCATATTTCACAGACACAAGTGTATGCTTGTTGAACAATACTGTGCCAGATAGTGCAGGCAGTGACGTAAACCAGGCATGAACGCATTTCTGTGCTTTGGTGTATGTCAAAACATATGGCAATTATGCTTGCGCTCATGTCTTTCTTGTTGATCACAGGGTTGATCTGCCAGGCATGTTTGGAGCCAAGGGCGTAGAGCATGCCAAAGAGCGTGTTGAGCTAGTTGTTGGGGATGTCATGCAGCCTTTCCCAGATACAGTACAGAAAGCTGGTGTAGACACCCTGGTCATGAAGCATTTCCTGTCAGCCTTCAATGACAAGGATGCCATCTTGATCCTCAAGCATTGTTCACAAGTCCTGGCACCTCAGGGCAAGCTCTTGCTATTGCAGGTATGTACCATAGCAACCCACAGGGACAGTTTGCAGCAAGTGCATATATGCATTGGCTGATACATGGTTGCTTAGTGCGACATTGTGCTGCGAGTACTGTGACATTCGTTTTTCGCATCATGATGTGGGGACATGATCTTGGATGGCAGTTATGCTGCTTTCAAAGCAGTTTTTGAGTCATGTTCAGGGAGGAAGCAAATAATGTACAGATTGGTGAATGCAGCATGACAATGGGCCAGGGGGCGTTGGATCAACATTGTGGCTTGCAGAATTGATGACCTGGCAATTTGTTTTGTACGGTTGTTACATCATGGATTTATTGTCTGCAGACTCTGGTCCCAGAAGCTGGTGACAGGAAAAACAATACCTGCTCAGATGGTGTCTCACCAGGTATACTGCGGCAAAACATCCAAGGCGTTCAGCTATGTGACTTGAATAAATACAAAGGGCTCAAAAGCAGTACTTGCTTTCACTAGTCGACTTGCTTAAATCAATATTGTTTGCCTGCTTTTGTCTTGCCCAGGGCCTAATGAGCATGAGTTGGATGGGCCAAGCGTGCATGTGAATTTGAGCTTTGACTGTGTTGCAGGCCTCTTTTCCATCGAGATCATGGCCATGTGCCCAGGTGGGTCATGGAAGCCCTTGAGCGAGTGGGAGGTCTTGTTCACTGAAGCCAAGCTCAAGCTAGATTCTGTGCAAGGAGTTGGTTACAACATGCATCTCATGTGCTTTGTCAAGGCTTAATGACTTTCAGTTGCAAGTAAAGTCGCAGGATGTTGTGAGCTCAGGTTCAGTGGTACTAGCAAAGTTGAGTTGACTGTCACTGTTCATGTGCGCAATGGCTGCCAGAGTGATGAAGTAGACTCTGCAGTGTGCTTTTTCTTAGTGGTATGAATCTGAGCAGTGTGCTTGTTTTGCAAAGCAGACACGTCTTTGTGGTGTGTCACAAGTGAGCTTAAGCATGTCGCTTGAGTTTCTCCGCTTGGGTTTGCAGCAGGGCCTGCATCAGAATTGACCCTGTGTCGACATGCATTAATGGCAACCTGGCAGTACCTCCGGTTTTGTAATTTCATCATGAGTGAATCTTCCTGAAAAGCTGGACACAGTTTGCTGCACCACAACAGCTTTCACGGCTGCAGAGCTGATGTCACAGTTGCAGATGGTTTCTCATAGCTATGCAATAGCACCAAAAAGCACAGCAGCTTCTACAGCAACAATGTGGTTTTCCAGCTGCACAGTGGCTTACAGGTGCACACATGCAGGCAATGATGCACACCTGCTGTGGAGCCAGCGCAGCAGCTCTCTCAGCTGTTAAATTGTAGTCACTTCCTTCAGCCCAATATTCTCGGCCTGCTATAAACATCTCTGTGGCCAAACAACAGCTACACTCTGTAGACAGCTATTGACTTTAACTGCTGTTTGCATGTTGCTGTGTTGCAGGTGTAGTGGTATACTGCTGAAGACTGCGTGTCATTGTGCACTACAACTGCAACAACACAAAGCAGCTGATATCTGCCAGTATGCATAATTGCGAGGAAATCTTTGGGTTTGCCAATTGGACTATGTGAAGTAGATGTTGCTGCTCTGCAGTTACTGCAGAATATGCAGCAGGCCAATGAGTGCCTTTGCTGGCAGCAAAGGCTAAGTATTTTTTGGTAGTTGCAGGGACAGGGGGCTCCAAGGCTCCTTCATCATCAGCTCTTCAGCCCAGGCTGCAGGCTGGCAAAGCTGGCAGGCCAAAGGAGGGTACACCCAAGCCGCCCAGGGAAGGGGAAAGCAGGCAGGGAAGAAGGGTTCCAAGCAGCAGGCCAAGATCGATGACTCAGATGACCCTGACATAATCAGTGAGACCATGGACACAGAGGACCATGAAAGGTGTCCAAGCCAGGTACAGCCATTTGTCTGTGCATACAGCTGAGGTCGCTTGCTACTTCTGTGTTGCCAGGCAGCTGTGCTTTGCACAGGAGCTGACTGATGTGTGGCTAGCTGTTGACATCCAGACACACCACACCTTTGTTCACACATCTGTACACATTGTACCCACAAGACATAGGTGTTTATATTCTGGTGCTTGCCTTACAATGAGCACCAAAGTGCTTCTTGGTTGTGCAGGCTGACAACTGGGATGGACAAAGCTTTGTGCATTAATGAGGTGCGCAGCGGGGGATGGCTGCCATCTGTGTGAAGAGGCACCATCCCAGAAGATCAGGAGCTTGCTGTAGCCTGGTCATGATCAAGCGGTACCGTTTATGCATTTTACGTGCGCAACAGCCATGTCTTGTTACGCAGTTTTTGGCTATGCTTTCTGCTATATATAGTGATTTATCTGCCATATATGGTGTTCGGCGCCACAGATTGAGACCAGCACAGCCTCTTTGCAAGCCATGTTGCAATGAACTAGGGTTTGAGTATGGTATCCAGAAAGCTTGCGCAGGCAAGTGACCTTGGCCTTGAAGCAGTTGTCACAGGGCGTGACCTCAAGTCCCAGCCCAGGTCAAGTAACTCAAGTGGGCAACCAACGTGTTTTTAGGTACCTTGTTGAGCTCTGCATGGTATCTTGTCTGTAGGAACTTACCTAACCCCTAAGGGTCTCAAACCAATGCATCAAACTTGGTGAGCCTCTGAGAGTGTAGCAAGATGCAGAACCTAATGCTGTACTTTCACATTCACATGCTGATTCCCAGTCTGACAAGTTTTGTTGTGAATCATTCCAGCACCATCAGCGTCAACATCATTGGCTTCCATAGATTTAGCTAAGACTTACTCCAATTTCTGCATGCAGCAGGACCCGCCTCATATATGGTGTTGTGGATGCTGCATGTCCTTCAGATATCAGCAGGATGTGCTGTAGCTGCTGCAGGTGGCATAACATGCTGCACTTCTGGTAAAAGGGCCAAAAAATCTTTTGATACTGCAGCTGGAATTGAATGCAGCTCTAAGATGCTTGCAGTGGCATCCTTTACTGCATCTGCTTTCAATGTCACGACCTCCTGCACTCACCATTGCATATTCAGGCACAGGCCACCAGGGCAAGATTGTATGTTGCTGTTGGAGTTGTAGCTCACACCCTTGTAGAGTGACATTAACTTCATTGCACATACAGTTGCTTTGTGTACACATAGGAAGGCCTGTGAACGTGCCTGGTCATGAACGGTGTACACGTCACCACTGTACATTGACTGTGGGTATTGTTGCATCGTTGTCATTGCAAAAGCACATGTGCACAGAGAAGTGCATACCTTGTAGGCCAAATCAAATCGCATATAGTGTTCAGTGCAGTTGGCCACGAGCTGAATGAGGTGTCTTAGGTTCCTCACTGGTGTGCTGTTGAACTTGAGCACTTGTACATTGCAGTAGTCTTCATACCCCAGAGTTGCATCGCAGGCCAGCACCTGAGACAGAACCACCACCTGCACAGCAATGCCACTCCTCACACTATAGCTGTACAACATGGTGTGGAGTGGCAGTAATCAAGCACGTTTGCGGTGACCATTTCAGCTCATTTGGCATACTTGGCTGGTGGTTGCAAGGCATGCTTCTTCAAAGATGCACAGCTAATACCCTGTAGCAGAACAATCCTGATGCATTCAATCTGCTTAAGGAGCTCCAGCAGCAGTGGTAATATGCACATTACAGGAATGCAACAGCATCGTCGCAGGTGGCTCATGCATTGACAGCGTGTACGGCATACCTGGTCATCTGGTTCTAATCTTTCACCATGCATCAATCGTTCCAGTAGCTTGACTGGGGCCTCGCTCATGTACTCACCTCCATATTCGCTCAGCAAGTACGGCTCTGAGCACACTGTGAAAATGATGCCTGCACGACGCAATTGCTCAGCAGCCTGCTGGCCCTACGTACAGCCACTTGTAGCTCAAGTAAGCACTTGGAAATTGTTTAAGCATTGCTGCCACAGTACCATGCACAGTTGCAGTCTGCCTCCATAAAGCCATGAGCACAACATGATATGTAGACCAGCACAAGCAGGCTCAGTAGGTGTCATATATGGTCATGCACATGCCAGGTCACTCTGCAGACAGAACAAGTGTCAATGCTGGCCTGCTACTACGAAGAAGGAGGGGTCTGTATTGGCCAGGTGCAGGGGAACCAGCAGACGAGGCCGCATGAGCTGGATGGTGAGCTGCACCTCCTGCCCCTCCCGCCACACATCCAGAACTGCCTGCTCCCCAGAATACTTTTGTGAAGTCAAATAATTAAATGCTATTCGCTCCTTTTCCCTGCAATGTGCAGCACTGCTTGAGCTGCCAATAACCTACAACTGTGTGCAATCACTGAGCACATCACTACCTGCCGTGACTGCTACTGCAACAAGGCTGAAGGAAGCAACATCAGGCACAGGTCCAAGAAAGGCATACTCCCATGTGGGACTATGCCTTACCAGAGGCATAGCACAGCAGCTGTGATGACCTGGCCAGCAAGCTGCTGGTGCCAGCTGACAGAGGGGAAGGGGTATGGGTATGGGTAGGCGTAGGGTTACAGGTAGAGGCAGGGCAGTAAGGGCAGACCTGAAGGGCACAGTGCCGTCAGAGGCCACCTGGATGCCATCAAAGCGCATGATGATGTCATCAGGCTTCAGATGCTTAGCTGTCTCATATGTCGGCTGCACATGCCGCACCAAGATGCCCTTCTGCTCTTTCCTCATCTTGTAAGCAGAGCGCAAGGCATGGGACTCCATTCGCTGCCATTTCATGCCCATCACTGGGAAGCCTGTGAACTTGCCATTCCGCCTGCAATATACATCCACCATCAAAGTAGCTCACGGCATACCAAGTGTTGCTGTGCATAGCTCTGCCAGCTATACTTGCATTGTTGCCAGTGCAACGCCAATGATGTGGCACGACTCGCCAGAAGACACTACTTGCAGAGATGAACAGTTCTCAGACCCACCATACCCATCTGTTCATTGCATGTCAGATGCACCATGTGAACATAAGCTCATATAAGTGCGATCATAGCAGTGCAAACCGGTTTAAAGGGTTTATTGATGCACATGCAACTGCATCAACTCTGCAATGCATGTGTTGTGTTACAGCTGATAAGCACACTGGTATTTGCTTTGCTCCTGCAAACGACTCCAGCCTTGTCAGGGCTTTCTGATGTTTGGCAGGCACACCACAGTCACCTGACAGCTGCAAGCTAGGCATACCTGAAGTCCGTCAGGAAGTGCTGGATGACTGGTGTGGGAATGACATAGCCAATGTTCTCTGCATCGCTGCCAGAAAGAGACTGGAAGGCAATGCCTACACACCCCCCAACTTCATTGAACACAGGCCCACCTGTGACCAGATAAATCAAACATCACATGTCTGTGTATAAGTCCCCCAGTGTACAGTGTTTGTTAAAATGTCTCGCTATGTCTGAGCGACCTGCATCATGCGCTGGATGGCACACAAGTGTGCATGACACAGGCTGTAGTCAACAGGCGGCAAGGGCATGCTGCTGCAGGAGATCACAGACAGGTGGTACCTGAGTTGCCACTGTTGATGGCAGCATCAATCTGGACACCCAGTAGCTCTGTGCTGCCGTGCACATAGGAGGTGACCTCTATGCGTGAGACAACACCGGATGTGACTGAGATGGTGTCACCTCCAATTGGGTAGCCCACAACAGCCACTGCATCCTGCAACAATGACAACAGTGTTGGTCAAGCATTGTTGCTGCTGTCAAACAGTGACAAAGAAGTGGTGCATGAGGACAAGCATGGTATGCCCCATCTGCGGGGCCACCCGACACCCCTGCTCCATGCAGACTGTCCACCTTGCACATCTGCATTGGCTCAGGGCTCTGCATTACTGGCTGCACAATTGTTCAATATGCTTACGCAGTAGCAAACCTAACAGAGCACCTGCAAGCGGGGAAGGGGTCCAAAAGAGAGTGGCTTTACGCCTTCCCAGAAGGTCTCATCTTTGACCGTCAACAACGCAATGTCGCACTCAACGCCAATGGCCAGCACCTCAGCAATGAACTTCTGATCATCTCCTCTTCTCTTTGCCTTTACCTGTATGGCAGACAGAGGATTTGAACACCAGAGAGTGATGCAGCAAACCTCAGTCAGCAACCAAAGACTGTGCAGTTGCATACACTATACTACTTGCCCTGTCATACATGTGCTTGTTTCAGAGCATTCCTTCAGAGTCCGCACAGATTGGCTCAGATGAACGAGGCCTATATCAAAGGGCGGTCATGAACAGCAACTAGCACGCATGTCAGACATGACAGAATGTGCAGAGTGAATGCCTTTCAAAGCCGTTGACTTGTCTGATGTTTCTCCTAGCCAGGTATAATAGACCTGTGTATGGTACTCTACAGAATGGGCATTAGTCAGCAGACACCGCTGGCCTTCCTCATTCTTGACCATGAAGCCACTGCTGGTTGAGCTGTACTGCCGTTTCCGCTGCCATGGTAGTGAATAGTTTGGTTCTGTATGTATGCAGTACACTTTGACCACCGCGTCAAAAAATTTGCCCTGTTGTCAGACAAACGCCATGCTCAGATGCGTAGAACAGGGCCGTGAGCAACAAACATGGCCGTACTCAATTGTGTACATTCTGTCAAATTGCTTCATGTCGGCCTGAATGCATAAGCGGCACATGACAAACCAAAAAAGCCTTCTGCCAACAATATAATCAGGTTGAAGACGCATTCTAGTTTGCAAAAACATGGCATCTGTAGAGAAGCAGACATCTGCACAGATCATCAGCAGCCATGACTAACCTCATGTTGCTCAAGTTCAGCATCTGCAGGTGTGCTGACAAGAGGCACTGTCTTTTGCACTGGTACGTGCTCTGTGTCATGACCTAAGACACATGTAGAACATAAGATTGCATGCTGAAGACTTAGCGAAGACTTATGGAATGTGTGGTTGCTGATTTTCAAGACTCCACCGCAGCCACAATCAGTCATCATGGGATTGATACAGAAGAAATACCTAGTCCACTTTTGCTGCCTGAATCGCCATGTTTGCTGCCAACTGCTGGCTTTTTGGACTTTATATTCCTAGCTTGAGCGCAGATGCGGCAAGCACCTGTGGTTGCAGGCTTGAGGGTTGCTAGTCTTACTAGTCACTTGCAGTACAACACAAATCCAGATGACTTTGTCACCTCGAGGAAATACTGCTTGGCCGCTCTTGACTGCAGGCTTGAAGGGTTTCCTGCAGGAGCAAGCCGGCTCAAGCTGTCCTATAGGCCAGCTTCCACCTCTCTGTGGCGGTCAGCGACTCACATGACTAACACGCAATGCAGCTGGGTAAACGAACGCAGACATGAACTGGCGGAGGAGCGGACACACGAGTGGCGTGCCAGCATCCGCCCACCTGACACGAAAACTATGGCAGGACACTGACATAAGTGACTCTGCACCCGACCACTCGCTGTCCCAGACTCAACTCTTCTTGCTGACAACATGTGCCGACCCCTGCCTTTAAGTTGTCGAGACAGCCTACCGGTGTCCCTCAGCAAAGTCAAACTTCAGATAGGTATCCGAGGCCAAGTGGCATGGCGCAAGGAAAAACCTAGGCAATATGGATCGAAGAAGAAGAAGACTACAAGCTTGGCAGGCATGCTGTTGCAGTCAGATGGGCTAGCTGGCCCCAACGACTGGAAATCCCTGACTGACTGGCATGAAAGCCTACCTCAGGTCAACGTGCAATCAAAACATGCATGAACTTTGTAGATACTCACATTGCTTTGTATACCAAACCAGACACCGAGCATTCGAGCAAACAGTCATCATACTAGTCCGAGCAGAATACATACACAACCTGCACTCGCAACAAGATACACATTTCAATCCCAAATCATTTCTAGCTTGAGGCAATTGCATTTCAAAATCATCTAGGAGGATCTATTTGGTGTACCCTGTTGCCAGAAAAGGTGCTGACCACAGAACAGGAGGAATGCAACTCATGCTGACCAAAGACTTTGCAAACTGAGTGATACATTCAACAACTGTCAGTTGTATACAAGCGCGGGCATCTGAGACAATCATTGTCAACAGAGGCCAAAGAAGACTCAACACAAAGCACACAGTTCATCACTCAATCAAAGCTGTTCAGGATACCAGAGTCTTCAGAGGGGCTGACACTGAATCAGATCACAGGCTCATGGTTTGCAAGCTGCGGTTGAAGTTCAGAAAGCCAGCCAAACATACACTCCATCCTCGCTTACAGCCTGCTCCCCTTCACAGTGGAGCAGGCAAGGAAGCATTCCAGCTATCCCTGCAGGGCTTGTTGGCCACACACCACCACATCCCTATTGGGGATGTGGAGCACAGCTGGGGAGCCCTCAAAGGCTCCCTCAACATTACGGCACAGGCT
>JAABUH010002772.1_pt1 | contig 16250 bp, 15 predicted proteins | sample 5559121 | NCBI WGS metagenome assembly JAABUH01 (sample SAMN10711871, study PRJNA513364) | rock metagenome | isolation source: Antarctica rocks | place: Antarctica: Victoria Land, Battleship Promontory nord | collected 2015-12-28
CCGGGCCCGTCCGTGGGCCCGCACCCCGGCGAACCCACCGCCCGCCGCGCCGGCGGCGCCACTGGGGGTGGGGCCCCCGGTGGGTGAGCAGGCGGCCGGGGCCTGGCCCGGTGACCAGGTAGCCGAGCAACTCGGCGGCGGGCACACCGCCCCGACGGATGCGCACCCGAGTGCGGTGGGCGCTGCGACGCGCCCACCGCTGCGCCTGGCCGCCGGGGAGCACGGTCCCGACCGCCCCCCGGCCACCGCGCCACCGCCCGCCCCGGCGCACGCCTCGCGGCCGGTCGCTGCCTCGGACGTGGTGACCGAGGAGCTGCCCGCGGAGGTGCCGGTGAGGGTGGAGCCCCGCCACAGCGGGGAGATCGGCCGGGAGATGCTGTTCCGCCCGGCGAAGCGGCCCCCGGCCTCGGGGTGGCGCCGGCTCATCCACGCCCTCACCGGGGGCGCGGTGAACCCCGGGGAGTCCGGGGAGGATGCGCGCCGCCGGCAGCTGGTGAACCGGGTCAATCAACCCATCCGCGGGGACTACAAGATCGCGGTCCTGTCGCTGAAGGGCGGGGTCGGGAAGACGACGACCACCGTGGGGTTGGGGTCGACGTTCGCCGCGCTGCGCGGGGATCATGTGGTGGCCGCGGACGCCAATCCCGACCGCGGCACCCTCGCCGGGCGCATCCCCACCCAGACCGTCGCCACGGTGCGCGACCTCCTCGACGACATCGACAACATACACCGCTACAGCGACGTCCGCGCCTACACCAGCCAGGCCCCGTCCCGGTTGGAGGTTTTGGCCTCGGAGCGGGACCCGCACCGCGCGGAAGCGTTCTCCGAGACCGATTACCTGGGTGCGGTGTCGGTGTTGGAGGGGTTCTACAACCTGATCCTCACCGACTGCGGCACCGGGTTGACCCACTCGGCGATGCGCGGGGTGCTGGGCGCCGCGGATGCCCTGGTGCTGGTGTCCTCACCGGCGTTGGACGGGGCCCAGTCCGCGGACGCCACCCTGACCTGGCTCGACGCCCAGGGCTACCACCACCTGGTGGAACGCACCGTGGTGGTCATCTCCGTGTCCCGCCCGGGCTCGAGCACGGTGAACCTGGGCCAGCTCGTCGAGCACTTCCAGGCGCGGGTCCGGGCGGTGCAGCTCATCCCGTTCGACCCGCACCTGGCCGAGGGCTCCGACGTCGACCTGGACCGCATGTCCGCCGCCACCCGGCAGGCGTTCATGGAGTTGGCCGCCTTGGTGGCCGATGACTTCCCCGCCGCGGCCGGGCGGCATCACGGACCGCAGGACCTCATCCGATGACCGCGGCACCATTGGGCGCCGAACCAGACCGGGCCCCGCCCCCCGCCGTCCCGCCCCCCGCCGTATCACCGTCCCCATCGGTGGCGGGGTTGATGGTGCCCGCCGCGGACCGGCGGGCCCCGGTGTGGCCTGGGCTGATCCCCCCCGCCCCGGGGGCGGGGTCACCGGACCCGTTGTGGTGGTGGGTCGGTGCCCACGGCGGGGCGGGGGTGTCCACCCTGACCGCTGTCCTCACCGCCTCGGCTGATGCCCGGCGGGCGTGGCCCGGTGGCTACCCCGGGGAGTGCCCCAACGTGGTGCTCGTGGCCCGCACCCACACGGAGGGCCTGCAACGGGCCCGGGACCTCGCCACCCAGTACGCCACCGGGCTCGTCCCCCCGGGGGTGCGCCTGCTGGGGTTGGTCACCATCCCCGACGCGGCTGGGCGGTTGCCCATCTCGCTGCGCCGCCCGCGGGACCTCGTCTCCGCCACGGTCCCCACCGCCTGGCACCTGCCGTGGGTGGAACCGTGGCGCAGCACCCGACGCGACCAGCTGCCCAGCTGGGACCCCGAACACGACCCCACCCCCACGGGCCGCCGCCGCCACGCGGGTGTGCCCGCCGGCTACCTGGACTGCGGCAAGGAGCTCGCCGCCGCGGCCCTCGCCGGCCTCTAACCCACAACCACCACCACCACCAGAATGGAGTCACCCCGATGAACGCACTGATGAGGACCGCCACGATCTTCTCCGCCCAGATCGGCCCGAGCGGGCCGATCGCCCCTCCCGGGGCCGCGAAGTTCAACACCCTCGCCTCCTGGGTGATGTGGGGGGTGGTGCTGATCCTGGTGATCGCCGCGATGGCCGCCGCCGGGAAACTCGCCTGGGACCGGGGCCACGGCGGTGGCAGCGCCGGTGAGGGCGGCGCCCAACTCGGCAAGGTCGCCATCGCCGCCGTCGTCGTGGCCAGCGCTGTGGCGATCGTGAACACACTCGTGCTGTGATGACCAGCTCAAGCACAGCGCCCACGCCCCAGGACGAGGGACGGTCGGGGCGGCGGCTGGCGACCCTGCTCGGTTCGGCTGCGCTGGTGATGATCCTGGTCATCCTCGCCCTGGTCATCACCGTCGGGCGCCGCGGTGGCAACCCCCCGGCCGCGGCACCCGCGCCCGCCCCGCCCGCAGCGAACCCGGCGGACGGGGCAACCGGGCCCGCCACGCTCACCGCGGCACCGGTGGCGCGGTGGGAGCTGTACCAAGGTGTCGCGCTGCCCTACAGCCCCGACTACGGCCCCCGCACCGTGCAAGGACTCGGGCCCGCCACCGGCTACAGCCACGACGCCGCTGGGGCGCTGCTCGCGGCGTCCCAGCTGAGTGTTCGGGCGGCCCTGGCGCCCGACGACTCGTGGCGTTCGGTCGTCGACACCCAGGTTCTCGACAGCCCGGGGAAGACAGCGTTCATGAAGGCACGCGAGGCCACAAGCATCGCCCCGTACACCGTGCCGTCGTCTTCGCTCACCCAGTACGCAGCGTTTCGGGTCGTCAATTACGCCGACACTATGGCGACGCTGGGTATGGCCTTGCGCACCAAGACAGGAAGTCTTCAGGAGGGGCAGGTCACCGTCGTCTGGTCTGGGTCGGATTGGCGGCTGTCAATGCAGCCGGACGGTTCCGTGACGTCCGCCGCGACCGTCATACCCAGCCTCGTGGGTTATATCCCCTGGTCAGGAGTCTAACGATGAATGCTGCCTTGCTCGCGCTCCCCCTCCCCGCGCAGGCACCACCCCCCAGCGGGAGTGACTGCCGGCCGGGCTTGGGTGCGTTGTGTGCGATCGGGAATGCCATTACTGATCCGGGTGGGGCGGTGAAGTCGGCTGCGGGTGCGGCGGCGTCGTCGGTGGCGGGGTCGGCGTTTGAGTCAATGGTCAACGCCCTCAAAGAGGGGGTCGGTAAGTCCGTGGGCTTGATGATGAGTTTCTGGATGAAGGTGCCGATTCCGTCGATCGCGGACCCGACCAGTGCGGTCACGAAGCTGCGCGACGCCACCTTGTATTTGACGGTGATCACGGCGGTGGTGTCGATTTTCTTCGTCGCCGCGAGGGCGGCGCTGGCGCATCGGCAGGCGGCGACGGAGGACGCGGCGCAGGCCGCGAAGGGCCTGGTTCACATCGTGGTTGCCTCCGCGGTGGCGGTGCCCGCGGTGATCCTGGCGTCCCAGGCCGCGGATGAGTACTCAACATGGCTGGTGGGAAGGGCCGCGAACGGTGACGTCGACGCCGCGCTATCCCGGTTGACTGGGTTCACCCAGATCGCTGGGGTGGGGTTCACTTTCATCCTCGCCTTGCTGGCGTTGGTGGCGTCGGTGGTGCAGGCGTTCCTGATCGTCATCCGCGACGCGCTGCTGATTTTGTTGGTGGGGGCGTTGCCGTTGGCGGCGGCGGCGTCGATCACCCGGTCGGGGCAGGCCACGTTCACCAAGATGACCGGCTGGCTACTCGCGTTCATCCTGTTCAAGCCGGTCGCGGCGATGTGTTACGCCGCCGCCCTGTGGTCGGTCACCGATTCCTCCACCGAAATCAACCAGATAGCGGGCATTTTCCTGGTGATCCTGGCGGTGTTCACCCTGCCCGCGTTGATGCGGTTGATCGTGCCGCAGGTGGAGCGGGTCGGGGGTGCCAGCGGCACCGCCCTCCTTGGGGCTGCCGCGGGCAGCACTGGGGCGGCCCCCACCGGGGCGGTGCCCCACACCCCCAGCAGCAGCAGCGGCGGTGGCGGCGGGGGCCGGGCCCCGCAGCAGGCCAAGTTCCTGGGTGAGCAACGCCTGCCGGAGTCAAGTCCATCCGGGGCTGCCGGTGGCCGTGGTGGCGGTGCTGGCGGTGGCGGGGCCACCGGGGCCAGAGCCGGTGGTGGTGGGGGCCCGAAACCGCCCGGTGGCGGCGCTGGTGCTCCCACCGGTGCCGGTGGTGCTGGCCCCACCGGTGGCCCCACCGGTGGCGCGGGTGGCGGAGCTGGTGGGGGTGCGGGGTCGACGGCTGGTGCGGGGGCCGGGGCCGCCGTGCAGGGGGCGGGTGTGGCCGCGCAGAAGACGGTGCAGGCGGTGAAGGGCACCGGGCAGGTGGCGGGCTCCACCGCCGAGGGCGCAGTCGACGGCAAACCCGAGTGACAACGAATGGGAGGATCCGATGACGGGTACCGCGAGTGCTGATCCGGGCCGCACCTACGGCAACTGGCGCCGGCCCCGCTCCGCGGGGTTCTACGGGCAGTCCGCGGCGACCACCTACGCCGGGATCGGTGCCCTGGTGCTGGCGTTGTTGGCGTTGATGCTGGTGGGTATCCTCGCCGGGGTCATCGTCGGCGCCGGCGCCCTGGTGCTGTTGGCGCCGCTGCTGCTGCGGGTCAATGGGCGCACCGCCTATCAGGCGGGGGCACTGCGCTGGCAGTGGGCGCGGCAGAAACGGCGCCGCGCCCACCTGTACCGGTCCGGGCCGCTGTCGGCGACCCCGGGTGGCACCCACCGCCTGCCCGGGGTGTTGGCCGCGACCAGCTTGTCTGAGGGGCAGGACGCGTTCGGGCGCACCTTCGGGATGATCCACCTGCCCAAGACCGCCGGTTACACGGTGCTGCTGCGCGCCGACCCCCAGGGCGCCGCCCTGGTGGAGCAAACCCAGGTCGATGCGTGGGTGTCGTCGTGGGGGCACTGGTTGGGCAACCTCGGCCAAACCGGGGACATCGTCGCCGCCGCGGTGGTCATCGACACCGCCCCCGACTCCGGGGAACGCCTCCGGGCGGAGGTGCTGCACCTGGTCCGCGACGACGCCCCGGCGTTGGCTCGGGAAATCCTCACCCAAACCGCGCAGGAATACCCCTCGGGGTCGGCGTTGGTGTCGGCGCGGATCGCGGTCACCTTCAAAGCCGCCACCGCCGAACGGCGCCGCGACCCCGACGAGATGGCGGTGGAGGTCGGCACCCGCCTACCGGAGCTGTACGCGTCCTTGCGCGACGCCGGCCTGGATGCGACCCCGATGGACGGGTGGGCGGTCGCGGAAACCGTGCGGTTGGCCTACGACCCCGCCGCGCAGCAGGACATCGACGAAGCCCGCGGCACCGGGGCCGGGGCCCAGGTGATGTGGCACGACGCCGGGCCCGCGGCCCATGAGGAGAGGTGGGGGTCCTACGTCCACGACTCCGGGGTGAGTGTCACCTACGCCATGGAATCCATGGTCAGCTCCACCGTCCGCGATCAGGTACTGCGCCGGTTGCTGGAACCCCACCGTGACATCGCCCGCAAACGCATCACCCTGATCTACCGGCCTCACGACGCCGGGGACGCCGCCACCATCGTCGACCGCGACCACAAGGACGCGATCATCGCCGCGAGCCGCAAGGGCCTCGTCGCCGCCGCCGCCGACGTCGCCCTCGAGGCCACCACCCGGGCCCGGGATGAAGAAGCCCGGGGCGCCGGCGTGGTGCGGTTCTCCATCCTCATGACCACCACCGTCGCCGACCCCAACCAACTGCGCCGCACCGACGCCGTGCTCCGCACCCTCGCCGCGACCGCCCGACTGAAGGTGCGGCCCTGCTACGGCTACCAGGCCGCGGCGTTCGCCGCCGCGCTCGGCGTCGGGGTACTGCTACCCGAGCACGCCACCATCCCCGGCGCCCTCGCCAACTAGCCAGCCGACTAAAGGACAGGAGACCCGCGGTGACGCACCCATCCGAGCCCAGCCACCCCGGCAGCGCCACGACCACTCTGGTGGACACCGGGCAGGGCGCCGCAGAGCCAGCGACGGGGCCACCCACCGCCGCGCCCGCAACGGTGTCCCGGCTGGCGCGGCCGGCCCCACCCACCCCGCGGCAGGCCCGGGCCGCGGCCAAGGCCGCGGCCAAGACCCTGCGGCGGCAACGGACAGCGCTGCTGGCAGCGGAGCGGGCCGCCCGCGGCCCCGCCATCCCCCCGAACGGGTTGGCGGGCCCAGCGGGGGGTGCCGCGGGGGTGGTGGACGTCCCCCCGGAATACCGGGCGACGACGGTGCAGGTGTGCGGGCTGTGGCCGTGGGCGGTGGGGTCGGGGACCCCGATGATCGGCACCCCCATCGGGCACCACCTGCACACCGGGGCCACGGTGTGCTTCGACCCCATCTCCTGGTTCCTCCGCGCCAAACTCATCTCCAACCCGTCGCTGTTCATGCTCGGCTTGCCCGGCCTGGGGAAATCCACGTTCATCCGCAAGCTCGTCACCGGGGCCACCGCCACCGGGGTGGTACCGATGATCCTGGGCGACCTCAAACCTGACTACGCCGACCAGGTCCGGGCCCTCGGCGGACAAGTTGTGTCCGTAGGGCGGGGCCGCGGCTACCTCAACCCCCTCGCCGTGGGCGCGCTGGGGTCGATCCTGCCCCGGCTCCACGGGCGCCCCGCGTATGACCGGGTCACCGCGGGAAGTCGCCGCCCGCCGGTTGTCGATGACCTCGGGGTTGGTGTCGCTGGTGCGGCGGGAGGAGATCACCGACACCGAGCAGACCATCATCGCCACCGCCCTGCGCCTGCTCGACGAGCACGCCGCCGCCACCGGTGACACCACCCCCCCGCTGCTCACGGACCTGGTGGAGGTCATCAAGGCCGGGGGGGAGCAGCTGATGGCGGTCACCCTCACCGACACCATCACCGACTACCGGGCGGCGGTGCGCCGCCTGCACCTGTCGCTGATCGCCCTCATGTCCGGCCCCGTCGGGGAGGTGTTCTCCCGGCAGACGTCGGTGCCCCTGGACCTGGGGGCCCCCGCGGTGTGCATCGACCTGTCCGGGATCGCCGCCACCGACGAACGGCTCACCGCCGCCGTGCTCCTCGCCTGCTGGTCGGATGGATTCGGGGCCATCGAAGCGGCGCACACCCTGGCCGATGAGGGCCTGGCCCCGCAGCGGTACTTCTTCGCGGTCCTCGACGAGTTGTGGCGGGTGCTGCGCGCCGGCGTCGGCATGGTTGACCGGGTCGATGAACTGACCCGGCTCAACCGCACCCTGGGCCTGGGCCAGGCGATGATCACCCACTCCCTGGACGACCTCGACGCCTTGGCGTCGGAGGCCGACCGGTCCAAGGCCCGCGGCTTCGTGGAACGCGCCGGGGCCGTGGTCTGCGGTGGGCTCCCGGCCCGGGAACTGGCGGCGCTGAGCCAGATCGTGGGGTTCACCGGCGTCGAGCAGGACATGATCACCGCCTGGTCCGCGCCGTCGACCCTGTCCACAACGGGGCAGGCCCTGCCCCCACCGGGGCAGGGCAACTTCCTGATCAAGATCGGGTCCCGCACCGGCATCCCGCTGCACGTCGACCTCGTCGCCGCCGAACGCGACTCCCAGCTGCACAACACCAACGCCCGCTGGGACCCCGCCACCCCGCCGACGCCTGCCCCCCCGGAGGTCGCCGAGGTCGCCGCGGTGACCGTGGCGCCCGGGGTCGCCGCCGCCACCCCGGGCCCGGAGGCCGCCCACACCCCCACCGACGTCGACCCCGGAGGGCAGACCCCCACCCCGTCACCACCGGCGGCGCGGGCCGCCGCCGCGGTCGAGGGTGGTGAGTGGCGGTGACCAGCGCCAACGAGGTCGATGAGATCGCTGCCCTGGCCGCGGCGGCCACCCGGCGGACCCTGGTCGTGGCGCGCCGCGCCGCCGAAGCCCGCCGCCACGCCCGAACCCGCCAACGCGCCCCCGCATCCGCGGCGGCCCCGGCGGCGGTCCACGTCCGGGAGGACGCCGCCCTGGCCGCGGCGTGGCGGCGGGAGGCGATCGCCGCCCGGTGGGCGGCGGCCGACGTGCTCCGCGCCCACGACCCGCAGACAGCGGCCGCGTGGGATGAACGGGTCCACGCCGCGGGCATCGACCCCGCCACGGTCCGCTCCGAGGCCACCACCTGCACCGGCATCACCACCTCGACCGACCCGGATGCGGCGGCGAGCGACGTGGTCACCGAACACCTCGCGGGCGTCTACACCGAGGAGGTGGGCGCGGGCACCGCCGCCACGGAGCGCCCCGGTGGGTTCCGGGCGCTGCGGAACCCGCCGCCCACCGGGTGGCCCGCAGCGAGCGTCGCCGACCTGATCGCGGCCACCCACTGCGAGACGCCGGAGCGGGGGCACTCCGCGGCGTTCGACCCCACCCCCGCCACCACAGCGGACGTGGAACGGCTCGAACACACCCGCGACGAAGGAGTCGAACGTTGAGCAGCACCGCACCCCGCGGCCCCAGCTCGCAGAGCTGGCTGCCGCTGATCGCCGTCGCTATCGGCGTCACCGTCACCGCGGTCGCCTACGGGTCGTGGTGGCTCGGCGACACCCTCGCCGGGGTCAACCAGACCCTCCCCGGCAACCCGGTGGAGGCCTTCATCCGGCTCGGCAAAGGGCAGTTGGTGTGGCCGATGACCGCCACCGTCATCGCGGCCGCGGCGACGGTACTGGTCGTGGCCACCGCACTGACGGTGCTGCTGCGCGTCGGCGGCGGGCGGGGATCGGACCAGCCGGCGCGGGCGATGGCCCGAGCAGGCACCCTGACCGAGATCACCGGGCGCAGCGCCAAAGCGAAAGCGCAGCGGCTGCGCCCCGGGATGGTGGTCACCAAGCCCAGCGACTACGGGATCCGGGTCGGGGTGAGTGTGCAGGGCGGGCACCCGCTGTACTTGTCGTGGGAGGACGTGGGCACCGTCCTGGCCGGCACCCGCATGGGCAAGACCGCCGCCGTGGCCATCCCCGCGGTGTGCGACGCCCCCGGCCCCGTCGTGGCCACCTCCAACAAGGCCGACCTGCATCATCACACCCGCGGGGTCCGCGACACCCACGGCCGGGTATGGCTGTCGGACCTGCAAGGTATCGCCGGGTCGACCGGGCAGCAGTGGTGGTGGAACCCGCTGCGCGGGGTCACCACCATCGCCCCCGCCCGGCTGCTGGCCGGTTACTTCGTCGACGCCTCCACCACCGCGGGCAGCGTCGGCAACGACTACTTCGACGGCGGCTCCCAGGAACTCCTCGCCCTGCACCTGCTGGCCGCGGCGTCCGCCGGCGGGGACCTGCTGCACACCCTGGAATGGCTCTCCGACGACAACACCCCAGTGCCGGCGCAGATCCTCGACGCCCACCACCACCCGATGCCGGCGATGGCGATGCGCCGGGCGCGGGGGATCAACCCCCGCCAGCGGGACGGCTTGTTCGACATGGCCCGCCGCTACCTGTCGGTTCTCGGGGAACCCTCCTACGCGCTGTCAGTCACCCCGCCGCTGCGCTGCCCCCTCGACGCCGACGGCGAGCTCGGCGCCAAAGTCGTTGTGCACGACCTGCCTGAGTTCGACCCGACCGCGTTCGTCGCCAGCAACGACACCGTGTTCGCCCTGTCCAAGGAAGGGCGGGCGTCGAGCTCGGCGCTGACCACCGCCCTGGTGGGCCGCATCTTCGACGCCGCCGAGGACCTGGCGCGGCGCAGCCCCGCTGGGCGGCTGCCCACCCCGCTCGTCGCGGTCCTCGACGAGGCCGCGAACATCTGCAAGCTCACCGAGTTACCCGACCAGTACTCCCACTTCGGCAGCCAGGGCATCACCGTACTCACCGTGCTCCAGTCCCCCGCCCAGGCCCGCAAGGTGTGGTCGGAGAACCAGTTCGAGGCGCTGCGCTCGGCGTCGAACATCGAGTACTACGGCGGGGGCATCTCCGACACCGGCTACCTGGAGTCGGTGTCGCGGCGCATCGGCGACCACGACGTGCAGCGGTGGTCAACGTCGGTGGGTCGCGGCGGGGACCGCACCCGGTCGCAGTCCTGGTCGCGGGAGCCGATCATGGCCCTCGATCAGCTGGCGGCTCTCCCGAAGGACCGGGCCCTGGTGATGACCTCGGGCAACCCCCCGGTGCTGGTCCGCAAGACGTTCTGGCAGGACGGGCCCCACGCCGCCGGCATTCGCGCGTCCCTCGCCCGCTACGACACCACTCCAACCCGCAAAACCCCACCGCGGGCCGCCACGGCCACGGCCACCGCACCCCGAGGCACTTCGTCCACGGAGCCCGCATGACCGAGAGCCAGCTGCGCGGGGAGTTCGATGACTTCCCCGACACCACTACCAACATTCCGACCGCCGCTCCGGCCGCGGCGGCGGGCGACACCCCCCGCGACGAGTTCCCCGACGCCGACGCCTGGGTGCGGGAATGGTTCGCCCCCGCCGTCGCCCTGAAGATCACCGGAGACGGTCGCGGCCTGGTGTGGTGCGCTCAATGGTGGGCGCACACCGAGGTCGCGGTCCGCATGGACGCGCTGTGGAAGGGGTGGGAAGCGGCGCGCCGCGACAAGGACAAGGCCGCGATGAGCAGCTGGTGGATCCAGCACGCCGACCACCACCTGCGGGCGGTGTGCAACGGGGAAAGCGGACCAATGTGGCGGTGTACCCCCGGACTTCACCGCGAGGTTCCAGCGCTGCGGACGGTGCCCGCCCCACCCGGCTGGTTCGCCACCGGAGACGGCGGCGCAGGACCCACGTTCGCCTGACCGTTCCATGAACGCCCAGCGCAGCACCCCGGCGGCCCTGCCTCGCCCAGCTCGAGCAGGACTCCCACCGTGCGCGCTTCGAGGACGCCGGACTGACGGGCTTGCGGTGTCGAGGAACGATCACGTCGTCCCCTTGAGAATGGGAGCGTGTTCTGGCCCCACGGTGGCGGTCTGATGTGGCCCCACCTCCCGGGGCGACACGCCGCTGTGGCGGCCTGAGCTGGCCCCACCCTCGCAGGGTGGATCGTGACGCTTGTGGTTGTTCCACGAGCGGCGGGAGGCCGTGAGGTGGGGTCCAGGGTGGAGATGTTCGAGACGATCCGGCGTGATCACCGCCGGGAGGAGCTGTCGATCCGGGAGCTCTCGGCCCGGCATGGTGTGCACCGTCGGACGGTGCGTCAGGCCCTGGAGTCGGCGGAGCCCCCTCCGCGGAAGGTGCCGGAGCGGGCGGCGCCGAAGCTGGAGCTCATCGCCCCGTTGATCGACGTGATGCTGCGGGTGGATCTGGATGCCCCGCGCAAGCAGCAGCACACCGCCCGCCGGGTCCTGGCCCGGCTGGTGGCCGAGCACGGGGTGCGGGACGTGTCGTACTGGACGGTGCGGGACTACGTGGCCCGCCGCCGCCCGGAGATCGCCGCCGAGAATGGTCGGCTGCTGGAGACGGCGTTCGTGCCGCAGTCCCACGCCCCCGGGGCGGAAGGCGAGGTCGACTTCGCGGACCTGTGGGTGGACCTGGCGGGGGTGCGCACCAAGGTGCTGATGTTCACCCTGCGGTTGTCGTCCTCGGGCAAGGCGGTGCACCGGGCGTTCGGCACCCAAGGCCAGGAGGCGTTCCTCGCCGGGCACCTGGAGGCGTTCGCCGTGCTCGGTGGGGTCCCGACGGTGCACGTGCGCTACGACAACCTCAAGTCGGCGGTGTCACGGGTGTTGTTCGGGCGCAGCCGGATCGAGTCCGACCGGTGGGTGCAGTTCCGGTCGCACTACGGGTTCGACGCGTTCTACTGCCAACCCGGCATCAAGGGTGCTCACGAAAAGGGTGGGGTCGAGGGTGAAGGTGGCCGGTTCCGGCGCACCCACCTGGTCCCGGTGCCCAAGGTGGCCTCGATCGCCGAGCTGAATGCCCGCCTCGCCGCCCACGACGCCGCCGATGACCACCGGCGCATCGCCAACCGGGTGACCACGGTCGGGGACGACTTCGCCCCTCGAGCGCGACGGACAGTACGAGACGGTCGAGACCGATGTCGTTGTCCACGGCGCGGGCCGTGTCGCCGCCCTCGACGGCCTGGGCCTCGACGCCGCCGGCGTCGAGTGGGGGCAGCGGGGGGTGCACGTCGCCGCCCACCTGCAGAGCACCACGAACCCTGCGGTCTGGGCCGCCGGTGACTCCGCGGACACCGCCGGGATGGCTTTGACCCCGGTCGCGGTCTCCGAGGCCAAGGTCGCCGCCTCCAACATGCTCAAGGGAACCACCACCACCCCCGACTACACCGGGATCCCCACCGCGGTGTTCACCATCCCCGAGCTCGTCCGCGTCGGCATGTCCGAAGCCGAGGCCACCGCCGACGAGGGCATCGACCTGGCCGTGCGCTACTCCGACACCAGTACCTGGTACTCCAGCTACCGGATCGGCGAGACCACCTCCGCGGCGAAGATCCTCATCGACCGCACCACCGACCTCATCGTCGGCGCCCACCTGCTCGGACCCGGGTCCGGCGAGCTGGTCAACACCCTCGGCCTCGCCGTCAAGCTCGGCCTCACCACCCGCCAGCTCAAGTCCGCCACCGCCGCCTACCCCACCCACGGCTCCGACCTCGGCTCCCTGCTCTGAGACAGGTTTTGCCAGCAAACATGATCGGGTCGATATGAGGCGACCGACATGCCCGGTCGTGTGGATGAACATGGACCCGGTCGTCGGTAGCAGCGTCATCGTTTCGAGTCGTCGACCAGACCAGTCAGGTCGTCAGCCGGACTAAGACGGAGCCTGAGGCGACCACCAGTGGGGCCAGATCAGACTGGGTGGGGCCAACTCGAGTTGACATACTCAGGCGGTTCAGGAACGGGGCGAGCGGGGCGTCCAGCGCTCGGCGTGCAGGGCGTCGGCCAGGGGACGGCGGGAGCGCCAGCCGAACCGCTCCAGGTCCGGCACCTGCTGCAGACCGGCCACGTGCCCAACGCACAGCCACGCGATCGGCCGCACATGCGCGGGTAGCCCCACGAGCTCGCTCAGCGCGGGCTCGTCGTAGAAGCTCACCCAGCCCACTCCCAGCCCCTCGGCGGTCGCGGCCAGCCACAGGTTCTGCACGGCCAGCACGGTGGAGAACACCCCCGTGTCCGCGACGCTCGCCCGACCCAGCACGTGCTCCCCGCCGCGGGACTGGTCGTGCGTCACCACCACGCCCAGCCCGCTCTCGACAATGCCCTCGACCTTGATGGGCGCGAACGTGGCGGCGCGGTCCGCCGGCAGCGACGCACCGAACTCGACCCGCTTCTCCGCGACGTGGGAGGCGAAGCGGCGCAACGTCTCCAGGTCGCGCACCAGGATGAAGTCCCACGGCTGCGTCATGCCCACGCTCGGGGCGGCGTGCGCGGCGGCCAGCACGCGCTCCAGCACCTGCTCGGCAAGCGGTGCCCCGGTGAACTCCGCGCGGACGTCCCGACGGGAGCGGACGACGTCGTAGAACGGCACCTGCGGCTCGGTCACAGCTTCCGCCCCAGCAGCCCGGCCACGAGGTAGGGGCCCCGTTCACCGACGACCATCGACACCGCGAACGCGAGCACGGCCACCACAAGCGAGATGAACGCACTGCCGCGCACCAGGGCCAGCACCTGCGCCGGCGGCGCCTCCACGGCCACCGGCGACGTCCACCGCGGCGGCACCAGGCGCGAGCCAACCACTAAGGGGGGGCTCACAGCACCCCCAGTGAGGACCGCCCTCGGACGACGACCCCGGCGCTGCCAGCCCCGGGCCCCAGCGTCGCCCCCGACCTGCACGACGGCGGTGCCGCTCAGGGAGTGGCGGGTGGGGTGGAGGTGACGGCGGTGGTGAGCTCGTCGATGGGCAGGTAGATGCGGGCGCCTTCGTCGAGGAACTCGGCGGACTTTTCCTGCATGCCGGCCTGGAGTGCGGCCGCGTCGTCGAGGCCGTGCTCGTCGGCGTAGGCGCGGACGTCTTTGCTGATCTTCATGGAGCAGAAGTGGGGGCCGCACATGGAGCAGAAGTGGGCGGTCTTCGCGGCGTCAGCAGGGAGGGTCTCGTCGTGGAAGCCGCGGGCCTTCGTGGGGTCCAGGGACAGGTTGAACTGGTCTTCCCACCGGAAGTCGAAACGGGCGTCGGAGAGGGCGTCGTCCCAGGCCTGGGCGCCGGGGTGGCCCTTGGCGAGGTCCGCGGCGTGCGCGGCGATCTTGTAGGTGATGACCCCGTCCTTGACGTCGTCACGGTCGGGTAGGCCCAGGTGTTCCTTGGGGGTGACGTAGCAGAGCATCGCGGTGCCGTACCAGCCGATCATCGCTGCGCCGATTGCGGAGGTGATGTGGTCGTAGCCGGGCGCGATGTCGGTGGTCAGCGGGCCGAGGGTGTAGAACGGCGCTTCCTTGCAGACCTCCAGCTGGAGGTCCATGTTCTCCTTGATCTTGTGCATGGGGACGTGGCCGGGGCCCTCGACCATCACCTGCACGTCGTGGTCCCACGCGATGTGGGTGAGCTCGCCGAGGGTGCGGAGCTCGGCGAACTGGGCGTCGTCGTTGGCGTCGGCGATGCACCCGGGGCGCAGCCCGTCCCCCAGGGAGAACGTGACGTCGTAGGCGGCCATTAGCTCGCACATCTCGGTGAAGTGGGTGTAGAGGAAGTTCTCCTGGTGGTGGGCCAGGCACCACGCGGCCATGATCGACCCGCCGCGGGAGACGATCCCGGTCTTGCGGTGCGCGGCCAGGGGCACGTAGCGCAGCAGCACCCCGGCGTGCACGGTCACGTAGTCCACGCCCTGCTCGAACTGCTCGACGAGGGTGTCGCGGTAGATCTCCCAGGACAGGTCCTCGGCCTTGCCGTTCACCTTCTCCAGAGCCTGGTAGAGCGGGACGGTGCCAATGGGGACGGCACTGTTGCGCACGATCCACTCCCGGGTGGTGTGGATGTTGCGGCCGGTGGACAGGTCCATGACGGTGTCCGCACCCCACCGGGTCGCCCACGTCATCTTCTCCACCTCCTCCTCGATCGAGGAGGCGACCGCGGAGTTGCCAATGTTGGCGTTGATCTTCACCAGGAAGTTGCGGCCGATGATCATCGGCTCGGACTCGGGGTGGTTCACGTTGACCGGGAGCACAGCGCGTCCCTCGGCGATCTCGGTGCGCACGTGCTCGGTGCTGCACCCCTCCCGCAGCGCCACGAACTCCATCTCCGGGGTGACCACCCCGGCGCGGGCGTAGGCAAGCTGGGTGACAGTCGCCCCGTCGGTGCCCCGCCGGGGACGACGGGTAGTGGTGAACACGCTGTCCAGGTCCCGGGCCCGGGCACCGGGGGTGGCCGAGGCGGAGAGACCGTTGTCGATCGGCTGCACCGGCCGCCCTTCGTAGGTCGCGGTGTCGGCGCGCCCCTCGATCCACGGTGCCCGCAGCGCCGGCAATCCCAGGCGGATATCGGTGCGCAAAGCGGTGTCGGTGTACGGGCCGGAGGTGTCGTACAGGACGACGGTGTCCCCGGTGGACAGGACGACCTCCCGCATCGGCACCCGCACATCCGGGCGGGAGCCCGGCAGGTAGGCCTTGCGGGAACCGGGGAACGAAGTCCCCACGCCCTCGGGGGCGGTCAGGGTGGTCGGGGTCATCGGGACAGCAGTCATCTAGGGTTTCCTCCCTACGCCGGTACGAACCGGGTCAGGTTCAGACGGTCAGCGGCCGGACCTACCGCCCTCTCAGCCCCGGATCGCGGGGCCCCCGTGGGACGCACCCGACTGTAGTCACCGGCCTCGCCCCCCCGCTACCGGTCGACGCAGGGGCCCAGGCGACCGGGTCCAGTCACCCGCACCATGACCTGACGGCACCCCCGTTGATCAAGTTGCGGCCTGGCGTGCCGAATGAGGTCCTAGTGGGGCCAGATCAGACCGCCAAGGTGGGGCCAACTCGAGTTGACACACTCATCCCCTGGAGAGCGTTGAACAGCTCGGTGAACCGCTGCTGGTAACGGGGCCCAAGCGAGCTGAGACGGATCAATCCACCGCAGCGGTCTGCGGCCGAAGCTGTGATGGCGGTTGCTCCCGAGGCGTCCGGGCTTATCTCGATCCGCACGGCCAGGGCAAACCGATTGGCGTTCGCCACGTCGTGCCGTACCAGCACGGGTGTGATCGATGTGGTCCTGGGCCCGAGCGGTCACTGATTGCATCCAAGCCCGGGCGTAGGGGCGCCTCCCCCCTTGGCGGGCTGGCTTGCGCGTGGGCGGGGGGCGTGGCTGGATATGCGGGTGTCA
>JAABUH010002773.1_pt1 | contig 16248 bp, 15 predicted proteins | sample 5559121 | NCBI WGS metagenome assembly JAABUH01 (sample SAMN10711871, study PRJNA513364) | rock metagenome | isolation source: Antarctica rocks | place: Antarctica: Victoria Land, Battleship Promontory nord | collected 2015-12-28
CCATCGTGGCCAGGTCGAACGTGGCGACGCACGCGGGCGCGCTCAGCACGTCGCCCGGCGCGACAGGCGCCACCAGCGCCTTGCCCAGCGCGCTCTCGCGCAGCTCCTCGCGCACCTGCGCAGCGCCAGGGCTGGAAACCTAGCGCGGCCCGCGCCGCGCATACCGTGATTATTCGCCTGTAGGCACAGGGGAGGCCGGGCAGCATCGTTTGGGAGCAACGAGCAGTGCAGCAGTGCGAGGCGTCAGGCGTCCGCCGGCAGGTTCCGGCGTGGCCGGACGCCTCGTAAATTGGCTTGGCAAGGGCGGGCCCAGTGCGGCGCATGGGCTTGGCGACTCGCGCACAGCTTGCGAGCGAGGCGGCGGCACCGCTCGTGCGGGCTCGCAGGCGCTGCATAGCAGACAGCCTCGTGCATGCACGGGCACGCTCAGCGCGGCGCGCGCGCGCCACGCGGGAGCGGGCCTGCGCAGCGGGGCGCACGCAGGCGGCCGCACCGGCGCGTAGGAGAAGCCTGCACGTCGTATAGGTGTGGGGTCGCGTAGGGACAGGGAAGGGTTCCTGTGTGGCCGCACCGGCGCATAAGAGAAGCCCTGCACGTCGTCCCAGAAGGCCAGGTCCAGCGCGCCCGCGCCCGCGGCCGCCAGGTGCAGCGCCACGCGATCCGGCAGCACCGCGCCGCCCGGGCGCAGCCACCTGCGCCGCCCCGGCGTGCGTCGGGCGCGCCGCAGCCAGCCACCGCCGGCAGTGCCGCGAACGGCCGCCCAGGCAGCACCCTTTCAAGCCCATGCCTGCCATGCAAACAATGGGCCGCTGCTGCAGAGACGGATGCGTCCCGGACAATGCCTTGTATAGCTCGGGGTGCCCCAGACACTCTACACGAGTAAGCGCAGCTCCCAGCCACAGCCCCACACTGTGCGGCAGCCGCCTGACGCATGCGGCAGCAAGCACGGCGGGCAGTGCAAATAGCATGCAAACAGCATCTGGGCGCCGCTCAGTCTGCACCAGGGCCCCGCGGGCATGCGCGCCGGCCGCGCGCACCGGTCGCGCGCGTGCAGCACGGTGTCGAGCATGGCCTCAAAGAACAGCGCGTAGCCCATCCACTCGCTGACGAGGACGTCCACCTGCCCGCCACGCGCAGAAGTGGTCCTCGCAGGCAGCGGCCGGCCGGCCGTGCTGTTGCTCCGTCTGGCGAGCAGCACTCATGCACAGGGAAGGAGTCTAGCGACGAGCGCTCCAGTCCAAGTGCTTGCCGAAATGCAGCTGGATCTTGTCGACTGAAAGGTGCAGGGCGGCGTTGCGAGGAGAGCGGGGGCTCCACGTAGCGCTTGGCATGTCCAAGTCAGCTATCAAGTCTGCTATCAAGTCAGCTCAGCCTTCTCTTTTCATCTCTGCCTTCTCTTTAATTTCATGCATGCAGAGCATCATGCACTTTCTCTGTTTGAAGCGCGCCTGCTCTACAGGCAGGTCCAGGTCCTCCAGCCGCCCTGCCACCACCTCGATTGGCCCGCCGCTCGCGGCGTCCAGCCCATTCGCCTTGATGATGCTGCGCGCGGTCGCTGCCATGCGCTCGCTGCCCTCCACCGCTGCCGCCCCAGCGCGCATCTTCTGTGTGACCTCTACCACCACAGAGCCGAAGCAGCAGATGTGCCTGCAGAGCACTGGCGTCCCTGCAAAATGCAGCAAAATGCTGCCCAACGCTGACGACTCGGCCACCGGCACGCCACAGCCCCACGCCCGACGCCACAGTGGCCCACGGCACCACGAAACACTGTCTGCCAACGCGCCCGAACAAAGCGTACGGCGCCACTGCCGCACCCAACAACCCAGGAGGGGGGGCGGCCCCGGGGCCGCACCGATCACGCGCGTGGCGCTGGCGCGGACAACGTGGACAGCATTCCCGCGGCGCTGTCGCGCCCCGACGCACCAGGAGGCCGCCGCGGGGGCGCACCGATCACGCGCTTGGCGCCGGCGCGCGCGGCGAACATGGACAGGATGCCCGTGCCGCAGCCCACGTCCAGCACAACCGCGCCGCGCAGCAGCTCCGGGTTGCCCTCCAGCGCGCGCCTGTACGCCTCCGTGCGCACCTGCGGGGCGGCCGCACCATCAGGTACAGGCAGGTCCTGCCACAGGGCAGCGTGCACCTGGGCGTGTCTAAGCGCAGCGCGCAAGCAGCCGTCCAATCGGGCGCGACCGCGAGGCCGCGCAAGGGCAGCCTCGGCCCTCAAGGCCGCGCATGGGCAGCCTCAGCAAAGCATGCCCCATGCTGCAGCGACAACCTGACCGGGCAGCCGGGCAGCCGACAGCGCCGAGGGGGGCGCACCTTGTCGGCCAGCATGGTCCGGTGGATGTCGATGTAGCCGTACGAGTCGAAGTAGGTCGCGTCCGCGGCCTCCGCCGCCGCCGAGCGGCGCGCGCGCCCGCGCGGTCCGGCCGGCGGTCCTCGGTGCCTCGGCCGGTCACCACCGCGCGCGCGCTCGCGCCCCGAGCCTCTTCCGGGCCCATGCGCCGCGGCCGGGCCGCCATGCGGCGCATCTGGCGGCTCTGGTACGCCGGGCGCCGGCGGCGCCGCTGCGCCGCTGCCGGCCGTGTGCCCTGCTGCGGCATCTGCTGAAGCGGGGCCCGCTGTGCTGGGATGCGCTCGCTCATCGGGCTGGTCCGCACCGTCACTGGGGGCCCCCTGCGCCGCCGCAGCCGCGCCCGCTCAGCTGATGCCGGGTGTGGCAGATGCGCAGGTCCACGCGGCCCTACAGGCCGCTAGCTGCTGTGGGGTGCTCTCAAAGAAAGCGCTCCGCAGTGGTAGCCAGTAACACACCTCACCATACTGCAACTCCTGGCACGTACTTGCCCATGTGTATATCAATGACGGCGTGCTGATGGGAGCACTGCCCCGAGGCAGGGAGGGCCTGGCCGCGCAATGCTCCTGCCTGTCAAGCAGCGGGGCCCCGCGGCACGCACCTGCAGCTCGTCCCGCAGCTCAGCGGGCGCGGCCTGCAGCGACAGCTCCCGCAGCGCGTGCCGCAGCGCCTCGTTCTCCTCCCACAGCGCCGCCACTTCGGCCGGCCTGCCACAGCGCAGCACAGTGGCGCTGTGCCTGCACCTTGCATGCACGTACGAACAGGTGCTGTGGCGGAGTAGCGCTCTGCGCGCGCTTGGCCGAGCTGCTCTGCCTTCCTCTCTCCTTGACGTGTTGGGCAAGCTTCCTGACGTGCCGGTTGCTTGCTGCTTGGGTCTGCAGCAGTAAATACAAAACAGCTGGCGGCTCAAGGCTTGACAGCACAGAGGCAAGCATGGGCAGCAAGGCAGCAGTAGGCTGTGAGCGGCGGCACGGGAGCCGCTGGGGGCGCACCCAGCGGCAGGCGTGCCCCCTGACGGCCCCGCGGCAGGGCCCGCCTCATCCTCCCAGTCGTAGGCAAGCAGCGGGTCGTTCGGCAGGACGGGTTTTAAATAGCGCTCCCCCGACCAGGGCACAGGCGCGTCCCGCCCGGCGCGCGCCACCGCCGGCCGCGGGTCGCGCCCGGCGGCCACCTCTGCGCGTATGAAGTTGATGCAGGCGATAACGTCGTACTCCCGCAAGCCCCTCTGCGCCAGCACTGGACACACTGAGGCAGCCGCCGTCGACCCATGCGGCAGTAGTGACATCTTGTAACAAGGCCGAAGTGTGCAGTACAGTTGCATGAGCACATTGTATAATGCAAGAGGCGCAGGTCACCTCGCTGCGCAGCCGGGGCAGGTCAAAGCCGTGCGTGCGCGCATCATATTCCAGCGCCGCCTCCACGGACGGCAGGACTGTGTTGTCAAACAAGCTCTTTGTCGCGTCCTCGTCTTCTCCTTCGCCTGCCTGCCAGTCCTCCCAGGACTCCTCCTCTTCTTCGTGCGCGTCCGCTGCGTTGGCAAGGTCCTCTTCCCCGCGGCCGTTTCTGCCTGCCCACTCCTCGTCCATCACCAGTTCTTCCATTGTTTGTTGGTGCTGCTGGCAACGCTCACAGACGCATGCGCAGATGATGGATGTCCATGCCTGTGTCCAGAATCGTTTGTTTGAGCAGAAGCCAAAAGCCTTCTCTGCTTGGCCTGTGCTGCACGCCAAGTTCAGAAGCCAAAAAAGCAACTCTCCGCTCAGTACGACTTCCCTTGGACCCTAGCTGCGCTTGACTCGGCGGTGGTGTGTGGCGGGACGCCTGTATAAACTGGCTGCGCTCTGGCGTGCCCCAAGGACACTCCTGCAGCTTGTGTACACTTCACAAGCTTCCGTTGGGACTGGGAACCTTGGCAGCCTTGTTTTCGGTTCCAGGCTGAGAGTCCATAAGCCCAGACGTTGCACTTTGCAGATGTAATACCAGCGCAGCTGCAGTGCACTGGGCCAGCCAGCTGTTTATGGCCAGCTGTTGATGGACGCCGCCCGCGACTACCTGTTCTGCCCCACGACGGGCGCACTGCTGCACCTGGACGCTGCGCGGGACGTCGCGCGCTGCCCTCTGTCCGGTTGGCAGAAGAGCCTGCAAGGTGCGGAGCAGCGTAAACAGGCAGTGCTATGTCTTCTTCTTCCCCACCAGCGCGACTCCTCAACTCAGCTCTATGGCTCCTGGACGCAGAGCTGCAGGACGTGAAGATCGTCAACCGCACGGACATCATAGTGCGCTGCCGCCTGCGCTGCCACGGTGGCCCGCCCACCGCCTGCAGCGCTGACGTCAGAGCCGCGCAGGAGTACCGGCGGCGCTTCAACCTGGACCCGCTGGTCAAGCAGCTGAGCAGGGAGGAGGAGGTGCTGCAGGAGCTGCAGCAGCAGGGCCGGACGCGCGCCACGGTGCGTTCGCCCGCCGGCGGACCGCGCCGGGGGCGTCCCCTTGTGCCTGGGCAGGCGCGGGGCGGGCGGCTGACGCGGGGCGAGCCGCGCCAGGTGGACGAGGAGTGCCCCAAGTGCAAGCACCCCTTCATGGAGTACTACACGCGGCAGCTGCGCTCCGCAGACGAGGGCCAGACTATCTTCTACGAGTGCCCGAACTGCAGGTCCGGGCGCACGCGCGCTGTGCCCGCTCCATGCCCGGCGGCGCACACTGCTGCAGGGCCCAGCAGCTGACTGACATTTGTCTGGTCTCCGGCAGGCACAAGTACCAGCAGAACTCTTAGGGTGGGCCAGTCCGACGTCGACCTTGGACGGCATCCGTTTGTATCTGTGTGTCTGGGGCAGTGCATGGCCTCTTGCATGCGGCGGTCCTGTGTGGCAGCCGAGGTCTTTGGGCTGCATTTGCTTTTGCACTGGCTGCATGCAACAGTCCTGTGTGGTTGCCGAGGTGGCTTCACTCGAGAGGTCAGCAACACAGCAAGTCATTATTGATTTTGTCTGGTGGTTGGTGCTGGGCAATGCTGTAGCACACCATGCCTCCATAGCCTGGCGCGACATACCACGAGCGTGCTAGTGACAGCACATGACAGGACACTACACCCTCGAAGCATGAGTCTCACTGCAATTGGATAGCCTCCAGCGCTCATGAAATATCCAAGGGTTGGCTCCCCAACCACCTGACCACTGGCGAAGGGCAGCACACGACCAGCTACTTTGTTCTCAGCCCACCCAACCAGCCAGCCATAGACAATTTTCGGACCACACGCTGGCGACCAGCCACCGCTTGAAGCTATGCTAAGCGCTACAAGCAGTAGCAGCAACAGTTTGCACTGCACTTGAAGCTATGCTAAGCGCTACAAGCAGTAGCAGCAACAGTTTGCACTGCACTAAAATGTTCTACATGACCTGCTCTGCCAGCCACCAGTATGACAACTGCGCCCCGCTGCAGATACCCACAGACCGCATGGGCAGCTCAGGACGGACGAGAACCTCAGAGCCTCGATGCTCATGTGGGGCCCGCCCGCCGCTGCGCCGCAGCTGCGACAGTCTTGCGGCCGACCGCGCTCGCCGGCACAGGGGCTGGCGCGGCGAGCGCGCCCGCGTGCGGATCCGCGGAGGCCGCGCCGCCGCCGACCGCGTCTGGGCGGCAGTCGTGCGCCACGCTCTGGGAGGGGGAGCGGAAGTACATGTACGGCCTGCGCACCGGCAGCGCGCGGGTGCATGCTTGCGGCGATGCGCGCGCTGCTGTCCCCGCAGCCTGCCGGCACGCCCTTTGACCGCTGCCTTATGCATAGGCTGCAGGAGCTGTATCTGGCCCGATCAAGGATGCGCAGCATATGCACTGCACACAAAGGGTTCCCCATACCCCCTAGGTTGAAGGGGTGCCGCGCAGAGCGGGGCAAGCGCGCGCGCGAGGCCGGCGGGCCGCACGTGTACTGCAGGAAGTTGCTGACGCGGGACGTGTAGATGTCCGCGTACTTCTCGATCTGGCGCGTCAGGCAGCTCTTGTCGTTGAGGCCCGCGCGCGACAGGTAGCCCCAGCGCTCCGAGAATTCGCGCCCGTCCGCCTCCAGCATTGGGCCTGGCGCGCGCCGCGCGCGCCCCGGGTTGGCGCCACGGGGTGGCAGGCGCCAGAGCGGCCCTCCCGCCCGGCCGCTCGCCGGCGCCGCCGACGGTGGGGTGGCCGCATGCAGCCCCCCCAGCTGCATGCCGCCCCCGCAGCTGCATGCCGCCTGTGGCCGCCCGCTAACACCAGGCCGCACGGCATGGCGACCGCTCAACGGCGTCGTCGCTTCAAGTGTGAACAGAGGCCGGCGGTCGCCGCCTGGAGATGCGTGCGCCGCAGCCGTATAGGGTAGAGTAGGGTAGGATTACGGGCGGGCGCGTGGGCGCCGCACCGATGCGCTCGTCCAGGCGCTCCATGACCATGAGCAGCTGCGCAAGCGTTGAGTTCAGCGCGTCGGCGTGCGCGAGCTGCGGGCCGCCCGCCAGCCCGCGCTGGCCTGCGCGGCGACGCGGCGCGCTTGCTGCGGGCCCCACTGTGACTCAGGGCGGCGGCAGGCCTGCGGCGTGGGGCCCATGCGACAACGCACAGCTGCACGGCGCTGGCGCAGCTGCAGGTGCCGGCCAGGCTCTGCTCGTGCAAGCATGCAATGAAAAAGAGCCGAGCTGCGGTGGGAAGCAGTAATGACAGGCACTGCAAACAATGGTCAGCGTGTCGGCAGGCAAGAGCTAAGGGCAGGCCATTGCTGCCCGGCGACTGCGCCGCGTACGCATGCATGCACGGCCTCCATGACCCATGCCGTGCCTGGAGCGCGGAGTCCTAACACTGGATGCGTGCGCACTGGCGAGCGAGCGAGCGTGCGAGCGAGCTGGCTGGTCACACCCACTGCCCGCAATGCGGTTCCATGCCCCGCCCATTAACCACTACAGATGGCGCATCCCCCGGCCAGGCGGCGCCGGGCGCACGCGCGAGGCGCAGCTGGTTGAACAGGTCGCCCACGAGCGCCTTCTTCTCCATCAGCGCCATGAGCGAGGCGCGGTGCGCGCGGCCCGCCTGCAGCGCCTCCACCTCCTCCTCCAGCTCGCGCACCTGCGCCGGCCCCCGCGCCCGCGCTGGGAGGCCCGAGGAGCGCAGCGCCTTGGGCCAGCGCGTCGCCGGCGCGCGCCGGCTGCCAGCCGCGCGCCGCGGCCGCGTCGGCAGGCGAAGCAAACTTGGGGGTTGCGGTCAATTCCATAGTCAACCCTATCACTACCTCGGCAGAAGAGGCGCAGGGTGCTTGCGCGGGTGCGCGGCGAGCCGCGCCGCCGCAGCCCTGCCGGCTGGAGCTCTCGCGGGCAAGCGCGCAGCCTGCCCTGTCGGCACCAGCAGCTGTGCAGCACCCATGCTTGAGTGCCTTATAAGCGCGCAGCCGGGTGCACGAGATGTTGGACGCGGGGGCATCGTGCCGCAGGGCGCAGCGCAGGTGCGCTCACAGCAGACTGCTGCCAAGCGTGGCGGGGGGCGGGGCGCGCACGATGAGCGCGGTCCGCCAGCGGAAATTGATCTTGGCGAGCGCCGCGTCCGTGTAAACTGCGCCCGCCGCTGGGGCGCGTCAGGGCGGCGCCAGCTGGCTAGGGTAGCCTGACCCGAACCCCAGCTGGTGCTGCATGCGTGACGGCCATGGCTGCTGCCGACCCAGGCCCTCATCTATGTGCGCTAAGGCCGTAGGCGTGAGCATACGCGGACCTGGCCGCGTTACCGAACAGCCGTGCTGGAGTTGCTCCATGAGCTAGGTTGGGCACCCTGCCCGCCCATGCAGCCTGCCATCCGCCGCGCACTGCCACAGGGAGCCCGGGGGCCTGCGCCGACGCCCAAACGCGCCGGCCTGCCGCCGCGTGGGGCGCGGGGCGCACTGTGGTCGCCGACATACAGGATGTCGTCGCCGGCCACGCCCAGCGCGGCCTCCACCTGCCCCGCCGCCGCGCCCCTCGCTCAGGGCTGCGCTGGCGCGTGGACCACGGGCGCATGCACCAACGCCACTGCCACGTCCGCCCTGCCGATCGGCCTAGCGCCCAGTTTGTTCCTTCTGGCAGAATGACTCTTGCCAGGTCGTGAGGGGGCGTGCATCTCTCGGCGCCTTGGATGCTGCGCAACCAGGCACCTGCCGCCGGCCCCGGCCGCACTGGGCCCCCGGCGCTCCGCATGTCCGCAGTGCCCTTGATCGACCAGCACAGCCGCGGCGGTTGTGCACGGCGCCGGCCGCACCATGGTCGCGCTGCCGCCGCAGTACAGGCCGCCGCGCGAGGCGTTCATGGCCGGGCGCATGAGGCCGTCGGGCGTGACGACCTCGTACAGCGGCATCGCGTGCGCCCAGAAGTCCGGCTTGCGCGCCTGCACGATCACCTGCGCGAGGCGTCCGCGCTGGGGCGGCGCGCGCCCTACCCTACCCTATCCTAGCCTCATTACCCGCCAGCGCTGCCAGCAGCCCGCCGATCCGGCGCGCGCCGTCAATGCCCCCGCGCGCAGCCCGGTCGCACGGCGGGCTGTGTAGCAAGACGCATGTTCATTAGGTGCCTGCAGGGCGCTGCAAAGGTGCGCTACGTGCTGTCAGACTCCCTGTGAAAAGGATTGGTCCTGGTTTGGGGACATGCACAGGCATGTGCACAGAAGCACACGTACACGCGCGCAGCTTGCGCTAGGGCGGCGGGGTGCAGGCGTAATGCATAAGAGTCTCCTGGCGAGGCGCGCACCATGTCAAAGAGGTCGCGCCAGCGCATGCCGGCCGGCAGGAAGCGGTCGTAGCAGTAGGACATCATGCGGTCGGTGTACTGGTAGTCGCTGTTGGTGATGAGCAGCAGCGTCTTGCCCTGCGCGCGCCAGGCTCTCTTGAAACGTGCTAGCGCCCGCGTCGGCGCTACGAACATGCTAAGGAGGAGCGCACGCGCGGCTCCTGGCCAGGCATCAGCCATGCCACACGCCAGTAGAGGTGCTCGAAGCGATCTCAGACAGCCTGCAGTGCTGTTTGCAGGGGGGCCCGTGTCATGCCCGCACTGTCTGGGAGGCTGGAGGGAGTGCTCCCCTCTTCTCTCCCCCCTCCTCTCTTCATGGCACAGACTGGGCTTGGGAGGGCGCTGGAGCAAGTAGGCCTATATTTTGGGGGAGGGGGAAACAAAGCGCGCACCGCCTGCTTCTGGTCCAGCAGCGTCATGGCCATGTCCGGGTCGAGCTCGGCGTACGCGGCGGGGTCCTGGATGATCTCCGCCTGCGCCGCCAGGCCCCAGTCGGCGCCAGGCCCCGCCAGACCGGCACAGCCAGCTCTGGCACGCCCGCATCGCCACCTCTTTAGAGCTCGCTTGCTCGTGCGCAGACAGCGCTCTGCCAGATACGCAACACGAGCGCTCGCGATGCGGCGCTGCGGGGCTCGGACCGCAGGGCAGGAGAGCACGCGCGCGCCTTCGGCTTGCCCTCGGCGTGCATGCGGTGCAGCAGAGTATACGTGACCTACCATATACCCTATATGCATGAGATGGCGTGCGCGCGCCTTCAGCTTGCCCTCTACGTGCGTGCGGTACAGCGCCTTGGAGACGAGCCGCCACAGCGCGTCCATGGTGTTGGGCACCACTTGCGCCGGCAGCAGGCCCTGATCCATGCGGTCCACCATCTGCGCGCACGGGCCACCCTGTCATCCACCCACGCGCCCCAGCAGGGCGTTGGGCACCACTTGCGCCGGCAGCAGCCCCTGGTCCATGCGGTCCACCATCTGCAGCATGGGCCACCCCATGGCCCACCCACGCGCCCCAGCAGGGCGACCCGAACATGCTGGGCGCTGCCCGGGCGCGCACGGCCCCTGCCGCGTCACTTCAGCCCCCCGGAAGCAGCCGCCAAGCCCTGCTTGTCCAGCAGGACGCCCAACCAAGCGCGATCGCAGGGGAGGGGCAGAGCGCCGGGCAGGCAGGGCGCTCAGGTCCACTCTGGGCGGCTCCTCTGGGCTCACAGAGGAACAAGCCGCAGCAGCACGCCAGACAGGTGTAGGAGGGCGGCGGCGCGCGCGCCTGCATGTACATGACTGCCTCGGACACCGAGAACAGCGTGTTGAGGAAGGTGTACCGGCCCTCGTTGGCCAGCTTGACCAGCTCGCGCCCGTACGTCGCGCGCAGCTCTGCCCAGCTCAGCATGCGCGTGCCGTGCTGCGCGCGCTTGACGTAGCCGAAGCGGTCCACCTGCCGTCCCCGTGCTACGCTGCTCCAGAACCCTTGATATGAGCGGACGCTCCAGTCTGGCTGGCACTTGGGTGTCTCTACAGAGAGATGATGCACTTACAGCGTCCCCATCTGCTGCACCTGAGGATGCTCAGACCTTTTCCCTCTCAGACCCCTCGCGGAGCGCAGGTGCCTCATGTCCGGGACGCAGTCAGGCTCATCGAGGCGCGCTTGTAGCGATTCGCTTGTGAAAGTGCGCGGAATGCAGCAGATGGCGAGCGTGTCAGTCTGCGGCGGCCACGTTGCCACCTCATGTCTAGCACGGCCGGCTGGCGACGCGCGGGGAGCGCGCCTTGAGCAGGTTGCCCAGCGCCTTGTCGACGATCAGGCCGCGGGTGACCAGGCCTGGGTCGAAGTGCAGCCCCTCCGTCGGGCAGCCGGCCTCCCGCAGCCACTGCGCGCCCGCCTCGCCGCGCCTGAGCGAGCGCTTGGAGGCACCCGGCGCGCAGCTGGTGGCTGGCTCTGCTGACACGGCTGCCGCCAAGCGCACGATAGGCGGCTTCACGGCAGCAACCGGACAGCAGCGAGCACCCCGGGCGCCACCAAAGAGGCGCGCCGGTGCGCGGGCATGCGGGGTGTGCGCCCGCAGCGCGCCTGCATGCCATAGCTGTAGGCGCGGCCCTCCCACGCCTCCACATTGTAGTTCACGCATGTGTAGTCCATGTCGTAGCCGATCACCTGCGCGGGGCCGCGCCGCATCGCATGCGTGGGCTTGCGCGCTCGCAGCGCGGCCCGGACCAGGCACCCACCCTGACCTGACACGCTCCTGTGCATCCTGCATTGTTGTGAGTGCATGCTACATACCGCACCCTCTCAGCATCAAGGCTCACGCACAGGGCACAAGCCCTGTCGCGACGCAGTCAGGACGCTCCGCCAGGGCCGTCCCTACGCGCACGGCCATGGGCGCCGCCCGCGCGGCGCCGGCAGGCCCGGGCCTCGCAGCAGCCAGGGCGCGCCTGGATGGACCGCAGGTTCAGCGTGCGGCTGCAGTAGATGGCGCGCTGCGGCGCGCACTGCACCGGCGGCACGCCCATGTCGCGCAGCATTGCCTGCCGCCCACGGGACCCGCCTCGTCCGCAGGTCTGGCTCATTCAGGGCACCCACTGCAGGGCGGGCTGCTGGGCGCGGGTGCAGGAGCGCGCGCGCGGCGGGGGTCGCGGTGTGCACACGCGCGGCGGGGAACGGGCCGGCACTTGCGCAGGCAACATTCGTCACGGCTGCAGATGCAAATGCACGTTCACAGCGTCATGCTGGTCGACCACCCTCAGAAATGCAGCGGAATTCCATAGGTCGCAGGTTTCCAGCAGCCGCGCGCGCCTGCTGAGCATGTGCCAGGCGGGTTGCAGGGCTGCTCATCGTGCATGCGCAGCAAGACGCCCCGCGGCTGCCCAGGTGGCCGCCGCCCTCTGGTCGGTACGCGCACCTGCTGCCTGGCGCGCAGCTGCTCGATGGGCGCCTCAAACACGTCGCCCATCGAGCGCAGGCCCAGCGCATGCACGCCGCCGTGCGCGCCGTCCTCGGTCCCGCGTTGCACCAGGTGCAGATTGCCCGTGGTGGGCTCGCCCAGGAAGTCGATCTGTGGATGGGCACTGCTTCTTTACATCGGCCATCCGTGGCGCTGTAGCCTTGCATCGCGCATGGCAGCGGCCGCAGAATGGACCGCGCGGAGAGCTGCCATGGTACGGCGCAGCCAGCCCCATGGTGGGTGGGCTGCAGTCCACGCACACGAAGAGCGGAGGGCATGCTCCTGGGTGTCGCAAGGGGCAGGCACCCAGGCGCGCCGCGCGGGTCAACCAGGCCATGCACCGCCGAGCGGCGCCGGACGCCGCACGCACCGCCGCATTGACAGGCGGGCACGCCTATGAGGTAGAAAAGGGTTGGAGTAGGGCCACTGCACCTCAGCATCGTCCTCCTCCACAGGCTCCACAAAGCCCTCGGAGGTCGCAAAGGCCTCCTCCAGCACCGCGTCCGCCTCAGCGCTGCACTCTGTGTCGAGCGACAGCAGGATTGAGGCGACCTGCCGCGGCGCGCGCAGCCCTGGGCGCCAGGCCGGCATGCAGGCCGGCGCGGCCGAGGTTACGTGGCTGGCAGCCTCGCACAGCGCGCGCTGAGGCGCGGAAGGCGTCCCGCTGCCTGTGGCTGCCACTATGAACGCCAGGAATAGCAAAGTGCGCCCAGCCCTGCAAGCAAGCCAAGGGTGCTTGCGAGCGACTCACAGCTCGGTGAGCCAAGGCGGGCAAACAATGGGGTTGTCCTAACCCTATGCCCTAGCTCCACTGCCCCACGCTGCAGGGCAGGTGTGGTGGCGGTGACCCACCTCCTCAGCGGCCTCTGTGGCCACCACCTTCTGCCACTGCTCGGGCAGCGCGTGCTCAGGCAGCGACGCGCGCCGCCAGCCGGCCGAGGGCCGCGCCGCCCTGCCCGTCCTGGCGCGGAGAGACAGCGCCGCGCCGGCCCCGCGCGGCCCGCAGGGCGCGCCCGCGGCGCCGCTCCCGGCGTGCGGTGCCCGGGCGCCCGCGGGGGCCGCAGGGCCAGCCCAGGCGGGCAGGGGTGCCGGCGACGGCATCGCAGCTCACCCCCGTGGCGTAGCGGGCCAGGCGCTCGGGCCCCACGCGGCCGCTGAGGGTTTGCGCGTCGCCCTGTGCGCACGTGGGACCCATTTCACGTGCCTGCTCCTCTCCCCAACAGCACTGCACCCCTACCAGTCCTCCTGTATCCCACAGCTCGGTCTCCCACAGCTCGGTCATCTTGTAGTCAAGCATACATTGCGTCACCACAGGCGCTGCTCATGGCACGTGCTTTGCAAGCATGCATGGTTACGTTAGCTCCGACACGGCCCACATTGGTACCAAGCGCAGAAGAAACAGCTGCAAAGTAGCGCATGCGTCTGAGGTCAAGCACCTGAGCCTGACGGTCCTCTTCACGCTACAGCATACTAGCAAAGCACGTAGCCTCTTTGCGCCAGCTGACGATTGTTGATGCTTACGTTGCGGTGCACAAACGTTCAATGCTCCTGGATTATGACACTCGTGTAGCAGCTCCCCAAAGCGCTCCCCACCGCTGCGCCCAAGTCTCCACTCTGTCCTCGCATATCAGTTGGACGTCAGCTCCTGGTCACCGAGCATCTCAGAGCGCTCACTTGCAGCAACACCCTGCTGGCCTGTAAGGGCTTGGTGCAAGCCTTCTCCTCGCTCTGCAAGCGCGCTCTGTCCTGCTCGCCAGATCCGCAGCTTGAAACTTCAAGGCAAGTGGCAGGCTGCGTGGGCCTGGGGCAGGCTCCCGCCTGCTCTGCTGTTGCTGATTGCGCGCTGAGCACCGTGCAAGCACATTGACGTCCCTGTGACGCACAGGCGTGTGCAGGCTATGTCAAGCAGCAGCCGGGCAGCAGGAATGTAGCTAGCCCCGGCATAAGGACGGCCGCGGTCGCCGCCGCGCCAATGGCGTTCAGCTTTGGTGCCGCGCCCGCGCCAGCGTTCGGCCAGGCGCCCGCATTCGGCGGCTTTGGTGCCAGCACAGCGGCCGGCGGCACTGGCCAGGCGGCGCCCTCCCTGTTCGGGTCGCCGGCCCCCGCGTTTGGCGCGGGCCCGGCGCCGCTGTTTGGCGCGCCGGCGTCGGCGCCGGTGTTCGGCGCGCCGGCGTCCTCCGCCGCGTCATCCCTGTTCGGCGTGCCAGCCTCCGCGCCAGCCTTCGGCGCGCCCGCGCCCGCCGCCGCGCCGCTGTTCGGCGCGCCCGCGCCCGCCGCGGCACCGCTCTTCGGCGCGCCGGCGCCCGCCGCGGCGCCGCTGTTCGGCGCGCCGGCGCCCGGCGCGCAGCAGTCGGCGCCCAGCTTCGCGTTCGGCGGCGGCGGCGGCCTGTTCGGCGGCGCCGCGCCGGGGGCGGGCGGCTTTGGGGCCGGCTTTGGCGCCCAGGGCGCCGCCGCGCCGGGCGGCCTGGGCCTGCTGCCGGGCTTTGGCCAGGCGCCCCAGCAGGCCGCGCCGCAGTACTACCAGGCGCGGCCCGGCCCTCCCTCAGGCCAGCCAGGCAATGCACATGCTGTGTGCGTGCAAGGCGCCGCCGAGGAACCTGCGCAGAAGCGCATGCGTGAGGCCTCGGCGGCCGGCCGAGCCTGGCCTGGGAGAGCAGGCCCCTGGCCGCCGCCACGATGTGCAGCGACATGCCGAACTGCGTTGCACGTTTCTTACGTGAGAGTTCTGGCTCTGTGTTTGGGTGCAACCTCGTGTGGGGGGCTGTCGCGCCGTGCAGCACACAGGCGAGAGGGGCAGGCCGAATGCGGGGCGCGCGCGCAGGCGCTGGCCACCAAGGAGGGCAAGCCGCTGGCGCACAGCACCAAGTGGGACGACATGAGCCCGCAGGCGCAGCAGTACCTGCTGGAGCTGGAGTGCGCCCCCCGCCTCGCTCGCCAGGCGCCTGGCCTGGCACGCGCATGCATGCGACCGCCCAGCTGTCCCGCCGGCACTGCCTCGTGCGCGCCGCCTGTCTTTGTGCCAGCGCGAGTGGGGCTACCTGCCAGTGACGTTCGGTGCTGTGTGCAGCCTGGTGATGCCCTCGCACAAGGGTCCTGACGCGCTGCTCGATGCCGGCCTGCGGCGTCGCGGCGCGCGTGCTGCGGCCGCGCACTGCATGAGGAGGGCCCGTGCGGGTGCCGCGCGCTACTGCGCTAGGCTGGCTGAGCCGCTGTGCCGAGGCGGCAGGCGGGTCGTGACGCAGAGCCGCGAGGACTGCCGTCAGCTGGACGAGGGTGGCGGCCCGGCCAGCAATAGCGAGATGCACCAGGCGCGCCGCCGGCCCGGCGCGCGCGCGCCGCACTGCGTGTCGCATCCGACTCTGGTCATATGCTGGCAAACGCACAGCACTACGATCTGCCTAATGAGGGGGGCCCGCCGGTTTGATAGGCTGAGCGGGGGGCTGCACCAAGATGGGTGCAAGGGCGGGGCGATGCCCCGGGCCGCGCCCTCAGACCATACTCGAGGTCCCCGGTCCAGCCACTCGGGCAGGCCAGTGTGTCCAGCATATCAGAGCGCGTTTGTGCGCCTCTGCGCCGCAGTTGCTGCGCTGGTCAGTATCCCTGCGCCGGCGCCTGGCTGCATGCGCTCTGCGGCTCTGCCCTGACGGGTCGTCAGGGCTCGGGCAGGCGCCGCCTCGACAGCCCTGCGCGGCGCTGTCAAAAGTGATATCAACAGGATCATCAACAGGCTTTGCGCGGCCGCAGGCCGTCAAGGACGAGGAGCGCGCGGTCGCGGGCGCGCTGCGCAGTCTGGCCAAGGACATGCAGGTCGACAGCGAGGCTGTCGCCGCCATCCGGGAGGCGCGCCCCCCAGTTCCAGCCCGGCTGGCCAGAGTGCCCCTTTAATGCCGCTGTCGTGGGAGCCATATCCCGTCCTGCCCTGCACCTCTCGCCCTGAGGCCTGCCTTGTGCCTGTCATATCTGCCTCGCGCCCAAGGACCGTGATTACCGCCCCCAACAGAATGACACGCCTTGCGTGCAGTGCATGCGTGCGCGGCGCGGCGCCTGAGCAGAGCAGGCTCGACCCCCGCCCGCCAACCGCCCCCGCCTCGCGCTCTGTCCCGGCCTGACGGGCGCGCGGCGCGCGCTGCGCCGCAGCGCGTGCGGGGCCTGCTGCGCGAGACGGAGGCCGGCGTGCGCGCGCTGCAGCGCTCGCGGCAGTG
>JAABUH010002774.1_pt1 | contig 16247 bp, 13 predicted proteins | sample 5559121 | NCBI WGS metagenome assembly JAABUH01 (sample SAMN10711871, study PRJNA513364) | rock metagenome | isolation source: Antarctica rocks | place: Antarctica: Victoria Land, Battleship Promontory nord | collected 2015-12-28
TCATCGCGGGATACCTTTCGCCTCATCCCTCGCTGCCCAGTGCGGCCCTCTCTGCTCGTATTCTACGCACGACGGGCTTGCTCCGCCAAGTGCGCTATACCGTGAACGATCCGCTGGATAGTCACAATAAAACGCGGATCAGTAGGGCTACTGTCCGTGATACATAGGGTGGACGGGCCGGCGCAATAGCTAGAAAGTCCCTCTCGGGCTGTGAGGGTGAAGGCCATTGGCGGGGATCACGTGGCGAACGCTATAGGCGGGATATTCAATTGGGCGCATACACGCTGCGTATCCGGCCCGTGTTGCGTCGACGCGCTCGCGTATTCGAGGAGCCAGAGGAGCTGGTAGATCGCGCGCCGCCCCTCGTAGCCGAGCGCGACGGGGCGCCTCGTTTCGTACGCCGCGCGAAAGCCGTCGTCCATAAGATCGGGGTAGGCTGCGCTCTGCCACAGTTCGAGGCGGGCAAGGTCCGACTCGGGGCTTCCGGCCCAGGCGCTGTCGAAGTCGAAGATCGCCGCCACGCGCCACCCCCCGTCGTCCTGTCGCAGCAGGATGTTCGTCGGATTGAGGTCCTCGTGGCACAGGGTTGGGCCCGGGGCGTCGTCGAAGAGATGCGCGCGATCTCGTAGCAGCCTGACAAAGAGGGCGGCGTGTCGGGAATCGGCGACGCGCAGGCGCGCCCGCTCCTGCAGGGCGGCGGAGAGGGAGTGGCTCCCGGCCACGCGCCCGTCGGCGCCGATCTCGCCGTACGCGGGGAAATCAATCGTGTGCAGTTGGGTCACGGCTTGGCCCAATTGGCGGTAGAGGTCTCGGCGCGCCGCCACGTCGAGCGACGACGTTGTCTCCGCCCACGTCGCGCCCTCGCTGTGCGTCGTGACGAGGTAGCGCCAGGGCCAATCGCGGTAGGAAACGTCGGCCGCCAGCGCCTCGGGCGTCGGGACCGTGGTCCGACCGCGCACGATACGATTGATCGCGGCGGTGCGGTCGAAGGGACAGGCGAGCGTAGCGCGCGGCCCCGCCAGCTTCACGACGATGCGCAACGACGGGCCGATCAAATCGACGATGAGCACGGCGTAGTCGTCGGCGTCGCGGACCGTCGTGTAGCCGTCCACACGGGGATGCGGCCCGACAATCGGGCGCAGAAGCGTCCCCAATGTCGCCCTATCTAGCGACGCCGCTAAAGAGCGGGTAGGCTCACTCGACGGCATCCATAGACCTCAGACAGCATCCATAGGCCTCATCCTCCTCGCCCTCAGTGTAGTCGATCCCTGGCGCCCTACTCGCCTACGACGGTAGCGAGCAGAAGCGCGACGTTGCGCTCGAAGGGATCGGCGGCGTCGAGCGCCAGACGCCGCGTCGTCCACGGCTCGTAGTAACCCGCGACGCGCTCGACCTCGGCCCAATTCGCGGGCGTCCAGCCGCGCACGGCCTCCGTCCGGCCCTCGATGCGACGTCGCCACAGGTCGCGGTCGCTGCACGAACACACGACGGCGTGGAAGCGCGCATCGTACCGCGCCGCCAGATCCATGGCGCGCCCTCGAAAGTCCTGCAGGCCGAAGACGGCGTCGAGGATGATCGAAGCGCCGTTGCCCAGGTTGAGCTCGGCCAGGCTGAACATGACCTCGTACCCGGCGACGGACGAACATCCTCCCGAACACACCTTAAGCCCCTGAGCGACGGCATCCTTGGAGAGCGCCGCCCAGCCGGTCTCGCGCGACAGCCGGTAGCTCAACGCGCTCTTGCCCACGCCGGGCGGCCCGCTGAACAGGACGACTTGCGCCGTCACGGGCGTGAGAGAGCGGCGACGATAGCGTCGACGTCGTAGACGCAGCCGCCCCACGTGCCGCCGCCGACGGCCTGGAGCGCGGCCCACAGCCGCGTGTCGTCGGGCAGGCGCGGGTCGGGCGCGAGGTCGGCGCGGGGCGGGCGCGCGGCGAGCTCGCGCGCGCCCCACTCCGGACCGAGCGCCTCGTCGCCGTGCCCCACCAGATCGACCGAGCCCTCGAGCCGCGCGCAGTCGATGCTGATGGCGATCAGGTCGCCATCGCGCACGCGCCCGATGGGTCCCCCCGCCAGCGCCTCCGGTCCGATGTGCCCGATGCACGCGCCGGTGGAGACGCCCGAGAAGCGCGCATCGGTCAGCACGGCCACCCTCTTGCCGAAGGGCAGAAACTTCAGGGCCGAGGTGATCTCGTAGGTCTCCTCCATGCCCGCGCCCTGCGGTCCGCGACAGATCAGCACGACCACGTCGCCCGCCTTCACGCGATCGGGACCGAGGCTCTTGATGGCCTCGATGGCGGCTCGCTCGCTCGTGTAGACGCGCGCGCGGCCGGTCATCCTATAGATCCCGTCCGCGTCGACGAGGCCCGGATCGATGGAGGTGCTCTTGACCACGGAGCCATGCGGCGCGAGGTTGCCGCGCGGGAAGGTGACCGTGCTGGTCAGGCCGCGCGCCCTCGCCCTCTCCGGGCTCATGATCACCTCGTCCGGGTCGACGCCGTCCTGCTCTCGCAGCCGCGCGCGCAATGTCGAGCGGCGCTCCGAGCACTCCCACCAGTCGAGCGCTGCGCCGAGGGTAACGCCCGCGACTGTCAACGCGTCCTCGTGCAGGAACCCGAGCCGGCGCAGATGCAGCATCACCTCGGGCACGCCGCCGGCCAGGAAGACGCGCACGGTAGGATGACCCACGGGGCCATTGGGCAGCGCGTCGACGAGCCGCGGCACGCGCACGTTGACCCGGCGCCAATCCTCCACGGTGGGGCGGCGCAGCCCCGCCGCGTGAGCAATCGCCGGGATGTGCAGCAGCAGGTTGGTCGAGCCGCCGAAGGCGGCGTGCACGACCATGGCGTTCTCGATCGCCTTGCCGGTCAGGATGGCGCGCATGGTGATGTCGTGCGCCTCGAGCGCGGCCACGGCCACGGCCGAGCGCCGGGCCATGTCGAGCCAGATAGGCTGGCCCGAGGGCGCGAGCGCGCTGTGTGGGAGCGCCATGCCCAGGGCCTCGCCGACGACCTGCGCCGTGGCGGCTGTGCCCAGAAACTGGCAGCCGCCACCTGGTGTGGCGCAGGCGCGGCAGCCATCTTCGGCGGCCTGCTGCACGGTGATCATGCCGTGGCTAAAGCGGGCGCCGATCGTCTGGATCTTACCGGCGTCCTCGCCCTCGACGGCCGGCAGGGTCACGCCACCGGGCACGAGCACGCAGGGCAGGTCGCGCATCGCGGCCAGGGCCATCATCATGGCGGGGAGACCCTTGTCGCATGTGGCCACGCCGACGACGCCCTTGCGCGTGGGCAGCGAGCGGATCAAGCGACGCAGCACCGTCGCGGCGTCGTTGCGGTAGGCAAGCGAATCCATCATGCCCGTCGTGCCCTGCGTGCGGCCGTCGCAGGGGTCGGTGCAAAAGGCGGCGAAGGGCGTGTGGCCATCGGCGCGCAGTTGCTCCGCGGCGGCGGTCATGAGCAGCCCGACCTCCCAGTGTCCCGTGTGGTAGCCCAGCGCCACGGGCGCGCCGTCGGGGGCGCGGATGCCGCCCTGCGTGGAGAGGATCAGGAACTCTTTCTGGCGCAATCGATCGGGGTCCCAGCCCATGCCGGCGTCCTGCGTGAGGCCGAACAGGTCGCCGCTGGGCCACGCGCGCAGCATGGCCTCATCGAGCGGCAGCGCGCCGCCCGGACCCTCCGCTTTGGTCTGCACGTCGAACAGGGTTCGATCGCCGTCGCCCTGGAGCAATAGGTCGAGGGCGCCGTTACTACCGGGGAGAGACATGAGTTGTATCCTTATTTCCCAGGGGACCCTCCCGCTTTAGCCGAGGGGTAGACGCCTCGCTCCACGCTATGTCCTCTGTTGGCCTTGTTCCCGAGCCCGAGCCCGAGCCGTCCCACCCTACATAGTCGCGAGGTTTTTACGTCCTGCTCCTGGCTCTTAAATGATACCCTCCCCCGCGACTTGGCGGGGCGACCGGGTGGACCGGCGCCAGTGTTTCTTAAAGGCGGGCTGTTTGCGGAGGGAGGCGCCGGCCGGGGGCGCCGGCGCGCTGGCCCACGACGACAGGCCGGCCAGGGAGCCGGCGACCCCGGTAAGTCGTCGCGAACAAAGCTCCTGTATCCGGCGTCATGGGGAGGGCGCTGTCGGCGCGCGGAAGACCAGCCGGTCGTTGGCCACAAAGTTGCCCAGGGCGGCGATACCCGTGCCCGCCGCAGCTGCGACAACAGGCGGCAGCGCGGGGTGCAGCGCCGCGAACACAAGCAGGTTGAGCAGGGCGGCGCCCGCGCTGGTTCCCTGGTACGCCGCCCAGCGCCGGAGCAGCGCGCGCCCTCGCCGCCGTTGGCGCCCGTGCGCTGGCCGGTCCTGCCAGGTGAAGGCGGCGTTGAGGCCGAAGTTCAGTTGGGTCGTGAGGGCGAGGGCCAGCACGTCGGCGGGCAACGGGCTCCAACGCCGGGCGAGCAGCGCGGCCAGTAGGCCCAGTTGCAGTAGGCCGCAAAAGCCCCCCGCGCCAAGGGCGCGTAGCGGTCGCGTCGCCGGGGCGCGAGCCAGGGCTACGAGGCTCGTCATCCATGTCCTCGGACAGGCCCTGCTAGTATACCTCTATCATCTGGCGACATCGGTATAGCGACCTCCGTGTGATTAGCGGGAGCGCCCCGCGGTTGTGAGCGGAGCCTGGCCTTGAAAGACAGGAGCAGAGGAGAGGACGGACCCTGAAGGGTCTGGATCGCCGCCACCCGTGTGGTGGTCCGGCGCGAGGAGCGCCCCTCACAGAGACCTTTCAAGGTCCGTCCCCTGCCATGACCTTTCAAGGTCAGTCTCACGGCGCCCACGATCACAATCGCGTGGTATACCCGCGACTAGCCGTGATGCCGCCGCGTCGGGGCGGCTAGATGCTGGCCGTCCCTGTCGTGGACGGGGCGCTCTGGTCGGACTCGCCCGCCCCGGTGGACCCGGTGGACCCGGTGGACCCGGTGGACCCGGGGTAGAAGCCGCGCCCGCCGTAGCCGCCGTGCCGGCCGTAGCCGCGGCCCGCGCCCGCTGGCGCGACGATGACGCGCTGTGCCGTCAGCGTCTTGCCGTCGCTGGAGAGCGGGCCCTCCGCCACGATGAACACGCCCGTCGTCACCGCGGAGGCCGACGTGGTCGACCCGTCCGCTTTGACGAACGTCGTGCTGCCCGTCGTGGCGATCGTGTACGCCGTCTGACCGAAGCGGCCCGCCACGGTGTACGACGCGCCGTTGACGGCCGTGACCTGGCCGGCGACGCGCGGGACCTGGATGGTTACGCGCACCGCGCTCAACGAGCCGTCGCTGGCGGTCGTGCCCTCGGCCACGATGGCCGTGCCCGTCGCGATGTCGGTGAGAGCGGCGGACGACCCGCCCCTCTGGTAGCGCGTCGCGTCACCGACGGTGACGGTCCGCGTGGTCCCGTTGAAGCCGGTCAGAGTGAAGGTCGAGCCGCTGACGCCCGTGACCACGCCAGCCACCTGCGGCAGTACGATGGTTACGCCCGTCGCAGTGATGGTCGTCCCGCCCGTGGCGTCGTTGGAACCCCGCACGGCGATGATCGACCCCGTCTTGACGTCGGAGAGCGAGGCGCTCGCCCCGGCCTCGGTGTAGGCGGTGGTCGCGCTCACTTGCACGGTGACCGTCTGGCCACCCCGGCCCGTGGCCGCAATCGTGTTGCCGTTGACGCCCGTGACGGTGAGGCCACGGCCGCGGCCAAAGCCGCCGGCCTCACCGAAGCCGCCACGGCCGCCAAAGCCATGGCCGCCGTGGCCGAAGCCGTTGGCGCCGGGCACGGTCCCGGTCATGGGCGCGGTCCCGGTCACCGGCGAGGTAACATTGGGGGCGGTCGCCCTGACCGTACCGCGCGCGCGGTGTGCGCCGGCCCCCCGGTTCGCGAGCAGCGCTGTCGATAGCCCCTGATCGGCGCTGGTCACGGCCGCCGCCGCGCTCGCCCCGGCGCCGGACGCCGTCAGGGGACTCGCCCCGGCGCCGGACGCCACCACGACGCCCGCGGCGACGAGGCCGCCGGCGAGCATCGATATCTTCATTAGTCGCAACATCTGTCTGTCGTTCCTTCCCTTTTAGCCTTCATTTGACTGTATCGTCGAGCGTGCCAGCAGCGCGGGTGTGCTATGTATACCCGTCCGCGTTGCCCTGCTGTCGCTGTCACGCCGGACGCCTGGTTTACCCGTGCGCCACGGCGCTGTCGATGGCGGGCGGCCGGGCGGGGGTCCACGCGGGCCGTCCCCGCGCGGCCGGTCGATCTCACCGGGCGCATCGATGCGTCCTTTGTCCATCGCTCCTCTCCTATCGCCCGCGGCGCCGACTTTTCACGAGCCCCGGGCCGCGGCGCCCCTCTTTGCTATTCCCTCGGGGCTCATTCACACCCTCGATACCTTAAGCCTAGGCTCCGCTGCTAAGAAGTCGGTAAACCCCGGCTAAGAGGAGCCGAAGAAGTTGCCAAGGATTCGCTAAGAGACTGGTAGGTGGTCCACCGCGACGTGGAGGCGCGCGGCGGCCCCACGCCACGCCCCTCGTAGCATAGGTCCGCCGGATGACCGCATCGTGACCTTTCGATAACACATCGCTGGGAGGCCCGAGGGGGATGCGCTGTCATCAACTCGTCATGAACGCGCGCTACGATGCAGAGTAGTTGACGCGGCCGGGTGAGACCGTCGCGCGCCCGTGAAGGACGTAGGGCAATCAGTGGAGTGGTGGGGGGACATCGGCGAGGGCAGCGGGCTGGGGCTGGCCATCGGACGCTGGATCGCTGAGGCGTACGGCGCACATCGGGGCCGTCAACGCCCCCGTCCCCGTCCACGGACGCGGCGCCCTCTTCGCCGTCACGCTCCCCCTCGCGTCACCGTAGCCCAGGCCCCGGCGCGGCGGGACAGGAGGCGATCAAACGGAGGGCTGGTATCTCCGCATGAGCGCGCGCAGCCGGTCGAGCGGGAGCGCGTACGCCGTGCGCCCATCGACCCCGACCATCGTCGTCGCCGCGCACAATGCGTTGACGATAGCCTCCTCGGTCGCCTCGGCGACCGCCTCGAACAGCGGCGTCAGGGCCCAATGCGGCAACATGCGCACGTCGATGGTCTCCCCGGGCGGCCGTCCCCCGGCCAGCCCCCGGTTGGCTGTGGAGAAAGCGAGGAAGATGTCGCCACTGCTGTCCTCCCCAAGGCCGCCCGCGCGCGCGACGCCGATCGTGGCCCGTTGCGCCAGGCGGCGGCACTGGTCCGGTAGGAGCGGCGCGTCCGTTGCCACGATGACGATGATCGAGCCGCTGCCTGGCGGTAGCGTCGCGCGGGGCATGGGCGTCTCCTCCGGGCCGATCTCTCGCCCGACCGGCGCGCCGTCCACGCGCAGCAGGGCGCGCTGCCCGTGGTTAGCCTGCGCCAGCACGCCGACCGTCCACCCGCCCTCGGCCGCGGGGAGCGCGCGCGAGGCCGTGCCGATCCCACCCTTGAAGCCATGGCAGATCATGCCCGTCCCGCCGCCGACGCAGCCCTCGGCGACGGGACCGCCCGCGGCCGCGTCGAGGGCCGCGACGACGTGCGCGGGCCGCACGTGCATGCCGTCGATGTCCGAGAGGACGCCGTCGTACGTTTCGGCGACGACGGGGAGGCTCCAGGCGAGGTCCGGATTAGCGCCCGCGCGGGCCACGTTATGGGCGATGAGCGCGTCGCGCACGACCCCGACGCTGTACGTGTTGGTCAGGGCCACGGGCGTGGTGAGCAGGCCCGCGTCCCGTACCCAGGCCAGGCCGGTCATCGCGCCGTTCCCGTTGAGCGTGTGCGTCCCGGCGAACACAGGGTCGGCCCCGACGTCGCCCCCGTGGGGCGCGACCACGGTGACGCCCGTCCGCACCGGCCCCTGCCCCACGACCAGCGGCCCCTCCCCCACGATCAAGGTGGTGTGCCCGACGCGCACACCCGGCACGTCCGTGATCGCGTTCAAGGGACCCGGGGTGAGGCGGCCGATGGAGATCCCGAGGTCACGGGCGCGCCCCGCGCTGACACGATTCGCCCCTCCAGAGTCGTGCGTCATGGTCCCCACCCCTGCCTCGCGCTACGTTGAGCGATACGCGCGTCTACAAGCGTTCCAGGTAGCGCCCGGCTTTCCAGGGCAGGACGGCGCAGAGCGTCTTGATCCATCGCCATCTCCCTCCTCTCGCACCGCTCAACCCCGACGAAATAAGGGGCGGAAGGGGGCATGGTTCAGGAATAAGGTGACAGTGTGAGAGGGAGCGCATGAGGATGGAGCATAAGTCCAGCCTATCGTATGCTTGAGGTGTCAAGAACTCAGGATACGAAGGAGAGCGTCATGCCCTATCGGTTGGAGGATATCACAGCAGCGGAACGGATGGAGGTGGCGACCCTGTTGCTCGGCCCTGAAGGCGCGTATGGTCTGGTCACAGGGCCGGCCAACCCAAACGTCAGCCACGCACAGACGAGGCCAGGCGGCGCCTGCCTCTTCGACTTATACAGAATACGGAACAAATGCTCTGTTTATTGCGTTTCACTGAGCGCGCCTGGCGGGACTCGAACCCACGACCTCTTGCTCCGGAGGCAAGCGCTCTATCCACTGAGCTACAGGCGCAGACGGGTGGGCATGGAGGCGCCAGACCCATCGCCTACACTATACACCCCCTACGCGGGCGGGACAAGCGTTCGCCGACGGCGTGCAGCGCCACAGCAACGGATACACCCCCTACGCGGGCGGGACAAGCGCGCCCTACGCGGGCGGGACAAGCGCGCCGCGCAGCCATTCCCGGGCCGCTTGTACCTCGGAGGGGATGAGGGCGTGGCCGCCCGGCTCCCAGTGCAGCGCGACGTCGGCGCCGGCCGCGCGCAGCAACTCGGCCAGCCGCTCCGTCCCCGCGGACGGGACGAGCGGGTCGGCGCGCCCCGCCGCGATGAAGACGGGCACGCCCGCGAGGTCGGGCCGCTCCGGGGGCTCGATCGGGACCATGGCGTGGAACAAGACCGCCCCGGCGAGCGTGCGCGGACGAAGCAGCAGCAGGCTCGCCGCGATGTTGGCGCCGTTGGAGTAGCCGGCCGCGATGACCCACGCCGGGTCGAAGCCGTACGCCGCCGACGCCCACTCGACGAAGAGGGCCAGCTCCTCGGTGCGCCGGACCAGGTCGTCCTCGTCGAACACACCCTCGGCCAGCCTGCGGAAGAAGCGCGGCATGCCTCCCTCCAGCACCTTGCCGCGCGGGCTGAGCAGGTTGGCCCCCGGCAAGAGGGCGCGGCCGAGCGGAAGCAGGTCGTCCTCGTCGCCGCCCGTCCCATGCAGCAGCAATAGCGTGGGGGCCGCTGACCCGCCGGCCCTCTGTGCAGGCGCCGGCGCGGGCAGATAACGATGCGCGAAGCCGAGATCCAGTCGATCGGTGGCCATCATGACGCGCCCTGTGAAACGGGGGCGGCGGGTGTCGGGCGATGCAACGGCGGGAGGGCGCCCTCGAGCTCCTCGCGACGGGACTCGAGCCACGGCGGCAACTTCAGGCCGCTACCTAACGCGGCGACGTCCTCGTCAACGGTGAAGCCCGGCGGGTCGGTCGCGATCTCGAACAGGATACCGCCCGGCTCGTGAAAGTAGATGGAGCGGAAGTACGCGCGGTCGCGCACGGAGGTGACGTCGAGGCCCTGCGCCCCGAGCTCGTCGCGCCAGCGCCGCTCGCTCGCGTCGTCGGCCACGCGCCAGGCGATGTGGTGCGCGATGCCAGCCGCGACGGCCCCCCGCGGCGTTCCCGGCGCCGCCACGAGGTCGACTTCCGCGCCGGGACCGCCGTCGCCGGTCGCATAACGCACGCGACCGCCCTCCTCGCCGATGCTCCTGAAGCCCATCGTACCGGTCAGAAGCCGCGCCGTGGGACCCGCGTCCCCGACGAGCAGCGTGGCGCCGTGGAAGCCGCGAACCATGCACTCGGCCGGCACGGGACCGCCGGCCCAGCCGCGCCGCCCGTCCTCGTCGTGCGCGATGAGCTCAAGCCGCAGACCATCGGGGTCCGCGAAGAGGAGGACCTGCTCGCCGAAACGGGTCTCCGGCGCGCCGACGGCGACGCCGTACTCCGCCAGCCGGCCGCGCCAATAGTCGAGCGAGGCTGACGGGACGGAGAAGGCGACGGCGTCGACTGTGCCGCTGCCACGGCGGCCCTTGGGCGCGTCGGGGAAGGGAAAGAAGGTCAGGATAGTTCCCGGATGGCCCACCTCGTCGCCGTAGTAAAGGTGGTAGACGTCCGGGGCGTCGAAGTTAACGGTCGTCTTGACCAGGCGCAGGCCCAGCGCGCCGCCGTAGAAGTCCAGGTTGCGCTGCGGGTCGCCGGCGACGACAGTGATGTGGTGGATGCCCGGGATAATGCCGGCGCTCATGTTCCTAACTCTCCTCCTCACAAGCCGTCAGCCGTCAGCCTCAGTCTCCCTTCCGGCAAGCTGACGGCTGACGGCTGACGGCTGACGGCTGACGGCTGACGGCTGACGGCTGACGACTGACGACTATCTCACCAGTGGCGAGACCTCTCCCCATCGCGCGCCGTAGACGAAGTCGCCCAACGCGTTGCGGGTGCGCGGGGCCAGCTCGCGCTCGCGCAGGTCGTCGGGCAGCGTCGCCGGGTCGCCCTGGTAGCCGACCGCGATCATGGCTACGGGCTCGTAGCCCGCGGGGATGCCAAACTCGTCGCGCGCCGCCGGGAGGTCGAAGCCTCCCATCTGGTGCACGGCGAGGCCGAGCGCGGTGGCCTGCGCCGTCAGGTGCGCCACGGCGAGGCCAAGGTCGTAGAGCGCGTGCGTTTCGCGTCCCGCGTACGTGTGAAGCTTTGCCACGGCAAGTATCAGGACGGGGGCGTGGCGCGCCCAGCGCGCGTTCTTCTCGCCGAGCGTGCCGAGCAAGCGGCCGAAGGTCGTGTCGTCCGCCCCCTGCTCGCCGACGACGAAGCGCCAGGGCTGCCCATTGTTGGACGAGGGCGCCCAGCGCGCCGCTTCGAGCAGGGAGCGCAGCTTGTCCACCTCGACCGGGCGGCTGTCGTAGGCGCGGGGGCTGCGGCGGCGGCGCAAGAGGTCGTGCATGCGGTGTTCCGGGTGTACGGCGCCATCGTGGTCGGCCGTCTCGAGGGCAGTGGTCGTGGTCATAGAGAGTTTTTCCTGTTTAGAACTAAGCTTGCAGGGCAAAAAAGGTCAGGATAGGGCATGGTCCAGGCGACGCAGGGTGGCGAGCAGGGCGACGCGCTCGTCCGGGGAGAGGCTTGCGAACAGCCGCGTGATGAGCCCCTCCTGGGCGGGCGCCACGGCGGCGTGGAGCGCGCGTCCCTCGTCGGTCAGCACGAGGCGGTTGCAGCGCCCGTCCTGGCGACGCCTGAGGAGACCGGCCGCTTCCATGCGGTCGAGCAACTGGGCCACGTTGCCCTTGGTGACGAGCAGCGACTGCGCCACCTCCTGCTGGGTAATGCCCTCCGCCGCCCCGACCTGCGCCAGCACGTCGAATTGCGCGACGCTGAGACCCCAACCGCGCAGATGCTCGACCGAGGCGCGATCGACCTTCTGGAAGACGCGCGCCAGGCGCAGCCACACCAGCACGGCCGGCGTGCGCAAGAGCCTTTTGCCGTCCGGCTTTTGTGTCTCATCCATAGCCACAGTTTAGACCTAAACTTTATAGCTGTCAAGAAGAACTCGACCGATGCGGGCATGGACTGCTTCCCACAGATAGGCTAACCAGCCCGCACAACCCCTCGACGATGGCCGCATCTCCCGCAACAACGACCGGCGTTGAGACCACCTGACCGTCGTGGCATGCGGGGATACGCCAAGGGGGTGTCGCGTCATACAGATGGGGAGGGAGACAGCCACAGCCGTCTCCCTCCCCATCACCGATCATGTTTTCTATTGGCCGTCCGTACGGTTCGTCACGTCGTGGACGCGGCCGGTCTGGTCCTGCACCCGGACGCGCTCGGTCACCGTGGTTGCCTCCTGTGCCGGCGTTGCTGTAGTACCCAGCGCGCCGCCGACGGTCACGCCGCTCCCCGAGACAGTCGCACCAGTCGTCGCCAGGCGCGCCGCCGCCTGCATCAGCTCCATCAACTCGGGCGTCAGCCCCGGGGCGAACTCCTCCAGCCGCTCCGGCGCCTGCGGGATCGCTACCCCCTGCGGCGCCTCGTCGCTCGTCGCGACCGTCGCGCCGTCGTTGAATGGCGATTTTCCGTTGAAGATGGCCCCTGCCTGCGACCCATCGAGCCGGAACGTGTACTGCACGTTTCCAATGCCTTTGTCGTAGAGCGCCTTGACCTCGGGGTACTTGGAGGCGTCGAAATTGGGGATGGGCAGTGTCTTGCCCCAGTCCACGCCGAGTGACTCCAGCGCCTTGGCGTAGACCTTCTCATGCACCTCGTCGCGCACGATCAGGTAGGCCACCGTCGCCCGCAGGGTCTTGTTGCTGCTCATCTCGTAGATGCGGCACTTCTGCAGGCGCCCCGTCGACTCGAGCATCAGATTGTACAACAGGTCGAGCACGAGGTTCCCGCTGTTGTACACGTACGAGCCCGACCAGGGGTTGCCGGCCGCATCGACGGGCAGCGCACCCTGTGCGCCGACGAGGAAGTGGTGGATGTTGCCTTTGCCCAGGATCGGGTTGAGCGGCGTCGATCCGCCGGCGCCGGGCACGCCGCCGTCGCCGTTGGGCTGGTAGCCCGGCGCGCCGTCGAGCAGCCGGGCAATCGTGGTGGCGATGAGCTCGACATGGCTGATCTCCTCCGTGGCCACGGCCTGGATGAGGTCCTTGTATTGCGTGGCCGGACCGCGGAAGTTGAAGCTCTGGAACAGGTACTGCATCATGGTGCGCATCTCGCCGAACTGGCCGCCGAGGCCCTCTTGCAGCGCATTGGCGGCCAACGGGTCGGGCTGGTCGGGGACGATCTCGTTAATGAGCTTCTGGACGTGGAAAAACATGTGGTTCCTCCGTAAATAGCGTCTTTGTAACGGCGATCGTGACGCGCGCCGCCGGGGCGCTGGGACGACAACGATGCCTGTCCTCCCCGTTAAGCTGCATGGTTCGTACCAAGGGTAGGTGGCTAAGGGTCAGGGGCCGGCCTGTTTCTACGGTCGGGATCACACAACTCACATTTGGGCTGCCAATGACGCCGGCCGCGCAGGCTCCTCATCGTAGGAGCCGGGAGTGCATGAGTATGCAGGATGGCGGCACACATGCCTACCCGTGAGGGCGGCGTCGAGGACGGCGGACAGAACGTGTGGGCGAACCGTCATGATAGGTGGTAGGCGCATAACTCGCATCGAAAGAGAAAAGGCCAGTTTTAGCCGCTATAAGGGCATGATGGCCGGATAGAGTTTTCGGCCACGATAGCTCGCGTCACACAAAGGTGGCCAGGAGGGCGAAGCCGCCCGCGGCGCACGCGAGGAGGGATGGCGGCGTTCGTTGCCTTCAGGGTGCGCTTGGCCGTTCACCGAGGGACTCCCGCCGGAACGCCGTTGGAGACAAGCCAAGCTGTTTTGTGAAGGCAGTCGCGAAGTGCGCGGGCCGTCGGAAACCGCACCTCCGTGCGACCTCGGCGATGCTCAGGTCGGCGCTCGCGAGCAGGTGTCGGGCGGCGTCCATACGAAGCTCGACGAGGTAGGCGTGCGGGCTAACGCCGGTGCGTGTTCGGAATATTCGAGCGAAGTGAAACTTGCTGACGCATGCTTGGGCCGCCAGGTGGTCGAGCGTCAACGGCTCCTGTAGGTGGACGCGCATGTACTCGAGAACGTCGGCCATACGCGAATCGGGGACGGAGCCCGAGGAGCGGGTGTCGTCAGAGATGGCGCGCAAGGAAGCGTGCTCCGCCAGCAGATGCGCCGCGAGCCACTGCATGGCAGATTCCGCGTAGAGGTCTGCCGCACCGGCGCGCATGCCGCGTACCAACGCCGAGACCGTCTGCGCGATGAGCGGGTCTTGGAAGGCGAGCGCCCCCAGCCGGGGCGGCGCGGCACGGTGGCCAGCCCGACGGTAGTGCTCAGCGGCTTCGAGCAGGAATCGCTGCGGCATGTAGACGTTGACCTTCTCCACCGATTGCGACGCGCGCACGCGGCGACGCAGCCGCGCCACGTCCCCGCCCGGGGTCAGGCCAACCGTGCCGGCCCGATAGGTGGCCCGGCGCCACGCTCCATCTCGGAAGGCCTGCAGTTCCTGCTCGCCCCTGGTAACTACCACGATTGTCTGGTCGGGCGTGGGGAGCGTTTCGAAGGGTTCCTCGCTCGCGTGGGCCCGGTTCACCTCGACGAGGACCGACGTCCAGTCCGCGTCTTCACTGCTGGCGATGACGGTGATCGGCAGGGCGTGCCGGCACTGCCTACTCGCTTCGTCGAACCTCGGCGTGTCGGACGCGCTGCTCACGCGATATCAGCCTTCCTTTGGAAATGTCGCGACAGCGAGGCGGCGCGATGCTCCTTGCACTATATCAACTCGCCAGTCAGGCGGCTATTTGAACTGGGAATGTCGCGACGGCGAGGCGACGCGATGCTCCCCGTCGCTCGATTTCTTGCTCGATTGATTCGCAGGCTTGCTGACTCCGGAGAGCAACCGGTGGACACGAGCCGAGCCGTGGTACAGTTGAGACGCGTCGCCCACGTAGCACCGGGCACACCCACTGGGGATGTCCCTCGTGACGCGCGCGGGCGAGGGGGCGCCGCTGGTGGCGCGCTTGCGCGACGTCGCCGCCGGCGCGTTCGCCGAGCCCCGTAAGAGAGCCCTGGGGACGGTAGAGCTTCCGTGCCCTGATAAAACCGTCGGCTTATCGTGCGGGCGCCCTTTTCGTATTGGACAGGCTGTCCATTCATGCTTGATAGTAATAGCAAAGGTGGGAACGGTCGACGGGCTGCGCCGTCACATAAGGGGAAGTATTTGTTATGGATCAACCCGGCGACACCGGGCCAGGTCACCTCTGGGCCAACACCCCGGCGAGAACGTCGCGCCGCGGGCATTTCTGGGTGCCCGGTGAGCGCGTTGCCCGCGGCGGGAAGACGTTCCAGCGCGGGCCGATGTTCGTGGCCTGGGAGGCGCCGGAGCGCGTGACGCGTCCGTATCCCGTCGTGTTAGTGCACGGCGGCACATGGCAGGGCACCGAATGGCTCGACACGCCCGACGGGCGACCCGGCTGGGCGCAGCGCCTCATCGAGGCCGGTTACGCCGTCCTCATCGTCGACCGCCCTGGGCAAGGCCGCTCGCCCTACCACCCCGACGTCGTCGGCCCGATGGGTCCGCCGTTTTCCTACGAGGAGGGCCGGGACGTCTACTTCCCGCCCGCCGCCGCGCGCGCGCATACGCAGTGGCCTTTCGACCCGGACGACGCCGCGGCGCTCGACGCCTTCATCGCAGCGTTCGGGCCGTTGCCGGCCGACCTCGCCGCGTCGCAGGACATGGACGCGGACCGGCTCGCCCGCCTGCTCGACCGGATCGGCCCGGCGATCTTAGTGACCCACTCGGCGTCTGGCCCCAACGGCTGGCTCGTCGCCGACCGGCGCCCCGGCCTCGTCGCCGCGATCGTTGCCGTCGAGCCGATGTCGCCCCCGTTCGCCGAGACGCCCGGCATCGGGACGCTCACCTGGGGGGTGACCGCCGTGCCGGTCACCTACGACCCGCCGCGCGCCACCGCTGCCGAGGTCCGGGCCGCCGACCCGTCCTCGTTGCGGACCCCGGCGCTGGCCGGGCTCCCGGTGGCGGTGGTCACCAGCGAGACCTCGGTCACCGCCACCCACGGCCCCGCCATGGTGGACTTCCTCACCGCGGCGGGCGCGGCCGCCGAGCACCTGCATCTGCCCGATTACGGCGTGCTCGGCAACGGGCACGGCTTGATCTTCGAGCGCAACTCCGACCAGGCCCTCCAGCCGGTCCTGCGCTGGCTGGCGGCGCATACCGGCGGCGACGGCCAACCCGATACAAACGCACTTTGAGGCGCATCCGCCCGTGGGACTCGACCCCATCGAGGGCCTCGGACAGTCGGCGGTAGACTAGAGAGGGGACGATGAGCACGGACCTGCGTGTGGTGGCTTTTATGCGCGCGAAGCCCGGACAAGAGAGCGCCGTGCGCGAGGCGATCCTCGCGTGCACTGAGCGAGCACGTCTTCCACGTGCTTGAGCCCATCTGGGCCTAGCAGCTTGTCGGAGAGAACGCCGCTGCGGCTTGCACGGCTGGGATACCGCTGTTCGATGAGGTGCCCGGTTGGCGACCGCGCGTGAGTAACGCAGGACACCGGCAGGGCACGGTCGCGGATG
>JAABUH010002775.1_pt1 | contig 16244 bp, 20 predicted proteins | sample 5559121 | NCBI WGS metagenome assembly JAABUH01 (sample SAMN10711871, study PRJNA513364) | rock metagenome | isolation source: Antarctica rocks | place: Antarctica: Victoria Land, Battleship Promontory nord | collected 2015-12-28
GCGCGCGCCCCGCGCCGGCGCACCTCTGGCAGGCGGCGGTACACGGCCATGGGCGCGCCGTAGTGCGCCACCAGCGCCGCAGCGCGCAGCAGCGACAGCGCCGCCGCGGCCGCCAGCGCGCCGCGCGGCGCCGCCCACGCCGCCCACAGCACCGCGGCGCGCGGCAGGCCGCGCGCGCCCAGCAGCCGCACCGCGGCCGGCGCCGCCGCCAGGGCCACCGCCGCACCCAGGCACACCTGTGCAGCCGGGCCCTCCCAGGATCTGATACAAGTGAGTCAGGCATTGGGCAGCGGAGCGTGCTACGAGCGCGTGTGACGGCGCCCACGCCATGCCGCCCAGGCCACCACAGCATCACGCGGCGCGGCAGCCCGCGCCCAGCGCGGGCACCGCGGCCGGCGCGGCCGCTCTCGTCATTGCAGCGCCCAGGCGCGCCCGCCCGGCGCAGCAGTGCCGGCGAGGGCGCGGGGCAGGGGGCAGGCAGCAGGCAATGCGCGCCCCAGCAGTGCGAGGGCAGGGCAGGGCAGGGGTAGGGTAGGGCGGGGCGCGGCGAGCGCACCAGCGGGTAGATGACGTACAGGAAGCGCTCCTCCTTGTGTGGCAGCGCGCTGATGGCGGCCAGCCACAGCGGCGCGGGCGCGAGGGCCACAGCCATGCGCGCGCGCCCGCCTGCGCAGGTCACCCACCCCCATTGCAGCGTGCCTCACTAACCTGACAAGCATGACAGGAGGCATGGCGGCCAGTCTGACCAGTGTAGATAACACCTGCTCCTCTCCAAGGGAGACAAAGCAACCCGATATGCAGTCATCGGCCTGTGGCGCACATGCTCAGCGAGAGCAGCACAGGCTCAGAAGCGATCAACCGCCCTTGGAGGCATGCCAGCCGGGCCGCACCGGGCCTGCCGTGGCCGCGGCGGAGCAGCAGCGCCAGCGGCGCGGCCGCAGCGAGCGGCAGCGCGAGGTTGAGCGCGAGCGCGCCGCTGCGCAGGTAGAAGCCCGCGCCTTCAGTGCCGTAGAGCGCGCTGTCGCCGCCGCCGCCGACGTTGTAGCGCAGAAAGTTCAGCAGCGACACCTGCATAGGCGGGGGATGTAGGGTGTTATACCCTGCAGGGCGGGGGTGCCACAGGGACCGGCCAGAAGCGCAAACAACGTGCAGACAAGGACAGCGGCTGCAGTCACACAGAAGCGCCGCAGCGTCATCAGAATCTGGCGGAAGGCGACCTCCGCATGGGAGGCACGCCAGCAGTGAGGTACACATGTCACGCACACACAAACACCTAACGATGTGGTTGCAAGAATTGCAAGGGTGCTGAGGCTAAGAGCGTTGATTTTGCTCACTCAGTGTCATGCAGCGCAGGAACGGCGGGCCAGAGCTGCAGCGCCAGGCTGGCCACACTCCCCCGCACCGTCCAGCGGCCGTAGAAGGCGCGGTCAACAAGTACAAGCGGCCCCAGCGTGAGCGCCAGGGCGGCCAGGGCGGTGCCGAAGGCGCGGCCCAGCGGCGCGGCCAGCAGCACGTAGACGGCGTACGGCAAGAACGCCACGCCTGCGACCGCCACGCGCACCGTCACGGAGGTCCGTGGCAACATGCCGTGGCGTCTGCAGTGGAGAACACCTCCGCATGGGTGTGACCCGACAAGGGTCAAGGAAAGGGGTCTCAGGCATGCGCGCCCGCGACGGGCCAGCCCCAGACGATGCCAGCAGCAGCGGCCGCGACGACGCGCGCGGGGCGGCCCTGCAGCACGGCCGCGGCGGCCGCGGTGAGGCAGGCCATCGCGAAGCTGCTCGGCAGCAGGCCGGTGGCCGCGACAAACATGCCCGCGCACGGCACCAGCAGCGCCAGCAGCAGGTGCGCCGTCCAGCCGCCCACGGCCTCCCGCGTGGCCCTGGGGAGGCAGACATGCCATGTGACAGCCCACAGCAGCGACTGCGTCACATCAGATGTGGCCGGTGTGTATGAGCATGAGGCTGCGGGTGAGCTGTCTGGCCGTACTACATGCTGTTGGGACGGGGGAAGCGCATAAGCACGTGGAGGGCAGAGAAGCACGTCGCAGTGACTGATTACGCAGATCGCGCTCTATGAGTCGGACGTGCTGGCCGTCAGCAGCACAGGCAGCGGGTGTGCAAGTGCGGAGTAGCAGGGACGGCAACATGTGCAGCTGCAGTGCGCGTTCGCACGCTTGCAGTACAATTTGTGTTGAACTGCAAACACACATGCAGGGTGCAAGGCATGACTATAAGGATGCCGCTCTGCTGCAGCACACCGCGCCTTGCATGCAGCTTGACTGCGCAGACAGCCATGCCACATGTGGGGCGCACTGGTAGAGCGCGGTCTCGCACAGGGCAGACAGCACTGCCAGGCCCGCCTTGGTCAGGTAGAATACCCACACCTTGCCTGCGGCACCCCACCTCATGCCTCGGAGACTTGCAGCCTGGCAGTCTATCATGTTACTCTGCGATACAGTTCAATGCGCAGCAAGGTGTTTGTGGGAAACGGGCATTGACAAGGCTTGCATGTCTGTTCAGCTGCAGCATGGACTTTGACAACATGCGAAACATTGCGAGCCTGCCTGCATGACTTGTGCTGCATGGCTGCAATTATGGTCAGAGACTGCCTCCTTGTCGCCTGTAGCACACACGGCATGTGGCGTGTGGAACAAGTTTTGTGGCGTGCATGTAGGGCAGCACCAGCGCCCGTGCCAAACAGCAGCGCCGCAGGGCCCGCCACCGCCGCATGCAGCAGCAGGTACAGGTAGGACCGCAGCGCGTACTTGGAGCTGCGCGCGGCAGGTTTATGGTCGCAGGCCATACGAACACCAAGACGGCCATGCTTGGCTAAATTTGGCACTCCCACATTAAGAAGTGAAAGGCTGGGCAGGCTAACGCGGCCCAGCAAACCAGCATTGCAGCCAGCCTCACCGGCCCTGCAAATACCAGCACAAGCAGGGCACCTTCATAAGGAGGAAGGTGATGGGCAGCCGCTATGGCACCTGTACTCCCAGGTCTGCATGCCGGAGCCATACAGCAGGAAGTGCAGCGGCTCCCAGTAGTTGTACACTTCGTCGCAGTCGTGCACGAGGTTGAGCCGCGCGCTGACCAGGCGCGCCGCCAGCAGCAGCAGGAACGCCCAGCGCGCGCTCAGGCCCCGCACCGGCCTCTCCGCCCTGCACAGGATGCAAGCCACTGATCGCCTGCCTGGAGCCTTGGTGGAGCTCTGCTGAAGCAGGTGAGCAGAGCGGTGCAGACACCGCAGTAGGCAGCGCGGCGACTCAACCTACATATCACGATGCAGAGCTCCGAGCGACTTGTCTCCAAAGCTAGCGCGCTATAAGCTGCGCCACCGTGCTGGCACTCGCATAAGGGAGGGCCCGAAGCGACAGGGCCAAGGCGTGCGCATGCCTTGGCTGTTGATGTCCCCGGCCATGGCGCTCTGGAGGCTTTGCGGCCGGCCCTGTGTGCCTGCTCCGCAGGCTAAACATTTTGAGCGCGCGCTCCGCCTTCAAGCGTGCCTACGCTGTGCGCACTTGATTGCCCCATCACGCGCGACTTACATCACTTCATGCAGGCAGTGCAAGCAGTGCCGTCAAGGAGCAACCTAAGCAGCTCCACGTGCGTGCAGTGACACCAGTATGCAGGCACTGCCTCGAAGCTCTGACTTCTAGACCCCTCTCGGGTGCTGTGTGCATCAGGCTCTAGTAACCAGGACAGACCAGATGCCGTTCTAGGTCCAGCACTGGCTGCAGGCTGCAGCCATGAGAAAGTTTTCCCACAGATTATGCATTATCTTCTGCCCGCCAGTGTGCACGTGCGTTGTACTCGGACTCACTGGTGAAGCCCAGCCTTCCGCGCTCAAGCACACGCGCAGAGCAGCCAAAGAGCCTTGGATAGACATATCAGGGCACTGCTGGGAGGTGGTACATGCGCGGGTCAAAGCAGTTGGGCACTGTGCCAGTCTGGCTGCTGTTTGCGGGCCGGGAGCCTACGCACAATTTTGCAGCTCCAGCGGCGCAGCTGCTCGAGGGCCAACGAGCTTTGACGAAGCATGCTGTGCCTTGCACAAGCAGCGGGTGTGCTTACAGCTCCTTGCACTCTGTAAAGCGCTCACTCAAAGGTCGTGTGACACCAAGACGTGCTGAAGCAATACAGACATGCTGTGCCAGGGGCAGGGGCGCCGACGTGCGGGCCCATGCAGCTTGGCTTCTTCCGCCCGCCGGGGCGAAACTGGCCACCCTGCACACGGCAACAAAGCATCAGCGCTTCAGCATCGCTCTCAAACCGCAGCGCGAAAAGGAGCTGCGGTGCGCTTTGTTTGCTGTGGAGCACGCAGGCACTTGAGGTTCCCCTGTCACTCCCACACTCGTCAGCGAGGAAGGTGTCACGTGGGCCCCAAGCAGGTCGTTCTGGCGCGAGCAGCGCAGCATCGGGAGCCCAGCGCACATGCAGCGCCTGGTGAACTTTGCACGCATGTACGCGCGCTACCGTGACCTGCCCTACCTCGCCACCTACCTGGCGCGGTGGGACCAAGCAATCCTGGCCCTGCTGCCCCACAGCAGGTGCTCCTGCACACCTGGCTGGTCTCCCCAGCACAAGCATACACGCCGTGCTGAACAGCGCGTCCAACAACGCGCTCAACCCCCCTGCTGTGAAGCCCGCCTTGCTTGTGAGGTCCCTGCAAAACTCGAACCTTTCACACGGCAGGAACCGTGCAAATACTGCAGGAGCCTCCACAGCAAGGCGGGCATGGCAGCAGGGGCAGCAGGGGCCCAGCGCGGTACTCTGACGCGTTGTTTAGCAGGGTATCATGCCCTGGGCATGTACACTGCTCCCAAGGGATGAGGTGCTCCCGCACAACACCTTTCAAGGGCTTGCTGGAGTACCACGATTGAGCGCGGCGTTTGGCAACGGCAGGGGGCCGGCGCCAGCGAACGAGCTGGCCAGGCGGCACCCCCACGTGCTCAACAACCGCGTTGAGCCGCTGCGCTGGGCGAAGGGCGCGGCAGCCGCCGGCCTGCCCGCCCACGCATGGGCTTCCGTGCTGGCGGACGTGCAACGCGCTGCGGGGCCGCCGGCGCCTGGCGCTGGCCAGGTGCCTGGGCCGGGGCCCATGCATGGCGGGGGTGGCCTTGCTGCCATGCAGTGCGCTCATGCTGAGGGCTCAGGGCCTCCGGCTGCTGTGGCTGGGGTATCGGGGCCCGCGCGCGGGGAGCGGCCAGCAGTTGGCGCAGCGGCCAGCGGAGCTGGGGCAGCGGGCTCGGAAGCCTGTGCAGCGGACGTCCGTCCTGGGGATGCTGCTGTGGCTGCCTGTGGGGCCAAGCATGGTACCAGGGAGCGTAGCTGTTTACGCGAGCAGGACACCCCCGTCGTGCGTGGCCGCCGGCTGCGCTTTCCAGGCGCCCCGCGGCGCCGGAAGCTGTTTGATGCGCGTGGGCGCGCCTTGGCAAGGGGCGGGAAAGGCGGCGCCGGCGCTGCGGTGCAGGAGAGGCCACCCCGCCCCATGCGCATGCCCTGACGCAGCAATGGGGGTGCGTGATGGTGTGCGTTTGGCTTGCAGTGTAGGTGCTCACCAGACTGGCTGTCTGGTCAGTCTGCATGCATGTCAAAATGCAATAAAAGTGTCCTTGCAATGTAAGCAGTCAGACGTTCTCATTACTCTCGCGTCACTCATTTCCTACCATGATTGTTGATATGCGTTCACGACTGATGTTGCTACAAGAACAGATGTGCCAGCTCGCTAGGGAGGTCATGCATTGTGCACACAGGGACAGGCTGACAATCCCCCGCCGTACATCAGCTCTGCGTGCAGCAAATAAATGTATGTAGGCACTTCGCGGGTATGCCCTCCAGCGCAAGAGCAGCACCCGCATGCATGCGCATAGCTGCTCGTGTCCAAGCCCACAAAACCTCTACACAGTGCAATGCAGCGCTGCTGTACCGTGTGCCCCTAAAGGTCCAGCACCTTCCCAACTGTCGCCGTCCCAGTCCCACAGGTGGGGCATGGCACGCCGCAGCTCAGCTTCAGTGAGCGCGGACACTGCGGCGTCAACGCAGGCCTCAGCGCGCGCGTCCTCGCCGGTACCCTGGCAGGGTCTGCATGCCCCACCTGCCGCAGCATCACCGGCTCCCACGCCGGTCTCGCCCAGGCCGCGCACGTCGCCGGCGGCCCCGCCCAAGCCCTGGCAGGGCTTGCGCCCGAGCGCCACCGGGGCGCCCGCCTCCTCGGCCGCCGTCGCGCTGCCGACCAGCAGCGTGGCGAGGCCCAGCGCTTTGGCGGTGCGCAGATTCTTGAGGCTGTCCTCGAACATGGCGATGTGGGGCCCGGGGGCTTCGCCCGCGGCCGCCAGCGCGACCCAGAACGCGTCGCGGCTGGGCTTGGCCGAGTCGCCCATCGCGTCCGCGCCGATGATGCCCTGGAAGCAGCCCTGGCCAGGCGGCGCGCCCGTCAGCGCCGCGGCCCGCCGCTGGGCAGGGCTGCAGGCTCAGGCTGCGCTGCGTGCTCGGCGGGTGTGCGGCTCTGCGTGCACTTTTGGTGCGGTTTGGTGGAACCTTGTTGATGTCGCTCGTGTGTGCCCCCAGGCGCTGCCTGCCGCCCACAAACAGACAGGCACAGGTGCAGAATGAATGAGTTGCAACCGTGTATCAGCAAACTTTGGCTGCTTACGGGCACTCGACTTGGCGGACGCAGGCGCAGGCGCCAGCACGCACCTGGAGGCCCAGGAGGCTGAGCGCGGCTCGGCAGTGCGCCTCGCTGCAGTTGGTGAAGACCCACTTGCGCTGTGGCAGGGAGAGCAGCAGCGCGCGCAGCTGCGCGCAGCACAACACCGGGTCGGCGAGCCGGGCGCACGCCTTTCCACATATGACCACATCTGCAATGCTGTGAACCAGCACCTTTGCGCCTTCGAAGGCTACAGGACACGTTGCAGGAGGCCGCCTGTTGCAACAAGTCACCGGCTGCACACGCGTGTGCTCACCGCAGGGTCTGGCCTCAGAAAGTCGCCGGCGCCGGCGCGTATGCAGTCCCAGTACTCCGCCGTGTCGAAGCGGAAGCCGGCCCCGGCGCGCAGCGCGCGCAGGCTCTGGTTGTAGGTGGCAAAGTGCTGCTTCCAGATGCCGCGCGCCGTCGCCACGTCTGCCACGCCCAGCCGCTGCACCATGAACCTGAACACGTTCTGCCTGCGCAAGGCCGGACTTTGGTCACCAGGTCTGCGGGGCCTTTTGGTGCTACATAGCGGAGGCCCGATGCCAATGCGTCGTGAGCAGGGCGTGAGTTTGCCTGCGTGCCTGCATGCATGACTTGCTTTACCCACCAACGCAGGGACTGCCCGCCTCAGCTGCCCCACTTGGCTGATATGGGCTTGCTATGTTCACACACAAGCGTGCATACCTCACATGCTCTTCATAGCCGTTGCTTATGTCGTAGAGCGTGCCATCAAGGTCTATCAGCAGCGTCCGAACTGTGGGGCGTGCACCGCTGGCAGGCGCAGCCGGTGCCATCTCCAATCGGGCGGTCTGCTGTCTGGCCTGCGCGGTAAGTTTGCAAGGACAGGAGAACGGCGGTCCTCCCTAGCCACCTCTCTGCTTTGCAAGTTGCGCACCCACGGCTTGGCGCCCGCGGAGAGCACTTGAGCTGTCTTACTCTGGTACGTAGTGGGACACAGCGTTTCCCGGTATAAATGGCCAATGCATAGCACAATGCAATGCACGCTGGGTGGCACCTCAAAACCCCCCAAGGCAGCACCCAGGCACAGGCATGGATGAGTGCCAAAGTGTGCACTTTGATGAACACAAAGTAACCAGGGGACAAGCTTACTTCACAAACCTGGTGCATACTTGTGGCGCGTTCAAGGAGGCGCCAGGCAGGCATCTGGAGGGTGCAGCGCTTCAGTGCACGGTGCTGAGCCTGACCTTGGTGAGCAGTGCGGTGTAGCTAGTGCGCGCCGTACTCCAGTGGGCTGCTGGGCCGCGGCCGCGGCGCGCGCACCGCTGGGCAGCCGCCATGGCGTACAACCCGGACACGCTGAGCTTCACGGTGCCGGACGTGGACATGATATACGTTGCCGGCCTGCCGCCCGGCATCACGGAGGAGGCCATGGCCGCGCACTTTGGCACGATCGGCGTGCTGAAACAGGACAAGAAGAAGGGCAAGCCGAAGATCTGGCTCTACCGCGACAAGGCCACCGGCGCGCTCAAGGCGCGCGAGAGCGCCCGGCCAGCCGGCAGCCAGTCGCGATCGTCGCGCCCGGTCGCCTGGGGTAGCGCATGCGCCAGGTCGCCGTTCGCTTTTGCTGCGCTGGGCTGCACAGGTTTGGTCTTTATTGCCTGGGGTGCCACGGTGGCTTGGCTTTCAGCGCACGGCGTGCCGCGTCACGGGCGCCGCACAGTCACAGCGCACGCGGGCTGTGACAGGCTTGGGCCAGCGTCAAACCATTACGCTAGACAGTGGCAGCTCCCTCTGGCACGTGGACCTTCCTGTGTCCTGCGCGCTGGTGCAGGCGCTGACAGTGCCCCTGCCTGTGGCACTGGGTTGTAGGGGGACGGCACGGTGTCCTACGAGGACCCCTTCTCCGCTGCGTCGGCCGTGGACTGGTTCAACGGGAAGGACTTCAAGGGTGCGCGGGCCGCTCCTCCGCCCGCGCCCCTGCCCGTGGGCTGCCGCGGTCGTGGCGAGCGAGGGCCAGCTGGGGCTTGTGCCCGTGTAAACACGACGCTGGCGTCCGCCCTGTAGCTCAGCTCCGTGCGCCCAGGGCTTGCAGCGCGCTTGCGCTGCGTTCGCACCACCTCCCGTGTGCGGTGCGGTGCGCGCCAGCGCAGCCGTGCGAGCTGACAGGGATACCCTGGCTGCGCCAGGGTCCACGCTGACCGTCAGCCTGGCCGAGACTAGGCCCGAGAAGTATGGCGGCGGCGGCGGGAGCCGCTACGGCGGCGGCGGCGGCTACGGCGGCGGCGGGCGGAGGGATGGCGGCGGCTACGGCGGGGGCAGGTGCAGCGCCCGCGCAGGTCCTGACCCTAAAACGGTAGTCTGCGCAGTATCTTTTGGTGGAGCGCGATCTCTGCTGTTCGTGTCGGTGCGGACTGTCGTCAGGCTGAACTGATACGAGCCCAGGGTGCAGCATACCTGTGGTGCTCGCCGTCGTAGCGGACGCCGTCGCGCTTTGCACTTGTGACTCGATCACCTGGCAGAGCTAGCGGAAGACTGTGTGAAATTTGGAGGGCAGCGGGCGCGGCGGTGACGCTGCGCGGCGCTAGTTGCCACAGGGCACATGTGGCGGTCGGCGCCTTAGCGTGCGCGCGCTGGTGCGCAGAGGAGGGTACGACCGCGGGGGTGGCGGCTATGGCGGAGGCGGCGGCGGCGGCGGGTACGGCGGTGGCGGCGGTGGCCGCGACCGCGACCGATACTGAGCATTGTGCGGGAGGTTGCATCAGCCGCATCCTGGTGCTCAGGTGTTGATGGAGGTGCTTGCTGCAAGCGGGGCGGTCGGGGAGTGGGTTCTTGGAGGCTTGGCGCCAGGCGCCTCACTTAAGGCTTGCGGCCTTGGGCACTGCTACACTTTGTGCTGAAGTTGCCATGACCAGAAAGAGCCCTACTTAACAGCCTCTGACCCTTTTCTGCCTCCAGGGCAAGCAAGACTTTGTTGCAAAGTAATGGTGAGCCTCTATCACGCCTGTTCTCTATCCAGCGAGTGAGCACTGTTGTCAAGCAAGAAGGTAGCTGGTCAGGCCACAGTTGTGCAGAGGCGTGCTTGATGCTCGCAAGAACGCATTTGCGGCTCACTGCGCTCGGGCGACAGAGCGGAAACTTATCAGTCAGTGTGTGACGGTTGAAGCTTGATTTACACCGCGACAGCCTTGCGAGCACAGCAGCGCACAGCGGTCGCGCGATGGCGTATAATCCAGACACGCTCAGCTTCACGGAGCCGGCAACAGACATGGTGTACATAGCGGGCCTGCCAGAGGGCATCACAGAGGAGGACATGGCCGCGCACTTTGGCACCATCGGCCTGCTCAAGCAGGACAAGAAGAAGGGCAAGCCGAAGATCTGGCTCTACCGCGACAAGGCCACCGGCGCGCTGAAGGTAGCGCGTTCGCGTGCACCGTGCGTAGTCGCTGACCGGTTGCTCGGGCACATGTCTGTGCCGCCGCTCAGCAGTGCTCAACAGCGCGAGACACAGGCAACCCGCCGCCCGCCTTACCAGCGCCGGGCGGGGCGGCAGGGGGACGGCACCGTCTCGTACGAGGACCCGTTCTCAGCGGCCTCCGCCGTCCAGTGGTTCAACGGCAAGGACTTCCGGGGTGCGCCGGCCGGGCTGTCCGCGCACACAGCAGCGCAGCCTGCCCGCCGTCCTCCGTTCTCAACTGTGTGGTGCAAGCTGGGCCTCGCCGGAGCAACGCGGGCTGGGTTAGGTGAGCCCGGCGTGCTGGCCGCAGGCTCGACGCTCAAGGTGAGCCTGGCCGAGAACAACAGGCAGGACAGGTACGGCGGTGGCGGCGGCGGCGCCTTTGGCGGCGGCTTTGGCGGCGGCGGCGGAGGGTTTGGCGGCGGCGGAGGGTTTAATGGCGGTGGAGGGTTTGGCGGGGGCGGGGGCGGGGGCGGCCGCGGCGACGCGTACAACGGCGGCGGCTTTGGCGCCGCGCCGCGTGACGACCCGCGCGCTGACCCTGCTGCACCGGCCGCGCCGGCCTGGGCCGAGCACCCCGCACCAGCGTTCCCAGCGCCTCCGGGGCCGCCGCCAGGCGAAGAGGCCCTGCCTCCGCCGGGCTCGGGCGGCGGCCCCAGCGGCGGCGGCGGCGGCGGCGGCCCGCCCCCGCCCAAGGTGCTGCGCGACGGCGACTGGCTGTGCTCCGGCTGCGGCAACACGAACTTCGCGTTCAGGTGCTTGCGCGAACACTTTGACTAGAATCGGGCGGAGCTCACGCGATGTGAGCTGTGACGCCTGACGGCAAGTGGGAGCGCAGGGGCAAGTGCAACCGCTGCGGCACGGCCAAGCCCGGCGGCGGGCGCGGCGGCGGGCGCGGCGGCGGCGGCGGCGGCGGCGGCGGGCGCGGCAGCGTGGCCGCCGCGCCGCAGGGCCCGCCCGGCATGTTCAAGGAGGGCGACTGGACCTGCCCCGGCTGCGGCAACACCAACTGGGCGCGCCGCAGCGCGTGCAACATGTGCAACACGCCCAAGCCCGGCACCGTGGACACCAACCGCGAGGGCCACGGCGGCGGCTTCAAGGAGCTGGACGAGGGCGAGGTGGAGGAGGCGCGCAAGCGGCGCGCGCAGTTCGAGGAGAACGACACCGAGCTGTACGACGAGTTCGGGCGCCTCAAAAAGAAGTTCCGCGGCGGCGGCGACGCCGACCGCAAGGCGCGCGAGGCCGCCGCGCTGGCGCGCCTGCGCGGCGACCCGGTGCCCGGCGCGTCGGCCGGCGGCGCGGCCAGCGCGCGGCCGCGCTCGCGCAGCCGCAGCCCGGGCTGGGACGGCGCCGCCGGCGGCCGCGTGGCGCACCACGACAATGCGGCAGAGCGCGACCGCGCGGCCGCGCGCGACAAAACGCGCGACCGCGCGTCCGAGCGCGGCCGCCTCGGCGACCGCGGCCGCCGGCCGGAGCGCGAGCGGGGCGGCGGCGGCGGCGGCGGCGGCGACCGCGGGCGCGAGCCGGAGCGCGGCCGCGACGCGGAGCGCGGCCGCGGGCGGTACGATGACGACAGCCGCGAGCGGGGCCGCCGGTGACGCGCGTGTGGGCTGCCGGAGCGGGCTGAGCGTCGGCTGCGCTGCGGCGCTCGCGACGTAAGCATGCATGTGGACAGGATGGGCATGCTGCTGCATGCTGTGGGGGCCGCTGCGTGGCTACCTGTCTTCACCGCCCGCAGCTTTCCAGGTGTCGGTGTCTGGGCGGCCACCCTGCCGGCCAGGTCGACCTGCTGTGTTGTACTATGCCTTGGCGTGGCAGCGTGTCTTGGAAGAGTGGCCAGGCGGCAACGGCTTATTCACCGTGCAACAGAGCACTGGACTTGCCTGGATCTGCTGGTGTGTAAGAGTCTGTGTGTGGAGCCCTTTCAGCATGTTAAGTCAACATTGGTGGTGGTGCCGCTCAGCATACGCGCCCAACACGAACAGCGCACCACCGCAGCGCACGTAGCTGGCTCTCTCAGCATGTCGACGGGACCGCTTGATGCATGCGCCTGGCGCAAAGGCTGCATGAGCGCACCACAGCAAGCGCATGCAGCTGCCTGTTTCTCTCCGAATCGGAAATTCTGACATGTGGTGTGGCTCGGGCTACCGAGCGCTGCTGCCGAACGAAATCAGGGGATTCAGAGAGGGGAGAGATATGCGATACTCCATACGCGTACACACACATCGCAGCACATGGTAAGAGCGCCGGCCAGCCAGAGCCTGCCCCCTCACGAGTTCGCACATGGATGCGCCCACTTGCCGCACGTGTGCCTGCTTCGCCTGCTGGGACATCATGACCCTAGCCCATGTCGAGCTTGGATGGGGCTGCATAGCAACTGCCCGCCTGATGTTGGTCTTCCATATTGCAGCGCTGGTTTGGATTTGGGGTGTGGGCAGTGTGCGTTCTGCACTGAACCCAAGGTGCTGAGTGCGTGGCTGAGCAATGGGCATTGAACCTTTTGGACAACCATGAGTCCAGCGCACTATCTCCAAGGCAAGCTGGGGTTCCGTTGGGGGTGTCGTGCAGGCTCTCTTCAGGCATGTTCTGGAAGTGAAAACAGGGACTGACAGACCGGTGTCATAGCCATGGAGCTGCCTGGAGCAGGTGCGCCCTGCCGCCAAACTCCCCCGCTTGCTCCCAGGCAAAGCTACGCTGTGGTTGCCAGGGCAGCTGCAAGCACGCCGAGCTGCGCTTTTGAAATAGCTAGGTGTGTGATGCACTGATGGCTCCGAGGCTCCACCTTAACAGCCAGCTGTGTGCAGGGGCAGATGTGGCGTGCATTGGCCACCCTGCCAGCCTACGGGTGGCGACCCTGCAGCCCCTGCTCAAGACCAGGGACCGGTCCCCAACGTCGGTTCTCGCCCGGCGCCTTGATGACTGCAGCAGCAGCAGCAGGACCGGCAGCAGCAGCGGCAGCGACGCTGACAGCTCGCCGTGCGGTGCCGCACCCGCCGCCTGGGGCGGCAGCGCAGCACATGAGCGTGGCGCTTGGCAGACGCCCGTGGCCATAAAGGACGACAGCTGCTGCGTGGCGCGCTGCGCTCCCGGCCGCCGGCTGCGCCCCGAGGACGTGCCCCTGCCGCGCGCCAACACCTACCTCGAAGAGGCCGCGGCGCTCGCGTCCATGCTGCTCCTGTTCGGGCGCGCCCCCCGCCCCTGCCTGCTGGCCGGGCGTGCTGCGGCGGCCGCTCGCAGAGCTGACTCAGTCCGCCTCACACTGAACTCGCGCCTAATTAGAATGCGCGCACAGGACGGCGTGGCTCATGCCGTGGCTGCTTCTGTGCGCGCTCGTCCGGGCGCTCCTGTTCGCGAGCAGCTCCGCAGCCGTCTTCCTCGCGGCGTTCACATGCGTTGCGCTGCTGCCGGCCGGCCAGGTGCCCGGCCGGCCCCCGCGTGCTCCTGGAGCCCCGCGCTTGTCTTTGCTGCACAGACCCTGGCCAGTGCGCCCGGCCATGCCTTGGACGTATGCTGCCTGCACCCTCCTGTGCACGGCCGCCTCGTGGGCGCGCGAAAGCCGCCCCGGAGAGGTGCCGCGCGCCGGGACGATGGTGCTGTGCCGCGCACGCAGCTGGCCCCCGCTTTCCGCGACGCCTGGCTGTGGGACACCTGGCGGCGGCACTTCCGCCTGCGCGCCATCACGCCGCCCGTGCCCTACCTGGACACCAGCCGGCGCTTCCTGTGCTGCCAGTTCCCGTGCGGGCTCGCCAATTACTGCTGGATGATGTTTGCCACTCTCCTGTGTGACAGTCAGCCCAGAGCGCATTTGCAGCTGAGCAGCGCTTGCGTGAAGCCCGGATGCCGTTAGCCAGGCACCGCTGTGGCAGCACCCTGTCTCTCACACCTGCCTCCCTGCGCCTCGCGTCACGGGTACCGCCGAAGTCACGTGCCTGGTCAGCATCGTGGGCGGCTGCGCGACAACCCGCCGCCGTGTCCCTGCGGGACGCAGGCTGGCCTGCAGGGAACCTCACCCCTAGCCCAGCATTAGGTCCCTGAGCACCCTAACCCTAGCATAAGCGCTGCGCAGGCACGCGGTCTTCCCCATGGGCTTCCTGCTGTGCGCGCCGCTGGCGGGCCTGCCCGAGTCGGGCCTGCCGGCGATGCGCGGCGCGGTCGCCTCGGTCCTGCTGCGCCTGCCCGTCATCAAGCAGATGCTGGGCGCGCTCGGCAGCTATCCGGCCGGCGCGCGCCCTCGCCGAACCGCCGGTGCAGGGTTGGTATCGACCATTCTCTCCCAATTCTGCAACTTCGATCTTCATGCGACAACAGACGCAGTGTGTGACACACCATGCTGGGCAGTCGCTGGCGATCCGTCCGGCCGCGACGCATGCCGCCCTGGTGCATGCTGCAGCGGCGGGCGCGTGTGTGTCCACAGACAGACAGGGCAGCAGGCTCTCTCGGTGTGGGTCGGGGTAACCTACCCTAAACCAATCCCTGACGTCGCATGCGGGGGGCGGGGCAGACCGGGAGTGCATGCTGGCGCTGCTGCGCTCCGGCAGCGTGGCGCTGTCGCCGGAGGGCGTCGCCGGCACCTGGTGCGGCGCCGCGGCCCTCGCCCGAGCAGGCTCGCGAGCGCGTCTGCAGAGTTGGGCGGCTGCAGAAGCCTGCATGCGGCCTGCAACCGCACTCGCCCTGTCTGCCCCGCGCGCGAGCACGCTCGCACAGCCTGCGTGCGCATCGCCCGCCGCCAAAGCATGCGCCCCACACGCCGGCGCCGCCCGCCCGGGCGCCGCCGCTTGCCGCACACCCAAACCCTAACCCTGGCCGCCGCGGCGCACCGCCGCGCAGGTGCGCGACGCGGCGGCGCGAGGCCGTGTACCTGCGCCGCCGCCTGGGCTTTGTGCGCGTGGCCATCCGGGCGGGCGCCGACCTGGTGCCCGTTTATCACCTGGGCGCCAGCCAGCTGCTGGGCTTCTGGGGCAGCGAGCGCGCCAGCCGGCGCGTGCGCATGTGCTGCGGCCTGTTCTTCGGCGCCTGGGGCCTGCCGCTGCCGCGGCGGCACGCCCTCCTCACGCTCGTCGGCGCGCCCGTGCCAGGCGCGCCGCGCCGCCCCGCCGCCGGGGCGGGGCCCGCCTGCGTGCTGCCCAACCGCGTGTCCCGCGCCGCGCGTCCGCCGCACACCCGCGCTTGCGCAGCCCTGGCCCGAGCGGTCCGCGCCGTACCCGGCCGGTGTGTTGCAGGGTGCCAGCGCTCTGCTGAGCTGTGGGCGCGTGCCAGCCCGAGCACCACTGCACACTGCAAGCCTCCGTCGACCCTGCCGCACGTGGCCGCTAAGAGCAGGCTCGCCGGCGCGCAGTCGAGCAGTGCGACGCGCCGAGCGAGGCGCAGGTCGCGGAGACGCACGCGCGCTTCGTGGCCGCGCTGGTCGAGCTCTTCGACACGCACAAGCACCTCATGGGCCCCGCGTGGGCCACGCGCACGCTGGAGGTGGTCTGAGCGGCGCGCGCGGGGCAGCGCCGCGCCAGGCCGCGCTTTCTGGCGACCGAGATTAGCCTGGCCGGTCCGGCGCTCCCATGTCTTGGAACCATGGTGAGTGAACGGGGCCTTCAAAGGCCTGGATTCTGCCGCCTACATTTTTTGGCCTCCTGAATCGGCCGGGGACGCGCGGTGGAGGCATTGGCCAATGCAGCAAAAGCCATTTGTCAGCAGGCCTGGCTGCTGCTGCAGCGGCAGCGCCTGTCTGCGAGGGCGGGAACTGAATGCAGCGGCGGTGTTGGCAAGACCGCCGTGATGCCGCAGGCGGGCCGTGGTCTTACGGCAGACGTCCTGCTAGGACCGTGTATGAAGGTCCTGTGCTATCGCGACCCCCCTGCTTGGTCCGCCCTCATGACAATGAGGGCGGACCATGTAGACTCTGAACAGAACACCTCCGAGTGTCTTGTGTAGATTGGGTGTGAGCACACCAATACCGCCGTAAGAGCAGGGCTCTGGATGTGTCCAGGGAGCTGCATGTGTGCCATCAGCCTGTGTACCGGTACGACGAAGAGCTATGAGCTGTCTGACGCCCATGCACATATATATGCGGCGAGCAGCGTGTCGCTGGCGGCGTGAACTTTGGGGCATCAACCGGCACACAGCATGGCGTGACGGCAGTGAG
>JAABUH010002776.1_pt1 | contig 16239 bp, 9 predicted proteins | sample 5559121 | NCBI WGS metagenome assembly JAABUH01 (sample SAMN10711871, study PRJNA513364) | rock metagenome | isolation source: Antarctica rocks | place: Antarctica: Victoria Land, Battleship Promontory nord | collected 2015-12-28
GCCGGCCTCACCGACCGCCCGTACAGCCTGGACGCGTTGCTCCAGACGCCGGTGCCTCCGGTCCCGCTCGCCGCACCCTGCGCACCCCGACGTGGACGACCGTCCGCGCGCGGACGCGTCCTCCCGTTCCCGTCGCCGGCCTCAGCCCCGCCCGAGAGATCCGCTGCATGACCACGGTTGCGTGTGGCTGTACCTTGCGACGATCCACTACCTGGCGCGCTCTCCTTGCCTCCACCGTTATTCTCTCCCTCGCGGCACAGTCCGCGATCAGGCCCGGCGCCGGCCACGCCGATACGAACGGCGCGAGCGGCGCCGACAATGCCGGCGGCACGACCGTTCCTTCACGAAACCACCCCAGCGGCCTTTCGGCCGCCGAAGTCACGCGCCTCGCGCAGAACGCGGACCAGCACGTCGTCGTCATCCTGCGCGATCAGCACGCGAATCTGCCCGCGCGTGGCGCCACGCGGAACATGCGCGCGGCTGTTGTCGCCACGGATCAGCAATCCGTCCTGAGCGAGTTGTCCCAGGTGCATGCCCCGCGTGTGCGCGCCTACAACCTCATCAACGCCGTCCTCATCAACGCCGTCGCCGCGACCGTTTCACGGGCGGAGGAGGCGCGCCTCAAGGCGAATCCGCAGGTGAGGGCCGTCGTACCCGACCGGGTCATCGACGCTCCCCGCCCGCCAGTAGGGGCGTCACCAGAGACTGCGTCCTCTCCGAGCGCCGCGACGAGCGGCCCGGTGATCCCTTCGCCGTCATGCACGAACGGGGTATCGCTAGAGCCCGAGGCGTTGCAGCTCACGAATACTGCCTTCACCGATACAGCCAAACTCTCGGCTCAGAGCATCGTGACGGGCACGGGCGTGAAGGTCGCCTATATCGCCGAAGGCATCGACATCAACAACCCGGATTTCATCCGCCCTGATGGCTCGCACGTCTTCGTCGACTACCAGGACTTTAGCGGCGATGGACCGAACGCGCCCACGGGTGGTGGCGAAGCTTTCGGCGACGCGAGCTCGATCGCGGCGCAGGGCCGTTTTGTCTACGACATCAGCAAGCCGGTGACGTCGACGAACCCCGAGGGGGCGGGCGTCTTCATCCACCCGGCGTACAACACGCCGTCGACGCACTGCCGCATCCGCATCCTCGGCATGTCGCCGGGCGCGTCATTGGTTGGCCTCAAAGTCTTCGGCGAGACCTACCAGACGACGACCTCGGCCTTCGTCCAGGCCATCCAGTACGCCGTCGAGACCGCCAGGGTCGACGTCCTGAACGAGTCGTTCGGCAGCAACCCTTTCCCGGATAGCGCCAACGATCCTACCACGCTGGCCAACGATGCCGCCGTGGCCGCGGGCGTGACCGTCGTCGCCAGTAGCGGCGACGCGGGCACGGCTGGCACCCTCGGTTCGCCGTCGACCGACCCCAACGTGATCGAGTCCGGCGCGACGTTCTCGTTCCGCGCCTACGCGCAAATCGGGTACTCCGGCTTCCAGTTGGGCAACGGTGACTTCACGGACAACAACATCGCCAGCTTCAGTTCGGCTGGCTTCGCACAGACGGGGGAGCGCACGATCGACGCGGTCGCCCCGGGCGACTCGGGGTGGTCCCTCTGCACGCCTGATCCCGCCCGGTACATCGACTGCACCGATTTCCGGTCGGTCGTTGGTCCCGGCGCGTATCCGGCCCGCGTCGAACTCTTCGGCGGGACGAGCGAGTCGGCGCCGCTGACCGCCGGCGAGGCCGCGCTCATCATCCAGGCTTACCGCCAGACACATGGCGGCGCCAGCCCCTCGCCCGCTTTGATCAAGACGATCATCAAGAGCACGGCGACCGACCTCGGCATCCCGAGCTACGAGCAGGGCGCCGGGTTCATCAACAGCCTCAAAGCCGTCCAGGCCGCCGAGTCGTATCGCGACGCGAACGGCAGCCCGGTGCCGCGGGGCACCGCCCTGCTCACCTCGCCCGACGCGCTCGGCGCGACGGCTGCCCCGGGAACCGCCGAAACGTTCAACGCGCAGGTCACGAACAGTGGCGCGACCGCGCAGGCCGTGACGCCGACGATCCAGGCGCTCGGCTCCCCTATCGCGGGCTCGGCCCAGTCGTACACGCCCGTCCTCGACACGAGCACGGACGCGACGTTCATCGACTCGTTCGGTCGGACGCGCTACTACGTCAAGCAAACGTTCACGGTGCCCGCAGGGGCGCAACGACTCGACGCCGCGGACGCGTTCGACACGACCCGTAGTGGGAGCAGAACCGTGTCGATGTTCCTGCTCGACCCGCAGGGCCGCTATACCGCCTATACTCGGCCCCAAGGCGCGGGTAGCGGGTATGGGCACGTCGACGTCACGAATCCCGTCCCCGGTACCTGGACGGCGGTGCTGTTCACGGCCGCCTACAACGGTGCGGTCCACGTCGATGTCGCCTCGTCACGTTTCACCCCTATCGGTACCGTCACGCCCGCATCGGGTACGGACGTGGTGCTGCAGCCGGGGCAAACAGGCTCCTATACCGTGCGGGCGTCGATGCCGGCGCAGCTGGGCGACACGAGCGCGCAGGTCGTCTTCGCCGGCGCTGATGGCTCCAGCGTCGCCGGCGCGATCCCGGTGGTGTTGCGCGCGCTCGTGCCACTTGGCCCGACCGGTGGCTCCTTCACAGGCACGCTGACAGGCGGCAACGGCCGCCCTGGCGGCAGTCCAGTGCAAACGTTCCTATTCGATGTCCCAAGCGGGCTCAAAGACCTCGATCTGGGCCTGTCCATCGCGGACAACGGATACAACCTGGAGGGCGTCCTGGTCGACCCCAATGGCCAGCCCATCGACATCCAGTCGACGCAGACCGGGGCCACCAACGCCGCGACGGGGCAGCCCGTCTACACGAACACGATGCAGTTCTTCCGGCGCGACCCGCAGCCGGGACGCTGGCGGTTCCTCCTGGTGATCAACTACACCGTGTCGGGGCGGCAGACCTCGCTCCCCTTCAACGCCGCCATCCAGTTCAACGGCGTCGGCGTCGAGGCGGGGGGCGTGCCGACCGACCCGGGCGTGACTCTGCCACGCGGCGCGGCCGTGACGATCCCGGTGACAGTAACGAACACGGGCAACACAGCCAAAGACTTTTTCGTTGACCCGCGCCTGATCACGACGACCGTGTACGCGTTGGGCGGCTATATGCAACCGCTCCCGCTCACGGCGACGGCGTCACAGCCCCTGTTCATCGTGCCGAGCGAGTCGAGCGAGTTGAGCGTTGCGGCCGAGTCGTATTCGCCAACGGTGCCAATCAGCATGGATGTCTACAATGCAAACGGCGCGGCGCCGTATGGTGGGACGGGCTCGCCAGACATCGAGGCGACCTCGTACCTCGACCCCTTCACAGGACATAACGCCGCTGTCGTCGACACGAAGGCTCCTGAGGTTGTGCCCGGGTTCTGGGCCGCTACGCCCGGCGAGGTCGGCCCATTCAGCGACGCCGGTCCGACGCCCAGCACGGTCGCGACCGGCGCGGCCGTCGTCGCCCAGCAGTTCGACACGGCGGCCGTGCCGAGCACCGGCGACGGGTGGGACTATCTCACCGCCTTCAACACGGGAGTGGCGCCGAGCGCGCCTGACAACTTCTATAAGCCGCTTACCTTGGGTCAGGGCCAGCGAGGCACGATCAACGTCACGATCACGCCGGACGCCGTCCCGGGCACGGTCGTGCATGGGTTCCTGTACGTCGATACGTTCAACACGAACTCGACGCCTGGTAGCAAGATGGGTTTCCCCAATCTGACGACCGATATCGGCGATGAGTTGGTCGCCATCCCCTACACATACACCGTGGGCGCCGGCGAGTCCGCGCCGACAGGTACCGCGACTGTCAATAGCACGGCCACCGTCAGTGGCACGGCCACCGTCAGCCCCACGGCCATCATAAGTGCGACGGCCACGGTCAGCGCGACCGGCACGGCATCTGGAAGTAGCACGCCGACCGCGACGGAAAGGGTCGAGGAAACGACCACGCCAACCCAGGTGGCGGCGACCGGCACGAGTACGGCGGCTCCCGCGACGGTGACAAGTACGGCTGTACCCGCGACCAGCACCAGCACGCCGGTAGCGGCGACCAGCACAGAGACATCCGCGCCGGCGACAGGGACATCCACGCCGGTAGCAGCCACGAGCACGGCGATCCCCGCGACGGACACAAGTACGAGTACGGTGGTTCCCGCGACCAGTACCGGCACGGGCACGAGCACGAGCACAGCGGTCCCCGCGACTAGTACCAGCACGGACACAGCCGTGCCCGCGACGGCGACAGGCACGGCTGCTGTGACGCCGACGGGGACGAGCACGCCGGGGTCACCGACCCCCACGCCGCCCTGCCTGCTCTACGCGCTGCCCGCGTTCGACACAGTCCCGCGCGGCGGCGAACAGGCCCTACTCGTCGAGGCGGCGCCCGGTTCGCCCGTGACGCTCACGGTCGGGGCCGGGTACCCCGTCACGGCGACGCTCTACACCGACAGCAGCCTGTCCAGCCCCGACGGCTTCGGGGCCGAGGTGGCGGGCGTGCGCGTGCCCGGCGGCTACCGCTACGCGTTCCGCGTGGAGGCGTCGGGGCTGGCGCTGCTGACGTTCACGATCCCGCGCGGGGCGCGGCAGGGGACGGTGGCGGTCCGAGCGGCGGCGCAGGAGCCTTGCGGGCTGTTCAGGACGGTGACGACGTTCCAGGTGCGCGGCCGCGTGAGCGGCGCGAGCCTGGGCCAGGCGACGCGCCTCGACGGTCGCGCTGTCACGCTTACAATCGCCTTACCGCGCGCGGGGGCCTTACCTGCGAGCGCGGGCAAGCTGGCGCGGCGCGGCGTGGTGCGGGTGACGACGCGGGGACGTGGGGCCTCGGCCCGGCGCGTCCTCCTGCTCACCTACCATCCGCGCTCGCGGCGCACGGCCCCGCCGGCGCACAACTCCCGCACAATCCACCACCCGCGCCCGCGCACGCTCTTCGGAGTTGTCACCGGGAGGTGAGCGCGGAGTAAGGCGTAGCTGTTAGGAGGCGGCGCGCCAGGCAAGGTACATCCACCGAGGTGGGGGGCTGGTCATCTGACCGGCCCCCCACCTCACTTTGTGCCCGGAGCCCGTCAAGCCACGTATGCTGCTTTGTGCGCCTGGCGGGAGCGCCGGCTGTCAGCGGCCTTACCGCCGCGGGGACGTGCGCCGGTGTGGGCGAACGCGCCGGCCGCCATCAGGATCTGTTAGAAGTTAGCGATCCCGGTGGCCGCGCAACCAGGGGCTGGCTGGAAGCTGGCGCTCCCAGTAGACACGACCTGACGCCTGACGCCTGACGCCTACCCGCGTCGCCGCTCGGCCAGCGCGCGCTCGACCTCGCGCTTCGCGTCGCGCTCGGCCATGGTGTCGCGCTTGTCGTAGGCTTTTTTGCCGCGCGCCACCCCGATCTCGACCTTGGCGCGGTTGTTCCTGATATAGATGCGCAGCGGGACCAGCGTGTAGCCCTGGCGCTTCACGATGCCGGCCAGTTGGGCGATCTGCCGGCGGTGCAGCAAGAGCTTGCGCCGGCGGGTCGGCTCGTGGTTGAAGCGGTTGCCGCCCTCGTAGGGTGAGATGTGCGCGTTCCAGAGCCAGGCCTCGTCGCCGTCGATGCGCGCGTAGGCCTCACGCAGGTTGGCGTGGCCGGCCCGCAGCGACTTGATCTCGGTCCCGGTCAGCGCCATGCCCGCCTCGTAGCGGTCCTCGATGAAGTAGTCGTACCCGGCGCGCCGGTTCACCACCAGCGTGCCGTCGCCGCCCTCATCCTTCTTCGTTTTCGTCCCGGTCGCGTTCTTCGTCTTGGCCATGTCCAGCTCTCAGTGGTGGGCGAGCGATCCAGCAGGGGATCGCGCCACCGTTCTCGTTATCGTTTCGTCTTCGGTCTCTAGATAGTATCATGCCGGCCTCACACTTACCCACTGGAGCGCGTATCCCGCCTTCATGGCCGAGGGTATCGACACGCAAAATCCCGACTTCATCCGGCCCAACGGCCAGTCGGTCTTCGTCGACTACAAGGACTTCACGGGTGACGGTACCAACGCGCCGACGACGGCCGGCGAGGCTTTCCTCGACGCCACAGCATCGGCGCGCAGGGCGCCCAGATCTACGACGTCAGCAAGCTCGCCGCGGCGGGCGGAGCCGGCAACTCATCGGCCCGACCTCAATACGCCGCAGTGTCTGATCAGGGTCCTGTTAGTATATGCTGTGCGTGTTGGGTATTGTCGCCTTGTTGAGCCGCGAGGGATGCGCCCCCGGACCAGGGGCCAGGGGCCAGGGGCTAGGGACCAGGGACCAGGGGCCAGGGACCAGGGGCCAGGGGCCAGGGGCCAGGCCGTGGCTTGCGCCCACCACCCATGTACGGTAGCCTTAACCCTTGTGAAAGGTGGTATGGACGCATGAGGGTCGCCGTCTGTACGGATAGCGCCGCGTGGGACGATTTCGTGGCGGGCGCGGGCGGCAGTCTGCTGCAGAGTTGGCAGTGGGGCGAGTTCAAGCGCCGCCAGGGCTGGCATGTGCTGCGCCTGGTCGCCGCGCAGGGCGTTGAGCCGCGCGCCGCGCTGCAGATCCTTGCCAGGGGCGTCGCAGGCCTCGGCGGCTTTTTCTACGCGGCCGAGGGGCCCGTCCTGCCGCCCGCGGACTGGGCCGGCGACACGGAGCCCCTGGTCCTCCTCTTCGCCGCCGCGCGCCGCTACGGGCGCGCCTACGGCGCCCTGACCCTGCGTGTCGACCCGCTCGTGGGCGACTCCGCCGCCGTGGCCGCGCTCCAGAGGCTCGGCCTGCGCCGCAGCCCGGCCAATGTGCAGCCCGCCGCCACGGCCGTGGTGGAGCTCGCCCCGTCCGAGGACCAACTTTTCGCCAACCTGGAGAAGGGCGCGCGCTACATGGTGCGCAACGCCCGCCGCAAGGGCGCCCTCGTGCGGCCGGGCGGCCCTGCGGACCTCGCGGCGTTCGCCGCGATGGTCGCTGAGACGGGGCGCCGCAAGGGCTTCGGCACGCGCGACACGGCCTACCTGCGCGATCTCGCGCAGATGGTTACGACCCATGGGCTGGGCGACTTCATGGTGGCCGAGATCGAGGGCGAGCCCATCGGCGGCATCCTCACCGGGACCTTTGGCCCGCGCTCGTCCGCCCTCTACGCCGCGGGCAACCCCACGGGCCACAAGGTGGGCGGGCAGTACCTGCTGCACTGGGAGGCCATGGCGCGCGCCAAGGGCCTGGGCTGCCTCCTCTACGACTTCCGCGGCATCGGCGCCGCCGACGACCCCGACGACCACTGGGCCGGCATGACCTTCTTCAAGAAACGCTTCGGCACGCGCCGCGAGGAGCTGCCCGGCGCCTGGGATGACGTGTACTGCCCCGTGGCCTACCGTGCCTTCCTGCTGGCCCAGCAGGCCCGCCGCGAGCTCCCCAAACGCTTACATGCGCTTCGCCCAATAAACCGCAACCGCGCGCCGTCCAGGCATGCGGACGGCGCCGAAGATCGTCTGCCCGCTGAAACAGTCTCGTAACATCGTCTTGCTATACTGACCGTAATGTCTCGACGACTGTTGCGCGACGGGAGGGCTCCATGGCGATGATCGGCGACAAGCCACTCATCTCGACGATGTACGATCGTTTGCTGATCGAAGACGATACGGAGGAGAGCGTGTCGGGATCTGACTACCATCTGGCCGCGGTCTTTGCGCTCTACGACGTGCTGTTGCGCTACGCCCAACGCGCGATCAAACGGTGGTACGTCACGGCCGAGGTGTTGGTGCTCGCCGACATACCGGAGCGCACGCGCAACCCCTGGCGAGCGATGCCCGATGTCTACGTGGTGCTCGACACACCGGATACATTTCGAACGTCGCTCGACACACGGCAGGGCGAATCGTTCCCGCAGTTCGTCTGTGAGGTAGCCAGCGACAGCACATGGGACCGTGATGTCGAAGATAAGCAGCGTGTCTACGCCGATTTAGGCGCCGTAGAGTATGTCGTCTTCGATCCCACGACCGAATTTCTAAAGCACTCGCTGCGCGCCTGGCGCCGCTACCCCGACGACACGTGGGGGCCGTGGACGCCGGACGCGCAGGGCTTCCTGATCAGTACGGTGCTTGACGGACTACGACTGCGCGCCGAGGGCGCGCTGCTGCGCGTCTACGATCCAGCGGGAGAGCGGCTGCCGACAGGCCGGGAACTTCAGGAAATCGCGCACGAGCATGCGGCTCATTATCTCGCGGTGGAGCGGCAACTGAGGGAGCAGGAGGCCCGACAAATCGAGATGGAGCGCGCGGCGCGGGAGCAGGAGGCCCGACAAATCGAGATGGAGCGCGCGGCGCGGGAGCAGGAGGCCCGACAAATCGAGATGGAGCGCGCGGCGCGGGAGCAGGAGGCCCGACAAATCGAGATGGAGCGCGCAGCGCGAGAGCAGGAGGCCCGAGTGGCCGAGCTTGAGGAGGAGCTTGCGCGCTTGCGGGCACAGAGACAGGTGGGGGAGTAACCGCAGCTATCGACTACAATAAGCTCATCGGGTCCACATCGCGCGTCCAGCCGGGCGGTACGAGCGAGAGCAGTGGATGCACGTCGTCGGCGCGCACCAGTACCTGCCACAGGTAGCGCCCCTCGATCTTGCCGATGAAGCACGGCGCCGGCCCGACGACCTCGCCGCCGCGTACCAGGGACAGCGCCGCGCGCAGCCGCGCCGCCAGCCGCTCGCCCTCGGCCTTGCAGACGTCCTCGTGGGGGTCGCTGTAGACGAGGCGCAGCAGCCGCGCGAAGGGCGGGTAGCCCGCCTCCTGGCGGAAGATGATCTCTTGCCCGTAGAAGTCGCCGTAGTCGTGCGCGGACGACGCGATGATGGCGAAGTTCTCCGGCGCGTAGGTCTGCACGACGACACGGCCGGGCAGGGCGTGCCGCCCCGCGCGCCCCGCGACCTGCGTGAGCGTCTGGAACGTGCGCTCGGCCGCGCGGAAGTCCGGCAGGTTGAGCGCGGTGTCGGCCGAGATCACGCCGACGACGGTAACGCGCGGGATGTCCAGCCCCTTGGCCACCATCTGCGTGCCCACCAGGATGTCGGCCCCGCCCCTCGCGAAGCGGTCGAGGATATGCTCGTGCCCGTGGCGCCCGACCAGGACGTCCCGGTCCCAGCGCAGCAGGCGCGCCCCCGGGAAGTGTTGCTTCGTTTCTTCCTCGACCCGCTGCGTCCCCAGGCCGAAGTAGCGGATGCGCCAGCCCCCGCAGCGCCGGCACAGCTTCGGCGGCGTGACGCGGTCGTCGCAGCGGTGGCAGACGAGCTCCTCGCTGTGGCCGTGATAGGTGTACGGCAGGTCGCAGTAGAGGCAGCGCGCTACGAAGCCACAGTCGCGGCAATTCACGAACGTCGCGCTGCCGCGCCGGTTCAAGAACAAGATAATTTGTTCCCGACGCGACAAGGCCTCGCGCATGGCCCCTTGCAGAGACCGGCTGAAGATGCTGCGGTTCCCCGCGTGCAGCTCTTGTCGCAAGTCGACGACCTCGACCGGTGGGAGGCCGGCCGAGGTAGCCCCCACACCTTGCCCCCCCCCCTCCCGCGTCAGGGAAAGGCTGGTCAGACCGTCGGCGGAGCCACGGGGCTGGTCCGCAGCGAAGCGCGGGCCAGGGGGTGAGGGTTCTCCCTCTCCCGCGTCAGGAAGAGGGGATCGGGGAGCGAGGGCGGGCCGGGGGGCGAGGGTCGTCGCGGCCCGATGCGTCATCTCGAGCAGCCGGTAGGTCCCGCGCGTGGCGTGGTAGTACGAGGTGACGTCGGGTGTGGCGCTGCCCAGCACCACAACGGCCCCGGTCTCCGCGGCCAGCCGCAGGGCGACCTCGCGCGTGTGGTAGCGCGGCGTGCGATCCTGCTTGTACGAGGAGTCGTGCTCCTCGTCGAGCACGATCAGGCCGGGGTTGGGCAGGGGCGTGAAGATGGCGGAGCGCGCCCCGACCACGGCGTCGACGGCCCCCGCGCGCGCCCGTTCCCACTCGTCGAGGCGCTCGCCCTCGGAGAGACCGCTGTGCACCAGGGCCACGCGGCCCGGGAAGCGCGCCGCGAAGCGGTCCATCGTCTGCGGGGTCAGCGAGATCTCCGGGACCAGGATGATGCCCTGCTTCCCCCCCTCGATCGCCGCCGCGAGCGCCTGGAGGTACACCTCCGTCTTGCCGCTCCCGGTCACGCCGTGCAGCAGGAATGTCCCGCCCGCGCCCGCCCGCATCGCGCCGACGATCGCGTCCAGGGCGCGCCGCTGCTCCGCCATGAGGGGGAGCGGGAACGTCTGGGCCGGCGCGCGGTGGGCCACCGGGTCGCGGCGCACGACCTCTTCGGCGATCGTCACCAGCCCCTGCCGCTGTAGCGGTGGCAGCGCGGCGGCGGCGCCGTCGACATGGCGGCCAAGCTCGGCGACGGATAGGGGCCCCGCGGCCTGCCGCAGCACCGCGAGGACGGCGCGCCCTTTCGGACCCATGCGCCCCTCGGGCTCCTTGCCCGTCCACGCGGCGGCGCGCACCGTCTTGGGGCCGGCCATGCGGCTCAGCGTCGCGGTGCGCGCCAGGAGCCCCCGCTTGACGAGCGTGGTCACGGCCTGCGCCGTCCCTTTGCCGCCCTCGCGCGTTAGCCGCTCCAGCGCCACCGCGCCGGACGGCGGGACGAGCTCGAGCACGCGGCGCTGCGCCTCCGAGAGCCTGATACTCTTGGGCGCCTCCGCCGTGCCGCGCGCGATCTGGTACGTCGTGCGGCGCCCCACGCCCGGCGGGAGCATCGCGGCCAGCACTTCGGGGACCGGGCAGCTGTAGTAGTCGCCGATCCAGCGCGCTAGCGCGATACCCGCCCCGGTCACGACGGGGCAGGGGTCGAGCACGGCCTTGATACGCTTGAGCTGCCGGGGGGCGATCGGCGGCGCGTCGGGATCGAAGACGACGCCGTGCAATTCCCTGGGGCCGAACGGCACGTGCACCAGGGAGCCCGCGCGCAACTCCTCCGCCCACTCGTCCGGGACCTCGTAGTGGTACAGGCCGTTCTCCCCGACCGGCGTGGCAAGGGCTATTTCGGCTATCCTGGGCATAGTATGTCCCGGGATCGGTGATGGCGCGGATAGGGCTCTCGGGCGCCGCCCGAGAGCCCTATCCGCGCCATCACCGATCCCATGATGTCAGATCGCCGGAACTGGCGCCGATTCCAACTCCGGCTCGACCGCCCGCTCCTCCTGCCGCTCCGCGGGCGCGACGCCACGGTCTTGCCGGTCGATGGTCGCGCCGATGAAGTCACGGAAGAGCGGGTGCGGCCGGTCGGGGCGCGACTTGAATTCGGGGTGGAACTGCGTGGCCACGAACCAGGGGTGGTCGCGCAACTCCACGATCTCTACCAGTTGGTTATCCGGCGACAGGCCGCTCAGGATCAGTCCGTGTGAGGTCAGCAACTCGCGATATTCATTGTTGAACTCGTAGCGGTGGCGATGCCGCTCGTAGATGACCGGCTGGCCGTAGGCCGCGTACGCCTTCGTGCCGGGCGTCAAGCGGCACGCCCAGACTCCCAGGCGCATCGTGCCGCCCTTTTCGGCGATCTCGCGCTGCGAGGCCATCAGGTCGATCACCGGGTACTCGGTGTATTCGTTGAACTCGGTGCTGTTGGGCGACGAGGAGTGCAGCGCATGGCGCGCGAGCTCGATTGTCGCCGCCTGCAGGCCGAGGCACAGCCCGAGGTAGGGCGTGCCGGTCTCGCGCGCGTAGCGCGCGGCGCGCACCTTGCCCTCGACGCCACGGTGGCCGAATCCCCCCGGGACGACAATGCCGTCGAGCCCGTCGAGCAGGCGCAAGCCCGCTGACCCTGAGGACTCCAGGTCGCTCGAATCGATCCAGCGCACGTTGACGCGGCGGTCGTGATGCAGCGCGGCATGTTGCAGCGCCTCGATCACGCTGAGGTAGGCGTCGGGCAGGCTGACATACTTGCCCACGATGCCGACCGTCACCTCGTCTTTCGGGTGGGTGATCGTGTCGACGAGCGTGCGCCAGGGCTCCAGGTGGGCGGGCGACGTCGGGTGGATATGCAGCGAATTTGTAATGAAGTCGCCCAGGCCCATCTCTTCGAGCACCAGCGGCACCTCGTAGATCGTGCGCGCGGTCTCCAGGGGGATCACCGCGTCCTCGTCCACGTCCGTGAACAGGGCAATCTTCTCCTTGAGGTCGGCCGTCACGGGATAGTCGGAGCGGCAGACGATCACGTCGGGCTGGATGCCGATCGAGCGTAGTTCCTTGACCGAGTGCTGGATCGGCTTCGTCTTGAGTTCGCCCGTCGAGCCAATATAGGGCAGCAAGGTGACGTGGATGTAGAGCACGTTGTCACGCCCCACGTCCTTGCGCATCTGGCGGATTGCCTCTAAGAACGGCAGGCTCTCGATGTCGCCGACCGTCCCGCCCACCTCGACGATGAGCACTTCCGGGTTCTGCGTCTTGGCCAGGCGCGTGATGCGCTCCTTGATTTCATTTGTGATGTGCGGGATGACCTGGATGGTCCCGCCCAGGTAGTCGCCGCGCCGCTCGCGCGCGATGACCGAGGAGTAGATCTGGCCCGTCGTGATGTTGGAGGCGCGCGTCAAGTTCTCGTCGATGAATCGCTCGTAGTGCCCCAGGTCGAGATCGGTCTCGGCGCCGTCCTCGGTCACGAAGACCTCACCGTGCTGGTACGGGCTCATCGTGCCCGGGTCGACGTTGATATACGGGTCCAGCTTCTGGATCGAGACCCCCAGGTCGCGCGCCTTGAGCAGGCGGCCGATCGAGGCCACGGTGATGCCCTTGCCGACGCCCGATACGACTCCGCCGGTCACAAAGATATATTTAGTTGCCGGCATGCCCCATGTTCCCCCTCGCCTCTTCGGCTTCGGCGCCACTTACCTTTTCGGCTCCAGCACCACGACTTGCGTCTCGCTCGGCAGCGAGCCTTTGTTTACGTTCAGGCGCGACTGCGGCTCGTATTCTTTGATACCCATCTCGTGCGCGAATTTCTCCAGCGAGCCCGTGGGCTGGCCGTCGCGCGCGGTCCAGTCCATCGGCGCCACGATGGCGGGCTCGAGCTGGCTAATCACCTCGGCCGCCTGCGCGGCGGAGATCGTGTGCGGGCCGCCCGCCGGCACGAACAAGAGGTCGACGGCGCCGATCTCCTCGACCTGCTCGGTCGAGAGCGTGTGGCCGAGGTCGCCCAGGTGGCAGATGCGTAGGTCGTCCATCTCGATCAGATAGACGGTGTTGCGCCCGCGCGCCTTGCCCCGCTCCCCATCGTGGAAGGTTCCTACCCCCGTAATGAGCACGCCCTTGATCTCGTACTCGCCCGGCCCGGTCACTGCGCGGGGGCCACCGTCGAGTGCGGCCACGGCGTTGTGGCCGGGGTCGTCGTGGCTGACCGTCGCGATGTCGGCGCCGACGCGGAGCGACCCCTCCGCCGGGGCGAAGGGGTCGGTGACGAGGGTGACGTCGCGCCCTTTCAGGCGGAAACAATCGTGTCCGAGTAGTGTAACTTCCATGTGCGCGCCCGCCTGCAGGCAGGGACATCCCTCCATGATCGTCGAAGTTTACCAGCCGTCATTTTACCATAACGGCCACAGGGGGATGCCCGCGGTTGTCCACGGCCGAATCTGCTAGGCCCGCCGTCTCTCGCTGCGCTGCCAGCTGGGGCGTCGTCGCGGGCGAGCGGTTAGCCATCACAAGAGTTGTGGCCGAAGCAATGTCTGGAGATGCGTGGCGCCAATGTCGCAGTTGGCGTGCCATCCTCTCCGTTCAGCGTGTGCTCCCGCTCTTTTTGCTCGCGATCTACGCCATCGCTGATAACCGCTAGGGCCAGGCCCACAGGGTTTGCGGGAGGCCTGCCCTACGTGGGGTAGCGCGCCACGAGCGGCTCGGTGTCGCGCACGGCCAACTCGGCCAGGTAGCTGTTGCGGTAGACGGCCAGCCCCGCGGAGAGGCCCACGACCCAGCCGTCTTGCCTTGTGCGCACGACGCCGTCGCCGATGGGGCGGGCGTAGATGTCGCGCAGCGTGGCAATAGCGTCGCCCTCGCGCACGACGTCTCCGGGGCGCACCCGGTAGACCACCAGCCCCGCCGCCGGCGCGCGCGGATGCTCGTCGCGGTAGACGGGATAGCCGAGGTCGGGGATCGGCGCGTCCGCGATGGGGCGCGGCGTGCCGGGCAGCATGCCCGCCCACATCAGCACGTTCTCGATGCCCTGTCGCCCGGCCTGCAAAGCGACGGGGTCGACGAACCCGGTGGCGCCGAGTTCGACCGTGAACGCCGGGATGCCCAGGTTGTTGAGGGCGAAGCCGGCCACGGAGCGGTGCAGCTCTTGCTTGACATATTTGCGCGCGGGGTACTCGTTGACCACGGCGAGCCCGCAGGCGCGCGCCATCGCGTCGAGCGTCCGCCCCAGCGCCTCGGCCTGCGGCCGCTCACGCTCGTCCCGGTAGAGCACGCGGTCGCGGATGGTGAACGGAAGCGAGAGGCTCCAGGCGCAGTGCAGGTCGACGAGGTAGTCGGCCGTCGCGCGCATAGCCGCGCCAATCTCGTGCGCCACGACGGTGTAGGGCGACGGATACAGATCATCCTCGTCGCGCTCCTCATGGGAGGGGAGACCCTTGCGCTGGGGGAACAGGCGGTTGGGATCGTGGTCGTCGTAGTACGGGCGCCGGGCCCCGATGCGCAGCCCGGCCGGGTTGAGCGTCGGCACGACGACGAGCGTGCCGCGCAGCCGGCGCGGCAGGTCCGGCGTGAGCGCCTCCTGGATCGCGGCCAGGCCCGTGACCTCGCCGCCGTGGATGTTCGCCGTGAGCCACAGCACTGGGCCGTCGTCGCCCTGCGCCACGATCACGGGCCAGCTCTCCACGCCGCCCGACGGCAGCGGCAGCGTGGTCAGGGTCCCATACGCGTACTGCCCGCGCTTGCCGCTCGCGTTCCCTACCATGATGCCGCGCGCCATACCAGCCCCTCTAGCTCTACCCGACATCTTGAACCAGTATCAGGATAGCAATCCTGGAGGGTTACCGTGAACTCGACGCGCCGTAGACTTTTCACGGTCCGGGCCCTACCCTCAGTTGCCCAGTTGCGCGGGCATTGACACCCATGCATACTAGCACTATACTTTCTATAGTCCTTTGTCGATGGGGCCGGTAGAATTCGTGCGGTCATCAGCTCACGCGTGTGGCGTGGCGTCGCGCGAGAGGACGAAGACGGTAGGGCCGGCTCGCGGGAAGATACGCCATGGGTAGGATTTTCAACGACTTATCGGAAACAATGGGGCGCACGCCGCTGGTGCGCCTCAACCGGGTGACCGACGGCGCCAAGGCGACCGTGCTGGCCAAGCTGGAGTATTTCAACCCGGGCGGCTCGGTCAAGTGCCGCATCGGCGTCAGCATGATCAATGAGGCCGAGCGCGCCGGCCTCATCACGCCGGGTAAGACCACCATCGTTGAGCCCACGAGCGGCAACACCGGCATCGCCCTCTCGTTCGTCGCCGCCGCGCGCGGCTACCATCTGATCCTGTGCATGCCCGAAACGATGAGCGTGGAGCGGCGCATGCTGCTCAAGGCGCGCGGCTCCGAGCTCGTCCTCACACCCGGCTCGGAGGGCATGCCCGGCGCCATCCGCAAGGCCGAGGAGATCCTGGCCGGGCTCGGCGCGGACGGCTTCATGCCGCAACAGTTCGCCAACCCCGCCAATCCCAAGGTCCACCGCGAGACCACGGCCGAGGAGATTTGGGACGACACCGACGGGGGCGTGGATATCTTTGTCGCCGGCATCGGCACCGGCGGCACCATCACAGGCGTCGGCGAGGTGCTCAAGGCCCGCAAGCCCGGTGTCACGATCGTCGGGGTCGAGCCGGCCGAGTCGCAGCTACTCGAGGGCGGCAAGCCCGGTCCGCACAAGATCCAGGGTATCGGCGTGCCGTTCGTGCCCAAGGTCCTCAACACGGAGGTCATCGACGAGGTATTGCACACGAGCTACGACGAGTCCGTGGCCACGACTCGGCGGCTGGCCAAAGAGGAGGGTATCCTGGCCGGCATCTCCTGCGGCGCGGCGCTGCACGGCGCGCTCGAGCTCGCGCATCGCCCTGAGAACGAGGGCAAGACCATCGTGGTGGTACTCCCCGACACCGGCGAGCGATACCTCAGCACGCCGCTCTTCCAGGAGCAATAATGACAAAGCTCTGGAAATAGGCGTGGGGGCGGGCACACACATGTGTGTGCCCGCC
>JAABUH010002777.1_pt1 | contig 16236 bp, 15 predicted proteins | sample 5559121 | NCBI WGS metagenome assembly JAABUH01 (sample SAMN10711871, study PRJNA513364) | rock metagenome | isolation source: Antarctica rocks | place: Antarctica: Victoria Land, Battleship Promontory nord | collected 2015-12-28
CCTGGTGACAACGTGACGATCGTGGGTGAGTTGATCGCTCCGATTGCGATGGAGGAGGGTCTGCGTTTTGCGATCCGCGAAGGCGGCCACACGGTGGGCGCAGGCGTCGTTACCAAAATACTCGCCTGAAAGTTTGCCGGGGCGTGAAGAGTTCACGCTCCGGCCCGACAGAGTAGGACAAAGACATGGCAAATGAAGCACGGGTCATCATCACGCTCGCTTGCAGCGAATGCAAGGAGCGGACATATGCGACCACCAAGAACAAGCGTCAGCACCCGGAGCGGCTGGAACTGAACAAATACTGCCCCCGCTGCCGCTCTCACAAGCTGCACCGCGAAGCGAAGTAGTTTCGGGGGCGAGGAAACCTCGCCCCCGCCTTTATAACATCATAAACCTGGGAGTTTAGCACAGTTGGTAGTGCGTCCGCCTCCAAAGTGGAAGGTCGCGAGTTCGAGTCTTGCAACTCCCGTCAATCAGGCCCCTAAGTCTAACATGACTTAGGGGCTTTTTGTGAGTCCCTTATATTAGGATTGTACCTCATCAGGCTCTCGGCGCTGGCGGCCAAACTCCTTCAAGCGTTTCCCCTTGACTTAACCAGGGCGTCTTCAACAGATCAGGTGCAGTTCGGATAATCCGCCACAGGACAATCAAGGCCCAAAGAAAAGCAAGCAGAGAAACATCATCCATGATGTCTGTGATCGTATTGAGCGGCTCTGGTTCAGCACTACTGAAAAGCCAGTAAATGTTTGAGATAGCATAGGTGATTGCTTCGTCCACGGTGTAGATCGCCAGGGGCACCAGCCACTTTAAATGAGCCGCTTGACCTGCTCGTCTGACTTTCGACAGAGACAGCAATACATACACGGCTGCTATGATGAAAATCAGCCCCTGAACAACCCCCGTAAACTGCTGTTCTGAAAAACCAAAGTGGATTGCAAAGTTCATAATAATGCCTGCTCATGGTGCCTCTAGGCTTAATCTTACCTCAATTTGCTGCTTGTCCGATGCCTGTCTTCTTCTTTCCCACCCACCTTTTCAGGTATAATAGTAGGCGAAATGATACCGATTCGGCTCGAACTCAAGAACTTCATGTCCTACGGCGAGGACGTTCCCGCGCTGGACTTCACCGGGATGCATACGCTCTGCCTGTCGGGCGAGAACGGGCACGGCAAGAGCGCCCTGCTCGACGCAATCACTTGGTCGCTCTGGGGGGAAAGTCGGGCGGGCAAGAACAAGCACGACGAACTGGTCCGCATCGGCGCGGACGAGATGAGTGTCCACTTCACGTTCGAGATGGACGGCCAGCGCTACCGGGTCATCCGCAAGCGGTCCAAGAAGGCCGTCGGCAACCTATGGGAGTTCCAGCAGGAGACGCCCGACCAGGGCCTCGGTGCCGGCTGGCGGTCTCTGACAGGCAATAAATCCACCGATACAGGGGAGACCATCCAGAAGCTGCTGCGGATGTCCTATGACACCTTTTTGAATTCCGCCTATCTGCGGCAGGGCCAGGCCGACCAGTTCGTCAAGCAGACGCCGACCAAGCGTAAGGAGATTTTGGCCGACATCCTGGACCTATCCCGCTATGACCAACTGGAAGCCAAAGCCCGCGAGCGGATGCGCTCCGCCCAGGCCGAGGCGACTGACCTGGAGCGCGACATCAGCGGCATTGACGCCGAACTCAAGGCCGAGCCGGAACTCAGGGAGCAGTTGGCTGCTCTGGAAGCGCGGCTCGAGGAACTCCAAGCGAGGCAGAACGATCTGCGGGCCGAGTGGGACGCTTACACGGAGCGCAAGAACCAGATCAAAAGCCAGAAACAGTTATTAGAGACACTCACGGCTCAGATCAGGAAGCTGGATGGTGAGATTCGGGATCAATTCGACCAACTGACTGGGCATCAGGCCGAGGCCGACCGGAGCCGTGCATTGCTGGCCCGGCGTGACGAGATCAGCCGCGACTATGAGAAACTAATCGCCAAGCGGCAGCGGATGACTCAACTGGATGCCAATTTGGAGCAGTTCCGGCGCGGGCAGCAGTTATTAGCCGTTGCGGAGAAGGAATGGATGGCGGCGGAGAACGAGGTGCACCGGCGGATGGAGCGGGCCATCACCGAGCATGAGCAAGCCTTGGCTGCTGTGCGCGACTATGACATTCTCGTGGACCGGAAGGCCAGCGTGGCCCCGCGAGTTGCCGAGGCTGACCGCGAGGAGGTCGGCATCCCGGACGCCCAAGAAGCCGCTAAGGTGCTGCAAAATCAGTTTACCGAGTTGCGCGAACAGAACGGTGGGCTTGATTACCAAGTGCGCGACTGGGATCGCAAACTAGCTGCATTGGAAAGCCAGGAGGGCGTGTGTGACGTGTGCGCGTCCCCTCTGCCGCCTGCCAAAATTGCCGCCGTTCAAACCGAGTACGAGAAGGCGCGGGATGCCGCCCAAGCCATTCAGAAATCCGTCAAGGCTGAGGCCGCCCGAGTCAAGCAGGACTTGGGGCGTGCGGAGCAGTACCTGCGTGAGTTAGAGGCCCGGCAGAAAGCGGCACGCTCGGACCGTGAGAACCTGGCCCAGCTAGAACAGTCGCTCCTTGTCATGGAAGAGCGGCGCAAGACGCTCCCCAACTTGCAAAGCATTCGCGACGAAGCGGAGCGGGCTTACAAGGCAGGCGAGTTCGCGCCGGAAGCCCGCGCCAAAATTCATAAGTACGAGGCAGCGCTCAAAAAACTCGCCACCGTTGAAGCGGACCACGCCCAAATCAAGGCCGAGATTGCTGTCTTAGAGCCGTCCGAGCGCCTGCACATCGGGCTGGAACACGCTCAGTCTGCGCTGACAACAGCGGATGCGGGCATTGGCCGCGCTCAGAAGGCATTGGCACGGTGGCAGGTGGATCGGGACACGGCTCAGACACAACTTGCGGGCCTGGCTGATGTCGGTCCCGAACTGGTCCGTTTGGAAGCACAAGGGCAGGCCATCCGTGACGGCGAAAAACAGCGCGCATCGGAAGAACAGGCTGTCTTTCAGGAGATCGGAAGGCGGGAGCAGACCCTAACACGTTTCGAGGAGCAGAAAGTCATCCGCGCGGACAAGGCCAAGCGCCTGAACGACGCCAAATATGACCAGGAGGTGCATCACCGCCTGACGGAAGCCTTCGGCAAAAAAGGGGTGCAGGCGCTCATCATCGAGAATGCCATCCCTGAACTGGCCGAAGAGACTAACCGTATCCTGGACCGCCTGACCGACGGCGACATGTCACTCTACTTCGACACCCTGCGCGAGTCCAAGACCAAGCGGGACGGCCCCATCGAAACCCTGGACATCAAGGTCAGCGACAACCTGGGGACGCGGCCATTAGAAATGTATTCCGGCGGCGAGGGCTTCCGGGCCGCCTTCGCCCTGCGGATCGCCCTGTCCAAGCTGCTCGCCCGCCGCGCCGGGGCGCGCTTGCAGACCTTGATTATTGACGAGGGCTTCGGTTCGCAGGACGCCAAGGGCCGCGAGAAGCTGATCGAGTGCCTGGACGCGATCAAAGACGACTTCGAGCGCATCATCGTCATCACGCACATTGACGAACTCAAAGATGCCTTCGCGACCCGCGTGGAGATCACGAAAACGCCCTCGGGGTCGCACATCACCGTCATGGAAGGCGCGGCGGGTTGAAGCTGTGGGGACGCTGGCTGATGGCCGCTCTCGCCGGGGTGGCGCTGACCCTGCTGCTGAACCGCATCGGCGTCTGGTGGCTCGGCGCGAACGATTTCTCATCCGACGCATTTTACGACGTCTGTGCGGCTTTCCTGACCCTAATGCTCCCAGCCTTCCTGGCGGGCCTGGCTGTCGGCTTCCTGGCCCGCGAGCAGGGGCTAAACGTCGCCGCCCTGACCTTCGCCGGGTTCTGCGTCGTCGGCTTCGTCCACCCGTTCTGGCGCATCCCGCCGGTCTCGCCCGAATCGGCCCATTCCGGTGGGATGCACTACTTTCTTTACAACCCGCTCGTCGCCCTCGCCTTCGCCGCCCTGGGCGCGTGGCTGGCCTCACAGTTCGCGACAGGCAAATGGACGTTGGCCGATGAGCAACCGGTGAGTCCGCAGGAGTGAAAAGGCACATTCACGGGGCCAAGCCTGCGCCGGAGGAACCGGCACTGGAAGCCCTCCGGGTCTGCCATTGCAGTGCCGGCCTACTCAAAGTGGAAGTGCCTCCGGCACTGAAGACAAGTCACCGTGACCCTATCCTCAGTCGCGTAGCGACTTTCACAGGGAGTAGGCCGGCACTTCCAGTGCCGGTTCCTCGCTCTCTGTGTCTTGAGTCCCCTGGACTGCATTGGCAGACCTGGAAGGCGTCGGGATTTTGATAGCCTCGGGTTTCAACCCGTGGCGGATTTGAGATTAGGTTTCTTATGTTCGTAGACGAAGTAGTCATAGACGTGAAGGCTGGCGACGGCGGCAATGGGTCAGTCGCGTTCCGCAAGGAAAAGTATGTGCCGCGCGGCGGCCCGAACGGCGGCGATGGCGGTAAGGGCGGGGACGTGTACCTGGAGGCCGACTCCAACCTGTCCACGCTGCTGGACTTCCGCTACCAGCGACACTATGAGGCCCTGCGCGGCATCCACGGCACCAGCCGGGACATGTCCGGCAAGAACGCCGGGGACATCACCCTGAAAGTGCCCGTCGGGACCACAGCGACGGACGTGGAGACGGGGCGCATCCTGGGCGACCTGACCAAGCACGAGCAGCGGCTGATGATCGCGCGCGGTGGGCAGGGCGGGCGCGGCAACGCCCACTTCGCATCATCCGTGCAGCAGGCGCCCAAGTACGCCGAGAACGGTGAGCCGGGCGAGGAACGCCAGATCAAGCTGGAACTCAAGCTGCTGGCCGACGTCGGCCTGATCGGCTACCCGAACGTCGGCAAAAGCACACTGATTGCCGCCCTGTCCGCCGCCAAGCCCAAGATCGCCGATTACCCGTTCACGACCCTCGTCCCGAACCTCGGCGTCGTGCGGGTGGACGAGGAGCGAACGTTCGTCATCGCCGACATCCCCGGCCTGATCGAAGGGGCCAGCGAGGGAGTCGGCCTGGGCCACCAGTTTTTGCGCCACGTCGAGCGGACGCGCCTGCTGTGTCACCTCATAGACATTTCGGGCACGTCGGGCCGGGACCCGATGGACGACTACGCCGTCATCAACCGCGAACTGGCCGCCTACGACGATAAGCTGGCCCAGCTTCCCCAGATCGTCGTCTTGAACAAGTCGGACATCGCCGACCCGGAGGAAGCGGAGCTTCTGCGGGCCGAGTTCGCCGACGAGGACAAGCCCGTCTTCGTCGTCTCCGCCGCCACGCGCACGGGCCTGGAGCCGCTTGTCTACTTCCTGGCCGAGCGCCTGGCCGAGATGCCGCTGCCGCCCGCCTTTGACGACGAGATCGTCCGCATCACCGCCGACACCATGAAAGGCCGCCGGACGGACCGCCGCTGGGAAGCGGCTTACGACGGTGCGACACAGACCTACATCGTCAGCGGTGCGGGCATCGAGCGACTGGTCGCCATGACGCAGCTCCAGAACGAGGACGCCGTGAACCGCCTTCAGCGGACATTGGAAAAGACCGGCATCATCAACAAGCTGCGGACATTGGGCGCGAAGCAGGGCGACACCGTCCGCATCGGCAAGGCCGCGTTCGACTTCTTCGACGAGTACGCCCTGGACGTGCCGAAGGACGAGGAAGAAGAGGCGGAGGACGTGTAGGAACCCATGTCTCGCAGGGTTCGCCACGGATTGAAATCCGAGGCTGGGGAGTGCCCAGCGTCCAGGGGACGCAATACGTCCTGTGGACGCCCGGCGGCCTCTAGCCTTCCTGTCTTCCCGTCCCCTGGACGGCGGGCCTTTCCTAGCCTCGGATTTCAATCCGTGGCGGGCCTGAGTCCACACACCTATGATCCCCATGACAATCAAAAAGCTGGTGATCAAAGTCGGCACCAGCACGCTGACGCGCGGCGGCGGGCCGCCGGACACGGCCTACATCGCCGATCTGGCCGCCCAGGTCGCCCGGCAGCAGGCGTTGGGGCGAAGCGTCGTCCTGGTCTCCTCGGGCGCGATCCGGGCGGGCATGGACCGGCTGAGACTGCCGGGCCGCCCGCGCTCCATCCCCCAGAAGCAGGCCGCCGCCGCCATCGGCCAGGGCCTGCTGATGCACACCTACGCCCAGGCGTTCGCCCCGCACGACATCCCCGTGGGCCAGGTCCTGCTGACCCGCGACGACCTGCGCGAGCGGACGCGCTACCTCAACGCCCGCAACACATTTGATGCCCTGCTCGGCCACCGTGCCGTCCCCATCGTCAATGAGAACGACACGGTTGCCGTGGACGAGATCAAGTTCGGCGACAACGACACGCTCGCCGCCCTCGTCGCCTCGCTCATCGAGGCCGACGCCTTGTTGTTGCTGTCCGATGTCGCCGGGCTGTATGACCGAGACCCGACCCAATTTCCTGACGCCCAGCTCATCCCCGTCGTCGAGACGATTGACCGCGCAACGGAGCAGCGCGCGGGGGGCGTCCAGACCGGGATGGGCACGGGCGGCATGACCACCAAAATCCAGGCCGCCAAGATCTGCGCCAATACCAACGTCCGCATGTTCATCGCCGACGGGCGACGGACGGATGTCGTCGCCGATGCTTTAGACGGCCTGTGCGGGACACAGTTCCTACCCAAGCCCACGCGCCTGCGCTCCCGCCAGCGCTGGATCGCCTACGGCGTCTTCCCCAAAGGCACCGTGGTCGTCAACGACGGTGCCCGGCTGCGCGTCACCGGCGAGGGCAAGAGCCTCCTGCCCGCTGGCGTCACCCACGTTTCCGGCCACTTTGAAGCCGGCGACCTGGTGCGCCTGGCCGACGCCCACGGCCACGCCTTCGCCCAGGGCTTCGTCAACTACGGCCACGCCGAACTCCTCAAGATAATGGGCCGCCGCACCGAAGACATCCCGCTCCTCCTCGGCACGACCGCCGGCGACGAAATCATCCACCGCGACAACCTCGTCCTCGACCTGTAGGGGCGCGATGAATCGCGCCCTTCTTCTTCCGCCCTTGTCTCTTCTCCGTCCGTCTGCCAACTTGACTTTGGGCCGCGATTCGGCTACAATTGGCTGGAGATTGGCCCACACGGATTGAAATCCGAGGCTGAGAAAAAGCCCGCCGTCCAGGGGACGAAAGAAGCCGGAGGGTGGCTTCTCTTTCTTGCGTCCCCTGGACGCTGGGCACTTCCGAGCCTCGGATTTCAATCCGTGGTCTCTGTTGTCCCAAAGGCCGCTACTTATGAGCACACTCGCGGTTGAAGAAGTCGAAGACAAAGGGCGGGCCGCCAAAGCCGCCGCGCGGACATTGGCGACGGCAGGGACGGACGCCAAGAACGCCGCGCTGATGGCGATGGCTGACGCGCTGGGGAACCGCCAGGATGCCGTTTTAGAGGCCAACGGGCGCGACATCGCCGGAGCCAAAGAACGCGGGCTGACGCCGCACCTGATCGAACGGCTGACGCTGACGCCGAAGCGCATCGAAGAAATGCAGACGGGGCTGCTGCAGATTTCGGCCCTGCCGGACCCTATTGGAACTGTTCTGTCCGGCTGGCGTCGGCCAAACGGTCTCCAAATCACCAAGACGCGCGTCCCGCTGGGCGTCATCGCCATTATCTATGAGAGCCGGCCCAATGTCACCGTGGACGCCGCCGCCCTGTGCCTCAAATCCGGCAACGCCGCCCTGCTGCGCGGCGGCTCGGAAGCCATCCACTCCAACGTCGCCCTCGCCCGCATCTTGCAGGACGCGCTCCAAACAGCGGGCCTACCGATGGCCTGTGTGCAGCTTATCGAGAGCACCGACCGCGCCGCCGCCCGCCGCCTGATGACCCTGAATGAGTCCGTGGACTGCCTCATCCCGCGCGGCGGGGCGTTGCTCATCAAGACCGTGGTCGAGACGGCGACCGTGCCCGTGATTGAGACCGGGACGGGCAATTGCCACGTCTATGTGGACAAAGACGCCGACTTTGACATGGCCGCCGAGATCGTCCTGAACGCCAAAGTCCAGCGCCCGTCCGTCTGCAACAGCGCCGAAACCCTGCTCGTGCATGGGGATGTCGCCCCGGACTTCCTGCCCCTGATTGGACGGAGGCTGGCCGAGGCCGGTGTCGAGGTACGGGGGAATGAACGGACGCGCGCCCTTCTGCCCGAAGCGACCGAAGCGACGGAGCAGGACTGGTACGAGGAGTTCAACGCGCTCGTTCTCGCCGTCCGCGTCGTGGACAGCCTGGACGCTGCCGTCCGCCATATCAACACCTACGGCACGCGGCACTCCGAAGCCATTATCACCGAGAACTACGCCGCCGCCCAGGCATTCACCGACGGCGTGGACTGCGCCGCCGTCTATGTGAACGCCTCGACGCGCTTTACGGACGGATTCGAGTTCGGCTTCGGAGCGGAGATCGGCATTTCCAACCAGAAACTCCACGCGCGCGGCCCGATGGGGCTGGAAGAACTGACGACCTACAAGTATGTCGTGCGCGGGCAGGGGCAGGTGCGTGAGTAGAGGGAGCGGATGCAGCGTGGAAGGCAAAGGAAAGCATCACGATAATACAGTCTGGCCCCCGCCGCCGTCGGGCACTGTCTCCTTAGCCACCTGGTTCCCGTTTCGCTTTCTTAATCTGCGGGTACAGGGAGAAACCTCTGGTTTTCGGGGCGGCTGGATCGGCATTGAGCCATCGGGAATGACTATTCATGGCAAGGTAGCCACACACTTTCCAGGAGCGATGCTTCTTTGGCTTGTGTATGTTCTCACGCGCCATTGGATGCCGCATCGCTTCTGGCTTTTGGTGCCAGCCGCTGTCATCGTTTCTGCCTTGTTGCTGTACCTGTTCCGCAAATCCATGACCCTGACTTTGCCGTGGAGCCAGGTGCGGCAGATCATCTTAGACCAGGAAAAGCATCGGGCCAGCATTGTCTACGACGCGCTAGATCGAGCAGGCAAAACCAAGACGTACTCGTTAGTCTTCGCGCTCAATGCGGCTTTGTATCCCTCCTTTGTGAGTGATGTCGAGCAGTATGCGCCGAAACTTGGCCTTGACGATAAACTGCGGGGGGAGAGTATGGTTGGCCTGCTCATGCTTCCGTTGAACGCACTCATAATTATTTTGGGGGCGGTTCTTCTGTCGTGGCTCATCATGGGGCATCACTGAGCAAGAGCAAAGCGCATATGCAGCGACTAGGCATCATGGGCGGGACGTTTGACCCGATCCACTACGGGCACCTGCTGATGGCCGAGGAAGCGCGGCAGGCGTTCGCTCTGGATCAAGTCGTCTTTGTCCCCAACGGGCGGCCCGCGCACAAGAAGGCGTACTTGGTCAGCTCGCCGGAAGACCGCTACGCGATGACGCTGCTGGCGACAGGGTCCAACCCCCGCTTCTCCTGCTCGCGCATCGAGATCGAGCGGCCCGGCCCGTCGTACACGATTGATACCCTGCGCGCCTTCCGCCGGATGTACCCGGAACTGGACGCCCTGTACTTCATCACCGGGGCGGACGCCGTGCTGGAGATACTGACCTGGCACGAGTACGACAAGCTGGTGCGGGAGTGCCAGTTCATCGCCGTCACGCGCCCTGGCTTTGTTTTGGAGCGACTGACGGAGGTGGTGGATACCGCATTCCTTGACCGGGTTTCGTTCCTGCCCATCCCCGGCCTGGAAATCTCGTCCACGGACATCCGCCGCCGGGTCCGCGAGGGGCGGAGCGTGCAGTATCTGACGCCGGAGCCGGTCGAAGCCTATATCCAGCAGGAAGGGCTGTACCGGCCTTTGCCCATGGTGCAAGATCACCCGGCATTGGAAGTGCCGGGCTACTCGGAATGAAAGTGCCTCCGGCACTCAAAACACACCACCATAGACTTGTCCTCAGTCGCAGAGCGACTTTCACTTATAGTAGACCGGCACTTCCAGTGCCGGGCGCGACTTCCAGTGCCGGGGCTGAACATTGCCTATCAACCATGACTGATGACCCTGAACGGCAATTAGCCCTCGCGCGGCGGCAGATCGAAGCTGTCCAGCGCATCAGCGCCGCCCTGTATTCGGTGACGGACACGGATACCCTGCTGCGCCAGGCGCTGGACGTGGCCCTGGAGGTGGTCGAGGCTGACGCCGGCTCCATTCTGCTCTATAGCGCCGACCAGAACACGCTTGTCTTCCGCCATGCGGTCGGGCCGGTCGCGGCCTCACTTATTGGGACGAGCCTGGACCTCTCGCTGGCAAAGGGGATCGCGGGAGACGTGTTTCGGACGGGGCAGGGGCGGCTGACGCCGGATGTGGAGCAGGACGCCGACCACATCGGCACTGTAGATGCCCGCACGGGCTACCACACGCGCTCGCTGATGACCGTCCCTCTGCACCCGCGTCAGGGGGCGCCCCTAGGCGTTATCCAGTTCGTCAACAAGCGCACCGGCGATTTCGACGCCGGGGACATGGCCGTCAGCGAGATCGTCGGCAGCCTCGTCGCCCTAGCCCTCCAGAACGCGCTGCTGGCGCGGGAAGCCAACCTTGCCGCCGTCGCCCGCTCGGTGGGCGAGATCAGCCACGACATCGGCAACATGCTTACGCATGTCCTCCCCTATGTGGAAACGCTGGAAAGCTGTATCGCCGACGTGCGGGCGGGGAAGCCTGATGCTGTGGACTGCTTGGAAAGCTTCTACGCCGAGGTTCGGGAAAATGTCGCGGACGGCGTCCGGCAGGTGACCGTCAGAACCCGTGAAATCGCTTTGGCCCTCAAAGGCGAGGTCGCCCCGCTCGATTTCAAGCCGGGACGGCCGTTCGATCCCGCCCAGCGCGTTGTCCAATCGCTCACCGCCGCCGCCCAGCGTGCCGGAATCACATTGCGCGCTGAAGGAGACAATGCCTTGGAAGCGGTCTTCGACAGCCACCGCCTTTATAACGCCCTTTATAACCTTGTGAACAATGCGCTGCCCGAGACGCCGGACGGCGGTTCCATCACGCTGATCGTCGCCGCCGATCCTGACCCCGCTTTCTACCAAATCTCCGTCGCGGACACGGGAAGAGGAATGCCGGAAGAAGTCCAGCGGAAGCTGTTCACCGATGCCGCCTACTCCACCAAGCCCGGCGGGACCGGCCTGGGCACCCGGATCGTCCGGCGCATCGTCGAGCAGCACGGCGGCACGCCCTCCGTCGCCAGCGCGCCGGGGCAGGGGACGACGTTCACCCTCCGCCTGCCGAAGACGCCCCAGCCAGCGCCTGGCTAGTCCGTGTCCAGGACCGCGTAAAGCAGCGTGTCATGCCACTGCCCGCCGAGCCGCTTGTTCCGGCGGAAGTGTGCCTCCTGGCGCATCCCGGCCTTTTCCATGACGCGCGCGGAAGCTGTGTTTTCCGCCACGCAGTCCGCAAAGAGGCGGTGCAGATGGAGGTCCTCGAACCCGAAGCGCAGCAGTTCTGTGGCGGTTTCGGTCGCGAACCCCCGTCCCCAATAATCGCAATGCAGGTGATAGCCGATCTCCCCTTCGCGTTCCTCCGGGTTCGTGATGTCCAAGCCGCTGCCGCCGATCACCCTGCCCTCCGAGGCGAGGACGACGGCGAACCGGTACTGTGTCTGCGGCTGCGCCTGGGCATACGCCTTTGTCCGCGCGAGGAACGCGCGAACTTCGGCGGGCGTTTCGGCGGCAGCCGTGACATAGCGCATGACCTGTTCGTCGCCGCGAAACGCGCACACGGCCTCGAAATCGCCACCCTCAAAAGGGCGCAGGGACAGGCGCGGAGTCGTCAGTCGCATGATTACTCACCCCACTCGTAATGCACGATGTCGCCGTTGTGACGGAGCACGTCATCAATGGCGTCCCGCTTGACCCCCCGCGCCAGCGTGATCTGCAAGTGAGCCACTTCGGAGTTCGCCATCTTCTCCAGCTTCAGGTCGCGAGTCTTGACGTCCTGCTGATGGAGGTGGTCGAGCATCAGCCCAACGGCTTCCAGGGGAACGCAGTCCGGCTTGAATACGACAGTCAACGCCTGGCGTCGGCGGTGGCGGATCAAGTCTTCTTCAAACGTGTTGAGGAGCGTCAAAGTGAAGAGGATGATCAGGGTAGCGGTCGTCGCCAGTTCGGCGTACAGCCCGCCGTAGCCGACCGCGATGCCGACCCCGGCGATGGCCCAGAGACTGGCCGCCGTGGTCAGTCCGTGGACCAGGCCGCCCGTCCCCTCGCGGATGATGGTGCCCGCGCCGAGGAAGCCGACGCCGGTAACGACCTGGGCGGCGATCCGGTCGCCGTTCGAGCCGAAGGACTGCGACACCTGTGTGATCAGGGCCGCTCCGACGCAGACAAGGATGTGCGTCCGTAGCCCCGCTGGACGCGCGTGGCGCTCCCGCTCCCAGCCGATCAGGCCGCCGAGCAGCAGGGCGAGGAGCAGCAGGCCGGTCAAATGGACCAGCGGCAGATGCAATATGGCGAGGAGGCTCAGGCGGCGACCTCCGCCTTCAAGGACTGCACCAGACCCATGACATGCGCCGCCGCGCCTACGACGGGGACTGCAGCTTTATTGGCCCCGTCGCGACGCAGGCTGACCTCGACCGTGCCTTCCACCAGTGACTTGCCGACCACGACCTTGACCGGGATGCCCAGCAGGTCGGCGTCTTTGAATTTGACGCCGGGGCGCTCGTCCCGGTCATCCAGCAGGACATCTACCCCGCCGACTTGCAGGTCGTGGTAGAGATTTTCCGCCGCCTGCGTCTGCGCGTCATCCTTGACTCCGACCAGCACGACCACGACCTCGAACGGCGCGATGGGGACCGGCCAGCAGATGCCGTTCTCGTCATGGTGCTGCTCGATTGCCGCCGCCATGAGCCGCGAGACGCCGACGCCATAAGAGCCGCCGAGCAAAAACTGCGTCGCGCCGGTCTCATCTGTAAATGTCGCATTCATCGCCGCCGAGTATTTGGTCTCGAAGTTAAAGACGTGGCCGACCTCGATCCCCCGCTGAGTCTGGAGCCGCCCTTCGGGGTCGGCAGGGCTGACATCTCCTGCCACCGCCGTCCGCAGGTCCAGATATTCGGGGTGGGGGAAGTCACGCCCCGGCAGGACGTGGACCAGGTGCGCGTCCGCCGCGTTCGCACCCGTCACGCCGTCCCGAATGAACGCGACCTCGCGGTCGGCGACCACGCGCACACCGGCGGGCAGCCCGACCGGCCCGGCGAAGCCGACGGGGGCATTGGTCACCGTCTGGACGACGTCGGGCTGGGCCAGCGGCGACGGCCCGCCCAGCAGCTTCGCCAGCTTGGCCTCTTGCAGTTCCCGGTCCCCGCGTACCAGGACGACGACCGGCTGCCCGTCCGGGGCGGCGACGACCAGCGTCTTGATGAGCCGCGTCGCCGGGACGTTCAGGAAGCCGGCGACGGCCTCAATCGTGCTGACATTGGGCGTCGGCACCTTCTCGGTCGCCGCGACTTCAGCATCCGGGTCTTCGATCGGCGCGGGGACCGCCTCGCATCGCTCGGCATTGGCTGCGTAGCCGGTCTTGTCGCAGCGCAGCACGGTGTCCTCGCCCTCTTCGGACAGCACCATGAACTCCTCGCTCTGCGAGCCGCCAATGGCGCCCGAGTCGGCCTCGACCGACAGCGCGGCCAGCCCGCAGCGGGCGAACATCCGCCCGAACGCCTCCCGGACGTTCCGGTACGCCTGCTGGTTGCCCGCCGCGTCCTTGTCAAACGAGTAGGCGTCCAGCATCAGGAACTCGCGCCCCCGGATCAGCCCGCCGCGCGGGCGGGCTTCGTTGCGGAACTTGGTCTGGATCTGGTACGGCAGGAACGGGAGCTGCTTGTAGGACTGGATATCGCCCCGCGCGATGGCCGTGATGACCTCTTCGTGGGTGAAGCCCAGAAAATAGTCGTGCTGCGGAACCGTGAACAGCACATCCACCTTGTCCCGGCCCGACTCCTCCAAGATTTTGCGTGGGAACAGCGACGGCATCAGCATTTCGCTGCCCCCGATGCGGTCCATCTCCTCGCGTAAAATATGAGAAATTTTGTTCAGGACTCGCAGGCCGAGCGGCAGGTAAGAGTAGACGCCGCTGGCGAGGGGCCGGATAAAGCCACCGCGCAGGAGCAGCCTGTGGCTGAGAAGTTCCGCTTCGCTTGGGGCGGCTCGGAGGGTCGGGGCAAAGAGTTGTGTAAAGCGCATGGTAAGGTAAACGTAGGGGCGCGATTCATCGCGCCTTCTTCTTCCTGGTTATCTATTGAGGCAGTTGATGGGTCACGGTGCGATTGATGTCGTTGAACATGATCGCAAGGAACAAGAGGCCGATGATGCCCATGCCCGTCATCAGAAACCATTGCTGCTGCTGCTCGGTGAGCCGCTTGCCGCGCCGCACCCACTCAATAAAGAACGTCAGCAGATGGCCGCCGTCTAAAATAGGAATCGGAAGCAGGTTGAAAATTGCAAGGCTTACGGAGAGGCTGGCCATAAGGTTGACCTTGTCCACAAGGCCGTTCTTCGCTGCCACCCCCGTCGCCTGGTACATAAAAATGATCCCGCCAGCGTTGTCCTTGAGCTGACGCGGGCGCTGGACCATCTCGCCCAGGCGCCCGAAAAGCGACGCTATGACGATGTTTCCCGTTCGGATAGAGTCAATAAAACCAAGATGCTCCAACTCGAGGGTGGGGTCAATCTTCAGCACCCCTATCTCATGCGAATGGAAAGTGGGAAGCGTGTCCGGCTTCAACAGGGCGGAAAGAGTTCCATGCAGCGTGATCGGATCATCGGACGTAGGCCGTGTAACAACCATATCAACCGGCTGACCTACCTTCTGACGCAGGAGTTTCAGCGCTTGGTCGGCGTCCTCGACTTTGCCTGATCCGATGCCGCGAAGGGTGTCTCCTGGCTGAAGGCCGATCTGCTGACCAAAGCTGCCCGGCTGAACCACGTCCGTGTTCATAACAGGCTTGTCGTCTCTGATAGCCGGGCGCGGTGTCGCCGTCTTCGTCAACGTCTGCCCGTCCCGCTGAACCGTCAAGACGAGCGGCTTACCCAGGCTGCCGTTGATCTGGGCGATCATCTGCTTGCCGTCGGTGACTGGCTTGCTGTTAATGGCAGTGATCATATCGCCGGCGTGCAGGCCGATTCGGTGGCCCTCCCCGCCTGGTTCCACCAGGCTAATTCGCGTCAGGACCTTTCCGGTCGGAATGCCGGTCGTGACACCCATGAGGCAGAACACAAAATAGCCGAAGAGAAACGACATGACGGGTCCGGCCAGGATCACCAGTGACCGCTGCCAGAGCGGCTTGCTGTAAAATCCGTCGGGAGCCGTGTAGGCTGCATTCTCACCCACGTTCTCGGCGACGAGTGGGATTTCGTGGGCGTCAGGGTCGTCGTTCTCCTTGCCTAGCACCCTGTCTTTCGCGGCGATCAGCGGGGCCTCGTCCGGCTCCATGCCGGCGATCTTGACGAAGCCGCCCAGCGGCAGCATCCGCACGTTGTACTCGGTGTCACCCCGCTTGCCGATCCGAAACAAGCGCTTGCCGAAGCCGATGCTGAAGTCGTCCACGCGAATGCCGCACAGGCGGGCGACGATGAAATGCCCCCACTCGTGCGCGACGACCAGGATGCTCAGAATGATCAGCAGCGTCACGGTCTGCTGCACGTTTTGCCAAAATAACGCCACGTCCAAAGCTCCTTCAGAATAACAGAGAGCGGTCTTCCAGTGAAAGCCGGTGCGCGGCCCCGCGCGCCCAGGCGCTGTCCTGCGTGATTTGCGCCAGATCCGGCGTATCCGTCACGCGATGCGCGTCCATCACCCGTTCCGTCAAGGCAGTGATTGCAGGGAATGTAATTCGGCCTTCCAGAAAGAAGCTGACGGCGGCCTCATTCGCGGCGTTCATCACAGTCGGCAGCGTGCCGCCTGCGCGGGCCGCGCGGCGGGCCAGGCCCAGGGCTGGAAATCGCTCCTCGTCAGGCGCGGCAAATGTCAAAGGGACCTGCGGCGCGAGGAGATCAAAGCGCGCGATGCCCAGGTCGGCCCGGTCGGGGTAGAGCAGAGCGTACTCGATAGGGACGCGCATGTCCGGCAACCCTAGCTGCGCTAATGTCGAGCCATCGCACAATTCGACCAGAGAATGGATCACGCTCTGCGGGTGGACGACAACGCCCACACGGTCAATCGGGACATCGAACAGCCAGCGCGCCTCGATCATCTCCAGCGCCTTGTTCATCAGGGTCGCGCTGTCAATCGTGATCTAGC
>JAABUH010002778.1_pt1 | contig 16226 bp, 17 predicted proteins | sample 5559121 | NCBI WGS metagenome assembly JAABUH01 (sample SAMN10711871, study PRJNA513364) | rock metagenome | isolation source: Antarctica rocks | place: Antarctica: Victoria Land, Battleship Promontory nord | collected 2015-12-28
AACGTTCCTCGGGCGCAGCGCCTGTGCGTGAAGTGTGCCTCTGGCGCCCTGGGCGATGAGCAGCACTTGCTGTTTGAATGCCCTTTTGTCGCCTGTGTCCGTGCTCAGTTTGCGCACCTGTTTACGCCTGGGTGCACCATGCTTGAGTTCATGCAGCAGCCGGACATTTGCGGCGTTGCCTGTTTTATTCTCGCATGCCTGAAGCTGTACCTTGCCCCAACGGTCCCAAATGTCCCTTGACCTGTGAGTGCGCATATATCTTGCCTGCTTGCTTGACGCTTGTGCCTAAACAGCCCTAGTTGGCTGACAGGCTATCACCACACAGCTGAGGGGGCCATCGGGTTAGGGCCCCCGGTGATGCTCTTCATTCATTCATTCATTCGAGTCATCACATCATAGTCCTCACTATCGACTCCACATGTACACACCGGCAGCGGCTCTTCCAGCAGACAGTCACCAGGGTGCAGCCAGGTCCCCGCACAGCGATTCTCAGCGCTCCTTCAGCGCCAACTGATTATTTTCCTGCCTAACCCCTTCAGTCTCGCCTCCGCAGTGGCTGCATGCACTTGCTCGCATTGTCTCAGTTGCATCGGCTTTGCCATGCTCTCTGTCGGGTTACGTGCAGACAGCCACAGGACGCCGCTGACACGGCGCTGCTGTCCAGCTCTCTGCTCTCGCTCTCTGCGCATGACGCTTTGCCCAAGAGTTGAGCTGCTTCATGGACTGTTCACCGATTGCCTGCTGCAGTTGTAGCATGCTATGAATATCTGTGTCTAGTTACGCTTGGTGGGTCGCGCAAGACTGCGCAAAATGCTGGTGTACATACCCATGCGCCTGCCTACTGCTACAACACAGGTGCCCTGTAGGTGCACGATGCGCGCATGCCGCCGTAGACTGGAGGGCCCATGATACAGCACGCAAGTTGAAAAGTGTCAGTCTGTTATTTGAAACCCTGCTGTGCCGTGGCTGCATGGCGGGTTGGTGCGCATGTAACAGGCGCTGGGAACAGGCGAGCCCCTGTGCGCACATGTACAGTGAGGAGACTGGCAGGGTGTTGTGGTAACTGGCTTATGCTCAGGTGCTCGAGCTGGTGGGCGAGCGCCCGCGGCCCAGACGAGATGCTGGGTCTCAAGACTGCAGGGCCAGAGAACGGCATCAAAGCCTCCAAGGAGGCTACTGGGAGTGCCGAGAAGGTATGCGCGACTCTTATCACCGGGCCCAGTGCCCATCGGCGGAGGTATTGACAGGCTGCCGAGCAGGGGGTGCCTGGCAGTCGGCATGCCGGCCGCAGCGACAGCAGTCGGCGCGCCAACTGCCGACTGCCGGGCACTTCACTCCCTTCCGGCCTGTCCTTTCCTCCCATGGGCGCTGGGGCCGGTGACAGAGGCGCACGTGCCTTTTCGGCGCCCTCAGTGGCCTCCTTTTGAGACTCTGACGCCGCTCTTCAGCCCGGTAATCCTGAGACCCAGCTGCTCTGCGCTGCGGGCGCGCGCCAGACACCAGCTCAAGCACCAGATGTTCCACGACTTCAGCTCATGGTCGCGCGCCTCCTTCAGCACGCATGCGGGTTGCCAATGTTTGAGGATTGATATGTTGACATGAGCTAGGAGCAGCGGAAGACGACCATGACACAAATTTGCAGACATTGACGTCCGGAAACTGGCATGCTGCATGCCCAGAAGCAGGGCGCAGCCTCTGCGCTGCCCCTCTGTACATAATTGGGAGTCTTTTGCGGGGAAACATCTGCACACGGCGGCCAGAGGCACGTCACAGCAGGCCCACTCGAGCTTTGCAGGGTAAGATGCACACGAGGCGCGCACGCAGCCTGCCACCACAGCAACAATCAATGTAGGTGCGGCGTCGTAGCACAGTGACAGCCCCCACACCGACACATGCTCGACGGCGAGCTGAAGAGCGCGTGCTGCGCGCATAGTGGCGCCACATGGGCGCCACACATGCTGCATCTATGCAACAGCAAATACGCAACAGGCACATGCGCCGAGCTCGCTTCGAATCGCACAGACTGCGAGCACCGCGCTTGACGCCATGCATACATCTGGGCGAGTTGACTATTCTAGATCTAGAGAATGCGCCTGCCGCCAGCAGCGACCGCAAGCGAGGCCGGCAGCGGCTCCCGCGCCGCCGCGGCGGGCAGCAGCCATGCGCGCAGTACAGGCCACTGCGGGAACAGCTGCGTGGGCGGCACGCCCAGGCGCGCGGCCTGGCGCTCAAGCAGCTGCGCGGTCACCGCGCCCGCCACCTCGCGCACCACCTGCGGACGAGGAGTGCGTCTGCAGGCTTCTTTCTCAAAGAAAATTATTTGTTATCATTAATTCTTTATGAGATTTATGAGAAATAAAGTAGAAAGTATAAAGTAATGGACTAGTTTGATGTTTGCCTGCCCTACACAGCACACTCCAGGCCAAAGTACAGCGGACACAGTCACAGGAAGCCGCCGGCGCGCAGCAGATGGGCGCAGCATGCTCGCCCTGCTCGCCAAGCGCCGCCTGCGCCTGTGCGGCAGGGGCGCCGCGCGCGCGCACCTGCGCGTTGGCGGGCGCGCCGGCGGCGGCGGCCAGCGCGAGCTGCAGCTCGCGCAGCTGCTCGCTCGGGCTCAGCAGCAGCCGCAGCAGCGCCGGCGGGCTCAGCTCCTCCGAGCCTGCGCGCCGGGGGCCGGGTCACGCCGGGCTCAGCCGGCGCTGGCGTGCAGCGACGCGCGGCGCGACATCCTGCTGCATTGGGGCGCGAGCAGCAGCGTGAGGTCCCAGGCAGGTCAGCCCCCGCGCCCTGCCTGCTAGCAGGGCGAGAGCTTGCTGACCGCTGTGGAATGGACATGGCACTGCACAGAGCGGCGACGAAGCAACCTCATCGCGCCAGGCGCACGCCACGCCCTGATGCCCGCGGTGCAACGGCCGCGGGCCAGCCCCAAGGCGCACGCCCACCACCTGCGGCTGCTGCACACGCCTGCCCACCCGGGTAGCGCGCGCAAGCCCAGGCACGCAGGCCGCCCCTGCCGGGCGCGCTGCGGGCGCCGCGCGCGCGGGCCATTCCATGTACTCATGGGTACGAGGGGAGCTGAAAAAAGAGCGCCTATGTTTTGGGCCGCGCACCCAGGAAGGAGCCGGCCAGCGCGCGCAGCGACTGCAGGTACACGCCCTCCTCCGCGCTCAGCGGCGGCGCGAGCGCGGCGAGCAGCGCGTCGACGCTGCGCACGCCCAGGCCGGGCACCCACAGCGGCGGCAACGGCAGCGCAGGCAATCGACCCAGCAGCGGCAGGCGCGGCGCCAGCGCCTGCGGCCGCCCCGTCCGCTTCTCAGCCTTGCGAAAGGCGCGAGGCTGCAAGTTACTGAAGCCCTAACCTAACCTAACCCCATGTCGCTCAGTGTCACTAGGGAAGGGAGGATGACGGAGCTCAGCCACCCATCGCGCTTTCCTTAAAGTCACTGTGTGGCACCCACGCCCAGCTCTTGACATCACCGCACGTTGGTGCGCCGCTCTTCGCGCAACCGCCCCGCTGCGCAACGCGGCCCGACACGCATCGCCCCGTGCCAGGCTCGGCCTGGTCAGCCAGCACTCTGGCGGGCCACCAGGGCTGGAGCCGCGCGCAAGGCACGTGCAGGGCAGGGCGCCTCTGCGGCCCTGCTTCGCCCTCGGCCGCGCGACCACCCTCCCCTCCTGCAGGCGCTGCCCCGGGCGCGCGGGCGCGCGCCTCTGGGCGCAGGCGCGCGGCCAGGCTGCGCGCCGCGCCGCGCGCAGCCAGGTCCAGCGCCGCGACCAGCTCGGTCACCAGCAGCGGCCGCAGCTCCGCGGCCTCGGGCGAGAGCAGGAAGGCCAGCGCCTCCTGCGTGCGCCGCGCAAGCCCATGACAGACTATTGTGCGCTGCACGCAAGGGCGGCGCCACCATACGAGGTAAATGTCAGGTTTAGCTGGGTGATGATAATGACCGCAGCCGGGCGCGGCTCCTGCGCGCAGCTTGGCCTGGTTACCAAGCACAGCGAGCCTGGCAACCAGGCCATGCGACGGCGCCCGCGCGCGCGCGACATGAAGGGGCGCCCGGGCACGCCGGCGCGAGAGCGGATGTCAGGAGCTGCAGGCGCCACCGTGTGCTGCTCAGGCCGCCGCCAGGCGCAGGCGCGGGCTCACGGCGTGCGCCGCACCGGACCACGCAATTGATCGGCTGCAGAGGCGTGACCGGACGCCCAACAGGCCGCCGGGCAAACAGCGCCTCGCAGCGTCATTGATTGATTGCCTATACTGGGGACCGCCCTGCTGTTGGGGGTGCTTACAGCCGGGTGCGCCTGCCGCAGGACCTGCTGGATTCCGTCGACGGCGACCTGCAGACGGAGGTCGAGCACTGGGAGGGGATGCACCACTGGCTGGTGGGCTGGTGGGCGCGCGGGCCTTGCTCCAGCGAGCTGCTGGATGCTTGCTTGCCGGCGTGGCGACAAGCTTCAGAGCGTCCAAGGGGGCGGGTGAGACAGCGGGACAGGAGCGCGCGCCGCCGCCGCCGCGCCCCGCCCTTCTGCCCGCCGTGCAGGCGGTGTGGGGGGCGGCGCCGCGAGCGGCGGTGGCGGTGCGCCATACTTCTGCGCTGTCTCACCGGCCCCCTAAGACATTCTGGAGCCGGTCGCCATGCGGGCAAGCTCAGCATCCAGCAGCTCGTTGGAGCAAGGCCCGTGCGCCTAGCAGCCCACAGTAGGGGCCGCGCCTGCAGCGACGCGCCCTCGTCCGGCACCGCGTCCAGGTCGACAAAGCCGTCCGCACGCGCGGCCACGCGGCCCAGCGCGGCGTTGAGCAGCGCCGCCAGGCGCGCGGGCCGCAGGCCGCCGCCCGCGTCGAGCACGATGTCGCGCAGCAGCGGGTTGGAGCCCGGGCCCGCGTCGCGCAGCACCTTGCGCACGATGAACGGGTACGCCTGCGCGGGCACAGCGCCGCCCAGCGCTCGACACCTGTCTGTGACAGAATCTCCAACTGCGCGCCCTATGCTCCATGCTTGGCCACTGCACACACGATTGGCGCCTGGCCTCTGTCTGACCGGGTCTCCTGCCGGCGCTCTGCCAAGCTTTGGTGTCAGTGCCAGCACACATGCCAACACAACGCGCAAAACAAAAGCACAGTCGGCTGCCATCCCCTGCCGCACGCCCGCACACGGGTCTACCACAACCCCTGCTCTGTCCGGCCGCCAGGACGGGGCACAGCCTGCCCTACCCGACCACACCTGCGAGACCATCTGGTAGTCCGGGTTGCCCAGCAGCGCAATGCCCTCCAGCGTCGCGACCGCGCGCGCCAGCAGCGCCATGTACGGCGGCACCGCAAACGGGATCTCCAGCGTGGCCGCCAGCAGGTCCTGCGACAGCGCCTGCGCGCGCGGCCCCGCCCGCGAGTTCAAGGTAGGGTGCGAGGCGCGCCCGCAGCTGCCCGCCATGCCGGCGCCCCAGCCGGCGGACACCACACAGCGTCCCACGCGCTCGCGCGCTCGCGTACTGTGCTCCCGGCCCCGCCCCAGCTGCAGCAGAGCAGAGACAGCCGCGGCAGCCTCCCTACCATCGTCCGCGGCCACGCCTCCCTTGCGGCCGACAAGGCGGCAAAGGCGGCGTAGGGTCCATGGCGCCACCACCCCAGAGTGTTTGACTCACGACTCACAGAGGAACGCTTTTCTCGGCCGCTTGCGGCCACAGCACAGCGGCGGCAGCGGCGCACTTCTGTGATCCCACCTCCCGCGCAGCCTCCGCGGCCCACAGGCGCGCGCCGCGCCGCTCGCGGCCGGCAGCGACTGCGGCGCAGGCCCGATGCCACGCCTCACCCACAGCCCTGGGAACATGCAGGCGCGCGCCGGGCCGCGCGCCGGGCCGCGCCTGGAAGTTGGCGCCGCGGAACGCGCGCGCGCCGCCGCCGCGCAGGTAGGGCGTCAGCACGCGCTCCATGACCGGGATGATGCGCCCGCGGTCGCAGCCCGGCGGCAGGAAGCCTGCCGTCGCCGCCGCCGGCCTGCTCAGCGCGTGCAGGGCATGCGCGCCGCAGGCTCCGGGCATGCTCGCACGAAGGTGCAATGGCAGGCGGAGCACCCCACCGTCTGCATGCTGTGAAGGAGGCAGCTACGACAAGCAGAAAGGCATTAAGCCCTTGAGAGAGCTACGAGCGGCAGGCGCGGGCGGCACCCAGCGCAACAAAATCGGTGATGAGGTCGTCCCAGGCCCCGTTGGCCAGGTGGATGGTGCCGCTCAGCATGGCCGCGCGGTCGGCCGGCGGCACCTCCGCCACGAGCCCAAAGTCGATCAGCGCCAGGCGCCCCGCGTGCGGCCCCTCGGTCACCTGCGCGCCGTGCCGCCCGCGCTCCTCAGCGCTCGCGCCCGGCGGCCCGCGCTCTGAATCCCTGACCGCCAGATAACCCGCGCGCGGCCCCTCGGTCACCTGCCCCGCGGCCGCCCGCGCGCTCAGCCCGTGCGCTGAGCCCTTGTGCGCTGGCAGGCAGGCGAGCGCCCGCTCGGGACGCAGCGTGCGCGCGCGCGCTCCACGACCGAGCGTTTTCTGCCGGCAGCGCATCAAGCAGCCTGCCCTGGAGCCCCGGCGTGCATCGCTCTCCCCGTATGTTTCAAGGCATTCTTGTCGGCTCGTCCGCGCGCAAGCTTTCGCAAGCAGGCTGGGCTCAGGGGCCAGGCCATCAGTGAGCGCCAGCCCCATCCCGACACTCAAGAAACCATCGTCGGCGCGTCCGCGCACGAGCTGTCACGAGCAGGCCGGGCACAAGGCAGGGGCCAGGCCGCTGGAGAGCGCTGACCGACCCACGGCCGCCTCCGCGCGGGCGGCCGCGCCTTGAGCAGGTTGCCCGGGTGCGGGTCGCCGTGGATGAAGCCGACCTCCAGCAGCTGCGTCAGGAACGCCTCCTGCCCGACCGCCACCAGCGCGTTGAGCTCGGGCGCGCCCAGCGTCGTCAGCTTCACGCCCGGGATCCACTCCATCGTCAGCACGCGCCTGCGCCCCCGCGCGCGCGCATGCGTCGGCGCCAGGCGCCGCGCCCCAACTGAAGCCTCAGCAGCTAAGACGCCGCGCCGTCTAGCGGCGGGCGCCCCGCGCGCAGGCGCGCCAGCCAGGCTCCCCAAGCCTGCCTGCATGTTCCGCAAGGGGGGCGCCGGGGCGCACCGCGTGGTCAGGTGCAGCAGCGGGGTGGGGATGACGACGCCGCCATTGTTCCGCCGCGCGAAGTCGGAGTCTGCGAGCAGCGCCTGCGCGCCACAGCGACGCTTGGCTGACGCGCGCCTGGACCTTGCCCAACATCCCTTACTTATTAAGGACGCACAGGCCCGCTCCGGCCCGCTCGCTGCGTGTGCAGGCAGGCGCAGCTGTGCGCATACAGCACCAGCGCGCAGCCATGCGCGCAAAAAAATACCCCACACGAGAACCCCTGCAAACACTCTCCGCAGCCATAGCAGCCCACGCCCAGCATTGGGGCGCAGACACAGCGCAACCTTGACAGCACACCCCGCGCGGCCCGGCCGCGCGGCGCGCCTGCATGCGCAGCGCATTCAGCGCCTCGTTCTGGAAGTCCATCTCGGTGAACAGGCCCTCCGCGAACGTGCTGAGCAGGACGCGGTAGTCGGTCGTCTGCGCGGTCAGCCGCCGGATGATGGCCTGGTACACGCCCACCGCGCGCCGCAGCACGTACAGGTCCTACGCGCCGCGCGGAAGCGCAATGTTACGCTTCTACCCTGCACCACACTGTGACTAGCCCGCGGCAGGCGGGTTGCAGGAGTGCACTCGGGATAGGTGAGCTAGGTGAGCTGGGTGAGCTGGGTAAGCAAGCCCAGGACAGCACTCCGGGCCGCACACACCACCCCGCCAATTGCACAACAGCGCAATAAAAACGCACATGCGGAACATTCTACCTGCACTGTGCGCACTGAGCAGGGCAGAACGGCTGCGTTGCAGCATATTGGGGAACGGGCGCATGCAGTAGGCCGCAGCTGGTGCATCGCATAACCTTTACAGGCAGCGCTCTGAGCTGCACAGCTCGACATACACATGGGAGGTCATCGGGTGCCGCCCTCTGTCAGCAGCAGGCGCCTGCCTCTGTCCAAAGCAGGCGCCTCCCTCTGTTCACACGCAGGTGCCTCCCTCTGCCGGGCGTAAGGGCGGGCGCGCGCCTTGGAGATGGTGGACAGCGCGCCCGGCCGCTGCACCTTGACCGCCACCTCCTGGCCCGTCTCGCGCACCCGCGCCCGGTACACCTGGGCGCCGCGCGCCCGCCGCCGCCTCGGCGCATGCGAGCGGCTGCGGAGGGGGCCCGCGCAGGCACCACAAGGTGGCTCAGCAGGGAACATGCAGGGTCTACACCGGGACGCCGCAAGCGCCCCGCCACTCCAAGCATCCTGGACACGCGCGGCAGCGGGCGCATGGAGCCAGCACCACCCGGTGCACGCCCGCTCCTGCCATGCCGATACGTCGCAGAACAGTGCAGTGCTGACAGGCCGAAACCCTGCGACCCTGCGCGCCGGGCGCACCTGCGCGAGCGAGGCGGCCGCGACCGGGCGCTCCCCAAACTCGGAGAACACCGCGTCCAGCGGCCGCCCCAGCTCGGCCTCCAGCACGCGCCGCGCCTCGGCCGTCCTGCCGCATGCACGCACACCTTGCAGGGCCGCCGCACCACCGCATCGCCTGACCGCCGCCCGGCTTCGCACACTGCGACGGGCCATGCGTGCGAGCGCGGCGGCAGCAGACAGGTGCACGCCAGCAGAGGGGAGCACCGGAAGGGCGGGATGCCATCCTGCAGCTTGGCCAGCTCGGCCATCACCGGCGGCGGCAGCACGTCCGGCCGGATGGACAGCACCTGCGCGCGGCGTGCGTCGGTCGCTGCCAAGGCGGTCACCGCGGACCGCATGCGACATGCGCCGCCCCACCTGCTCCTGTCTGGTTCAGGTCTGGTTCGGGTTCAAACCCGAAACCAAGTCTCATCGGCTGGGGGTGACAGGGAGGGACAGGGGGGCCTGCATGGCACGCATGCATGCTGCGCCGGTTGGGACACGCAGACGGCCGTGGCTCGACCGGCGTCGCGACAGGGCGCTGCTAGCCTCGCAGCGCCCAACATGGCACGCCGCCGCGCCCATGCCGAGCGGGGCGGCGCCCCGGGGCGGCGCGCGCCTGGCCCAGCTTGACCCAGGTCGGCCCCAGGCGCGACAGGTTCTCCACCGCGTCGCGCGCCAGGCCGACCTGGTCGCGCTCGATGCTGCCGCGCAGCGCCGCGGTCGCCAGCCGCGTCAGCCACGGCGCCGAGATCGCCGCGAATTTGGCCCAGCGGCCGGCCAGGTCGCCCGGGCGCCGGCGCCAGAACGCGGCGATGGCCGCCTCGTTGTACACGAGCGGCAAGCCCTCCGCGTCCACCTGCTCCACGTTGAAGTCGGCCGCGTCCAGGCGCCGCCGGCTCACGTACGAGACGGCCTGCGCGCCGCCGCCGCGCGTGGGGCCGGGCAGCGCCGCTCCGGACGCTGTCTCGCTGCACATACTGTCGGTCCTGCGCTATGTCAAACCTGGGATATAGGCAGCGCTGAGAGCGTGCGGGCCACTTGGGGACTGTGGCAGGGACTAGCAGCGCCTCAGGCTGTTCCGGCGCGCACAGCGTGCGGTCTGTGCGGCACACGTGTGTAAAGGCGGCTGCAGACGGCCTGCTCCTGCCCGCACGGCGCTCTGCGAGCAAGTCCAAGGCGCGGTCGGCACCTTGACATCCCGCAGGTCCGTCAACACCTCTGCGCTCCCCGCCTCCGCGGTCAGCTCCCGCAGGTCTATCCTCATCGGCAGGCCCGGGATGGAAAAGGCCGCCGGCGGCGCCCGCGTCGCCGCAGCCGCTACCAGCAGCGCCTGACGCCCGCTGCGCTGCGCGCGGCAGTGCCGGCAGCACATACACCGCGCCGCGGCGCTGGTGGACAGCGCCATGCTGCGTCGATGGGGCTCTTATGCAGCCACTAGCCGCTGAACGTGTGGCAGCACGCAAAGTGACAGACGTCCGTACAGAGTTGTATGCGAGTCGCACTCACACAAAACCAGGCAGTCCGTTTGCTGTTGACAAGGCAGTCTCCCTTTACCAGACAGCCGGTCAGAAGCCTGTTTCCCAAGGAACAACACACTTGCCTTGCTCCCAGCTCCGAGGAGTGGCCAGCGAAGCAGGTCAGGGGTCGCTGCGCTATCAGGCCACAGCAGGCTTCCCGCCTCCCGCCTCCCTCTGCGCCTCCCTTGGTGTGAGCACGGCCAGCGCCACAAGCATCCTGCCCACGCGCGCAAAAAAGGAACAGCTTTTGCAGAGCGTGCTTGGTCCCTGCGGTCCTGTGAGAAACCTGGACGGAGGTGCAGCCGCCGCCGCTAGCGAGCGCGGCCGCCGGGCCGGCGGGCTGCATGAAGCAGGAGGAGGGTGCCGAGGATGGGGCATCTGGCACAGCAGACTGGGGTGTGCACGCGGCGCGCCGCAAGCAAGGTGCACGCGCGTGATCCTTGCAGCAGGCGTGCGAGCGCTGCCGGGACGCGCAGGCGCTGACGGCATGGACGACGAGCTGGACGAGGCGCTGCGCGACTCCGTGCACGGCGCGCTGGCCAGCCAGCTGAGCGCGTACAGGCTCGGCCGCGCGGACGCCGATGACTACCGCCAGTGCGCCCGGCCGGCTTGCTGTCTGGCTGCGGCGGACTCTGTCCCGCGCCTGCACGCCGCCATGTTGCAAAGCCGAGCCGCATCATTACCCAGACGTGGTTGCGCCTGCGCCTTGGCTCTGTTTCAAGCTGCGGCAGACTCTAGGCGTGGTTTGCGCCGTCACACGTGCGGAGACCAAGCAATGTCTTGAGCCGTCCCCCCCACAGGCGGTCCTCCTTGTGCACCGCGCGCACGCTGACGTAATGCCGCCCTCCTTGCAGGCTGGTGCAGCATCTGGAAGCGCTGCGGCTGGCGCCGGGCGCGGCGGACGCGGACCGCAGCGAGGACCTGGCGAGCGCGCTCGATGCGCTGGCGGCCTGCGCGGCGGTCGCGGACCGCGCGGCGCACGCCGCGCTGCTCGCAGAGGTCTTTGCGCTGCATGCCTGGACCGTCCCCGCGGTGAGCGGCCGCGCCGAGGCGAACCAGCTCACCCGCCGGTGTCCTCTCTGTCTTCCGGTTGCCCTCTGCGGCTCTGGGGCACCTGCTGACCTGCTCTCCGCCAGCGCGCCTGCGCCCGCGCCTGGCAGCGCGCCTGCTCCGCCGCCCGTGCGGCCTGCTGCGCTTGCCAGCGCCCGCCGGCCGACCACTCTGCACCCGAGCAAGGCTGACCTGGGCCGCCTGCGCGGGGCCCGGCGCTTCACCAGCTTCCTGATAGGAGCGCCTGCCATTTTGCGCAGGCGGCGCGCGCGCCGCTGCTGCGGCTGTTGGCGCGGCTGGTCGCGCAGGGCGTGCTGGTGACGGTCTGCCTGCGCCGCCGCGCGCGCCTCCGGCCGGCCCCGAGTCCGCGCCCGGGCCCTGGCAGCCGTCCGCGGCCGACGTGGCCGTGCAGGACGCCGTCGTCGCCGCGCTCGCCCAGGCGCGCCCAGCGCCCGCCCGCCGGCCTCGCGCGCTTACACAGCGGCGCGTTCGCTGGCGGCGCCAACGCAAGGCTGGGCTCTGGGGCTGGCTGCGGTGCGGGCAGCTTGCTGGAGATAGAGAGTTCTCCAGTGGCAGGCGGTAGCTAATGGGCGGGCGCGGGCGCCGGCCAGGTGCTGGCCGCGACGCCGACGGCGGGCCCGCTGCTGCTGCCGGCGCTGCGCGAGGAGCTGGGCGTGCGCGCGCTGGGCGCCGGCGCGGCCTGCCTGCGCCTACGCGGCTGCCTTGCGCTGGCCGAGGCGCGCGGCGGCGCGGGGCTGCGCGAGGGCGTGCTTGCCCTGGCGCTGCGCGCGCTGCTGGACCTCGACGTCGACATCCGCTGGCAGGACATTGCAGCCGTGCCGGGTGCACCCCCCGCGCACCGCGCGCGTGCTGCAGCGCACTGGGGTCTTGCCCGTGCGTGCACGTGTATTGTACGAGCGTCCTTGTACTTTACAACGGGGGTAGAGCCGGCGGCCCGTGCTGCTGGAGGGCCGGCATGCTGAGGCGCACCCGCAGGATGCCGCACGGGTGCGGGAGCGGGCGCCTTCATTAGGCCGCCACGCCCGCCAGGGCAGACAGAGAGCGCGCGGGACGAGCACGGCGCGCGCGGGGCGAGCATGGCGCGTGCGGGTCGCGCAGAGGAGGACGAGGAGGACGCTGCGGACGAGGACGAGGAGGACATCTTCGAGCTGGAGGGCCAGACGGAGCACCTGCACCTCGACGCGGGCGCCGGCGGCGGCGACCCCGCCGCGCCGCCCAGCGAGCGCCTGGCCGGGCGCAGCGGCTGGGAGGGCGCCGCCACGGGCGCGCCCCTGCCAGTGGCGCCGGCGGGGCGGGCGCGGCTTGTTTGGAGGCTGCCTCGGTGACTGGCTGTGGGGCAGTGTTTGTATGCGACTGGGCTGGGCACGCTCAAGCACGTGGTCGGCAGCCGGCGTGCATGCTCCTGAGCGGGAAGTGCACCGGTGGTGCACCCTCGCGCCGCGCCCGGGCTGTGGGGCGGGTGAGACCTGTGCGCGCGCGTGGTCTGGGCCGCACAGGCGCGGCCGCAGGCACCCGGGTCGCAGGGGCAGCGCTGCCGGCGAGGCGTGGTGCTGGATTTGGGGCTGCAGAGCACTGCAGGCGCGGACACAGCCGAGGGACTTCGCTGGGCTGCCGGGCGGCCGCCGCGCGCCGCCGAGCGCGGGCTGACGCGCAGCGCGCGGCCTGACGCTTGTCTGTGCATGCGCAGGCGCGGCCGCGGCGCCCGAGCAGGCGGCGGCGTCGCCGTCGGGGCGCAGCGTGGCAGACGCGGCCGCAGAGCGCCTGGATGCGCTCATGGAGCTGCTGTTTGCGCACCTGGGCCGCCGCGTGGCCGCCGGGCAGCTGGGCGCCGCGTGGGGCACCGCGCTGGGCGCGTTCGAGGCGCACCTGCTGGCGGTGCCGCGTTCCAAGTTCACGCAGTACGCGCTCTGGTTCCTGGCCGACAAGGCGCGCCCGCCCTGCGCCGCCGCGCCTCCGCCCTTTCTTCCTCGTTGTGGGGGTATGGGGGAGGGCGATGCCCAGGTTCTCAGTGATTCTAGCTCCACACCGCGGCATCATGTCTTGCTATGGCTGTACTTCCCCAGCTCGGCCGGGGAGCGGCTTCTCTGATCGAGAATGGGGGTTGCTGCAAGGGCTGCTGAGGGGGCGTGATTGAGTGAGAGCATCGCAGCCTAAAAACACTAGTCGCAAGGAAGCATGCTTAGCAAGAACGAGCCGCAGGGTGGCCTGACCCGCTGCCCCGCCCCTGACAAGCGACCTTGCCCATGTGCAGGACCCCGCGCGCTGCAGCGCCGCGTTTGCAGACCTGCTGCTGGGCCACGTGGCGGACGCGCGCGGCGCGCCCATCGCGCGCTCCGCGGCCGCCGCGTACCTGGCGTCGTTCCTGGCGCGCGCGGCGTTCGTGCCGGACGGCGTGCTCATCGGCGCGCTGGAGCGCCTGGCGCGCTGGTGCCTGGGCTACTGCCGGGAGCAGGTGCGGCGCGGGTTAGGGCTAAGATATTGGGTTCAGGGATAAGACTGGAGCGCCTGGCACTCTGGCGCCTGGGTAAGTGCCGGGAGCAGGCGCGGCGCGCCGCTCGTTGCGCGCGCTTGGGCGCAGCCGTCGCTCGGGAGGCAGGGGGCGCCGGGCTCGGCCTCACTGTCAAAGCGCTGCCTGCTTGCCTTGCAGCGCGTGTGGAGGGTGCAGCCATGCGCCTCCTGCCACGGGCGCGCGTGAGCGCGGCTGCGCTGCGCAGGACGCGCAGCGCGCGGCGGGCGCGCGCGCGGTCGGACCGCTGCTGGGCGGCGGCATGGACAGCATCGGCGTGGCGGCGGGCGGCCTGGCGGCCGGCGCTGTGCGGCACATGGTGCGCTGGGGTGCTTTGCCGGCACCATTAAAATAGGTTTTGGGTAGGGCCGGTGCTGTGCGGCCACATGCGCCGGGCCTGCGGCACAACCGGCACCATGAGTGTAGGGCAGGGCCGGCGCTGTGCGGAATCTGGTGCGCCGCCGCCGTCCCGCCATGCCCTCCGCTGGGTGCGGCGCTGCTCGTGCTTCGCGCACCTGGTGCACATGCACCTGTCCGGCCCACTGTCCGAGCCGTCCTTGGGCGGGCCTGGGGGTGTACGTGGCAGGTGTCCCAGTAGGGTCGTTGCTGCATGCACAGTGCTCCCGTGCGAGCCATGCAGTGCACAGAGCATCACAGGTCGCTGTTCCCAAGAACTGACAGTGTAGAGGACGCGAAAGCGCTGATGCACTATTGCGCATGGACCTGTGCGGCCCACTGCCCGAGCCGTCCGTGGGCGGGTGTGTGTTTGTGGGCCGCACAGGGCCATGTGCACTATATGCATTGGCGTTATTGCGTCATCTGCATGGTTAGCGCTTGCAATCGGCGACCTGTGGTGCTTTGCAGCAATGCATGGCTCACACGGGAGCACTGAGCATGCAGCAGAGCACCTCCTGAGACAGCCCAGCCGCAAGCGGGGCGTGTGCTGTGCTGGCGAGCCTGCGCAGCAGACCATTTTGCTCCTCAAGTACAGCGCAGCTCTTCACAAGCAGGCGCACGCGTAGCCTGGGCCCCCAAGCCTTGCCACATGACTGCAGCCTTCTGGCGAGTCCGAAGTAAGGTTGCGCGCAGGCAGACAAGTAGGCTTGCGCACAGGCAGTTCAGTAGGGCTGCGCGCAGGCGGCCAAGTAGGGCTGCGCGCAGGCGGCCCAGCGGGCGCGCCGCGCGCAGGTGTTCTACGCGGCGACGCAGGCGCTGCTGTACGTGCTGTGCTACCGGCTGCCGCACATCATGGAGCTGAGCCACGCGTGCGGGGCACCTGCCGCGGTCGGCCCCGCGGCGCGGCCGGGCGCGCCCGCCGGCGGCGCCGGCGCGCCCGCGCCCGCCGCAGCGGCCGGGCCGGCGGACGTGCGCGCGCTGCGGCAGCTGCTGCGTGCCGTCATGCCCGAGCTGCTCGGCCACAGGTGCTGCCCGGGGCGGGCTCGCGGCCCGGCCTGCGAGCGTGTCGGCTGCGGCGCTTATGACCTCGCTATCCCCGGCCCTTGTCGCTGGCACCGGACATGTCGGCGCGCCAACGGGGCATGCTTGGCAGTGCCGCTGGCTTGCGTGCGCGTGGTGTGCGTGCACGACTCCTGACTTACGGCACCAGGCTGCCCCGTGCTGCAAAATATAAAACATAGTACAGTTGGAGCTCGGCCGACGGGCGCTCCCCGTCTTGGGCCCAGGCTCGCGCCGCTGGCCGTCTGCCTGCCGACGGTGGTGGCGGAGTTTGGACGCCTGGCGCGGCGCTGGCGGCTGGCGGACGGCTCGCCGCCCGCGCCGGCGGCCGGCGGCGGCGCCGGGCCGGCGGCGGGCGGCCTGCGGCCGCTGGAGATGTTCTTCCCGTTCGACCCGTACCTGCTGCGCCGCTCCGCCGGCGTGCTGGACCTCAAGTGCGGCGCTGCGCCTCCCGCCGGCCGTGCTGCTCGCAGCCTGTGCCTGCTACCGCGCTGCCCGGTGGGCGCTGCGCGAGCCTGCTCGTGCCTGCTTCCACTCCACATCATTCCGTCTCCTAAACTGCTGTTCTACATAGCTCTGCAGCACGCGCGCTGGCACTGCGAGTCGGGTGGCTGACGCGCCGTGGGCGGGCAGGCGGACGTACGTGCGCTGGCGGGCGGGCCAGCCGCTGGCAGCGGTGGCCGGCGCGAGCGACGACGAGCTCGACGGCGCCGACGCCGTCCTGGGCGGGTCGGGCTCGGGTGCGAGCCTGTGGGCGCGCCTGCTTCCTTTGTCTGCCCAGGGGCAGCCTGGGGCTGCCCTGCGCCTTGCTGTCTGCCTGTCACGTTTCTGGTCCCAACTATCCAAAAAAAGACTGCACTCGGTGCTCACCTGGCCGCCTCCTGGTAGAAAGACAAGAGGCGGTGTGAGGGGCAGCAGAGGAGCGCGGCGGATGGGTGTGCATGCAACAGTGGTGCCACGCTTGTGGCGTCACCCGCAGAGGGCGCGCAAGCCCTCTGCGCTGTGGGAGTCACTCAGCCGCGCAAGGCGCGCAGACGAGGAGGATGCTGTGGTTGACGACGCGGACAGCGGCGACGATGCGGCCTCCTCGTCCTCGCTGTCCGATGCCGAGAGCGACGGCGGCGCGGCCAGCCCGGCGCCGGGCACGTCCCTGGACG
>JAABUH010002779.1_pt1 | contig 16221 bp, 29 predicted proteins | sample 5559121 | NCBI WGS metagenome assembly JAABUH01 (sample SAMN10711871, study PRJNA513364) | rock metagenome | isolation source: Antarctica rocks | place: Antarctica: Victoria Land, Battleship Promontory nord | collected 2015-12-28
ATTGAAATTGATATTGCGTGATAGGCCTCAAGTGACATGCAGGAATTGCTGCCGGCACCGCTTGCGCTTCCACAGCACGCGCGCGGCCAGGCGGACGGTCGGCGGCGGCACGCGCGGCGCGCACGCCGCCAGCGCCGCGCACTCCTCCCGGTGCCCGTCGCGCCAGTCCGCGCGCTGCGCAGCGCGGTCCGCGTACTGCACCTCGCGGCACCGAGAGCACCTGGCCAGCGCGAGCGCGCTTCACGAAAAGCAGTTAGCACCTGAGTGGCCCACACTGCACCTTCTCGGGAGCTTAAGCACATGGTCAGCGTCAGCGGTTTGCAGCGGCAAACGGCTGGCACTGCTGGACTTGTGAGTAACAAGTAATTGAATACACAGTATCAGCGCGCTTGCTTGCTTCCCCGCCGCATGCATAAACAAGCCCGCCAGCACGCCAAGCAGGATCAGTAGCACCGGCAGTCGTGGTGTTCCAGGCTTAAGCCGCGCTGCGAAGGAAAAGCAAAGGAAAGGCCTCGTCGCACCTCTGCTGCCCGTGTGTCAGCTCAAAGGAGTGGTGGCAGCGTTCCTTGCCCGCGTCAGTGTACAGGACGGCTGCATACGGCTCCTGCTCCAGTATCACGTCGCCCCATCTGCACCTCGCTGTCGTCACAATGTGTCTGCCCAGGGCGGGCGTGTGCTCAACGCGATAGGTCATCACTGCGCTGTCGCGCAGGCAGGCAGTCACGAGCAGGGCCGATTGCTCAGGTGGACGCTGTAAAGCACTTGAGACTGAATAAATGTCGAGAATTATCAAGAGCTTCTCTAAGACACTAGGTAGCAGCAAGGTTGCGCTCTCTAGAAACTTCAAGCACTTTTGTAAACACAGGCCTGCTAGACAGCCTGAACCTGCGAGGGCTAGGTAGGTAACGCCGAGAGACATCTCTAGAGCGCAGAGATGCATGCAAAGAAGAGCAAAGTACTGACGCAAGTATGACTTATGATAAAACTTGAAGCATGGCAGCTGCCGCCGTACAACCGATGGAGCACGTCCCGGCTGCGAGCAGCAGCGCTGCCACCGGCGCAGAACAGGCACCCTTGCAGGAGCGGGTGTCTGTGACCAGCGATGGCGGCGTTGCTAAGCAGGTCCTGCACCAAGGGCATGGCGACTGTCCACCACTGCACGCCAGATGTCTTGGTGCGCGTGCCAGCACAGTGAACAAGCTGAGCTTAAGCAAACCAGATTATCTACTTAAGACTGGGTTGCTGCGCAGTTCATTACAAGGGGCGCCTGGCGGCCACCGGCGAGCTGTTCTTTGACACTCGCACCGACTCGCAGAGCGCAGAGCCCGTGCATGTGGTTGCCGGCCGGGGTGCGCACCTACGTCTTGCACCTGAGGCTTACCTAGGCTTGCAAAGCTGTGTTTGTAACCGTGAGCGGCCATTAGTGAGGAGCCCACGCATCGCTGCAAAGCCAATCAGGGGCGCTCTGTCTGCCGACAAGACTTCGTGCTCAACTTGGTTGTTCATACCCAGACAGTATAAAATTTCCTACGCATCGTGTTCCTGAGCGGAGATGGGCAGTGCTTTCTTTTTTACAAAGTTGTGATGGCGAACTCACCCTGGCCCCTCTGCAGAGGCATCCCAGCGCGAGACCGGCCTCAACCTGGCTGTCAGCACGATGCGGCGCGGCGAGAGGTGTCGGCTGTTTGTGACAGCGCCGTATGGTTACGGCGACAAAGGTGTGGCCACCCATGAACTCGCTCATCAAGTTGCGTGCACGCTTGCTGCCAACCGGATGCAAACAAGCACCAGGTGTAGTGCTCTCTCGTGTGTGTAGCGACCACGTGCTGTTTAGTGCAGAGGTGCTCTGTCTCGGGCTTGGTGAGGCCGCCCAGGCAGCCGGGCTGTGACACCCAGCGCCGCCGCCAGGCAGCTTCTCCTTCCCGACGGTGCCGCCCGGCGCGGACCTGGAGTACGAGCTGGAGCTGATCGAGTTCTCGGCCGTCGACGAGGTGCGCGCTGCTGCCGTTGAGGCAGCACTGCTGCCTGAACGATCGCAGGGCGCCTGCTCCTGTTGCACTCCTTGGTGAGTACAGCCGGACCCGCACGCTCTGCCGAGGCGCCGTGTGAATCGAGCCCGAGCTCACACCGGGCCTGCACGCTGATGGGAGGCGCGGCTCATTAGGCAGCTATCTGTGGAGATGGCTGCACTTCCACGCCTGCTTGTGTGGCTGCCCGTAGCCAAACGTGCGCGGCCGTGCCCTGTCACAAGAGCGTGTGGTCCACAGCATACCAGGTTTGCATAGTCGTGTGCAGCTCGGCTCCACCTGTGCCTGGGTGCAGTTCCGCTCTGCGTGTGCGCCTGGATGCAGATCAACTCCATGTGCCTGGGTGCATATCCGCTCTGCATGTGCGCCTGGGTGCAGCTCGGCTCCACCTGTGGTGCCCGCGCGCAGACGAGGGAGCGCGGCGAGATGCTGTACGAGGAGCGCCTGGAGGCGGCGGAGCGGCTGCGGCTGGCCGGCAACGCGCTGTTCACCGCCGGCGACGCCACGGAGGCCATGGGCAAGTGCGGCGCTGGGGTAGAACTGTGCGGGAGTGTCAGGCGTGGGGCGCGCTAGTGCGACGGACGGCTTACACCATGTTTCTAAAGACATGCAGGCTGCGCCTCACTGCCTGCACTGCCCCTATTGCCCGCTGCTGCCCCTGCGGCTCACAAACTGGAGGCAGTGCATTCCAAATGCATGCAAGCGGCATGAAGTGTGCATGTTGGCATCAGAGGTGAGATGCGAAAACGGCGCTGGCGCTGTGCAAGCTTATCCTGCAGTTGCATGTGACAGGTCATAGCCTCAGATGAGAGCCGCATAAGTGGCCCAACCGCTGCATGCAAGGGCTGGGAGCAATGATGTGAATGCTGCGTGCAAGGGCCGCGAGCGGCGGTATGTACGGCGCTGGGCAAGGGCCGCGAGCAATGATGTGTTGCCGCGTGCAACGCCTGCAAACCGTGACATGTACGGCGCTGGGCTGAGCCGGGCGCCGCGCGGCAGGTACGCGCTGGCGATGTCGTACCTGAACGAGGAGCTGCTGATGCAGCTGGAGGGGCGCCACCTGGAGCAGGCGCGGCGCGTGCAGGCGCCCATCCTGCTCAACCTGGCCGCCTGCCACCTGCGCCTGGGCGACCACGGCGCCGCGGAGTGGAACTGCTCGCAGGCGCGCGGGGGGCGCCTCGCGCGCGCCCTCCTGTGCGCGTCCGTCTTCAGCAACCCCTGAGTTCATTTGGCGGCATTGCGCGTCTGCAGGGCGCCCGTCTTGGTTCATGTGGCTGCTGCGTTCACGATGTGGAACAGCGCGTGTGATGTTGATCGGCACGGTGTGGTGACAGTGTGCAGCATGCACGGCGCATCCGGGCGCCTTTCCTCAGCCAGCAGGACCTCGTGGGTGCATTTTCTTTCCAGCACGAGCTTACGCGCCAAGCATCACATTTATCTGCATGTGAAGTGACTCTCTTTCCGCCAGCGGGAGCTATGCCTGAGTCCACCCGCTGCACCAATATGCTGTGCGGCCGCTGCAGGTGCTGGCGCATGACGCCGGGAACGCCAAGGCGCTGTTCCGGCGCGGGCGCGCGCGCCTCGCGCTGGGCCGCACCGAGGACGCGATTGAGGACCTGGCGGCGGCGGCGGCTGCCGCGCCGGGCGACGGCGGCATTGCGCGCGAGCTCGCGGCCGCGCGCGCGGCGCGGAGGGAGGAGCGCGCGGCCGAGGCGCGTCGAGGGGCTTTCGCCAGGGCACAGTGCATTCTGCAAGTGCACAATCCAACCGCATGGGATGTATGTCACTCAGGAAGGAGGCCTCCTGTAAGCCACACGCAGTTGGGAGGAGCATGCGTTTCATTGTGCCGTCATGCATGGAGGACTTGGTTGTCCCTCCAAAATCAGTGTGCGACTGCTCAGCCTGTGATGCCACAACCCTGCCGCCAGCGCAGGCGCGGATGTTCCGCGGCGCGTTCGGCGCGCCGCCCGCGCCCAGGCAACGGGCCGGGCGCCTGCCGCTGTGGCTGCGGCAGGCGTGGGCGGCGCTGTGCGGCTGCGCCGCCGGGCTGCGCCGCGGCGTGGCCGATGCCTGGCGCTCGCTGCTGCGGGGCGTGCGGCAGCCCAAGGCGCATCACACCTAGCAGGGGTTGAGTGAGTGACAAACGAGTCAGGACATGGTCTGCCATCTGTCAAGCTCATCTCTGGCATGTTAGGGATACGTCTGCTGTGCCTGCAAGAGGTCAGTGTATGACCTGCCTTGCAAGTGACGTGCCCAGTGCCCCGGAGTTGACTGCTGCTCGGCTGACATGTCAACTAAAGACAATGAGCGGCCAGTTGCCTGCCAAGCATAGGATGCTCGGGCTCTGAGGCTCTGCATGAGAGCCTCTAATTAGGGATACGTCTGCTGTGCCTGCAAGAGGTCAGTGTATGACCTGTTTTGCAAGTGACGTGCCCAGTGCCCCGGAGTTGACTGCTGCTCGGCTGACATGTCAACCAAACACAATGAGCGGCCAGTTGCCTGCCAAGCATAGGATGCTCGGGCTCTGAGGCTCTGCATGAGAGCCTCTAAGCACAGCATCATGCTCTCAGCAGCACCGCCAAGTGAATCAGCTGCAGAGTGTTACCCACTTGGTGTGGTAGCAGAAATGGACAGCTTAGCCTGCAGTAAGGCGATGAGAGGGCCACACTGCCCATCACTGTAGCGGATGGGGAGGTACAATACAATAGCAAGCTCAGTGGCTGTGAGCCTCTGGCTGAGGCCTGGTGTGCTGCCAGTGTCTTGCATGTCCTTGCAGCCTCGCTCAGTAGTACGCAGGTGGAGTTGCGCATTGACATAAAGAGAAGTTCTATGCGTGTGTACTCGTGTGCAAGGCAGTCAAGCCAATCACTACCTGCATAAGCATGCGGCTGGTGAGGCGGCTGCAGACGTCACCCATACCATCACTTGGAAATGCACTATTACCATAACTTGTTGCAAGTGTGCCACACTGCGTGTCAGATGCCCATCCATGCTACTCCCTGGAAGTGCCACAGTTTGTCACAAAGCAGTAGATATGTACGTACGGCGGGAGCTTTATACAACACATCTGCAGGTCCATAAGGCTAGCGCTGAAGCGGTCAACAGGCACAATCCAGACTGCTTTATAGGTGCGCACTGCGCACACCAATGTGATCGAGAGTGTGCGCGTTTGCTTCATAGTCTCAGTCTGTACAGAACTGCGTGGAATTGCCTCGCACAAGGTTTTGTGTGTACATATGTGCACAGAAAGCCCGCGATGGCCAAGCTGTCCAGTCGATTCAGCGGCGGTAGCTCAGTGGTAGAGCATCTGATTGCAGCTCAGACGGTCATGCGTTCAACTCGCATTCGCCGCTTGCTTTTCATTTTTGCCAATTTCTGCTTCTTGCTCCTCAAGAACACGCTGTGGTTGCCTGCAGCCTGCATTGTCTTTTCAGCACAAGTCTTGAGGTTGACTTTTTATAGCATGCCTGTGCCTTGCATATGCTTATACGTTTGCAACCTGGCTCAGCAGCGGAGCGCTCGCCACGCCACTGCAACCGGCATTCCTTCACTTAACTCTGTAAGTATGCTGCTCAAAGTCCTGCATGCGGTGAAGCATTGCTGCAGAAGTGAGAGGCAGGGCAGACGCTTGTGCAAGCAAATTTTGCAAGCAAAATGCACACTAGATGCATGATGCCCAGGCCTTGCAAACCTAGCTACGCCACATGCAGAGAGGGATGCATGCTGGCATGTGAGCTGCAGGCCATTGGCGGCTGCGCTGCTCCGCTCTGTGCAGAAACCTGCAGCAGAGCAACTACGGGACCCCGCATGCGCCTCTTGGGTCAGGTTGCTGGCCACAGGCTGTGGCGCTCACGCGTAACATGCAAGTTTGCTCGCGGCCTGCTCGCAGTCAAACACTGCAAAGCAGTCTGCCATCCTGGGATAGTCACAGGCAGGCAACGTGCCTGACACAACCCTATACAGCCTAGGCGCAGTCCAAGCGAGCGGCGCAGGTGCAGGCGGCGCTGAAGCCCTCGGGGCCGCAGCATGATGCAAAGTCCGCGTCGCGGCCGCCGCGCGTGGCCCGCCAGGTCCACACGTCGGCCATGGACCGGAACTTGCCGCGCGGGTCCAGCTCCTGCACCGCGCCAGCAGCGTCTGCATGCCTCAAGGTTCGTGTCATGTGTGTGCAGCGCCCGTGCAGGGGCACACCAGCGCAGCATGTGGCCTGTGCAGGACGCGAGGCGGTCATGTCTGCCTTCACAGGTCGAGGGCCTGACCCCGACCTGCATGCCAATCATGCACGGCATGTCCCCGTGCAGCGCAAGCCTGTGGCTCGCACTTGCACAACGAGCGCTCTGAGGCATTATTGCAGCTCTGCTCTGCAAGAACAGGGACAGCAGCATGCACAGAACCTGCCCCCACCACATATTCCCCCGGCCGCTCGCAGCGCTCCTGGTCGTCGGTCAGCTACCTGGCTGAGCGGCAGCGCGCGCCTGGACCGCGCAGCCAAAGTGGCACCAGGTGTCGGGGTACTCTCGCGCGCCGTCGAAGCAGGCGGCCCACTGCGGCCAGCCGGCCTTGCCCCAGTGCAGGCGGCCGCTGCACTCGGTGCGCACGATGCGGATCACTTCCTGCGCGCCGGCGAGCGCACAGGCAGCCATCCCGACCGACGCGGCTGGCATAGGCGCCAGTGCAAACAATCACTGCATGCATTTCAGGATGCCGCGTGCCTCACCACGTGCTTGAAGCAAGGAAGTAAGTGCTGAACAGAGATAAGGGGCAGCACAGCGAGACAGCAGTGCAAGGAAAGTGTAAGAGCAGCGGGAAGCGCGGCATGCTCAAGCGCTCACGCGTCTGGAAGTGCGTGTTTACTGCGCCGGACCTGCCAGCCCGATCACCTTACCACGCATGTTGTGCAGAGCTTTTCACGAGCTTGTGCGTCGAAAGGCGTGCGTACTCAGAGGCTTCCTTGTTGCTCAGACAAGCCCCGCTCGCGATCCGGGACCGGGCGGCAGGGTCGCAGCAATGGGGCCGCGCGCCTGGAAGCGCGCATTGGCCGCGCCAGTGCTGCCCGCCAGGTCGTCCTCCAGGTTGAGGAACATGGTCGGGCCGCCGCGCGTGGTGGACAGGTACGCGGCCTCGCCGCCCAGGAAGCGGACCAGGTTGGGCAGCACGAAGCCGCCCGCCAGGTTGGAGCCCTGGATGGCGGCCGCCACCTGCGCACCATGCCCCTGCAGCTCTTCACACCGCAGCGTGCTGCCTGATGCCCATGTCTCCAGGCCCAGGCGCATGCATGCATGCCGTGCAGCAACGAAGCAGCTCCGCGGAGGGCGCGCCGTGCGGAGGCAGGCGCCGGCGCTGTGGAGAGGTACTGCCAGCTCATACCTGTGCGCGCGCACAAGCTTCCTGAAGGCGTGTGGAAGGGCTATGCTGTAGCATCAGCATCGCCATGCATGCCATGAGGAACAGAACATACGAGGACGACAGGTCGCATGGTACGCATATCAGCAGCAGGCGTGGGACAAGGCCGGGCGCTGCGGCCGCACTGCTCGTCCGGGAACTGATCGGACGTCTGCTTGCTCAGTGACGCATCCTCGCTTATGATGGCCCTGCGCATGCACGTTATCGTCCAGAATTGCAACTGAGCCCACGAGCGCATCGTGGCACATGTCAAGAGCTTAGGACGAGCATGGCTACTGCGTCCTCTGACACACAGGCAACGTCCACGTCAGCAGAGCTCCCTGAGGACGCAGCGATCAGACGGCCTTCACGCTGCGCACGTGACCAGACATGTTCACATGAGAGCGCAACTCATGAGCAGCCATTTGGTGCGGTGTCGCCGAACAGGTGCACGTTGGTGCACGCGCAGGGCGCGCGCACGTGCGCTGAGGCCCAGTCATGTTGGTCAGCAGGGTCGCCAGCCACGACGAGGAGATGGAAGCCCACGCCCTGCGCACAGCGCGCAGCTGCATGGTCTTTGCGCGGTCACAAAGCTACCCTTAGCTGGGCTGCTTGCATGCTTGAGACTGACGACCTGTATGGACCGGGGCAGGGGCGTCTTTCACGCATAGGCAGCCGGGAGGTCGTTTCTGAGCCACAGCGGCAGTCAGCACTCCGTGGGAGCAGCGCAAGCAGGCCGCGCGCCCGGGGTCCTCGGCGACCTCCGGGAAGGCTGGCACAGGGGTGGTGTGCGCCTGCGTGTACACGTCGGGCAGCAGAGCAGGCGCCGTCGCCGCATTGGCAGGCGGGTGTGCAGGCGCGGGCGCGGCCGGCACGCTCGCGCCTGCACGCGCCGCTCCGCAGCGCTCAGCTGGATCCCTGCTTCCCTTTCCCGCATGTTCGGCTGACTGCAGTGATGGGACAACGCGGCGTGCTACCCAGTACACCCTCTCCTTGACACCTCGGCATGACAGGATGCCCTTTGTGGACATGCACTCAGCCTTGCAGTTGCCAACTTCCTTGACTTGGCATGCATAGCTGTATGCAATCAAGTGCGCAGCCATCAGAGCTCCGCCGAGCGCCGTCAACATCACAGTGCATGCCGATTGCAAGGGCTCCCGCCCTGGCGCAGCGCCGCTGGCGCAGTCCGCCGCTCAGGCCAGAGCCTGCTTTGGCAGCGAGTCAAGGCGCGCGCCTGCACGCCGCAGGCGGCGGCCAGAGCGCGCTGTCTCCCCACCCTGTACGGAAGCGGGTGCCGCTTGCGGCGCAGGCCGCAGAGCGACGCGCGTGATCCGGCCGCCCGGGATATCCCAGAACACCTGCGCTCGCGGCGCTGCCTGACGTTGCCTGCCGCATGTGCAGAGCACATTCTTGAGCATGCAGAACATCTCACTCAACCGTAACAAAGAGGGTGCTGCACCTGCGTCATGTCAAGGGGCGCGAGCGCCGCCAGCACCTCTGCGGCCGGCGCATGCACGGCGAGCGCCGCTGCGTGCGCAGCCGCCGTAGCCTCAACAACAGAGATGAAGTCGTCCAGCGACTCCGTCACGACCGTGCGCGCGAGCAGGCGCTGCGGCACGATGGCCACGTCCAGCTCTGTGATAACGCCCAGGCGGCCCACGCTGACCTGCCCGCCGCGCCGCAGGCCTCAGCCACCGAGGCCGCAGACTTCACGCACCAAGGCGGCAATGCAGGCTTGGCAATGCGCCATGCTTTCTGCTCGTTGGGCTGGAGACCTGTGAGCTGAACACTGATGATACATACGATAACGGTTAAACATGTGAGCTGCAGCAGGCATGCAGGTCGCTTTCTGGCAATGGCTGTCCGCGTGCAGTGTGCGCCAACTGTGCTGCTCTCTGCCAGTGGGCGATAAACCCCCGGCCACGCTGTGCGTCGGCAATGCTCATGGTGACTGCTGGAGCCCGGAGGTGCGCTGGCTGCCCGACCTGTGCTGCGCGCCAGAGGTGCGGGTGCGCCGCGGGCGTGATGGAGGCCAGCGTGCCGTTTGCCAGCGCCAGCTCGATCCTCTTCACCTGCGCGGGTACCGGAAGCACAACGGCCCCTCTGCAGCTGCGGCCACAACCCAAGTGTTGATACATGCCGCTTGCGGTCTTGCACACAGCGCGACAGGCCATCCCCATGCAGAGGCACATACCACAGTTGGACCTACGTAAAGACTTGACATGCGCGCCTGTCGCTGAGCAAGCCCACAGAGCTAGGCGCCCTGATGAAGGTAGAGGTGCATGCAAGATGAGGCATGTGGTGCGGGCGATGCGAGGTTAGGTTCAGGGCAGGAACAGGCTAACGCCTGAGCGTGACATGGCAGCGCTGGCTCAGCCGTGCGCCTGGGACATGGCAGCGCTGGCCCAGCCGCGCGCCTGGGACGACAGGGAGCCGTGCTGCAGGGTGGAGCCGTGCGTGCCGGTCGCGACCGCGCCGCCCACCGTCTGGTCGATGAGGAAGCTGAAGGCGCCCACCGAGTAGCCCAGCGGCGCCGCGGGCGTCCTGGCGCCGCGGCACCAGCAGCACATCGTGCGCAGCGAATGCAGAGGGGCGCGCATGCTGACGACTCTGTGGGTGCAGCTGGGCACTCTGCTGTAGCCATCAGCAGCGGGTGAAGCGCAGGAGCACACTCGGTGCGCATGACGGGACATGCCAAGGAGATATAGTGCAGGCCCGCATGCATCGCAGGCCTGCTGTGGGCTGTTCTGACATGCGGTGCATGGGGCTCGTGATCAAGCGCGCCGCGTTGACACTCTCGCACCAAACAGCTGCAGGCTCTCATGCTCGCACAAAACAGGTGCAGGCACTCATGCTCGCACAGACCAGCTGCAGGCGCTCATGGTGCTGGTACGAGCGCGCTCGCACCCCGCCCTGCAACCCCCGCGCGCGCGCCTGTGGGCCGCCAGGTAGTCCAGCAGGATGCGCTGCGGCACGCCGGCCTGCACGGTCGCTGCGCCCGCCGCCTCGCTGACCTGGATCGGGAAGCTGGGCGGGACGCTGACAGCGTAGCTCGGGTTGAGGATCCTGCGCCACACGCTCCAGTGTAGGGTAGGGTAGGGTAGGGTGAGTACAAGACCCGCGCGTCGACCTGCACAGAGCGGTGGGGCCGCAAGCGCATGTCCTGCAGCGCAGCCCAGCAGCGATGTGCATGTGTTGCATGCGACGTAGGAAGCGAGCATACTCGGGCACCATGGTGCAAGCAAGGGGGTCGCACAGAGGGCAAGCGCCATGCGCTTGCCCTCATGTTGCTGTGCCTGTGTATGAATGTAGCCGCTGCGCTGCATGCCGGGCAGAAGGCAAGAGTGTGTACTTGCACACCTTGCAGTCAGCGTGCCTGCTCTCCCTGACTGCAAGACTGTGCAAGCAACGCCTCTTGCGTTCTGCCTGGCATACAGCGCAGAGAGTGGATCCATACACAGGCACAGCATGCGGAAGATTTTGCCCTTAAGTTTCAACACAGCTTTCACTCAAAGCGAAGGGAGCTTTTGGACATGCTGCATGATAAGTCCTTCATGCCATTGCATTGGAGCAGGGTGGCGCACAGGGCCAGAGTATCACGTAGCTCCGTCATGACGATGTTCACGGCGCCAGAGTCATTGCCGGCACAGAAGCTTTCGGCCCACCAGCTGCGCAACGACCTCACACGCTCAAACTCACATTCACAGCTTCCAAACGTGCGCCATTCACGAAATAGCACAGCGCGCGCAACCTGTGCGCCTTTATCATCTTGGTTATTGAAGACCAGCAGAGCGTTGAAACACACCTAATCAATCATTTCCTGTTGCAGAATATATTGCAGCCAGCCAACTACAGTACCGATATAAAGCAGAAAACACGTGAAGGTTCTCCCAAGCACTGCGCGCCTGTGGCCGTTGCCGACAGCCTTCACCCTGTTAAAGCGCCGCACCATGGCCAGCACATCCGCCTTGCTGCCTGACCGCCCGACGCGCACGTCCGCGCTGCAGCGGTGGTTGCCTGCGCCGCGCGCGTCGCCAACCAGCATGGCTCATACGAGTATTGTGCCTGGGACCGTCTGTAAGTGAGAAGGTACTTCTGATGCAGTCCCCTGATACGAAATGCATGCCAAGGGGACCCAACAAGTTTGTGCATGAAGCCTGGCAGGAGCGCATGGCCACCCAGCATCACACCACCACTTGACAGCGCATGCTCGCCGCGACCATGCAATTTGGGCACAGAGAGAAAGCCTGTGGAGCACAGGAGTGGAATGCGCACCCTGGAAGTTGCCCAGGCTGTACGGCAGCGCACAGTACTTGGACGCGGCCACGGGGCTGTCGCGGCAGCCGGCGCCGCTTGCGGCTACCGCCGTGGCTGCCATGCCAAGCACGAACAGGCACAGAGCCCTCAAGCATGTCCCGGGTGACTGCATGGACGCGGCGGACGCAGCAAGGAGTCGCGCGGGGCCTTCACCACTGCAGCGAGGCGCGCGCTGCACACAGAAAGGTAAGCAGGCAGGGACAGGGGCACGCGCGCAAGGCAGTCCACCAGCGCAGTACAGGCGGGGCCCTGGAATTCAGTGTGGTTCACGAGGTTGGTCAAGCAAGCCACCAACTGCCATGGCCAATGAAATTGGGCAACCACAGCATGAACCCTACCCTTCTCCAGTCTTGCTTCTCATCAGGCCAGGCCTGCGCATTTTTTGGGACGCGGCAGACAGTGCAACACGGTTTTTGAGACTAGCAGTATGTGCGTGCATACTCTGCACAGCACTGAGTATGGCCTTGAGCCCTCATGGCCTGCTCAGCGTTTGCTTTACGCAAATTCAGGTCAGCTTGTGCACCGCGCCGCACTGGGTTGGCCGCACTAGGGTCCGAACAAAGTGTGCAGAGCTGCTCCAAACGTGCTTCACTGGGCGGCCGCCGCCGGCGGCGGCCGGCGGCTGAGCTCCGGTGCGCTTAGAGGCTTGGTGCAGTGTTGCGGGATACTCCAGTCAGGAGCCTTGGGAGTGATGTTACCGAGCGCTAGAGGACTAGTGTGGCGAGTGACGCTGACGGCTGCAAACTGTGGCTTGCTGCTCACCGCGTTGCCGGGTACCAGCCTTGCACTGTCGTTTGCGCAACTGTAGCCGACACGCTGGTGCTTGGACGGGTGGCTGATGATGCAAAACAACATGCTCGACCCGATCTTGATGTGATGGACAACCAAACATGCACTACCACCTGAGGCCGCCGCTTGCTCGTGAAGTTGCATGATGCTAGGGACAGGCGCGCAAGGTCTTTGAAGGTCTGTGATCAGAGAGCTGAGCCGCATCTGATGTGCTTGCTGCTTCGCAGGGCCATGACACCTTGCAAGTAGCGGCGCCCTGCACCAGCTGTTCCTTGTCACAGCAGACGGCGCCCTGCAGGTGCGGCCTCCTCTCGTCGTGCGCTCTTGACAACCACTGCTGACTGTCTGGCTGCTGCTCAGTTGCATGTCTTTTCTTCGTTTCCTATGCAACCACTGAAGCAAGCTACCCCGCAGGCTGCCAGGCACCTGACTGCCGCCCATGAATACGCAGACAACCACGCGGCGCGCCGTCCTGTCAGCTGGACATGCGCTGAAGGCTGAGCCACCCGCGCTGGGAGCGCCGCCGCGGCCGCCCCGCCTGCCAGGCACGAGCGCAGTGCGAAGGGCCACCTCGGTGCACACCATGGCAGACCGCGCACGCCCTTCGGGGCTGCGCGGGGCGCTCTGCATCAGTCACCCAGCCACCGGGCGAAAGTCCCCGGGCGCAGCGGCAGAGAGTGCCGGCCCGCAAGGGCAGGTCCCCCCGGCGCCCCCCTCCCCTTCGGGGGAGGCGGGGCCCGCGGGCAGCTCGCCATAGCAACAGTCATGTGGCCAGTGGGGAGCCAACCCACCAACTCAACGGGGCTTACTCTCGCACTGACGCTCCCACCCCACACAAAGGTGGCTTCGGGACGGCGCGGCGGAGCCGTGCTGCTGCGTCATGGAGCGGGCGCGCGTACAGCAAGCGCGGCGCCCGCACGCGTCGGGAGCCGCTGTGGCGAGGCGGTCTTGTCAAGCGCATGCGCGACTGGGCTGCGGCTGAGCTCAGGTGCGCAGCGACTCCTGCAAACGCATGCAGGGCGTGGTGCTGTGCGTGCCAGCCCAGCAGGCTCCTCGTTGTCACCTGTCCTGGGAGTGCGTGCAGGCAACACTGATCGGCTGAGAGCTCGCTGTTGCTGACAGTGCAACCCGGTGCGCTGAAGTGTCTGCGTGCCGGCTCAGCAGGTGGAATGCGGCTCCTGCGCGCCGCCGAGGCGCCGCGTCGTCTGTTTCGTCGGCTGCTTCGTGGAGCGGTACAGCGCTCTGCACGCGTCCGCGCCTTCTTGTGCGCGCGGCAGCCCCCTGAGTCCGCAGCTCAGGCGCAATTCTGGACCTGCTGCTGCACAGACCCTGGGGCCCCTGCTCGGAGCGGCGCGTGGGATGATGATTATGAACACCTTTACAGACCTGATCAGAGGGGCGGTACGCCCTGTTGCTGAGACGTTTCATGCACCACTCTGACCACGCGCGGGCGCTCCTGCTCTTCGCACTGCGGCCGTGAGAAGGCGTGTGAGCTTGCGGAGCGGGCTTACAGGATGCGCTCAGAACATATATGTGCCGGAGACAGACCAGTGTGACGGTGGAGGGTTGCGTCGCAGGTGCGGAGTCTACGGCATTGAAATCAGCAGTGGAGAGGCCTGTTGTGGAGAGGCAAGTGCCTGAATGCGTGTGCACCTCCTGTGTGTTGTGTTCTCCACATGTGGAATCAGGACGAGTGCATGTCCTGACTTTCACAGGGCGGGCGCTTTTTAGCTTGGGTCCTCTCAGGTGTTTGCAGATAAGCAGATGAAGAAAGCAGGACAGTACTGTATTACACTTAGGTGATACAATGGCTCACACACTTTTCCAACTATGCCAGCCCAAGAGTAAAGTATATAATGCTCGTGGCGCCTACAAAGTGTGTGTGCACGACGTGACCGAAGCAAGATGACAAGATGGCGCTCCACACCAAGCAAAGCAAGGCAAAGCTGGGTTATGCACAGTCTTGCTAAGCGCGCCCTGTGACGCTCCTTGATGCTCTTCGCTCTCGGCGCTTTGGGCTGGCGGCGCTGTGCACATGGGCACTCCCATCTTGCTGGAGGTGCGCACTGCTAGACCCAAGCACAGCAATATAAGAGCACTGTCTTAAGCTTCTGCTGAAGCCGTACGCTGCGGGGCAGGTCCTCGAGCGCCCCGGCACGGCGAGCACCGCGCTGGCGCTCATCGCAGTGTACCTCTTCCTCACGGCGCGGCATATCGGCTATGAGGACGTGGGGCTCAGCTACGAGCAGGTCGTGCAGCACGGCGAGCTGCACCGGCTCTGGACCGCGCAGCTGAGCCACATCGACCTGCTGCACCTGCTGCTCAACGTGTCGGCGCTGTGGTCGGTCGGTGTGGCGGAGCTCGGCAGCGGCGGCACGGCGGAGTATTTCCGTATCAGCGCCATCCTGCTTGTCCTGTCCGGGGGGGTGTGCTCCCTCGCTCTGCTCAACTCAGCAACTGTATGTCTGATAGCGAGTTGCTCTGGTGTGTCTGCGCCGTCCGAGGTGCTTGCATAGCCTGCGCTGCCACGCCTCTACAGCGGTCGTGCAGGCAAGGGGTGCACGCTGCAGCAGAGTGATACATACACTGCAGCTTGCCAGCAGAGGAAGTAAGCAGAGGTTCTCCTGCGCTGGAGCCATAGGAGGCTGCCTTTTATGGGCACAACGCGTGCCTGCCTCTGCAGGTGACTTTGCTTTTCTACTACATCCTGGGCGTGAGGCTGAGGCGGGAGCACTTTCTTCGGGTGACCGCTGTGGGTTACAGCGCGGTCATCTTTGGCTGGTGCGCCCACAGATGTGTGAGTGCTTATGCATGTGCATGGTACTCCAGATCCTGTCACCGTGACATGCAGGTGACTCTGCTCGTCCTCTGTGTGCATAACACCATGATGGCACCTGTCTGTCCTCATCGTCTCTCCCCGGCACATCAGGTATGGTGGCGACTACTGTCACACACGCTGCTGAGAGGCTGGTGGCCAACCTGGTGTTTGGCAGGGAAGAACGCCACAGGTGTTGCTGCGGCACGGCCGCGGCACAACCATGAATCCACCACCCTACACCTACCCTACCCTAACCGAAATTCACGCGCATGCTCCGGGGACCGTAGGATGACCGTGCTGGCGGTGCGCGGCAAGGGCGCCTTCTCGGTGCTGGGCGTGGCGGAGATGCCGATGTGGGCCTCTCCGTTTGTCAGCCTGGCGCTCACGTCGGCCGTGGTGCCGCGCGCGTCCTTCCTGGGCCACCTGGCCGGCATCGCGGCGGGCTTTGCGGTGCGCCGCCGGCCCCGCTTCTCGGAGTGCTAATCCCTCCCGGCAACAAAGACAGGTCGTACTGCATCATGCGTGGAGCACTGCCATGCAGCCGTGTCCTGCATCCCTGCCGTCGCTAGACCCGCGTCGGCTCGCAGGTGGGGTGGGGCCTCCTCGACTGGCTCACGCCTGGCGGGACTGCGGCCGCGGCCACGTGGCTGGCGGCGCTGTCGCTGGCGCCGCTCGCGCGCGCGGGGCGCCTGCCCTTTGTGCGCCTGCTGACGCCCGAGCCCGCGGGCGACGTGGAGACGGGCGGCACGCTGCGCATCGTCAACGGCGTGCTGGAGCGCCGCTGAGCGGCCGCCGCGCGCGTCTCCGTCTTTTGCTGGAGGGCGCTGGCCTTGTCTGGGGGCGCGGAGGCGGGCGGGCGGCACGCAGGCGTGCCGCGCTGTGTGGCGT
>JAABUH010002783.1_pt1 | contig 16206 bp, 15 predicted proteins | sample 5559121 | NCBI WGS metagenome assembly JAABUH01 (sample SAMN10711871, study PRJNA513364) | rock metagenome | isolation source: Antarctica rocks | place: Antarctica: Victoria Land, Battleship Promontory nord | collected 2015-12-28
CGCAATCCTGGTGCAACATATATATACGGCCGATATGACATGATACATCAACCCGACCCAATATGTCCAGCAACCCTCACCATTTCGACAGTCTCACAACACCATATCCGCCAGTCACAAAAACGAAGCAAATTTCATGATCATCCTTAGGCTCTAAAGAATCCATACCGTTGTCGGACATTTGAAGAAGTATCCAGGTTGCCACATATCGGTCGATGAAATGCCTTGGGATCTTAAATTTGGGCTCAAACCCTTCTTATGGTTTAGCGTCAATTACAAGTGGAAGCAGCCAGATGACTCCAATGCCTTTGCGTCTACGGGGTCTAGCCCAAGGGATGGCATCATACTTCCAACAGAAGGTCCTACAGTACCCGAGTCGCCCATAGGTATTGACGTCCCCGTGGCCTTGCAGTCCAAAACCCCTACTCATGAAGCGCAAGATTCCATCGGCATATTCGCGAAACTTCCTCCTGAAGTAAGGATCATGATCTGGAAAGCGACACTAGTGTCTGAAGGTGCAATCACGCGTGCACACACACTGATTGCGCCCCAGAAGGATATAAAGGTGTCTTACCATCCACCAGTGGCCGATATTGACGCCGCAATACTTCGCACTTGCCGTACAATTTATCACGAAGCACTTTCGATTCTGTACGGTCATAGTCGATTCTTCTTCTGCAGTGTGTCCGAGATTCAAAATTTCCGGTCTTGCCGTTTGCCTAGGCTAAGTGCTACCGAACATGGTATACAATACACTTTTGGCCTCAAGCCAGAGATTCACGGTAGATTTACCTTCGTCCGTCGTATTTACCTATTTTTGGATGGCCGTGATTTCCCGCAATCGCTGCAACATCGGCTGGAAACGCCATGGCAGGAATGGTGTGAGTTCTTCGAACCAGAAGACAGAGAGAAAGAAACCCTTGATTTCCCTGCCTTGGAAGACTTGTCTCTTGACTTTGGGGACTGGAAATTGCGTGGTGGAGAAAGTTCCAGGATTAGGGTAAGATGCGATAATAGCCTGTCGACGTTATGTATGCTAATGTATTTTTCTGGGGATAGGTAGAACCATTTTTGAGGAAGCTCCGCCCACGGGGAGGCTTAAAGATGTTGAATACGGTAGGCGTAAGCAATGATCGAGACTTACGTGATTTCAAATTTGGTTTTCTGAAAGACGGGGGTTGTTTTTGGTCGAAGCCCGATCGTAGTCACGTTGGATGGACACAATCCATTGTACGACATAAGGACCTCCACTTGGCTTCAAAGAACGTTCGGGCGTTCTTGCAGGAAAGAGGTCGGGATGTACTCTAAAGAGATCTTCGGCCACGGAGATTCGCCATGCGATGGATACAAAAATAATCGCTACAGCCTAAGACGGGAAGTTGGCCAGATGGGATGGGCTTTGCTGGCGACGAGATTCAGCATGATTCTGGCATGTCTGCGGTATCCTCAATCGAATAATATTGAAAAGTCTCCTAGCTTAGGCAGCGACGTCCTTCTTTCTCGTCTTGCAGTGCGCATAAGATATCTGCTTTTGACATATTGGTTCAAACAACACCATCGAGCTTGTCAACAGCTGGACTGACTGCCTGCCTATCAACTTTTCAAATGAGAAGAACATGTTAATGTTGACCTTGTTGAAAGGCCTTATTACAAAATCAAATCTATCACCTGATCTCTCAAGCAATAACGTCCAAATCAACCATCCTCCTCTCCTCGAATAATCTTTAAATTGAATGAGTGACCTTTCAACAGCCAACGACAATAGAAGCTTCAACTAGAAGAACCGTCCCAATAACACATATCTTCTCCACTTGACACTGAAGACCACATTTGACACATTGCCCATTAAACTATCCCCTTAAAAATCAGTACAAAGCCATAGCTACCAAAAATCCAAACAAACTCTCCACATACCAAATAGTATCCCGGCGCGCAAACATGTTCAGGACCTCCACCGACACATGTCTCGGGCGTATCATCAGTGCGTGCTTCGATAGTATCTTGTGCGATTGCCATTGCGGCGAAGGCGGCGGAGATGAGGAGTGCGAGATGCAATTTTGTAAGTAGGTTTGGGTGTCGATTTGATTGGGTTGAGGGGCTATGGTGTTGGTTGCGGGTACTTGCTTGAGAATTGAAAATAAATTCCAAGAACAAAGAAACAAAGATCCTGAGATCTCGATAGAAAGTGCTCGGATATGTGACGAGCTGCATGCCAGAATGTCCGATTTCATGAAACATTGTCGTTCATCTCCTGTGAAATTGGGTCGGGGTAATGCAACCCCGGAGAGATCAAACATTACAAAAGATGAAATTACAAATAAGGACTAGCTTCACCTTACAGAGTGTGTTGACAGCTGCTAGACGCTCCCTTCTAGCGTTGTGAAGCAGTGAAGGTTTGCCTCTGATAGCCTTTGGCTTGAAGATTTTGACCAAACAAAGTCTTTTTGTTTGACAAGGCTTCCTTGCATAGGAATGGATGAAGGGTTTGGTTTGGGAAGTACCTCAGCCTTAAGAGAATCTATCATCCGTGGACTTGAGTTCCCTGGGCCTGCGAATGGTCATCCCTCCTCACCTGTGGAGAATTTGGTGAAGCGTGAGGGAACAAGGACTAGAACAGTATAGAGTAAATGCCTGATATGTCTAAATAAGGCTCAGCTTGCAATACATTAGGCTTTTTGCGGGCATGAGGCCTTGTAACTGTCACTTGCTGATTGCACAGAGAGTAGGAAAGGCTTTGCCTGCATGTCGCCGAACATACGAAACTTGCTCTGCGTTGCACAGGATGCACGGCTGAGAATGGAAAGAACTGCGATTGGAGCACTATAGCATAGAGTAAGAGCTTGATCCCATTGATCGTACTGCTTGTGGTAAAACAAGAAAGAGTTTCCTGATACATACCCATCGAACACCAACAGCGGCTGTTTCACGCCCAGGAATGATCGTATCGTTCTGGCTCGCTAAGCTCACGGAGGGTGGTAAGCCATGACATTATTAACACCCATTGAGAATCATTTTTCTTTCTGAGCGAAATTGGTCCTTAGGACTAAGAATTGAGTCCATGAAAGTCGTCGAAAGCAGGGAGGTACTTGACGGGTCTCCGCAGTAAAAGCTGAGCCGCAGCGACAACGGCACAACAGTTTCCCAATGCTGTGATTGGCTCTCAACGATGGTCCGCTTGCATGGCAGTCTGGCTACTTCAACAGATGATCCAGTTGGGAAGATGGGAATAGTAGTATGCTTCACAGGTCAAAGAAGATGAATGCTCCTAAAGGAACAATGGACGATGATCTCAAGTGTTGTCTGTCATAGAACTCGGCTGATTTAGTGTCATTGGACAAATTGAATCAGGCGATGTGAATTCATTTGATTATGGCGCGGCTAAAGGTTCGATGAATTTGCTGGTCAACTTCTATGATGCTAGCTCGGTGGTCCGTTCCAGCTGTTTGTAAGGCCTGAAAGCAGAGTAGTTCCCTTATGAGCCTTTCTGATCCGATGATATTGGGTTCGCGTGAGCACCGTAGCTGCTTACAGCAAACGGTGAAATGTCCCCCCACTCCACTGTCTCCTAGAGATCTTGGCCCCCGATCTTTGCAGCCTCAATCACCGTTCTGGCCGAGTCATGGCAAGCTGCGAAATACGGAAACTCAAAGGTGGAGATATTGAAGCGCTCTCACACTTCCTGGCTCTTCAATCTTGCTTGCGTGAAAGGCCCATTCGTCGAGGTTATTACCAGCTCATACTGGCTCCTGTTCCTCTTTAGAGACAACGACGTCGACAATCAAACGATCCTGCGAATCCCGAACGCGAAACCTTCCCCCGTGCTTCACAAGGCCGTCTTTGAGGTCTTGTAGGTTCTGCGTGTGTGTAATCCCTTTCAGAGTGAGTTGCTGCAGACCTTCGGATCTGCCCAAGGTCTTGATGAAAGGCGAGACTGTCAGTGAATCTTGTTCTGCAGGTGTGAGACTCCACTTCGAGAAATCAAGATGCAATTTCTCCAATGATGGGAATTTCACGGGATGCCAGCTGCGCGGATTGACGAAGAATTCGCTCCAGTATCGCATCAAATCTTTACGACTTCCAGTCACGATATAGTCAGAGTCATGCTCAAGCTTCAGTACCACAATCCTCACGTGGGTAAGTCTGCCATAGCGGCGCCAGCGGCTTTCTTGGGACTGGTCTTTCAATGCCGAAAATCGATCTGGCATCTCGTCATGGGCGAACGACTTCATAGCGTCAATGGTTCGAAACCCGAAACAGTTCTCTTGGTACAAGATAAGTCGAGCCTCGTCATGAATCTTTTTGCAAGTGCGGAGTATCCTACTATCGATGTCGCGTAATCTTACGTTGTCGCTACACAGGAATGACAGGTTTGGGCCCAGCAGCTTGTGTGCATTGCGAATGACATTGTTTGAGGTCAAGAGCTCCTTGTATATCATGATCCTGATCTCACTTGGAAGCTTATTGAAAAGAGGACATGAAGGCTGATTTGATATCGTGGACTCGATGAGCGTAGGAGATTTGGTACTTGGGGCATCGCTCGAGTCCGGTGAGAGTAAATCCCACATTTGGTCGCCCGCATGCTCTGTATCAGCTTCATCGCCAGACTTCAACAGAGCTGTGCTTGAATTCGATCCGCCCGGAAGTTCCTCATTAGCCTCATCTCCAGATTTAAAGGTGTCAATCCTAGAGATCTTGTCCGTCGCAAAGGGTTGAGTATCAAATTGTAGCTGAACACCTAGCTCGAAACTGAAGGTGAACCAATTCTTGAGACCGAAGGTGAAGTGTATGTGAGGCATAGTTCCAAAGGAGGAACGATTTTATGGTAGGTTTACGCGTTCAAGTGCACGCTTGATTGATTTGAGTGAGAATGATCTCGGTGAGGAGATTTGAAGGTGATGATGAAGTACACGTTAAGGTGTTGATAAGATCTGAGGTTCTTTATCAAATTGAAAATGAATGTGCGACAAGGAAGAAAGTTAAGGTCAACGGCTAGTGAATAAAAACGGTCGCTAGAACAAATTGCAACCTGTCAACGGCCGAACCTTGTCGCAATGTAGCTAGGAATCTACGACTATATACCTAGCTAAGTTGGAGTAGGATAGCTACAAACCGAAGTAGTGGCTGTCATTGCAGGGGGCGATGTACATGTACAGATTGGCGTAAATGGCTGCTCAGCCGTAGTAGGCGCCGTACCTCCCATTGTTTGGGCTTTCACCAGCACAGGAATAACGGCGCCAGTGTTCAAACTGAACGTTCGATGTCCTAGGACTACACAGGGTGAAACGTCAATGAAAAGCTGAAATGGGCAAATCATAGGGATTCGACCTACCACTCAGTATGGACGCGATCTCTCCAGAATGACTCGTGATGGAAATATAAGTACTTTTATCCGTGGAGAAAACTTGATCGAGTACGGTCTTAGATCTGATTGCCTGATCGATCGTCGTCTCCCCATGCAGTGCCTCCCAGAGCTGATCGTTCTCGGTAAAGCCAGGCTCGATCGTGTAGCTGGGGAAACTATCGTGGATGTAAGTCTTACTTCCCCGGCGATCGCAAGTATGTCCACTAATGCCCTCTCGAAACAACTCTTTGACTTCAGGTACAAATGGATGTTTGGCCGGCAGATCAAGTCCGTTGAACGTGTAGTTCGCCGTCTGCAGGCATCGCGTCAAGGGACTCGTGTAGTAACTCTGAGGCGTGGGAATCTTTTGAATCTCAATCTCCGTCCTCCAAAACTCGTTGACGGCCAGCGCCTGCGTAACGCCCAAGGGAGAAAGATGAGCGTCTGACCAAGTGACTGTAGCATTGCCATCACGTATCGAATAGTAGCAATTCCACGCGGGGGTTCCGTAGAAAGCTTGGGCATCGTTGTGAAACCCATCGCCGTGGCGGCCCATGAAGAGGAGCTTATACTCGGTGCCGTGAGGGGCAGCGTGGTTGAGCTGGGTGACTTGGTACTTGAAACGCTGCCACTGGGTCAGATTCCGGTGGTGTAGGCTCCCGTCGGTAGGATAGGTACGGTTGAGGAGGCCGAAGTTTGTGGTCATGAAATTGAAGGCCGTTGCATTTGTCGTCGCTTCATCCTGCAGAAAGTATCCTGTGACTGTGGTGTAGTTGATGTACGTCTCCGATGGAGCAGCGAGGCCTACACGGAGCAGGCCTGCTGAGAGCGATGCCCAAAGGACGAGTGAGATGGCTGAGAACATGGCAATTTTCCTCCAATGTTGCCAGACAGTTGGGAGAAATGGATGGGCCATGGCGAGCTTCTTTATCAGCGTCACTCTCGAGGACCATCTTTGCGGACGGTCTGCCACCGTCTAGGTGCTCACACCTATGATCGAGGAACGTGGACAGCACGTGGGGATGTGAGGGTGGCCTGTAGGCTGTAGGCTTGTGCTGTCCGATGAGCCGTCGGATCCAGCCTGAAAAGGCAGCTACGCCGGGACGCGGCTCCCTGAATAGCCGCTAAATCGGTGCCGCATGGGGAGCTTCGGGGTGGCGTTCTAGGGCTGCTCTCGGGGCGACCTCTCTAAAGGCCCACATGATGATGATTGGAGATGGCGCGCACGTTATTTCCGTCTCCAGTCTACTGCCTTTGAACCTTGAACCTTTGAAGTTGAACCTTTCTCCATGGAACTATGCTTCATGACCCTCCAGCTTGCTTCATGAACCACTCCTTCACAGGCCCCAGGCTGTCTATCGCCCTCAAGCCCAAACCTCTCAACCCGACTACAGGGCCACTCTTCATTGAATACAACCAGTGCAGCTTATCGACCGCCCCAAGCATTCGGTTGTTGCTCATCCACATATCGCCGTTGTATTGATCCAAGCAAGTGATCTCGTTGCCGATATCAGCCCCGTGCTTGACGGCCTGTTCGATGGCCGAGGCCAAGGCGCTGGAATCCCCAAGACCCATGTTCAGTCCTTGGCCCGCGAGAGGATGAATGGTATGTGCTGCATCGCCAATGAGGGCCGTACGGTGAGTTTTGTAAGTCGTCGCCTGACGAAGGCGGAGTGGGAATGAGGCTATAGAATCTTCCTGCACAGAATCAATCCTGTGAGGAATCTCTCCAATCTCCTCTGCAGTGATACTAGGTGAAACAGATTCGCGCCATGAGAATTCATCGACTTGTCCTGCAGGTATGGTGAACATGTAATCAAGGTCTACAATCTGTAGCCTGAAGGCTGCATTGACCATGGCAATGAAGTCCTTTGTACTTAGGCTTTTCAGATGCGCTGCCTGAGCTGGCGTAGCGGTCCATACTAATGTAGCATAGTTGCCTGGTAAAGCCAATAACGCTATAGGACCGGTAGGTAAGAAACGCTGATATGCCATTTTCCTTCGAGGATGGTCTCGATCTTCTTCATCTCCTCCGGCGAGCTTAAGTGTTGCCACCACCCCGTGCCGATCGTAGTCCCAACCACGTGTTTGTATACCAGCAAATGTACGAACAGGGCTATTGAGGCCATCTGCACCGATGAGAAGGCGAGCGGCGACAGTATGTTTAGATGAGAGCGAGACATGAGGATAGGACGACAAATCCAATGACGTAGGATCCGAGGATGGTGGAGGCCCCAGATGAATTCTCTCCACGGAACTCTTGTCGAATAGTGTTATAGGTGGTAAATCATCTAGCCTTCTGATAAGAGCCCTGGTCAGATTCTGATTCTCAGTCATGTAGGCTATAGGATCATCCGGAGCCGGACTATCGAAAGAGATTCGAGATATCGAGGAGAGGCCATCCCAGACGCGCATATGGTGATACGGCTGTACGCGAGAAGCGTCGACGTGAGACCATGCTCCAATCCTAGTGAGAAAGGAATGGGATGCGGGCGTGAGGGAGCTTGCGCGGTTGGAGTACTGATCTGGCGGTAAATGCCATCGTCGAGCGCGATCGAGGTCTTGGGATTCAACAAGGGCGAGACGCAAATGCGATGTCGTCTGCGAAGTGCCTATAAAGTCTGCATTTAGATCCTGAATATGCCAGTCTTAGATGACGTACGTAGAGCTGCTAATAGACTGAGGCCTGCTGGTCCGCCGCCGACACAAACGACATCATAGATGTCAGGGGACGCTGCCGTCGCCAAGCTTCTTGAGCGCGATTTCAGTGATCGACTACACGATGCGCATAGATAGGGACGGAGTCTTCTTGAATGATTTTGAATTGTCATTGTGCTTGTGTGACGTGCGTGTATATATGTAGGCAATTGAGGCCCGCGGAATATCGCATAGATCCATTAACTAAGCCCTAATTTTTAGCCCTAATCGGATTGTTTACAATCTGTCCACCAAAGACAGGGGGTGTTACTCTCTAGAACGCTCTCTTTACGAATCTGCATTTGACACTTCATTCTTACCAAGAAGAGGGTCTACTTTCCATGAGGACTAAAAGTTGTTTAAAGTTTGAGTAACCTGTATAGCAGACCTTAAAGCGCCGGTACAAGTTTGGTATCAAAAGCTACAGCACCTCAATGACAGAAGGAAAGTCATCAGAAATGAGGGTATGAAGATAAACTCAACGCGTTAGGACAATTCCGAAAGCCTATGACGGATTTACGCTCGCCCTTTTCGCACTTTCTTCTGCAGCCCTCGCCGCTTCCTCTCTCTCGGCCTTCTCTTTCTCCTCCCTGACCTTGGCGAAGACAACTTCGCGGAAAATCGCACCCTTCGCCAGATTACTAAGGCTTTTCTTCTTTCCATCTTGGCTTGCTGGGATGCCTTTTTCAGCAGAACCCTTGCTGGCCAGTGCTTGACCTGCTTGCTCCTTGGTATCTGCGGGAATATCGGATTGACCAAGAGTGCCGTCCATGTCCTCGGGGTCCTGCATCTTAAGCTGTTCAATACGATTTGCGAGTTTGATGACCTCAATACCCCTTTTCAGACGAGCTTTAGCCATGTATGCACGGAATTCGGGCAGCAAGTTGAAGTCGCTAGCTGTCTTGCCTGTCAACCATACGTCTTGCAGGGCTTCTTCGCTTGTCAGCCTTCTGTTGGCGTCCGGTTGGAGCAACTTGATTATGAAATCTTTAGCATCTGAGCTGACATCCTTCCAGTAGCGTCCGTGGAATACGATCCGGCCACTTTTGCATTCCTCTATCAGATCTGCTACGTTTTCACTGCGGAAAGGTGAGTAACCGCAGAGAAGTGTATAGGTTATGACTCCCAAGGACCACATGTCAACAGGCTTGCCATGCCCTTGCTTCAACATGATCTCGGGCGCAGCGTAACCGAATGATCCAGCCATAGTGTTCAACATAGCATCTTTGGAGTCGAGCATTTTCGCGATACCAAAGTCCGCGAGGACAAGAGAAGAATTTGGCTCCTTTGTGAGGTAGAGGAGGTTTTCAGGTTTGAGGTCTATGCAAAGATCAGCAACGTGGCTAGAGGAATTTGTAAGCTCCACTGACCTCGGTGGACAACGTTATTATAGTGGAGGTAATCTACGGCCTCGAGGACTTGTCGGATAGTCTGGGAGGCGTCTTTCTCCGTGAATTTACCATACTCGCAAATACGATCGAACAATTCTCCTCCAGTAGCTAATTGTGTAACGATGTAGTACTTGTCCTGATATCGAGTGGAAGAGTATGAGCCTTGGGTGTTCAAAGCAGGTCGGGCTGGTGGACGTTACCTTTGACTCGAACCAATCGTGGAATCGAACTATGTTCGGATGCTTCATTCTCTGTAGTAGTACCATTTCATCGTATACCATCTTCTCGTTGCCCTTGACGTTTTTCTTCAGGATGATCTTTATAGCGAATCTCTCTCCACCACATTCTGCTTCCCGCACGATTCCGTATGTTCCTGCCCCAAGTGTACGGCCAAATCGGTATTGCGCTCTAAAGGTGATCAGCAAGGGTCACTAGTAGAGGGTACAGGCTTGCGAACTTCTTATCATAACTGTCAGGCTGACCAGACAATTTATTCATCATGTTGGAAACTGTTGATAGCCACGAGGTCAGCATGATCATGATCATTGACTGGCATCTCAAGACACTAATGGGCCTCCAGAATTTGCATTGAGAGTGTCTGTTGCGCGAACCGTGATGAGCGCTCTTTGAGCGTGGGGGATCAAGACCAACGTGTCTCTCCCAGGGATTCATGCCAAGATCGTAACCACTCGCCAGTGTCCTCGAACTTGCTCGAGCAGCCACAATTGAAATGATGCTGCACGTAGGAAGAATGGCGAAGCTATGTAGGAGGAAGTGTGGCGTGCGACTTACAAGACATGTTGCAAGCCGAGGCAGGCTCTGCCAACTGTAGCGGTCGCGCCTGCTTTTTCTAGCCAGCACCAGGTGCGGCTGATGAGATGAGGATGGGCCGCTCAAGGATTCATTCGAATCAAGAAGGTAACCGCATACTCTGAAAAATAAATATTCTGAGATATACTATGAAGGGCGGCTTGGAGGAGTCCCCGAGAGCGAAGGATTATTTGAGGAAGTCGAATAAGGGAATGCGGCGCTGTGTCAGAGAAGCGGCCTCACACCTGGTCGCAGTGGCATCTCCTGACCCGCCTCGAGAGTTGGTCAGACAGCCAATCTCAAGAATCTCGAGCTGAAGCATTTGAGTTGTTCGTGCAGGAGCGGCTGACGAGGCTGTGTCCGCCCACCAGCCCCGCGCTAAGGCCTGCGGGAACAGGGGTGGGCCTAGACTGCCCGCTGAGACATGCCAAACAGAGCACAAGACGTCAGTCTACCTTGGGAACAAAGATACCATTTTCTCTTTTTGTACAGTTCGCCATCGCCACGCGCAGGCTTTGCTAGATGTGACTGTTGTCGACTGACTCCAAGGCTGAGGAGATATTATTTCTACAAATTCCATACCACAAAGATTACTCACAACCATGGGTCACGAGCTCGCCCTTATCGCTGCCTTCACCACCATCTCCCTCTTCGTCACTGCGGCATGGGTCGGAGGCTACCTTGATCCATACCAGAAAAAGCTACAGGATCTTGCTTTGAACAAGATGGGAGATAATAGAGCCTCATACGGTGTAAAGAGTAAGAGCACGCATCAACAGAATGGACAGTCAGACAGAGAAGCTAATGATGTTGTAGGTGCAATCTCTGCGCCTAAGACGGGGGACAAGAATGTCGATAAGATGCAGGGTGATTTGGGCAAAGACGTTGGAGGTCAGGTGGGAAAAGGAGGTATAGGAGAGGGTGTGGGGGACACCTTGTCTAAAGGATTATGATCAGAGAAACATGACCCCAAGTAGAGATGTACTTGGATGAAGAAGCTTCTTGCGTAGCACTTGGAAAACGAGGACTTTGATAGGTCCCATCCTCCTGCTTTTTATTGAATATGTCCCATAACTTCTCGAATCCTTTGGGGGCCCCTTCCTTCCGTACGTGAAAGGCTGAAAGGATCTTCGTGTAAAGGAATGTTGCAACTCCCCTGGCCCAGAAATACCTACATGTTCCCGGCAACCACCCTGTTACAAGTACAAAATCGTTCAAGCGTATCAACTGCCATGAACCGCCAACCTTCCCATTAGATGCCAGTGGCTTCCAAGCTCACAGTAAAATTGAATTCTCTCGTCTTCAGCTGATGCTGTTCCAGAGTGTCTGGCCCACATGACGCGCTTCCAAGACCGTGATGATCATCGTCAACTCTAAAAATGACCCCCTCACTGCCTTTCAGCTCATACGGATGCTGAGCTTGGTCGAGATCGTATGCGGTGTACTTGGAGACTGCAAAATCAAAGCCAGGTCGGCTTGCTGATTTTGGTACTGTTCCGTTTACCATTTCCCAATTTTCGAGGGGTGATGACGGGTCCTTTGGAGCAGGGTCTCTTGCTGCCTTGTTTTGAGGACCATTCGCGTCTCTTTCAATGTCATCGCTATCCGTATCACCACGTTCTAAGATCGCCTTGATTCCAATCCCTCTTTCGTCCATGACTTGGACCCATCTTGTCTCCGTCCGGTTCCCGTTCTCTTGCGGCATTTCGTAGTCGATCATCATGTCATCTAGACTGCGTTTCCACACGCCAATTTTGCCTGCTTCTTTCATATCTCGGTAGCTCTGTCCCGGTCCCAAACCATACCACTGGGTAAATGTACGATCCTTTGGCAGCATCATCTCCAACCCCACGCGAGGCAAAATGCCAGGTGCGTTCCCTTCGGGCTTTGCACCAACGCGGATCAGCACTTTACCCTCACTAGAGATCCTGTAAATCGTGGTGGTCTCAAATCCCCAAGCAAGGATGGGTGGCGCGACCCAGCTGTCAACTCTAATCTCAAGTGAATTCGAGTCTTTGTTGTATTGATGCCTGAGCGATCGGATTTGATGGGTCATCTGATGCAACCCCCAGCCTCGCCAGATATTAGCAGCGTTTGGTCTATCATTGTCTGTCGGTGCGCGCCAGAAAGTCAATCGAGGACCAACGTTTTCGTGGATGAGATCTACTCCTCTATACTTCCACTTCAATATTCTGGCCTCGAGCTTATCAAATGCCATTGAAAAGTTCGACGCGGAGATGTGCAAGACTCTGTCCTCTTGCTGGATCTTAGGGGCCAGAAGAGATTTAGTCAGAGGCAATTGCGACAGCGTCCTTTGTTTATCTAGGCGGAACTCGGCCCACGCAATCTCGTGCCCATAGTCTGCCCATGATGATTTGGATCTGGATCGTAACGAGATCTTCAACCAAGTCTCGGGTTGGCTGAGGTCACATTTCATCTCAGCTTGATTAAAAGGCCGGACTGACAATTTCTTTCCAGGTTCCAACCACCAATCATTGGTAGGCAGCGTATCATCAGCAAGGACAAGTTCCTGGTCTCCAGAAAACCTCGTGACTGTGTACGTACATTGTGTGTTCTCTATCGAGGTAAAATCATAATGATTTCGTAGTTCCAGAAAGTCTCCGTGCATAGTCATTGTAAGTGGCTGATAAACTTTCTTCAGCTCGATCAGTCCAGGTCCAGGAAGATGCTCCGAGGTGCAAAGGCCATCCATCACGAAGTTATAATCATTCGGTTGATCTCCGAAATCACCTCCGTAGGCATAGAAAGATCTGTCACTGCCGTCACCAATCTTTTTCACAAGCCCGTGATTAGCCCACTCCCAGATGAATCCTCCTTGGAGTCTTCGATGCTGATAGAAGGTCTCTTGGTACTCTTTGAGCGCACCTGGGCCATTACCCATTGCGTGGCCATATTCTTGGAGCAGGATTGGCTTCTCATAATTCTCACCGTCCTGAGTAGCAAGCTTGACAAGATCAGAAATCGAGTTGTACATTGAGCTGCATATATCGGAAGCTTGATATGAATGGTCTCCCTCGTAATGGACCAATCGCGTCGGATCGTAAGCCTTTGCCCATTGATACATAGCAACGTGATTTTGGCCACCGAAGGATTCATTACCCAGACTCCACATAATTACGCTTGGATTGTTCTTGTCTCGATGGACAAGTTGGCGCATCCGGTCCAGATAGGCCTCTTTCCAAGTCGGATTGTCTGATGGCACATTACCATAGTCGACACCCATACCGTGGCATTCCAGGTCTGCCTCATCCATTACGTACAATCCCAACTCGTTTGCGAAAGAGACAAGTGCAGGGTGATTCGGATAGTGCGAACATCGAACCGCGTTGACGTTATGTTGTTTCATTAAAATCAAGTCATGCTTTATGAATTCAATGGGAACGGCGCGACCGAAACGAGGATGATGGTCGTGACGATTGACTCCTCGAAACATCACTGGGCGACCATTGACATGGACCAAGCCGTCTTTAAGCTCGACTGTCCTAAATCCAACAGACTGTCTGATCTCTTGCACCAATCGTCCATCGATTGACAGAGATATAAGAAGTTGGTATAGGTTTGGATGCTCGGCAGTCCATTTCAGTGGATTTGATACACTGAGGTTGGAGCTATGTACTGCCACGTCCTTGGAGAGACTCCAGCTTTGGGGAGGCACCGTGATCTGACCAGATGCATCAAGTAGAGTGTGTGTGACAACTGCAGCGGAAGCAAGATGGACAGAAAGATCTACGTTGACTTTGGCATCTCTGTATTTCTCGTCAAGCACGGTCGTGACGAAGAAATCTTCTACATGGCCTAGCTCAGGGAAAGCTATGAGGAAAACGTCTCGAAATATGCCTGAAAGCCAGGAAATTAGACAAGCTCCTTCATTCAAATCCGAGAAGCTCACCTGAAAGCCACCACATGTCCTGATCTTCAATGTAGCTGCCATCAGACCATTGGTACACTTTGACTTTCAACGTATTCACGTCTCCTGCGCCTTTTCGTACCACATCGGATACATCAAACTCGGCGGCATTTCGGCTCCCCTGGTTGTACCCAATCTCTTTTCCATTGACCGAGAGGTGGTAAGCACTGTCCACTCCTTCGAACCTCAGCCGGTATCTGAAGCCGCCTTCAGTGCTCCAATGGGCTGGGACTGAGAACGTGGTTTCATATGTGCCGGTAGGGTTCTCCGAGGGAACGAAAGGTGGCTTCGCAGGGAATGGATAATTGAAATTGGTATAGTGAGGATGACCGTAGCCCTGCAACTGCCAATGTCCTATCATAGCAAAGTCAGTCCTTGCGAATTGAACACTTGTCAAGCATGCTCACCCGGAACGTCGATCAATGACCAAGCACCAGGCTCTTCAGATGATGGCTCAGTGTCCAGGGGACTCAAAGCGTAATGGAAATTCCATTTTCCGGATAAGCATAGGGTCTCGGCGGGCAGAGAATATGCTCGAGGTTGGAGTCGATTCCGCTGGAAGACACGCTCATTCATGTAGTCGGGGGTCTCAGTATTTCGCGCCCCATTACTGCCATGTTTCGAAGAAGTCATCATCCTCATTGTGAATGGTCTCAAGCCTTGACCATACAGCAATAATGACAGATCGGACGAGAGAGGGGTTTCTCACTTGCATCGGTACTATTCGGTAGCGTGTTCCAGCGCACGTGGCACCCCACGGGGAGATCTACGGGCCGAAACGTTGCATTCCCGGCGCTCGCTCGGGGGTCGTAAAACACTCTAACTGGCCCAGAGCGCATCCTAGCATTTCTCTGTATTCGGCCTCATTTCATGAGTCTCACGCTATAACGAAATCGCAATTCGATGCTAGCATTGCAGCAACGGACGATGACTGTATATTTTGAGGTCCAGCAACAGTTCATGATTTCGGTCAGTCGTCTCACACCAGCTCCGAAGAAGTTCGTCGGCGCCAGTCTTTGACCTACATGGTGATCATATCCCAGCTTCCTCTCCAGCAGTACTCGTAGCAAATATCAAGACTTTAGTCTTCGACATTACTCCCTTCTCTCCCTCCACTGATGACCACCCATACTTAATCATAGCGTCAATCACACCAAATCCGTTCCATTCGTACGGCAGACTGATTCGACTGACACGACTACTAGTAGTCCCCTTGCTCTTCTCGACCTCGGGTCTGCGGTGAGCTTCAGGGTGCGAAGCCTATTTACCCGCTGCGAAACCGGACAGGTGCGGATAATCATCGGCAACACTGCCCAACTGGGGGTAGACTCCATTGCAAGTCCATATGCTCAAGGATTTTAATTGGAGACCTTTGTTCCTTTCAACACGTTCATCTAGATGAACGTTCATTTTGATCGTCCATTGAGGAGCAGCCATTGCATGCGCTCTGTTGATCTAACTCGAGCAGTATTGGACTTGGTGAAATCCGAGAGATTAGCCATTCTTGTGAGGACACCAGTGTAATAATCCTTGCCGTGGTTTGACGGATAGGTCTCCTTGATGAATCTCATCAAGGCTTTGGTGTCTGGATCATTGTACAGACTCTGGACCAACATGTCGATATCTCTTCTCAAATCAATGGATTCTTGAACTAATTGCTTGCGTACCTGCTCTATCTGCGAGAACGATGCGAATGCCGGGAAATTAGTCCGTTGCTGAAGAATATGTTGAATAGCCCGTCCGTGTAGGATGCGTATGTCCGCTAGATAGACTGATGTATTTTCTGGGACTCCCTTGAGTAGCTCGGCAAATCTGCCGAAGTCTTCAATGAGTTGTAGAGCTGGGTATTTAGCATCTAATAGATCTAAGGGCTGAGATATGAGCTGGACCCTTTTATAACCCTCAAAGATCTCATCTTCGGAGTCATCCGTAGGTCTGAAAATTTTGATCTCGGGTTGTTGCCCAGGCTGCCGTAACATGTACGGTATCTCTTCGCCAGCAATACGGATATCGTGTTTAGGAGACTGCCGACTCCAATC
>JAABUH010002784.1_pt1 | contig 16201 bp, 25 predicted proteins | sample 5559121 | NCBI WGS metagenome assembly JAABUH01 (sample SAMN10711871, study PRJNA513364) | rock metagenome | isolation source: Antarctica rocks | place: Antarctica: Victoria Land, Battleship Promontory nord | collected 2015-12-28
GTTAAAGATGGCTGGTTCAGGGTACAGGCGTTTCGCGCGTTCGCGTTTATATGAATACATCTTAGTAGTCATGCGTTTTTACTATTGCATATGAACCTGGTTATTCAACAATAGAGCTGTCTTTGCCTGTCTTTCAAATTCCAAACTCCCTCCGAGCGGCACCTTTGATGCCCATGGCAAAACGTGGATCTCATACTCTCAACTCGTCTTTCGCGTTGCTGGGCAAAGGATAATGGATGCGGAGATCATTCACGAAAACCATCGGGAAATCAATATTCCTGGACTTGTGGTCTAACGGCCATACAAATCAACACATGAACAGACCGAGTAACTCTCATGAGGGGACGATCGCCTCCTCCATCCTTCATGTCCAATCCGGATCTTACACGGCCCTGTTGAGTCTCCTTTGCAAGATCCAACCAAGTCATGGTCTCCTTGAAACGACGAGCCGAGATTCGCCTGGTGAACAGCTCGTCCAGCTCGGCAGTACCTGCGCCCTCTCGTTTGGGGTTCCATCAGCTGAGCTCGATCGAGGGGATTGCTTTTACTTGCCTCTGGGATTGTGAAGTACAGGGACGATGAGACCGAGGGAGGTGAGACCGGGCGAGAAGTAACCGATGTGAAGTCCCCAATCGGCGCCGGGTTTGGCGAGCATGATCGGGACGGGTGTAGTTGAAGATCAAACCGGTACGAGCGGTGGAGCCGGACGCGACCCCAGCGGTCTTTGCGCGGAACTCGGCCGTGGAAGTCTCGCCGATAAAAGTCCACCAACCTACTCGGTTGGCTTTACCTCATGCGTGCCAGACACTCACCCAGTGGACCCGTCCCGAGAGAGCATCGCCGCGACCCAGATCGCACAGAAGGACACTGATGCAGTGGATTTCAACGGTCCACCGATACTGCCGAGTACCCCGATAAGTGAGGTGCAAGTCCCCATGACCGCACTTCCGACGATGAGTGAGGGTCGACGTCGCACGGCCTCGACGGTGTAGAGTGAGATGAAGATGAAGTCGAGGAGGATGATGTTGATGATGAGCGAGGCGAGGAAAGGATCGGTCATTCAGCTCAGGCTGAAGAAGTATGTCGAATAGCCGAAGATGAGGCCGATGCCAACGAATTGTTGGAAGACAAGAGGGAAGAATGAGATGAACGTGCGGCGACTGTCGGTCAGCGTTGGTGGAGTTCTCGGAAGACTCACCCGTTGGAACGCTTGAAGATGCCCCAGAACCGAGCCTTCTGCTGCGCGCTACGGAGTGACTCGAAACTTTCGACAGTCTGCTAGACTACCTTGTACTCGGCATCGACAACGTAGCCCTCGACATTTCCGTACAGACGTAGCATGGCCCTCTTCGCAGAGTCGTCAACGTGACGTCTCGCATAGTACCCTAATCGTCAGCGGATGAGACGTTCTGCCCCGACTCACAAGGTGATTCCGGAATGACGAATACCATCGGGAGATACAGGCCGAATAGATCGAATTCAGAGTAGAAGCCATGACGGAATCGGTAGGGGGCCATGTCGCCGACGATCTTGAGGGCGATCGAAGCTGATTCCCTCAGTCTCTGCTCAATGTTGCTCGACTCACCAGCAAGCTGGCCGAGAGCGAAGAAGAAAGAGTACATGGAGAGCAGTGATCCTCTGATCTGAGCGGGACTAGGCTTCTCAAGCGGTTATCGCGAGGTCCGGAATGCTTGGACTGACGCAATCTCGCCGATGTAGACGGTGATGGTGGACTGCACCATGCCCGTGCCAATACCGGCGAAGAGTCTGGATACGAGGTATGTTTGCCAATCCTTGGCGACGATTTCGAGGTATTGGCCTGCACATCTCAGCTTGGATATGCTCTCACGAACAGGAGAGGCATACTAGAAGGAGCATGAAGGAGAGAAGTCCCATGACGTTTTTTTTGTCCGAATCGATCGCTTAAGAAGGGAGAACCCCACATGCCGATGATCTGGCCACCGGACTGGATACCGCCCCAGGGTCCGACAGGTTGAGGATCATGACTGATCTTACCGTGCGTGACGACGGTACCAAAGACAGCAACGAAGCCTGGGTTGGCGATGATGGAACCCGGCACGGTGACGGCGGAGCCAGACGCGCTCACCGCCTCGGTCTCCTCGATAGCTTCGAGGTGCTCGACCTCTTTGATATCCAGCTTATCGGGCTAATGAGAGTTGTCTAGAGAGATGATCGACATGTTGTAGGACACGATCGGGCCAAGAGGTGGGTGATGGGATGCAGCAGCGAGGACCTGAGGATCTGAACAGTATAAGTATGGTACGTCAGGATGGGTCAACAAGGCTTAAGCTCCGGACTCGGTACGATGATCGTCCACGAAGGTGTTTCGGGTGTGAAGACGTCATGGTCTCGCTTTGATTGAGTTTCTACGTGTCCGCGGCACGGACTTTGCGACATCATGTGATTGGCGACCGGGCACGGACCGTTACCGGTTCTGCCAATGATGTGCTGCGATCCGAGACGCAACGAACGGACGGGACAGGTTTCGGACCGAGTGAGGTGCTCATGACCACCTCGGATCAAAACGATCCACAAGACTTTCGCCAGCAGTCGGACATGTCCGGACACCGCAAGGGCAGACTCGTCTCTCCACGCAGCGATGAGCAGACTCGTGAGGCGTCAAGATTGCCCGCTACGGGAGCAAGTCTTCCCGCTGTTCGTCCTAGGATCACGATGTATTGGGCACGGTGATGATGGCTAAAAGATAAATATTCTCGATACACTCGAAATCATCAACTGACCTTCCCGCTGACTGTCAACAAGAGTCTTGCCACTTGCGAGGTTGGTTGTCCATTTGCGAAACGAGGGAATCTCCCCTCCTCGCCCACACATCACAAGATCACTGCGCCTGCCATTCCCCCGATCAACAAGAAAACCACCGCTTTGACCGATGTGAGCCGGGAGATGGCGGGACTGGCCGAACTTGAGGAAATCGCGGGCACCGAAGAAGGAGACGAAGCGGGATTGGTCGTGGCAGAGGCGCTCACAGGGCTTTGAGTGTTTGGCGTTTTGCGAGAGCCGAGTCGGAGGATTCCATGGGAGGATGTGCAGGTCGATTGGCGGAGGCATTGCAGGTCATTGGGCAGAAGCAGCATGTCGACAAGATTGAGGGGTACGACGCATTGGGATGGGATACGTTCCAGTCCGTTTTCGCCGCGTCGAGGGGTTTGGGCGGGGTGGGACAATAGGTCGAATTGGACATCGTCGGAAAAGGATGGTACGTGACGGTTGCGGTCACGGTTTTCGTAACGGTTTTCACACATGATGAGGATGTCGATCGTGACGGTGTCGGGGTTGAAGAAGGGGGACAGGAGGTCGATGGGTAGGTGATCGTGGATATGGATGACGAGGTAGATGGTGCGGGTACGATGCGAGTTTTGGTTTCCGCGGACGGACGGGAGAGAATGGAGGATGTGACCGATGAAGAGGCGCTACGTGAGTATCAGGGTCCGGGGCCGAGGGCTACTCACAGAGATACTCACGGCTTTGAAGATGTTTGGCGAGGGCTGCGTGGTAGTTTGGGAGGCCTTAGAGGCCTTGAAGGAGACTGACGAAGCCTTGGAGGTGGTAGTAGACGCGGAGCTTCTTGTGAAAGTCGAGGACGGAGTAGAAGCTGACGAAGGAGCAGCAGACGAAGACGGCTTCTGAGAAGCCATGGACGAGCTGGACGGCTCCTGTCGAGTCGAGCTGGTGGCGGTAGGAGGGGATCCGATTGTTCCCCCATTCTGCCTCTCGGCCGCTTGCGCAAAGGCTGAGACGGTGTCACCAGAACCAGGATTGACGATCATCACGTAGCCTCGTCCGCAATTGGGCTGTCGGCGATAACGGGGCCTGTCAGCGGTCTGAAGGTGTCTTGTGGGTGAATGGGTTCATGCACTCACGACGATCGTGAACGTAGATCGAGTTGGTCGTCGTGATTAGGATCTCAAAGTTTTGCCCCTCTACGTGATCAGTCGAATCTATCAGTCCAAGGCAGATCTACTGACGAAAGGTGTTGCCACTATCGAAACCGCCTTCGGTATTGCAGGGATCGCTGAGCCTGGCGGTAGATTCCGAGACGGTATGCGGTCCACCGTCCGTCACGTGGAAGGTGACGAATTGCCCGATGTTGGCCTGGATGGTCTCCGGGTCGAATCCGTTCGGGCCGAGGTTGACGGTCTGAGCGGTGATGAGGAGCGCCGCCACGCTGAAGACGATGGTAACCAAAGACAGCTTCATTATCAGACGCGCAAGGAAGTCCGAGAGAATATGTTTGGTGAGGCTGAAGTCTGTGGGGAAATTCCCTATAAGAATCGGATGAGGGAGACAAGGCTTGTAAAGCTTGCATATAAGGAGGCTGTGCCGGGATGACCAGCAGGACATGAATCATCTTTTCAAGCTCCCACCCGTCATCTTCCTCTTCCTCCCGCTGTATTTAGGTCACCATAAGCGAGATGACTGTACGTGCCAAACTAGCAACGGGGACCAGATAGCGGATGAGACGGACATAGGCGGGGCAATTCCACCGCGAGGTTGTCACGTGTCTCGGAACAACAATCAGGTGGCGGGGGATCCCGCGTAACGGAGCCGGAAACCTTCGCTCCCTTCTCAGCCAACGCCGCCAGACTCAGGGAACCGCACGGCCTGTCGCATAAAGCATTCGAGAGACGGCGAGCAGAACATAAGGGGGCGATCGACCAGAACAAGGCGGCAGTACGGATCTGAGCGGGTATGTCGAGCACGGTGACAGCCTAGAGACAAGAGTGGAGGAGCAGGATGCGAGGGATGGGCACGAGGATGGGGATACGGTTCGGGCGACGGGGAAGAAGAAGGCGATGAATATCTCCAAAGCCTGGTCGTTGGATCCACATGCCATTGTGACTTATGCACGGCTAGATCGTTTAGGGTATCAGTTATCGAAAGCGGGTTATGCGATGATAACGTGGACCGCACCTGGTAAATAGGATCTGTGTCACGCTGTTTTGACCACTGTACGTAACCCTACGGATCCTTGTGGGTGGTCGTTTGAGGATTAGCGATTGTCAACAGGCCTGGATGATCATTCGAGGAAGAAGTCCTCGCGCAGGAGTTCGAGCTGGGATTAGGATCCAAGCTTCGTTCTCATTGGCGCAGCATGATATAATACCTGTAGTGCACCCCTCGCACATCACACCACCTTCAGTGGTCAAGTTTTCTATGATTACTACCATACAACGCGGGGTTCCCACCCTCCCACTTTCCCAGATAAACTCACACTTGACTCAACACGCAGCAGATGAACCGGAAATGCGGTGACTTGTCGGCGAGCTCCGAGACGTCTACCGTCGGTCCCCTGAGCAGCGTACCGTACAGTCGGTCTCGCCTCCGATTGATCGCACCCAGGACGAGCGGGTTGCTGAGTGCCATCCCGGCTGTGACGAAGCGTAGTGCCATACACGTGAAGTGTCCCTTCCTGAACTGCGGCGCGTCGGTCGTGAGGTAGTGTCACGATCGTGAATTGAAGCTCGGATAATATCGTCGAACATCGCTGAACATCGGATAATATCGCCGAACATCGCCGAACATCGCCGAATCTCGCCGAACATCGCCGAACATCGCCGAACATCGCCGAACATCGCCGAATCTCGCCGAACATCGCCGAACATCGCCGAACATCGCCGAACATCGCCGAAGATAGGCCTGGAAGACGGTGTATAAAGGGGATGGACTTGAGAGTCGGGGAGAACCAGCGATTCGAGATTGAAAGTCACTAAAAGTCATTAAAAGTCACTGAAAGTCATTAAAAGTCACTAACAGTCACTATCGTTACCTAGCCTACTCATAGCCTCTGCGTTTCTAGCCCACGCTACTCGACCGGCACTTATCTCGGCTACACCCACGCGTGTCCTCGAGTTATTCCAGCCAAGTTCGACCTCGGTAGTCCAACTTTGCCGAAGCTCAGACGACCGTCGCCGATTCTAGGAGCTGAGCGTCGGGCCTATTTGCTGGTCGACGTAGCACCGTGATAGGTAGAACCATGATCCAGCGATGGAACCGAGGTTCCCGATGGCGGTATAAAGGCCCATCCCGATAGCTCGTTTCGTCTCGTTACCGAAGTTATTGGCTGCCCATGCGTGCGATGGTGAATAGGTCGCAGAGACACAGGCGACGGCTATGCACATGCAGGCGCCTTTCCCATGGAGGCTGGTCTCGTCGAGTGTCGCCAGCATGGCGTAAGGGATCCCGCCGATTGCTATGAGTGATGTGATTGGGATGCCGCGGTTACGGATTTCGGTCGGAGAGCCAGGAGATCAGGTACATGAGGACAAAGGCGACGGCGCAGGGCGGGACGGTCATGAGGTTGGCTGTTGTCGCCGCGGAGTAGCCGGGACCGGAGAAAGTATCCTAGCAAAAGGTTTGAGATAGAAAGATCAACGTACCCATGATGATTGTGGGCAGGAAAACAGAGATGGACGAGAGAAGAGCGGCAGTCGGGATATAAACCGCCGCCTGGGTATACAACCTCCAATCGGTGACAGTCCAGATGATATGCCTCTTCTCCATCTTACCAGCCTGGTCGAATTCCTCGCTGTAGTTTCTCGCCTTCGCAATCTTCTGTTGGATCTGTCGAGGACTCACCTTGGATGGCGGGAAGATGCGATCCATACACCCAGGAACATGGGAAAGGTACCAGTCCAAAGTAGAAGATCATAATGAGGAGCTGCCAATGCTTCGGCGAGAGCGTCTTCATCCCCCGTCCGATCCACCCATACTTCTTATCGTGTCGTCTGTCGAAGCCGTAAAGTTTCGCATTCTGTCCAAAAAGTCAATCAAAGCACGCAAAAGCTAGACGACCGGTTGACATACGGCAATATTTCCACGATCGAGGTACTCGAAGACGTAGAGCCACGAGATGGTAGGTAAAATGATCACGTCCAACCTCCTCAAATACTTGTGCTGCGCAGCAATGTACTCTGGATCCGCCAACCGCTGAGCCTCCGTTTGGATCTCCATCCGGGGGTAATCCTCGGTGCCGGCGACGTCGAGGTTACTATTGTCATTGTGCGCCGCCCGACGTGAGTGTTTTTGTCGTTATCTATGGCCTTTCATCAGCTCTTCCTTTCTCGTCACTTGAATGGGACAGGTTTGCTAGGAGATTTTTGATAGTGACAGATCGTCCTTGTCTTTCCAGCTCGACACACCCCGCTGGAGACCAAGACATCCCACCACCGACTTCTCCTCATGTCGGAACACGACCTCAGCCTTCCTGCTGGTGCTTGGGATAGCCATGTTCACGTCGTCGATGAGGTGAGCTGGCTATGGGCAAAAACGATGCAGTGATTGATCTTGGTGCTCTCAGGACAACTTCCCACTCCATCCCAACCACCCCTACCGACCTAGAAAAGCGGATCTCGATGACCTCCTAGCCTTTCAGAAAACTCAACACATCTCCCACGTCTGCCTAATCGCCTTCTCCATCTACCATACCGACAACTCTTCCCTCCTCGATGCACTGACACGCTTGAAAGGCCGAGGACGAGGTGTGGTATGCGTGGATCCCGAGACCGTCACAGACGAGGAGCTTCAATCGATGCATAAGCTCGGAGCGAGAGGCGTCCGGCTCAATCTCCGGACTCGTTGGGAACGGATGGACGAGCAGGGTTTCAGGACCATCCTGGAGAAATACGCGGACCGGATACGATCACTCGGCTGGTGCCTGCAACTCTTCGTCGCGCTGGACCAGATCTCCCTCATCGCTCCCATCGTACCATCCCTCGGTGTGCCGGTGGTCTTTGACCATCTCGGTTCTCCCGACAAGTCCAAACCGCCCCGTTTACAAACTGGATATACCGAGTTTCTGCATCTTCTCAAATCTGGCTTGGCCTGGACGAAGCTCAGCGGGACATACCGGTTCGATACCACGCCCGAGCTGGACGAGTACATCAAGGAGATACTCCGGATGGCTCCGGACAGGGTGGTTTGGGCGAGTGACTGGCCGCACTCTGGTGGGACGGAGGCGAATCCTGGAGGGGTTCGGACAAAGGTACAGGATTACCGGGTGGTGGATGATCCGAGTTTCGTGAGGAGATGTAAAGGGTGGTGTGGCGGGGATGAGGGGTTGATCAGTAAGATCTGGGTGGACAACCCGAGGAGGCTTTGGCAGTACGATGGGGATGATTAGGCTTTCAGCCTGCATATCTTAAGTGGTGTTACAGGACTGCCTCCTGCTTTGTCTGTCATCGTCCCGGCTCCTATCGGTCTCTGTCAAGAGCTACAAACGCGCCTCCTCATCTGGGGACAGGTCCGAGTCACGCGCCTTCGCTGAAGTCGACTTTCCGGTCCGCTAAGTTCTTGAATTCCTCTCACATCGTCCGTTCCGAAGTCTGTGGTACTTCATATCTACCGGTACACCTGAAAATGTCAGGAAGCGCTTGCAAAGACGACCGAAGAATCCGAAGCTCGCCGTCTTTTCCCAAGCCGCGGTGTCATGTCCACCACATCCGAAACCCCTCTGATTCGGTGGACCACCCCGGCAGACGGCGGACAGCACGTGGACCCCGAACTCCATCATGTGCGAAGGTGGGCGTGATGTAAAGGATGGAGGAGGAGGTCGCAATGGGATCTGGTGATTGGTCCGACATGGTGACGGAAAGATGAACGGGAACTCAGTGGACGGCTTGAGCTTGCCGGGGATTGGTCGAGTGGAAGGGTGGTATCGAAGAGCAAGATTATCACTCAAATCAAAGCAGGACCAAACACACCCGACCGCGCGACGGGGACATAGCCACAAGCATCGGACGCGCGGCGGGGATTGAAGCCACACACATCGGCAGGTATGTAAAACGGGGACAGGCCTCCACACGTTGATTGGGTAGCGCGGTGGGGACAGAGCCACACACACCGGCACAACGGGGAGCCACCACACACACTGGCAGATGAGCTGAAACCCGCTCAGGCAAGGCGACGAAGCGCCGCCACGTTAGTCTCTCTTGGCTCCATGTAGCACTGAAATGTCGTAGAATTCCGCATGTGATCAGTCGCATATAGTATGATGGGGAACTTAACGACCGCGCCCACACCTCACTTCCCCTCCCCCGCCTTCCCGCCTTCCTTCCCCGCCAAATTCCCCACTTTTGCCCTGAACTTCTTCCCAACCTCCGTAAAGCTCATACCCCCCTTGATCGCCTCCGCCATCTTCTCATCCGCCTCCACCTGCGGCCCCAACAGCGGGATCACCTCTACCACCAGGTCTTTAGGTACAACAACGACGCCATCGATATCGCCCACGATGTAGTCGCCAGGGTTGATGATCATGTCTTGGATAGGGGATTGGAGGTGGACGGGCTCGTTGACGGCGGTCACTTTGACGAGCTCATAGGGCGCGGTGGTGCCTATGTCGCGGGCGAATACCTGGGGTCAGGGGGGAGGAGTGAGGGGGGGAGCGAGGAGGGGTGCGGGGCAGTGGGGAAGCGGGGGAGAGAAGAGGAGTAGGGGAGGAGAAGCGGGCGTCAGCGAGGTTCAAGTTGATGAGAAACAGAGCAGGAGTGGAAGCAACATGATTTCGCGAACATGAGCTGTGTGACGTCGACGACTCACAGGATACTTGAGGTTTCTCATCTGCTGCAGATCTCGAATCCGTCCATCCACGACCGTCCCAGCCGCTTTACTAACCTTTGAGCGAGTCGCCACGAGTCCACCGTAGACTGCGTTAGGGATGTCGGGAGGACAGGAGATGAAGACCACGGCGCCCTCGGGGATGCTTTCGATCTCGGGGTACGTCAGCCGCTTACTTCCATCTATCGAATGAGGGATGTCAAAGGAGAGTTGCAGGATAGCGGAATGAAGACCGCTTACGTACATAGTGTGCCGCCACCTTCGGTGCAGGATCGCTCAAGAGTGCGTATTTGACGGTATACGCTGGCCCGATGATCTTGGTCGAGCCTTCTTGTCGTTGAGGGGACCACATGGTGGGGCCCGAGAGGAAGCCGCCGTTCCGGTAGTTGAGCTTGAGAAGGGCGTCGGAGCAATCGCACCTGTGAGGGGGGCAAAGCGAACATCAGCGAGATGATCAGAGTCGATATCCGGATGACAGGTGGGGGTGGGACGTACGCGGTGAAGGGCCGTAATGCCTCGACGATGGATTGGGAGGAGGACATGAGGGGAGAAGTCGAATGGTGAAGGAGACGACTGGCATAAAGACTCTGCTCCAAGGGGTGCTTGCTGAAGATGGATACAATGTAAGGAGGGTGAAAGGTGGAAAATCGGCAGCGCGACGGGCTGGGCGCTTTGGCCGGGTGTCAGCTGGTTGGGATCTCATGCATGTTCAGTGCAGCATCTGTACACAGACTTGACAGGATCTTGGAGATCGCCGGTTTCCAGGGGGGACTGTGGAAACCGGTTACATCGACAGCCGGAAACTTTGCTTACAAAAATCATGTTGCACGGCGAAATCTCTGGTATATCACCTTGATCATCGTTTTCTTCTGCTCGTCTCTGTTTATATGTCCATGACCCCATCATGGCATCGACCCTACGCGAGACCTTTACGGTCAACCTCGTTTCGCCTGGAGTCTATGAGGCTGAGCCCTTCTTCGAAGGTGCCCGTCAAGGCAACTCTCTCCCTATAGCGTGAGCCCTACTCTTCCATTGCACCATGCTCAAACCTGACGATCTCTTAGATACGGCGGCATCGCGCTCTCGCAAGCTCTGTATGCCGGTCAATCTACCATCCCCACCTCTGACCCACCCTTCCACCTCTACTCCGTTCAAGGTACCTTCCTCGGACCCGCCTCCACCGATGTCCCCACGACCTACTCAGTCACCGACATCCGTACCACCCGAGCCTTCTGTACTCGCCAGATAAACGCCTCTCAAAGAGTCACCAGTCCGAAAACCCAACGATTGGAGACACGTACCGTCCTGATCGCACTTATGGACTGGCATGTCCTGGAACCCCTATCCCTCGTCGAGTACTCCAAACCACCGATGTATCCCGGCTCCTACTCCTCCCCAGGTGACCTCTTGACGACCAACGAATTCGTCAGGACGAATCTGACGCCGAAGATGGTGGGGGTGTTTGAGAGAATGTTCCCCCTGATGCTGAGGTTCTTCGATGCCAAACCTTGTCCGTCGAGTATGGGCACGCAGAACTCGTTTGGGTTGGCAGACGGGAGGAAGACTACGCAGGATGATCTACCGATCACGAGTCGGACGAATAGTAATTGGTGCAGAACGAGGGAAAAGCTCGAGGGGGCGAGGGAGAATACCTCGGCGGTTGGGTATGTCCTCATCTACCCACTTGATGCCGCTGACGTGGGTAGGTTCTACATGGACGGAGCACTCTCTTTCATCCCCATGACATTCAGTAAGCCCCTAGATCTCGTTGAGAACACAATCGCAATCGCTCAAGCTGATGTACCACCAGGCCACCGCCCACTCACCTCCGCCGCCGCATGCTCATCCCTAGACTTTTCACTCCGCTTCTTCGCACCCGTCGATCTATCCCAATGGCATCTGCTCGAACACCACACAGAGGCGGCGGGGAACGCACGGACATTCAGCGTGGGGAGACTTTGGGATGAGCGGGGGAAGGAGATCGCGCAGATGAGTCAGAGTAGTATATTGCGGCCGAGACCTGGGGAGGGGATCGCTGCGAAGTTGTGACACTGCGTATGAAGGGGATGGAAGTAGCGGCGAGGGGATCATAACGTGGCCGATTGGAACGAAGTAGAAAAGACTCGGAGCTTCGGCGCCTTCCCTTAAAACGGCAGAAGCCTAGTCGACAGGAGGAAGGGAGAACATTTCAATGGATACAAGGTTGTGCCGAAGCTTTCCCGTTGGAACCGGGCTCCGTAACGGGCGACCTTTGGTCCTGTTGAGATCCGAGCACCTGTAGTGAAGATACAAGGCGTTTATATACCAATATGATGTATGAATGAATGTCCGAGGTGATGGGGAAGCTGCCCACTAGGCCTGCCAGCTAGCTGGATAGGCGATTGAGTTTGTACGCCTTCATCAAGTCCGAGTTTACCGGGTTCCTGATCACCTGGACTTTCTTCTCGAACTTCACCGGATTAACCGGGTCTACCCACTGACGGCGGACCCTCATCGTATCTCGTTGATCAAGCATTAGTTCTGACCTACACCTTCATCGTCAAGAGCGAGATGGGCGCGTATTTCTCTTCCTACGCTGGGTCATCGAACGCGGCGCTGTTCGCGACTTCAAACGAGGAGGAGTGCGACAAGGAGTACGATTATATCATCTGCGGCGGTGGGTCTTTCCTCCCTACACATCGCCAATGTTGAGAGTTTAGTCCAGGTGGGACTGCGGGATGCGTGATTGCTAGTCGGGTACGTCACGCTCGAAGCGTGGAGGAGGTCGCTGATGACCTCAGCTCACCGAGAATTCGGATATCTCGGTGCTGGTGATCGAAGCTGGGGAATCCGATGCGAAACAGATCTTCAGTCGTCTACCCGCCGGATGGGTATGTCCCTTCTTCTGTCCCGACGTAAACAAGCTGATACATTGACGGTAGGCCAACTTGTTCAAGTGAGATGCTTTGACGCAGATTACTGGAGAGTCACTGATAGGATGATGGCAGGTCGAAGGCGGAATGGAATTTCGAGACGACGCCCCAGCCGAACGTCAAGGATAGGAAGCTGTATCAGCCGCGAGGGAAGATGTTGGGTGGATGCAGTGCGATCAGTGCGTCCTGAACCCTACTTGTCGAAGTAATTACATTGCTGATGGGTGTTCCCGCAGACGCACAGATCTACCAGCGATGCGCGCCGTCCGATTACGACGATGTGAGACTGCTTTTCCGCTGAGCGGAATGAGTGGAAGCTGAACTTGTATCGCAGTGGGAGAAGAAAGGTGCCGAAGGGTGGAATTGGAAGACGATGAAGCCGTACTTCCACAAGGCGGAGCACTTCACCCCGAACCCAGACTACGACATTGACATCTCGGTGAGTCACATTTCCTCCCTTCCGGGGCCAACGAGAGATGCTGATACGCGACGGTCGTGATAGGAGCGAGGCAGCGGTGGTCTTTGGAAGACGAGTTATCCGAGGACGAACGATATTTCCAAGGCTCTTCTCGAGTCTGCCGTGCGTCTGCCACGAGAGCATAGAGGAAAGGAATGATGAGTGCCCAGGTCACGGTGGGAATCCCGCGCAGCCCGGATCTCAATGTCGAGCGTCATGCCGCTGGAGTGAGCTGATCTCCTCTGCCGGTAGTATATCGCATGACTGATGTTCCCAGATCTCTCGCTTCCAATGTACAGTCGATGCCGGTGGTACTCGCTCCTCGACTTCCGCCGCCTACATACCAGCGAACGTCTCCAACCGACCCAACCTCCACATCCTGACGTCCACCATCGTCACCCGCCTTCTCCTCAACGAAGGCAACGCCCCCGACCGTCAGATCAAGGGCGTCGAGCTCGGCCAAACCCGGGACGGTCCACGATACACCGCCAAAGCGACGAAGGAGGTCATCGTCTGCCTAGGGTCATTCAATACCCCTCAACTCCTCATGGCGAGTGGGATCGGATCGAAAGAGGACCTCGACAAGACCGGGGTGGAGACCAAGATCGAGATGAATGGGGTTGGTAAAGGTTTGAGGGACCATACCATGGCTGGGGTGAGTTATAATGCGAAAGTGGGAGCGAGCGAGCAGTACCTCACGAACCCGGTGAAATCGGTAAGTCACGCCCCCGCTTGCAGATCGGCTTGGACTGATTATTCCGACAGCTCCCGAGTTTGGCGCAGTGGATGTACAATGGAAAGGGACCGCTGTCAAGCAATGTGAGCGCGCCCCGCACCGATCCCACAAGGTTATTGACGATGGGATTAGGGAGCCGAGATCGGCGCATTCCTCCGCTCCGACAATATTCCAGGCGCCACCTCGTCCATCGCGAAAGGAACGATCAACGCGAGTGGGCCCGACGCTCCGGATCTGGAGCTCATCAACAGTGAACCCCACGGTCTCTTTCCGAGCTCTCAAGCTGATGATGATCAGGTCCTGTGTGGTACATGAAGTGAGTCATTTGCCCATCTCTTGGTGCCGATGTCGGTTGTGGCCGTGGATCAGGCTGATCCGTACCGTATAGCCATGGTCTCGGTGGACCACCCAATCCCTCCGGCGACTATTTCACGATCTTCGCTGTTCCCCTCCGTCCGAAATCGACCGGAACGGTCACCTGCAAGTCGGCCGACATGTTCGACTACCCGCTCATCGATCCGGGCTACCTCAGTGATGCAAAGGGTCTCGACATGCAGGTGAGCGATTCAAATGATCAACATGCCTGGGGATACAAAGCTGATACACCTCGATAGGTATTGGTTGAAGGCGTCAAGTTGATCGCTCGTGTCGCGAGGATCGCGCCGCTGTCTGAATACCTACTGGAGTCGGAGTGCCCGAAGAACGCAGAGGACTTGACGGATGAGCAGATCAAAGAACACATCCGAGACAGTAAGTGGACCAACACCCCATGAGCTGATCGGTATAGCCGTGGAAACTATCTATCACCCGATGTGCACCTGCAAAATTGGTATGCCCATTCAATAGCTTTCCGACTGTATGCTGATGGTGGGCAGGTCCGAGGGAGAAAGAAGGTGTAGTCGATACCAAGCTCAGAGTCTACGGGACGACCAATCTGCGGATCTGCGATGCGTCCATCTTCCCAGATTCAGTCTCAGGTCACCCAGTGCGTCCCTGTCATCTGACTGGGTACAGTCCTGATGGGAGAATAGCAAGCGGCGGTCGTGGCTTGTGCGGAGAAGTGCGCGGATATCATCTTGCGCGATGGCGGGTTGATCAAGGCTTGAGGGCGGATTGAGTTTCGAGCGAACTAGGGTTTCTTGGTTGCGAGATCGGGCTGGGTATGGGTGAACACAAGGTCGGACATCGTTTTGGGCGAGTACGAGTTGGTCTAGGCTTGAGTATTTCAGGTATGAGGTTTGAGCAGGTTCGAGGTTTTTCTGATCGGGATGAAGTGTGTGTATTCAAGATGTTTGGGTCAAACTTGTCTCCTCCTGGCTCAGTAAGGTCCCGGTTCGACGGAGTCTGCTGATGAGGCTTGATGGCGGTTTGTGTGGTTCGCTGGCCGGTCCTCTTAAGCAACACCTGTCAGGTTATGTGACTCGAGGGGTCTCGCATTCTCCTGTCCCGCTGCGAAGCAAGCATCATGATTTCAAGCTCGATTGCGGAATCTGCAGGGCGGAAAGGCGACTCGAAAGTCGACCCATGATGAGGTCATGATGTTGATCAGTAACACCTCATATCAGTAACGTCCATACTGATCAACGACCTCTGGGAAGATACGTCACCGCCCCTCCCCCCCTCCTCCACTCCCTCCTCCATCTCACCCATGACGACCTCCACGTTACGAACCACATGCGCGAACCTCCCCAAGAACATCCCATCAACCGCCCGTCCAATCTCCTTCCACAGTCCCGGTCCCGCGCTCCCTCCATACAACATCTTGACTGTATCCCCTCGTCCTTCCTCCTTCAGGTATTGCCTCAGGGCGAGTCCGATATCGACTATGTGCGACGTGGGCGCGGGTTTGGGCTGGCCGATCGCCCAGACTGGTTCGTAGGCCAGTATGAGGTTCTCACTGGGTGAGACAGTGGAGAATACGTCGACGAGTTGTGTCTTCAGGAATTGGACTGATTCTTCGAGGGAAGCCTGCTCGAGTTCCCCGATACACAACAGGGGGACCAACCCATTCCGCACCGCCGCCGCACACTTCTTGGCAACAACCTCGTTGGTCTCCCCGAAATGCCTCCTCCGTTCCGCGTGCCCAAGCTCGACGACAGCGCAGCCCACTTCCCTCAAGCTCCGCATCGACACCTCCCCTGTCCAAGCGCCTTCATCCTCCCAATGCCCATCTTGCGCGCCATAGTGGATCCTCGAGGTGGATGTAGGGTGCTTGGACGCGCAGGATTGGAGGTTGAGGAAGTCGGGGATATAGATGAGCTGACCGGGGAAGGAGGGGTGGGATGAGACGAGGGAGACGAGGGATGAGAGGTAGGTTTGCGTGCGGGAAGGGGAGAAGTAGAGTTTGAGGGAGATGGCGAGGACTGGTGGAGAGGGTTTGAATAGGATTCTCGACACCGCGGCCTCCACCATCGTTGGCGAGGAATCGGTACCTCAGCTTGAGGCTCGGTATTGGACGTCGGATGTCAACACGAGCTCCCGCTTAGATTCGTATGGAAAGGC
>JAABUH010002785.1_pt1 | contig 16198 bp, 19 predicted proteins | sample 5559121 | NCBI WGS metagenome assembly JAABUH01 (sample SAMN10711871, study PRJNA513364) | rock metagenome | isolation source: Antarctica rocks | place: Antarctica: Victoria Land, Battleship Promontory nord | collected 2015-12-28
TGACCTGAGGGGGCTGCTTGTGAAGGCAAGCTCCTTTCTGGTCTGTCAGATTCTGCTGCAGACGTGCTACACGTCTGAGAGGACTCAAGCCTTTCCTCCAGCTGCTTGACCCTCTCCTGCACAGCAACGTAATCTCCCAGCACTTGCTCATAGTCTCGTTCTAGATGCTGTATTCTTTCATTCTGCAGTTCAAGCTTGTCATTGAGGTCAGTTGCTAACTCAGCCATCACATCCTTCTGTTTGTTGTCTTCGCTCATTTTCTGCAAGCGTTGTTCCAAAGACTTCTGCTGCTCATCGATCTTGGCGTAGGCCTTTTGCAGTGGCTCGCTAGGTTGGTCAAGTGACCGTTTGTCAGGCTGTCGATCAAGTTTTGTATTACCAGTCGCAGCAGGGCGAACCCCGCCGTTGCGAGTATTTGGCCGTTCCTCAGTCTTGCTTACTGATCCATGACCAGACTTTTTGGTCTGGGTTTGCGTTGGCGACTTGCTATCATCAGTAACCATGTCTTTTTACTTTTGACTTCCACCGTCCACCGACCTGGTGACGGAAGGGTGGAAGGGTGCGAAGTGCGAAGTGCCAATCAGTTATCAACTCCACAGCTAAGTTTGCAGTGCCTCACATGCTGCACTGGCCCACTCTATACTGCAGCAGCAGGAAAGTGATCAGCTGGCCAAGACCTGCGTCAAACAGTCGTTACAAAAGCTGAAGCAAGTGCTTCCAAAGCTAGATCCGCAAGGAGCCAGCAATATCTTCTGGTCATGTGCCAGGCTCAGCTTGAACCCAGACTCTGCTGTGCCAGGGCTCACTGCCAAGTTACTGAGCACAGAAGCTAGAGGCAAGAGGGCTGTGGCCCAAGACCTGTCCAACACTGTGTGGGCTGTGGCAACCTTAAAGGATGCTGGACAGCTTGCACATGTTGACATGGTAGTGGTCAGAGCCCTATGTGCATCTTTCATGGCTTTTGTCAACAGCCATCTGGCGAACAAGCCTGTAAATAGCCAGGAAATATCCAATCTGCTGTGGGCAGCGGCTACATTGGATCTCAGATTAGATGCAATAGTGCTAGACAAGCTTTGTGCTTACACAGTCCACCTGACGCAGCAGCCCTCAGCACAGACAAGTGTTGGTGCACAAAATGTTGCCGATGCCTTGTGGTTATTCTACAAGATGCGCCATCAACCCAACCCGGATCAACTGTCCTGCTTGCTAGCACATTTTGACAGTCTGTCTGCGGTTCAAGGCAGACAGCCAAACTCACAAAGCATTAGTAATGCTATGTTGGCAATGGCTGGGTTGGGACTCGAGCAGTCACGTCATATCCTGAAGAATCTAGGACACAGACTACTAGGTGCAAACCTGAACCTTCAGGATTTGAGCAATGCTGTTTGGAGCTTAGCTATGTTGAACGTGCTGGACACTCACACATTCAAGCTGTTTTGGACTGTCATTGGCAACAACTGCAGTGATGAGGTGCCTGCAGAGGAGAACACGCAGTTGTATCAGGCCCTGTACAGGCTTCAGCCACACCCATATGCCTTGACATGGCAAAAGTTAAGACAAGAGCTTGAGCCATCGGATAACCTCATCTCCTACCCGCTGGGCAGTCATCAGCCCTTCACAGTGTGCTTCAGTCTGTAGAGCTGAGACACAATCAAGAAACTCCATTCCCTGGGTACGCAGTGGAGGCATTGATTTGGCAGAGAGCTGATGGTGCTGAGAAGTTGCTCCTGGTCTGCACAAGTGCAGGAGACTACCTTGAGAATTATCCTGACAGGTTGTGCCTGTGGCCAAAGTTTATCTGCTGACAGAGTATGGTGATTGGCATGAAAGTCCTGTTCGTATGTTGCATTGCTGCACGGAATTTTGCAAGCTACCAATGAAAGCATCCAGTGTTTGCCCATGTAGACATCTATTAGATCAATGCAGCAGCTCTGTATGCACTGTGCTAACTTGAGTGTCACACGTGAATGTTCTACAGGTATGCTGGGCCTGCAGAGTTCCGGCTTGACGTCTGGCTAGGGATGGCAGGCTGGTTGTCATCCCGGACAATTGTGGCCCAGCTGGAGGCGGCCACGCAGCAGCCCCTTCACCAAGCCTTTATATCTTCCGCACATAATCCAGGTATAGAGATGCAAATGCACCCTTTGATTGTGACTTGCTCCTCTTGTCTTTTCAAAGCCTTGCTGAGTCACTGAGCGCAGCTTTGCAAATCTCAGTTTGCTGACGCCATAGTTGCACTTTTATTGTATTTTTTGATCTGCTTCATGCCTGCATGCCCAAGTGGCCTCTGACATGCTGTGCGCTTTACTTGTACACCATGTACAAAAATACAGAGTCAACAACACCGGTGTATGATCTTGCAGAGCAGGACTCCGCTGGCTCACCTCGCCAGTAAGAAGCTTCTTGATAGATGCAATGTGATAAGGTAACTGTCTTCTGGTGGGGTGAATGCTTGCTTGGTTGCTGCCTGCAGCTGCAGTCATCTTATTGATAGGCACTTCAAGGCTTGTGCAACTCTGCCCAGAGTTATTTGTGCAGTTCAGAGGTCTTATCAGAGCCAGGAAACAGCCAAAAGCTGTATGGAGCATACTTGTTGTGTTTGTGAATGGCAATATCATGTAGCTGTATCACTGTCATTTGCTTCAAGCCTTTGCTGCGATTGACATCATGCTGGAGTCAGGCAGCTGGCAACATCTGTCTATCAGGAGCATACCCAACAGGATTATCATCTACCAACGCAGGCGGGCTAAGCAGGCGCATCTGAGCACATGACACCTCGGAGATGATGTGCTTCTGCAGCTGTCACCAAGCCAAGCTGCAGTTCTTCTTCGCCCTGACCAATGTCAGGCCAGTCAAAATACGCTTACTTGATAATGTACATAGCTCTTTCCAACCTTGCCAGGCTCAAGCCATTGTGGGATTAGCATAAATCACCTTGCTGCAAACCAGAGCACATGTTGCAGATTTTTCCAGCAAGACTTTTCCACGCATTTTGTACGTGAGATGGACTAAGCCACACAATGCACGGTGTTACAGGATATGCATTGCTTGCTCATCAAGGAATGATTGTCTGGTGTTATTTCCTTTGCCACCCTTGCAATGTTACCTGATGTTTCTATGGTGCAGAGCTTGTCTCAAGCGGCTCGGCAAAAGAGCTGCCAAAAAGTCAGGGGGTGTGTGGCAGTCAGGAGAAGGCAAGAACCACCTGTCTGCTGCCAGACACACCACTGCGTGCAGCTTCAAGCAAAGGTGTTTCTCTGGACTGTGCAACTGCAGTGTGCATGCCGGCTTGGTCGCTGTTGCATGACGTGAAGTTCCCCAGAGACGGGAGTTTAAAGTCAGTTGTAGGTTGTTTTGGTTGCACTCTTCAATTATGGCGAGGCGTCCCATTATGTGTTTAGCATCTTGTGATGTCATACACAGCAGAGCAGAACCCCCACATGACTAGCTGACACACTGGTCTCAAGAACCACCGCGTAACGCGTAGCATGTTCTGTACAGCACAGCAAGGTGACCTGGCGTCTGAGCGTCATGGGTTTCTGCATAATTGAAGTATCAGCAAAGGCTTCATTGATATTGCTTTCTCATGATAATACATAGTTGCAGAAGGCGTCAACGTACACATTACACAGCCGTGCAGGTGGGGTATGGCAACCATGATAACCAGATCTGCCCAATGTATGCGGGTATGCATGACACAACGTCATACAGCATTTTGTCAGCAAAGCGGAGCTATTAAGCGCTAACAAGACTGCCCTGCATGCGTTGCACTACTCCACTGAGTCTTGAGCCAATTCGACTGGCCCAACTTGTGCCCTGCAACCCTCGGCAACTCAGGGACGCTCAGGGCGCACGGTATCAACGCACAAGACAACATTGGACCTCAGATTGAACGTGAAAGTGCTGGAGAAGCTGTGCCTGCCTGGTCCACTGGTGCAATAGCCCTCAATAGAGACAAAACTTGTAGCACAGAATGTTGCCAGTGCCTTGTGGTCCTTCAACAAAATGCGCTACCGACCTGAGCCTAATCAAGTATCCAGCTGGCTCGCACACTTTACTAGTCTGTTTGTAACTTGAGGCAGACATCTAAAGTCACAAGAAATCGGCAATGTTGCACTGGCAATGGCTGGACTTGGACTTGAGCAGTCAAGCCATGTTGTGAAGCATCTGGCACACAAACTAGCAGGTGCAGACAGGCCAGATCCTCAGAATCTGTGCAAAGTTGTTTGGGTAATGGCCATATTGAAGGTGCTGCACTCTTGACTCATTCCAGCTTTTTTTAGGGATCATTAGCAGCAAATACAGTGACAACATGCCGCTGAAGGCAGGGGACGGTTGTCTCCCGCCTTATTTGGCTCTGTACAAGCTTCAACCACCTTCATATCATTTGACTTGGCTGAAACAAGAGATTGAAGCGGCTTTTATATGTCTTTGTCTTGTACATAGTCTACAATAGTCAGCTTTTCACACTGTGCTTCAGTCCCTTCAGGTAAAGTTTAGTTGAAATATTGCATTACCTCGGTACACAGCAAAGACACTGTTGAAGCAGTGGGTTGTGGTGCTGGGAATCTGTTCTTATTTTGCACAAATGCTGGTATAACACATCACCCCAACAGGCTACTTCATGATCTGCTGGTCATGTTGGCTGGACATGCACATTGGTATCAGGTCAACGTGCATTTGCTGTGTTGTCATTTAATTGGCAGCAATCTGGAAGCTCCCACATCATTCAGTGCTTTCAGAAGTGTACACCTTATAGAAACAAATGCAGCACCAAGTACACATTGTTTGTATCTTTAATGTAGGATTGCAATGCTGACGTAGGCTTATTCTCCAAAATTTTGGCTTAGCATATTGGCTAGGCATGGTAGGCTACGTGTCCTCCCTTGCAGATGCATCAATGCTGAGTATATGAAGGAGGAGCTGGAGGCTGCCACCGAAGAGCTTCTTCACCAAGCCTTTGCACCATCAGCATCAACTCCAGTCGTGGGTATATGCACATGTGATTCAGTTTGCCATATGTCTGCTGCATCTTGTCAAAGCTTTGCAGCATCACAGAGTGAAGCCTCATTGTTCGTTGTCCCGGATCTGACTGATATCGTGTATCACATGCTTTACGAGTGTTGCATGTACTAGCTGCATGCCCAAGTGACATTTAACATGTTTTGTACCATGCTGCTGCCCAAGGCAGACAATAGTGGACTTACCAACTGACTATGCCATGTTACAGATTCTGAATCAAGTCCCACTGACCCCTCTTGTCAGTAAGCAGCTTCCTGAAAGATGCTGCAAACAAGGCCCCAGTCTCCTGTTGAGGTGGGCATTCTAGTCTGACTGCAGCTAGCTTTTCTCTGACTGACTGTAGCTGTAGCTGCATCATCCACAGTCCACTCTGCGCTTATGTAGCTTTGTTTAGAGCGCAGTTTGTGCAGTGTTGAAGCACGTTACAGTCAATCAACATTCAAGACATACTTGCTGTTTGTTATGCTCTACAACAACAAATCGCATACGATACTTATCTTCTTTGCTGATTGCCTTTGGAGTGACGTCAGTCAGCTTTATCACTGGCGTTGACAAGCGCATAAGGCATTTGATTTGATTGAACATCAAGTCATAGTCACGATGCTGGCAACACTGGTCTGTATGCGCAGAATAAACGTATGCATTGCAAGCAACTTGCAACACCTTCGTGCTGCCACACAATACGTTTGAATATGGACATTGATGCGCCGCTCTGCTGTCCAAAGCCTCTTGTGAATGCCTGGTTGCGTAGACTTGTTTCTCCATCACGGGAGATACGGTTGACTGCAAAGTGACGCAATGGAGAGCATGTCTGCATACCATTTGCATCTGTGGAGGTGGAACATTAGCCACAGTAAGACACGGTGGTCTACAGTACTGGGCCATGACGGAAGCAGTAGTGCATGTCAGGCAGGCAGGCCAAAGAAGCTTCAGGCAAGTTCCTCTTGATGCAGCACTTCAACATAGAAGCTGTCATATGTGAGTCAACCTTTTGAGTCCCTTTTTGCACCCAACTGGTTATGCAACTTCGTCCACGCAACTTTGACTGGCAAGGTGTTGGGTTAAGGGTTGACATGCAGCATCTTCTGATTGTCGTGTTACAGCTTCAAGCTTACAGATGCTTGGCATGCATGAAAGTGACATAGCAAAAGCCAAGTATTGAGTTGTGTACAAGCTGATTAGTTTATGTACCCTATGCAGGTCAAGCAGTACCCGGCTTTTGAGGACTTGCTTGCGTTCCTGCAAATCATTGACTAGCACGAATTTGTAGCACAGTCATTGCTCAGAACCTATAGCGTGCCTGCAGTGGAGCATTGCGAATGCTCGTAGGGCTAGACCACCTTTACTGGCCTCACAAGATACTTTGACCACTAGCATGTAAGAGTAAGACCACCTTGACTCAAGGTGAAATGCAGTTGGGCATCGCTTGGCCAGACTGCATAAGCCATTTTGCAAGGCTGTGCGGATCCAACAACATCAGCCACTTGCGCAGTCTTACTGCAACAAAGGTTATACCAGATAGTGACGCAAACAAGAGCGTCAAACCACCTTTTCGACTGACAGAAGAATTAAATGCTGTTGAGTACAGGCCCCCTGAACACGCCCATTCTTGATCCAGTCAGCCCATGAATCGTTAGTTGTGTATGCAAAATCACAATTATGCAAACTAGGATAGGTGATTGCAAAAGGTTGCTCAGGTAGAAGCAGTATTGCTTTGTCTGATGTACACTAATACACACAATGTGCATGTCATGAACCTGCCGCGGTATACAGGCAAGCATTTTTCTCCCTTGCACCTTGTGTCAGTTGTGCAGAAGTGCTGCATGACAATGGACCAAAGTCCTAGCTACAGATCATTCGCAATAAGCGCTGTTCAACAAATCATGCCAAAGAACAAAAGGGCTTTGCTAAGGACTCACTGACATAGCTGTGGCACATAACCAGAAAGGTCAACATTGCTCAATCTAGTGTATACGTCTTGAGCAGGCATCAGAACTGCATTTGGGGCTGAGAAGTGATTTTGTACAACATCAAGGAAACTCAGCAAGGACTTCTGCAGCTCCAGCTGTCTGTGACCTTGACGGCTGGAATATTGTGCACAGTAGACAGCCAATTGCTGTGCGTTTATGCTTGCTATGTGATCCTCACACTGGGGATACTGCCAAAGAAGTGGTCTGAGCTCATCAACCATCACAAGGACATCAAAGCGACTCCAGCCAGCTTCACGCCATACTTGCAGGAATTGGTGCCAATTATGTTTGGAAGAGCTGCTTAGCCTTTGATGCTGCTCCATGTCATGGATAACTTTCAATGTAACAAGGCCTCTGGGCCGACCCTTGCTGCCATGATTGCCAAACGCGTGAGTGCTCGCAATTTGGTCCAGTAACCCTGCCATCACTCCCAGCAGTGGTTGGTGGTCCAACACCTCGGTTGCACAGCTGGGATGCTGCCCTAACTGTAAAAGTTTTGCACATATCTGGGGTGGCAGTAGTTGTGCTTTGTCTGCATGGGAGCTGATATAAGTGTGGCAGGGGACAGGGCTGCCATTGAAGGGTCTTGCGGGCACAAGGTCACCGTGAACTCCCAAAAGGTCTTCCTGGCACTCTGGTATTACGCAGGTATCACTCTTGTCCCAAGATACATTCCGCTGAGGTTGCGTGCGGTATGCAGTGTGCAGAAAGTGTGTATGCCTACTCATACGTGCGAAAGACGGGTGATGCCAGCGTAATAAGTCTAGGAGCGCAGCAATCCTGCAGCCGCAAGGTACACAGTTAGACTGACAACTGCGGAGTCAGTCAAGCAAGGCAAACTACGCATAGAAGAAGGAGGCTCACTCACAGCCAGCCGGGACGGTCAGCAGCCTGCTGGTGCTAGCGTCTGGAACAGCCTCCTCGCATATACGCTTGCTTGAGTACCCTCAAGGCCTTATGAAACAAGTACAGGTTGGGACAGCACGGATCTTCCAAGTTTCAAAACCCTAGCACACCCTAGTGCTTGCGTCACCACCAGCCAGACCCTGAGCCAAATGCAGCGCGTTTCGATACAGTGGATGGTCCCACTCCAAAGTGACAGGTAAAGTAACATAGATCTGCAGAACGATCAAAGCTGTTGGTGTAAGTCCTGGCTGCTGTAACTGAGCTGGCTGAGTTGTAGCTGTACTTGACGCCGACCACGAGTGCTATGCAAAAAGCAATACTGGCTTGCCAAAATTGGAGGCAGAAGGTGGACTACCTGAAAAAGAAACACCAAATGCAGCACGTTTAGCCAGTAGGAGCCTGTACTGGCGTCGAAAGTATGGACTTCACACGTTCCTGTGACAAGCGCAAATGACCTGTGCTTCCTGTTGCCCGAGATTGCATATGAACAGAGCGGTTACTCCGGAGGTACGGCAGAGTGCTTGCTGCAACTTCGTTTCTGTCAGCGTGATAGTGTTATGTCTGCTGCAGTAAGAGAGGCCCGTCACACAAGGCAGGGGCATCTGCTTTGTAACACCCTACAGCAAAGCCAGTTGAACCATGGCTCATGCTGGTAAGTATTGTCGACACTATCAGCTCGTTTGGCAAGTTCAGCTTTGCTCATCTGCCTCACTCTGTGTCATGTTGTTTCATTATCTGTACACTTTTAGTGAAATGCATGCACGACGCATTCGTGTCAATTGGTCAGAACAAGGCTAACAGTGATGGGTTTATGGAATGCAGTTTGGGGGCAGCAAGGGCTGACTGTCACATGCAGTCTGGAAGATTGCAATGTGGCACGTGTAGTCCCTGTTAGATCGGTCATCTCAGAGCTCAGGGACAGATATCAGATTCAATTAGCAACATTGCTGTCAGTTCAATCACTCATGTCATATTTGATGGACTGATGTTGGAGCCTGCACCAAACCAGGCTTATGTGCCGTATCAGTTCACCTCAAATGAGCAGATTGGACCAAGGAGGATGTGGTTCCGGTTTCACACAGTGAGTCATAGCGTGCTTAACCAAGTGAGACAGCTGTCCACCAGTGCTTCGGATTTGCAGCAAGAGGTGACGGAGCTGCGCATAGAGGCTGCAGCCCTCTCAGAGCAACTTGCGCTTATCAAAAGTCAAGTTTTGCTTGGTGAAGCAATCATTGTTCTGGACAACATAGTAGCTGACTATGTCTTTGGACCATATGGTTCTCAGGGTAGACCTAGAGGCCGGCTGTCTATCACGCACATTGATGACATGGAAATGTCCCATGAGCTAGGGCATGAGTGCCTTGACCGTTGGAAGCGCATTACCATATTGTGGGCACGGCATCATTGGACTGTTAGCGATGTCAAGACTGTCGGTTGGACCCTTCGAGACATCCGTTTCCAGCCAGCCCATCGGCCGGATGATATCAGTGATGTGAGTGCAGTCACAATAGCGTCTTATGTCCCAGCATGTTGTCACCACTTAGGACTGACTGATCCACAACTAAGCTGCGTTGTACAGGACATCTATAGTTTCATTGATCTTTTGAAGACTGAGTTTACCAGTAATGACCATGTGCTGGTGCAGGCTCATGATCTTTTTGATAGATTAAATGCGTTGAATTTATGAGTCAGCCAACATATTTGTGCTTGCGTTTGATGTGCATACACTGTGTCATTAGTCATCTTCAGTTTGACTGTATAGTCCATGTATTTTTAGAGTTGTGATCACAGCATGTGTGTAACGCCAGGTTGCTGTTACCGCTTTCTATGACTGCTTTACTGATGTAGCAGGTCTACCCTTTGGGACGTGTCCGTGCACTGGCTAAGGTTTGTTGCAATACATACTGAAGTCATTATCTCAACACCACCACTTTGCGGGTAAAGCTCTCTTGAGTTGTTACAATGTGTCATTACTGCTGTATTGTCATCGCCCAGGCACATGTGGCTCAACCTGCCTTTCAACAACTTCCTGGCAACGTTGCAACAGTGAGACAAGCCGGCCGTGGACTTGGTTGGGTTGACTGTTGCTTGCCTCCAGCCTTTGGTGAACTTCAGTCAAAGTGACAAGGCATCTCACTTCCCAGGCTGCATCACAAAATCATTGCATTTGCAAGCATAGCAAGTGTGTCGTGGTGTTTTGTCCGATGTGAAGGTGACTGTTGTTGTGGTCGCATCATCCACGAGCATTTGTGAGCTGGTGTAGCTCTGCTGATAAGCATTCAGGCAATGTTTCAACCATGTCAAGAATGACCAGATTCTGTCACGTTGCAAGGAGCCCTCTATTGAGTCTCAATTAAGAAGCAAAAGGCTGAGTTGGTTTGGCCATGTTTGCAGGATGGCTGATGACAGATTGACAAAACACATGGTATTTGCCCAAGTCAAAGGTCCAGGTCATGTTGGCAAGCCTAGGAAAATCTGGAATGATGTTGTTTTCAAAATTGTCTAACATTCAGCAGTTGAACATCTCGCGCTATTATCGTGTCGCTCAGCAGAAGTCCACCTGGCGGGCTGTGACTTGCTCCACGCATGTCTAGCTTTGGCTGGCACACGTTTTAATAATTATTATAATTATTAATGTTTCAACCACATCAACAAACATGGCATATTGAATGGCTATCAGTGCTGTTGCGCTTGAAAACGTCACTCAGCATATTGTTCCTTCTGATTCCCTTGGCATATTGTTTATCGTGTTTCCCTTGTCTGGCAAGGCCAGGAACCTGTATCACTGGCTTGAGTCCAATACCTTGGACCAAGCAACATTGTGCTGAAGTCCAGCAGCTGGCAGATTTTTGCAAAAGAAGGTGTTGACTTCCTAGCAATGCAGGCTGGCTCAGATGGCACATTTGGAAACAGTTGATGCACTCCTGCAGTTGGCAGCGAGCCAAACAGCGCTCCTCCCGTAACATTGTCAAGGTTCTAGCGGCTTTGTGTCGTAGCAAGCCTACTTCCTGATTGCTGTACTAACACATGTTGTCTCAAACACATGAGCTAGCCCTTGTGGGTCTAAACAGACAGGTTTGCAGCAAACCTCATCACATGTTGCAGACCTCAGCAAGGCCTTGTGTGCACATTGAATGCACCCAGTTGAATTACCAGATGCATGAAGAAGAGCTTACATACCCCCTATGCAGGTCTTCGATGCATTTTGTTGGTCAAGCCATGTTGCTGTGATGAAACTGACAAGCACAGACCTGTCCAGAGTCACAGCTCAGTGTGTTGCTGTACCTGCAGTTTCAGACTCACTAGAGGCAAGACACCTAAAAGTGCTATTGCAAGGTGTTACTCTTGTAGTGATGCATTTTGGACACGCCAAAACTTGTAGTGCTACGGCAGATAGCACTGCGCAGGTAATGAGCGATTGTTTGGTTCTCGCACTCCGTCTGTCGGTCAGTTTCTTCTAGGCCGACTCACCTTAAGCCTCGATGCTAGCTGCACGTAGGCCCTTCGTGCTATCTTTCTTGGCTCGAGTGCTAGTGGTTCGCAGCACCGAGTGCTGAGCCGCTGTAGGACGTTACAAACACGTGCCGTTTGAAATGCAGTGCTAGCTCGAGTCAGGCTACAACGGTAGCTGCAATGCCTACGACATTTCGGCAGTCAATTCATATCAATCAATCAATCAATCAACCATCAATCAATATATATTCAATGTCCTGGGGGGCAACTGGGACCCAACAGACAAGAAGTTCAGTTCAGTGAATTCATACAGACAAGATTTGCTTCCTACATGCAAAGCATTCCCTAAGGAAACCACCACATGCATTTGGTTCACACAAAGTCATAAAGTCTGCAATAGTACAACAGTCACTGAGTGCTGCAGGAGGTTCAAATGCTGTGACCTGATATGGCTGTACGCTGGGCAATCAAAAACAAAGTGCTGCTCGTCCTCCACACAATCCAATGACTTGCACACTAGACACAGCCTGTTTGTCCTATCTAGGTGAACACCGTCTGCCCAGCGGCCTGTGTCTACCCGCAGACCATGGCATCCAGTCCTCAACCTACTAATTAGCCTTCTATTTGACGCACACTTGACAACAGACAGATACTCTGCAGGTTTGTACTCAGGCTGCATTGTCCTATATAACATCAAGCTGCTGTGCTGAATGTCTGCAAAGTACTCAAATGCATGCTCATAGAACTACCTGTTTCCGATTATTACCACCACGTGTTACCACCCACGTGTGCTTTTTTAGGCGAACCGGAAGCGCCCTAAACCCCACACCACGTGATGGTAATAATCGGAAACAAGTAAGGGTACAGTCAATTCTTCAAAAGGCTCAGGATATCACACGAATTTGCAAGGTGTCAAAGACTTTCACTTATGTTGCCCGCGGGCTGCTCCCTCACTTGGTGTTGTCAGTTGCACATATCACCACTGGTTTCAGCCTTACAGCAAGCGTAGGCGCTATTGTCAACTGCCTGTTTCTGGTCGGCGCATGCAGCGCTTTTTGCAATTCAGGATGTCTTCACACGCGTTGCCTATTGTCACTGGCCGCTTTGCGGGTGGACAGCATGTGGATAGGTCAGACCAGGTCTGCTCTCACTGTGCTGCTGGGTCTGTTGCAGATGAATTGCATGTTGTGTTTGAGTGCCTTGCTTTACAGCCTTTGAGGCAACAGTATGCACCTCTTTTTACACCTGACACCGACACAAGTTGACCAACTACATGTATGCAGTGCCTTGCACCAACAAATCTAATGCTGTTGATTGGGCTGACATGTATGTACAACATGTGCATCAGCATGAAGGTGGCTCACAGGTCATCATCTCTGACAGAGGTCCTCAACTCATCAGTGCATTCAATCAGGCCTTGGCTCAGCGCCTTGGTATCAAGTAGAGTTTATCCACTGCACGGCATCCTCAAACTGAAAGTCAACCTGAAAGGACTAACAGAATCGCTGAAGATGTCTTGCGTCAATTTGTGTCTCCCAATATGACAGATTGGGATCGTCACCTCTGCTTGGCACAGTTTGCTATCAACAGTGCAGGCATGAGACTGTGCAGCAGACACCCTTCTTCCTCAACCATGGCAGAGCTGCCAAGACTCCTCTGGGCATATTGCTGCCACATAGGAAGGATATCAGTAATCCTGCATCTTGCTCATTTGCTGAAAGAATGCAGCGCATTGTGGCAAGAGCAAGGAAGATTACAATTGCGGCACAGCAGCGACACAAGCGCTATTATGACAAGACTCACACAGATGCAGTCCTTTCTGTCAATAGTGAAGCTGTATTGTCCACTGCTGGTCTCAATTTGAAGATTGCAGGTACCAACAAGCTGACTCCCAAATGGATTGGGCCATTCAAAGTGCTTGAGCGTATTGGTCCTGTTGCATACAGATTGGAGCTGCTAGACTGTACGCGAATCCATGATGTCTTTCACATTTCTGTGCTTAAGCCATATGACAGGGATGGCCGCACAAAGCCAGGTCCACTCCCAGAGATCATCAATGATGAGGAGCATTGGGAGGTGGAGTGCATCCTCGATCATAGGCTTGTGCAGCGTGGCCACAGGAATGTGTTGGGGTACCTCATCAAATATGAAGGATACGGCCATGAACCAAATGAGTGGCAAGAAGATGTCAGTGGTTGTGAGCTCAGTGTGAAGGACTACTGGTCTGGCAAACCAGAGTCTGAGCGCCTTGTTGTGATGCTCACCCCTCAGAAAAGTCATGCACAGGTCAGAGAGGATTGGTTTGCCAATTCTGCTACCTACTATAGTGCATGCATATGCATTTGCACAGCGTGCGATCAGCAATAATTGCAATCCCTTCAAGGCAAAAAAGAATGATCACAAAGCATTGTCAATGTTGTCGACTGAATACATCTCAGAATCCGAGTTGGATCTGCGCACTTCATCAAATAAGAATTGCCCAATGTGTAACAGTCTGGTAAGCATCAACACCCTAAGCAATGCACACAAGCTTCTCAAACGTCTTTTTTGTGTCACAGAATCCGCCGTCTGCATGTGTATCTATACAAGGCAATAAAGATCCAGAAGCAACCAAGCACAATTGCTCCTGTGGTACCCCAATGACGCTCTCCTCCAGAGTTGACCGCAAGTTCATGCCAAATATGCCAGCAATCATGGGGCCTATGCCTGCTGCAAATCCTGCCATAGACAGTGTCAGCTCCAACCTGTTTACCTGCAGCAGCACAAGGAATACTGATCAGACTCAACGCTGCAAGTGCCGATGTAAGCCTGAGTTCGCATTTTGTAAAATAAGGCACAAAGCATATGATTGCAGAATGTTGTTTGAAACGTCATGTGACTTGAACAATGGCAGAAACAGAGACAGTTCTGGTGCCAGACGTTGACCTTGTTCAACAAACATAAAGCACACTCCGTGCTCTAGGGCACATTGCAAACTTAGGTGCTTGCAATCAGTCACGGTCCAATTTAACAACCAAGCCTAGCACAAGCTGTCATTCCTCACTGTTCACCTTTGGCTTTTTAGGCATGTCACAACAGCTTCCTGCAAGGACTGATGGTGCCGACTCAATCTACACAAGCATTGTGTGAAGACCTCTGTGAGCTGACCTCAAATTGTCGGGCTGACAAAGACACCCTAATGGACTCTTCAAGGTCTGGCTACCGGCCATGGCTATCAGTTTCAGGCCTTTTGACTAGCCACAAAACCAGCTGAGCTCACCTCAAAGCGTCGCGCTGACCATGACACTCCAATGGACTCTTCAAGGTCTCGACTGCCTGCCAGCAGATGCTCCACTTCCAACTGAGTGGTGGCGCGCTGCAGATAGTAGTCCAGCAGATCTTGTACTTCTTTTAGCTCAGCCTCTTCTGCTTCGGCCTCCTCCATGATTTCTAGGGCTGCTTCTGCCTCTTGGTACCCCTCGTCTGCGTCCTCCATTGTCCGCCTACATGCCAATGCAAGGTTGAGTTCATTGTGCTTGGGCAGCAGAGGTAAAGCACAGCATATGTGCAGGGTTGAGAGCAAAAGTGCGCTTTCTGGCAATAAAGGGCTTTTCCACAAGGCCCTCCTCCTTCATGGCCTCCAGGGCCTTTTCAGCTGCTGCAGCCCTGCCAGATTGCGCACCTCCTGAGGGCCGCTGTATCATCTCAGTCTACAGCACACAGGAAACCATCAACGGTCACTCAAGCTGGTAGCAACATTAGCACAGCACTCAGCACAGCATCAACGTTTCTTAAAGCAAATTGCAAAAGTAGCACAGCATACAGCAAATCATCATATTCTGCTCCATCAAGCTGTAACACTAGCACAGCACACAGCAGAGTTTCTTAAAACAAGTTGCATCATTGGCATTACAATCATGACCACTCCTGAAATTTAGTGGTTGCAGCAGACCTTTTCCCTTTGTGGAATTCCCATGTCCCGCAATGAGTGTACATAGGCCAGACCAATTCTTGCAAAAAGCAGAAGAGATGCTGGAGAAAGCAAGTTGGTATGTCATGCTGTTTGTGCGTATATACATGCTGAAACTGCTGTGAACACCGTGATTGTCGGGCATTGTACAGCTTTCAACGTCAGGGCGCAATCAAGGTCTGAGCATCAGTGACTGTAGGTAGCAGAGTGTCCACCATAAATGATAAAGGGTAGCCTGCTTCGATCAAACGCGCTGGTCTGGGGTGATCGGGAGTCTGTAGATGTTTCTGTGGGTGATACTGAGGTAGTCAATGACAGCATCTGTTGGGAGAGGGATGGCCATTTAAGTCTGGCAAGCCTCGTTGCTAGAAGTACACTCTTCAGTACTTTGTTGAGGTGAAAGTGGCAATGGGTAGCTTCTACCTCTGTGATGTTTTCACCGGTCTCTAGTGCTATCCTGTTCAGATCTACAACCAGATCTCTAAGGTCGCTCACAACCCACCCGTAACTGGTAGTAGGGACGATGTTAGGCATTCACTTGGTAGGTGGGAGTGAGGAGGCAAAGGTTAATGATGTCTAACAAGCTCCGGATCGCGACTTTATCCTCTGAAGGTAGGATATTCAGTGCCGTGGTGTATACGATTCCTTTAGGGCAACGACCTCCGGTCCCTTCATGAAAGCGGGGATCCCTATGGTGGATGTAGTGTTTTGTCTATGTTCTACAGATCTGCAGTACTCTGTACACAGAAGAAACTAGAGGTGTGACATAATACAGATAATGTGTATGACTTATTCTGCAGGGTTCTGGCCCAGACTCTGCAGTTTCTGGCTCAGAAGCTCTGTAACTCAGGCTCAGAAGCTCTGCAACTCTGCCTCAGACGCTCTGCAACTCTGGCTC
>JAABUH010002787.1_pt1 | contig 16181 bp, 19 predicted proteins | sample 5559121 | NCBI WGS metagenome assembly JAABUH01 (sample SAMN10711871, study PRJNA513364) | rock metagenome | isolation source: Antarctica rocks | place: Antarctica: Victoria Land, Battleship Promontory nord | collected 2015-12-28
GAGCCGGGACCGCAGGTGCGCCAACTGTGGTGTGCCGCCGCTGCGGGGCTTCTACCGGCCGCCCCAGCGCGTCCCGGCGAACGCCGACCGGCTCTGCGTCGCCTGCGTCGAGGGGCCGTCGTGCGGGTTCAAGGCACGGTAAGCCGCATTGGCGTGCCCTGAGAATGGCGTCAGTGCTGGGCGCGCACGGGGTGAGGCGACGGTTGGGCGAAAGTAGGGCGGAATCGGGCGTGTTTTTCCGCTATCGCGGTCGTGAAGGAGACATAACATGGGGGAGTCGGCTGCCGATCGATCCTTCGAGGAAGTGCGCGAATTGTTAGCCTCTTTCGAGCAGAATTGGTCCGCGACGATGGCGGCCCGCAATTTCTGGCTACGCGGATCGCCTGACGATGGCTCCGGGGCCACACATCAGGTCAGAGCGTCACCTGAGGGCGAGCGCCCTGACGACAACGCTTTCGTGCCCATCCCGACCCCCAGCGCCCAGGCGATTGCGGACCTATCCTTGCCACTCACCGCCGTAATCGTGGCCTTCCTGTTACCTGCGGCCGCCGATCCTGACCGCCTCGATGTTGTCAGGCGAGTGCTGCGCGAGCAATTCGGGCTTTTGCTCGACCATACGTTAGGGAATGCAACAGCGATCGTGCGGGAGCTAGCAGTCGTCAACGATGGAGGAGAGCAACTATGAAGCCACGACGCGAGACCCGCACTTGGCGGCAAGAGTCGGAGGAGACCGAGCCGACCCCGATCGTGCAAGATCCGGTGCTGCGTGCGTACCTGAAGACCGAGCGGCGCGCGCTCCTGATGCAGCTGACCGCCATCGAGCAGGCCCTCGGCCCGGAACCCCCCGCCCCGGCGGCGTGAGGGAGTAGACTACGATCATTAGTTGAAGAGGCCGCATCCCACCAGGGATCCCGCCCCCCGAACCGCGAGCGCCGCGTGTGCGCCCCTCGCCGGATCGGGGGGCTTTGTGTATACGGGCCGCAACACGAGGAGGAAGACCGATGAGCGCCACCAAGCAGACCGCCCCGCACACCGTGAAGACGCCCACACCGACCGCCGTCGACCCCGCCGCGCAGCTCCGCGCCGGCCGCGATCGCCTGGCGCAATTGCAGCGCGAAGAGGCGGAGATCGGTGGGCACATTCGCGTCGCGATCCTGGCGGAAGACGGCACGCGCGTATCGGCGCTGACTGCGCGGCAGACGATGCTCCCCGCGCTGAACGCCGAGGCGGCCACCATCGCCGACGCGGAGCGCGCCCACCGGGCCGTGACCGAGCAGGCCGACCGCGACCGGGCGGCGGCGTTCGACGCCCTGCGCGCCGCCGAGCAGCGGTACGGCGTCACCATTGTTGAGTTCCAGGCCTACACCATCCGACGCGAGGACGTCGCCCGCCAGCGTCGCGCGCTCCGTGACCGCCTGGGGCGGCTGGCCACGGCGGACGAACCCGTGCCCGCCGCCTAGCACCCGCCGACGATGCCGGGCGCAACGACGCGCCCGGCGAAGCCGCGATGCAGAGGGGAAGAGCGATGACCACGACGCTGACGAGCCCGGCCCCCGGCGCGACCGTGCGCCCCACCTGCCCCTATTTCGTCGCCCGCGCGATCACCGCCGCCGCCGCGCTGGCGGTCGACGGTGAGGACTATCTGGGCGTCGTCGAGGCGGGCGGGCGCTGGGGCTTCGCCTTCGCCGACCGCGCCGGCACCCTGCGCGATAAGGCGCGGGGCGTGTGGCGCGGCGTGGCCCCGCCCGTCCAGCCCCGCGACGTGCTGGAGGCGTACTTCGCCCTCCGGGTCGACCTCGCCGCCGTGCGCGCGGCCCAGGCGAAAGGACTGTGCGATGACCGGTACTGAGCAGTCGGGCACGCCCGCGCCCGGCTACCTGGGGGGCTGCTGATGGCGACAAAGCCCGAAGCAAGTCGAAGCAAGCGCCATGCGCGGGAACGCGCAAGGACGGCGCACGCTGCACGGCGCGCGTGATGGGCGTGGGGTCGTTCTGCTACGCGCACGACAGCGCCAGAGCCGCCGAGCGGGACGCGGCGCGGCGCAAGGGTGGTGCTGGGTCGGGCCACCGCCGCCAGGGCCGAGAAGCTGGTCCCCGCCGTGCTGCGCCCCGTGCTCTTCACGCTGTTGCAAACCTTACAGGGCGCCAAGGCCGGAACCATCGAGCCGCGGCAGGCCACGGCGATCGGCAGCGTGGCCCGCGCGATCGTGGCGGTGTACCAGGTCGGGACACTCGAAGAGCGTTTGCAGGCATTGGAGGCCGCGCAGGCGGTACAGGAAGGAGCGGGACAGGCATGAATGCGGCGCGACGGATCGACCAGCTCGAACAGGCCGAGGAGCAGCGGTTCCGCGCGGCGGCGGCGGAGTTCGCGACGTTCTGGCGGGGGAATGTGTGGGACGAGGCGCGCCAGGCGCGTACCCGCGCCACGCTCCGTGCGGCGGGCTGCGACGGCGACGTGCTGGCCTTCCTCGAACGCCAGCGCCTCGCGCAGCCGCCGGGGGACCAGGCACTCTTCGACGACATGGCGCTCACCGTCTTCGGCCTGGTCGAAGGAGCCTACGACGACGCGGCGATCCGCGCGGCGCTGGCCCGCCTCGCGCCACAAATCGGCTGTCGCTCCGACGCCCCCCCGGTGCTGCTCGTCCGGCAGCTCCAGGCGACGATCGCCGCCACGCCGCTCTGACCGCGCCCTGCTATGCTGCGCGCGCCGAGGGTCTCCACATCGCCCGGCCGCCCGATCAGCGCCGGGCGGTTCCCCTGTGCCCGGCGCGTCCCTCCACCGGAACACCACCCGCAGCCGCCACACTTGTTTCTGTCCGGTCGCAGGCGCGTGGCGATCGCGCCTCCCGGATGCCGCAGCGCTGCCGTTCGGCTTCCCCGAGAGGCCGGACGGCACTGTCAAGTTAAGCCTTTTGGGCGCCGACGGCGGTCCGAAAGTGGGGAACGAGCGGCTCATAGGAGACCGGATCCGGCCTGTACAAGCGCTAGCGACGGCCAGAACTGGCTCGGTGTGGGGAGGTTTCGTTCAGTCAAAACTTAACGTGACAGTACCCTTCTACCTCCAATGTCAAAGGCGCTTCTTGATTGCCCGAGGCAACCCTAGCATCTCCGTGACGTGCAGGATCGCGTCTCGTTCGGCCCAGTCGAGGCGATGGCACAGGTACTGATGAAAGGCTACGGACTGGCAGGGTTGGATTAGGGAAGATGCAGCGAGTCGAGGAAGGCGCGGGCGGTGACGATGCGCAGCGCGCCGAGTCGCGGGTCCCCGGCCAGCGTGAGGAGGTCGGCGTCGCCGGAGACGAGATAGCCCACACCGACACCGAGCGCCGCCGCGAGGATTTGCTCGTCCTTGGGGTCGCGGACGCGGAGGGGCAAGGGATCGCGGAGGGGCGCGCGGCGAGCGCGCGTCTCCAGCAGATAGAACAACTCCCGGGTCTCGTCATCCGAGACGCCGAACCGCTCGCGGAAATGCGGGCGAGCGAGGACCGCCACGAGCTCCGCGCGCTGCGCGTCGCCCAGATGGAGCGTGAATGCCCCGTCGCGCCAGGCGGTATAGAGTGCGCGCGGGGTCCCGCGCGCACTGATGAGGGCGCTGACGAAGAGGTTGGTGTCGATGACGACGTTAACGGGTTCGCTGCTCATAGCGCTCGCGCCGGACCTCCTCGACGATCGCCGTCACCTCGGCCAGCACCGCGTCGGGGTCCTCCCCCGCATGGCGTGCGCCGATCGCCTCGACGGTGGCGCAGGCTCGCGCGTCGCGGTCGCGCCGGAACGCCTCGTATTCGTCGGGGCTGATGATCACCGCGACCGTCTTCCCCTTCTTCTGCACGACGACCGGCTCATGCGTGTAGTAGACGCTGTTGAGCACGTCGCCGAGATTGGCGCGGGCCTCCGCCGTTGAGACTGTCTTGACCATCTTCGCACCCCCTGTTTCGTTTGCCATACTTCCTTTATAACACGTTATGTACATAATGTCAAATATACTAATAAGACTACGGGCCAACTCTTTGGCTCCTTAATGCGCGTCTACCGTCAAAAACTCACGACTACAAAACCACAGAAGTCCGGGTACTGGGCTTAAGTCGGTTTCGTGGACGAGTTAAGGGCTAGGCTGCCTGCACCTCCTTCGCAAGTTCTTGCTCGAAGGCCACCGGGGTCTGGTAGCCGAGCGCGGAGTGTGACCGCTGCCGGTTGTAGAAGACTTCGATCCACTCGAAGATCGCCTGTCGCGCCGTCTGTCGGGTCGGCCAGGGCCGCGTGTCGACGAGTTCGGTTTTGAGCGTGGCGAAGAAGCTCTCCGCCATCGCGTTATCGTAACAATCGCCGGCATGGCTCATCGAGGTGGTGACTCCCCGCGCCGCGAGTGCCTCCTGATAGGCGACGGCGGTGTACTGGCCGCCACGATCGGTATGATGGATCAAGCCCGCCGCTGGTCGCCGGGATCCGCGGGCCATCGCGAGGGCGTCGCGCGCCAGCTCGGCGCGCAGGTGGTCCGCCATCGCCCAGCCGACGACGCGGCGGGAATGCGCGTCGAGCAGGACCGCCAGGTAGAGCCAGCCCTCCCGGGTGGCGATGTATGTGATGTCGCCGAACCAGAGCCGATCGGGCACCGAGGCCGCGAAGTCGCGCGCGACGAGGTTCGGCGCGGGCGTGTGCGCCGACTCGGCGACGGTCGTGCGAGCGTGTCGCCGACGGTGGCAGCCGACGAGGTCGGCGGCGCGCATCAGGCGCGCCACCCGCTTACGGGCGCATCGTATGCCCTGCGCCCGCAACTCCGCGTGGATGCGCGGGGCACCTGTAGGTTTGACGACTGCGCGCGTGGGCACCGGCGATCTGTGTCGCCAGCACCTCGTCGGCGGTGGTGCGCGCCGAGACCCCGCGGCGCGCCCACGCATAGTACGCCGAGCGGGCGATACCCACGACTCGGCAGAGGATCAGGACGGCATAGGTGGCCCGCTCCGCGTGGATGAACCGGTAGCGGCTCACAGATACGGTATTCGCCTGTCAAGCCACCAATTCGGGCAAGGCTGCATGTTGTTGTTGTTGGAATCCTGGGTCGAAGCGGCGCTGCTTGGTGACGAGCGCCCAGGCGAGGTGGAGCAGCTTGCGGGCGGCGGCGCAGCGCGCCACCTTCATCGGTTTGCCGGCCGCGCGCAGGCGGTCGTAGAAGGCGCGGATGGCGGGATTGTGGCGCGCGGCGCTGAGGGTGGCCATGTACAGCGCCGTGCGGAGGCGGGCGTTGCCGCCGTGACCGATGCTCGGCCGCCCACGGACACTGCGGCCGGACTCGCGCGGCATCGGGGCCAGCCCGACGTAGGCGGTCGCCGCGGCGGGGGTGGCGGCCAGGGTGAAGTTGAGCGTGCCGACGAGCAGCCAGGCGGCGGTGACCAGGCCGATGCCCGGGGCGCTCGTCAGACAGGCGAAGGACGCCGCCCAGGCACCCTCCCCCAATACTGTGGCGATCTCACCCTCCAGCGCGGCGATCCGCCGGTCGAGATCCGCGACCAATTCGTCGAGGTGCTGGCGGACCCCCGCGACGACCACCGGCCACTGGAGCAGGGCGTGGCGCTGGTTACGCACCTGCTGCCGCATCTCCACGAGCGCGTCGCGGGCGACGAGCCGCTGGCGGGCCTCGTGGTAGACCGCGGGCGGCGGATCCCAGCGGGACGGCTGGAGCCTGGCCGCGAGTTGGGCGCGATCCTGCGCGTCCAGCGCGTCGGTCTTCGCGCGGCGCAGCTGCGCCTTGGCGAAGTGGTGCGCCTGGAACGGGTTAATGACGCTGATCCGATAGCCGCCCGCGTGCAGCGCCACCGCCAGCGCGATCCAGTAGCTCCCCGTCGCCTCGAGGACGACCAGCGTCTCGGTCGGCGCGACGCGCGTCGCGCGGAGGCGCTGCTGGAGCGCCGCATGGCCCGCAGGCGTCTGGTCGAGCGTGCATGGCGCGGTGGGCTTGTCGCCCACCGCGAGCCACGCGGCGGTGAAGGTTTCCGCCGCGATGTCGATGCCGACGTACAAGCGGTAGCCGGGCGCGGTGTCGTCCATCTCCCTGTCTCCCTCCTCGGCGTGGCGCGATAGTGGCGCGGGGCGGCGGATCGGTGGGCGGCGCGCGTCTTCCCTCGTGATGCGTGGTCGAAGCCACTCGATACGGTCCAGACCGGCGCCGGCCCGTCGATGGCGGGGGCCACTCTGTGAGACGCGGTCCCCGCCGCTTGGGTCTCCACGGCCTCTCCGCCACCACCGAACCAGGAATCGCAGTATACGAGGGTCTCCTTCGCGCAGGAGGCCGCCGCTTTTCGGAGGATCTCCCGCTCCTGCTGGAGCACTCGCACCTCCCGGCGCAGGCGGCGCAACTCCTCCCGCTCGTCGGTCGTCAACTCCCCAGGCTGCCCACGCCCCCCGTCGATGTCGGCGCGCTTCATCCACCCCCGCAGGGCCTGCTCCGAGATCCCGAGGTCGTGGGCCAGCTGCGGGATGCCCTTGCCGCTGGTCCGGGCCAGCGCGACCGCCTCGGCGCGAAACGCTGGCAGGTAGGGTGCGTGCGTCTTTGCCACCGTAAACTCCTTTCCGAGAACCATCGTCCCCAGTATCCAGGTGTCCACGGAATCAACGCAAGCCCACTCACGCCTGGGGGTCGAGTTCTTGGGTATGGTTGATTAGCTGGTCGCTACCTCGCGGGCTTGTACCTGTTCCATGAGCAAGGCTTCGACCGCGGCGTACACCGGCAGCACGTCGCTGCGGTTGTGTCAGAACTTGGACGTGGGGTGGTGAGAACGAGGTCGTGCTGGTAAGGTAACGGCGTTAGCCGTTGCGTGAAGGAGCGTACCTGTGCCCTGTCCCCACTGCGCCGCGACCGCGACCACTGAGCAGTCGCGGCGAACCGCACTTGGCTATCCCACCTGTCGTTAGCCGCGCCTGCGGGCGGCTCGGCAACGAGCGGACAGGCACCCCCTACAACTATCTGCAATACCCGACCGACGTCGTGCTGCTCGTCGTGCTGTGGCGGCTGCGCTACAAGTTGAGCCTGCGTGACTTGGCGGAGATGTTCCTGGTGCGGGGCATTGTCTTCACGCACGAGACGGTGCGGGACTGGGAAGCGCGCTTCGCCCCCCTGTTTGCCGCACAGATGCGGACCAAACGACGCGGGCAGGCGGGCACGAAGTGGCACGCGGACGAGACCTATATCAAGGTCAACGGCCACTGGTGTTACCTCTACCGCGCGATCGACCGGGAGGGAAACCTCGTCGACGCGCGGCTGAGCCTGACGCGGGACATGGACGCGGCGCAGCGGTTCTTCGCTCGGGCCTTGGAGGTCGTCTGCCACGCTCCCGAACAGGGCACCACGGACGGGCACGACGCCTACCCCCGCGCCATCCGGGAGACGCTCGGCGACGATGTGGCTCACCGCTGCAGCTGGTACAAGAACAATCGGATCGAGCAGGATCACCGGGGCATCAAGCAGCGGTACTACCCGATGCGCGGCTTTGGCAGATTCACCGCAGCGGCGCGCTTCTGCTCAGCCTTCGAAGAACAGCGCCAGTACTTCCGCGCCCAGGCCCGCTCGGGCGAACCCGTCTCGCTTGCAGAACGCCGCCGTCGGTCCCGCGAGCGGTGGGTGACGGTGCTAACCGAGCTGGCGGCTGCCTGACGACCGACGAAGCCCGCTCCAGGTTGCCCGCCGTACCCCTCAGCACCTCCCATCTTCCCAATTCTGACACAACCGACAGTGCCTGATGCATCTCGCTTCCTGTTGGCAAGTGTAATTTCTACCCTACTCGGCCACGTGATGCTGAGCGAAAGCCTGCGGGCGCGGCTTCGGTGCCCGAGGCCCTGCTCACCCCGCAGGCCCGCTCGATGATCGCCCCCGCCCCTGCCCGGTCGACCGCTGCGCCGCGCCAGGCGACGTGCTGATCCGGGCGCACCAGGAGCAGCGCGGCACCATAGTCTCCAGCGGGTACCTGGTCGCGCAGATCGAGCACCCGCAGCGGCACGCCGCGCGCCGCCGCGGACGTGACGAATGGGCCGGTATCGCCGTCGTCGCGGAGCCGCAGCAGCGTCAATCCGTCCCCCAGCCCATCGTAGAGCGATCGCCCGTCGGGGAGCCAGCGGTGCGGCAGCCGCGCGCCCGGTCGGGCCGTCGGCGTATAGCCCTGCCCCGCAGGCGGCGCGGGCGTGCCATCGCCCACGATCACCGGCGACATGTCATAGGCGTAGCCCAGGACGAGCCCCAGGCTGTGGAACGCGCGGTCTTTGGCGGCGCGGATCGCCAGGGCCGCCGCCCGCCGCGCCCGCTCGCCAGCGGGGCCGGCGACGGTCAACTCCCGATCGCCGAGTTCGGGTGCCAGCACGCGCATATTCGCCGTGGCTTCCGCGATCGTCTGCTCGGCGATCGGGCGGCGTTCGGCCTCGTAACTGTCGAGCAACGCGTCGCCGCCCCACCCGCCGAGGGTCGCCGCCAGTTTCCAGCCGATATTCACGGCGTCGCCGATCCCGGTGTTGAAGCCGTGGCCGCCCCAGGGCGGGTTCAGATGCGCGGCGTCGCCGACCAGGAAGACCCGCCCGGCGCGGTAGCGGTCCGCCAGGAGCATCCGCGCCGTCCAGGGGTCCGTCCCGAGGATCTCGGCGTCGATCGCGTCCCCGACCAGGCCGCGGATCAGGGCCAGCGGATCGGCCTGTCCCACCTCGGCGGGGACGCCGTTGGCGATCAACCACCACCGGTCCCCCAGGTCCATCCGCCCGAGCAGGCCGGGGCAGGCCGGGTCGAGCACCCAATACTGGAGCGCCGGACCGTGGGGCTGCCGCTCCGCTAAGCCTGGCGCGCGGAAGACCACGCCGAAGTTCGGGCGCTGGTCGGAGGTGCCCGCGTATCGTACGCCGATGGCCGCCCGGACAACGCTCCGCGCGCCGTCGCAGCCCAGGAGATAGGAGGCCGCGACCTCCTGCTGTTCCCCCCGTTCGTCGGTGAGTGTCGCGCGCACGCCGTCGGCGTGCTGCTGGAGCGCGTGCAGAGACCAGCCCAGGCACAACTGGCACGACGCCAGGTCGCCCACCGCCTCGCGCAGCACCACCTCGACCAATGGCTGGGCGATCTGTTGCCCGGACTCCGCGAAGCGCTCAATTCGTTGCGGCGAAACCCCCAGGCAATCGCTGAAGCGCAGCACCTCAGGGCCGAGCAGCGTCGTGCAGAAGACGATGTCCTGCGACCAGTCCACCTTGAGCGGGGCGACCTCGCGGATGCGGTCGGCGAGACCCCAGCGGCGGAAATGCTCCATCGTGCGGATGTTGGTCGTCTTCGCGCGCGGCCTGAGCCCCGAGACGGTCGTGCGCGGCTCGACGATCAGGCAGCGCACGCCCCGCCGACCTAACTCGAGCGCGGCGCTCAGGCCGACAGGACCGCCCCCGACGATGAGGACATCGGTCTCGCGAGGGAGAGCAGACCGCCAAGCCGGGGTGTCGCCCGCCATGATCGCCACCTTTTCCCCTCACATCCGCGCGACAGCGCGCCGACACGAGAAGGATATCTGTTCCACTGAGAATGATACGCCGATCACGGCGCGAGCTGTTGCAGCGCCTCGCGGAGGGACGCAGCAAACGCAGCGGTGTCATTCATGAACGCGTTGTGGTTGCCGGGGAACTCGGCGTAGCGGCAGCCCAGGCGCTCGGCCAGCAGGCGCGCGGTCCGGGCATAATAGGCGTCCGCGCTGCGGCGACCGGCGGCGGCCACGATCGGCACGCGATGCCGCGCGATGGCATCGAGATCGGGCGCGTAGGTGCTGATCGGCAGAAACTCCCGGGCCATGAAGAAGTCCATGTTCGGACCGCCGCCGATGTTCCGTGGCCCGCCGCTCGCGGCGCCCAGTGGCGGCGTCGGCGCATCGAAGCCGACGAGCGAGCTGAAGAAGAGGCGCATCGCCGGGCCGAGCCCCTGCGTGCGATAGGTCTGGTGAACCTCTTCATCGAACGCCCGCCACCGCGCGGCGTCGGGCAGGATCGCGATGATCGGCGGCTCATGCGCGACGAGACCGGCGATAACGTCGGGGATGTCCTCGGCGAGCTTGAGGCCGATACTCGCGCCACCGCTGTTGCCGAAGACATAGGCCCGCTCCGCCCCCAGCGCGCGGATCACGGCGGTGGCATCGCGCGCCGACTGCGCCATGTCCAGATCGGCCGTCGCGTCGCCGGTGCTGCGCGAGTTGCCACGCCGATCGTAGCTGACCACCGTGTACGCATCGGCGAGAAGTCGCGACATGGGGGCGTAGCGGATGGCGTCGCCGCCCCCGCCCGCGATGGTGAGGAGTAGCGGGCCAGCGCCCACGTAGTCGTAGACGATCGCCGCACCCTCGGTGTGGACCGTTCCGGTTCCCGTCATCGACACGATTCCCTCCGGGACGTTCCGAGCGCGTCGCGAAGGGCGCGCGCGATGTTGGTTATGACGGCAGGCGCAGATCCAACGGTTGCTCGGGCTGGAACTCGCCTCGATACGCCCGTTCGTGCAGTTCTGCGGGCGATGCGCCCGCCCGCGAGGCGGCGAGCAACTGTGCGGGATCGATCGGCACGCCGATGGGGTTGGCGGCGAACTGCGGCGCGGTACGCATCCACTCGCTCGACGCTTGCCAGTCGCCGAAGTTGTCGGCCTGGAGTTCCACGCTGTTGCCGTCGGGATCTTGATAGTAGAGGGAGGTCGTCATACCGTGATCGAGGCTGCCATGCGGCACGATGTCCAGGGGAGCCAGTCGGGCGTAGGTATCGAGCAGTTCGGCCAGCGACGCGTACTCGAAGGCGATATGGTGGATGCCGGTGTGCGTCAGCTTGTCGGGATCATCGACCAGGACTGGCGTGCAGAGGAACGCGACGCGATGGTTAGCCCCATCGTTGGTGAGCCAGGCTCCGCCCGGAAATTGGTAGTTCACGGTCATGCCGACCACGGTGCCGTACCACGCGATCATCTCTTGCAGGCGCGTCGTCTTCAAGGTGGTGTGGTGCAGCGCCGGCCGGGCGATAGCAACGATCTCAGTTGCGTCGGACATTCCTCTCCCTTCTGTGGGCTAAAGGCATGACAATGGTCCATGAAGCGCGTTATCCGATCGCCTGTCAGTTGTATTTTCAGACCAGCTTGACTACTATGCATTATGCATAATCACCTTGTCAAGGGGGGGCGATGGTTCGAGACATGCCGACAATGAGGGCCGAGGCGGCCGACAGGGCAGTCAATCTCGCGAAACGGACCATCGCGGAGCAGATCGCCGCCGAGTTGCGGCGCGAGATCGTCACCGGGCAGCTGGCGGCGGGGAGCCGGTTGCGCCAGATCGCGATCGCCGAGCGTTTCGGCGTCAGCACGACGCCGGTCCGGGAGGCGTTCGGCCTGCTGCAACGCACGGGCCTGGTGCGGGCCGACGCCCATCGCGGGGTCACGGTCTCCTTGCCGACGGTGCAGGACTTCTCCGAGCACATGGAGATTCGGATGGCGCTGGAGATGCTCGCCGCCGAGAAGGCCGCCGAGTGCTTTCAGGCGCAAGATGCTCCGCCCCTCGTCGCCCTCCTCGACGAGATGCGCGAAACCGACGATGCGGCACGGTACGTCGCGCGGAATCACACGTTCCACCTGAGCCTGTATCGCCTCGCGGGGCGTTCCCGCCTGGTCACGATGATCGAGGAACTGCGGACCGCCTCGCTCGCCTACAACCATCTCTATGCGGCGTCCGACGTGCCCGGTGCCGCGCCGCGCCTCGACGCGGAGCATCGCGCGATCCTCTCCACCTGTCAGTTGAACGAGCCGGGCCGGGCCGCCGCTGCGGTGCGCCGCCACATGCAGCAGACCATCGTCCATGTGCAGGGTATGCTCGAGCGGCGAGGAGAGGATCCGAAGGGCTGAGCCGGATCGGAGGAGAGATCCGCCTTCGCTCGCGCCCACGTAGTCGCCTTCCACAGCTCCGGCCGGACACGCCATTGCCGGGCCGCCCTCCCCTCGTCGACGTGTCTCGCGCGCCGTGCGGTCACGCACCGCCCGTTCCCTGGGATAGCCCCGACCCGCCGCGCTCGTGCTGCGTGGTCCGTGCCACTCGCTATGGTCCGGGCTCCGACTGCTCCACGATGGCGGGGGATGCTCTCCTTCTCGCGGCCCCCGCTGCCGACACAGCGGCCTCATCGCCACGGCGGGACAACGTGAGGCGCTCGATGTGCTCACGCGCCTGTCGGGGTTAGGGTGCGCATCGCCATGTGACGCCCCCAGGTAACGCCATTTGAGGGGGCGGCACGGGTCGCCTCAGTTCGTCGGTGGCCCGGGCAGCGATGCCTTCCTTACGACGCGTCCGTGCGCTGCGTGGCGGGGTGGCCGAGGAGCGCGAGCGAGACCGCCCACAGTCGCTCTGCGGTGTCCGGATCGATCGCCCACTGCTTGACGCCGTCGCCATTGGCGAACAAGTCGGCGTCGTCGGGCACGGTGCGGGCCTCGCGGCAGTCGGTGAGATAGTGCCCGCCGGTGTGGGCGAATTCGGGGGCGACCGCCGCGACGAGGGTGGTGGCGGCGCCTTGCTCGACCGTCTTGTAGACGAAGACGCCCGCGGCCTCGGCGTCGGCCAGGTACGTTTTCTGTTGCTGGGTGAAGTCGCGTTGCAGCCCGGTGGCGACGCCGCCGGGGTTGACCGCGTTGGCGACGATGCCGTCGGCGGCCCAGCGGCGCGTGGCCTCGACCGCGAATAATGCGTCGGCGGTCTTGGACTGGGCGTAGGCCGCCTGCGGGTCGTATGCGCGCCGCTCGAAATGGATATCGTCGAACACGATCGGCGAGCGCATATGCGCCGTGGAGCTGACCGCGACGATGCGGGCCTCGCCCCGTTCGCGGGCGCCGGCGGCGAGGGCGTCGTGCACGCCGAGCGCCAGGGCGAAGTGGCCGAGGTAATTGGTGGCGAACTGCAGCTCCCAGCCTTCTGCCGTACGGGACAGCGTGCTCGGGATGACGCCCGCGTTGTTGATCAGCAGGTGCAGCGGGCCGTCCCAGCGCCGGACGAAGTCGGCGACCGAGGCCTGATCGGCGAGATCCAGGGCGGCGACGCGCACGCGCGCATTCCCGGTCGACGTCGGGATGTTTCCAGCGGCCTGCGCGCCCGCGTCGGGATTGCGGACCGCGAGGGTTACTTCCGCGCCAGCACCGGCGAGTGCGCGCGCGGTCGCTAGGCCGATGCCGGACGAGGCCCCGGTGACGATGGCCCGGACACCGGTGAGGTCGCGACCAGCCACGACGTCCTCGGCGGTGCTCGTGGCGTCGAAGCGCGTCGTGATGCGTGGGGCGGGTGTTGTCATGAAGACCTCCCGAAGAGACTATCGGTACCTGCGACATTATTTGAAATATACAATATAAGTATACTTTGTCAAGTACGAGAAATCTCGTGTATACTGGTGCGTATGAGTGCTACCGGTTCCGAAAGCCCCCGCGTGGGCGACAATGAGGGTGGGCGGCGGCAGCACGTGCTGGACGCCGCCCTGCTCGTTTTTGCTCGATACGGGTATAGGAAGGCTTCGGTGGAGGATATCGCCCGCGCTGCGGACATCTCCCGCCCGGGCCTGTACCTCTACTTCCCCTCGAAGCAGGAGCTGTTTCGGGCCGCCGTAACCTCCGCGCTCGATAGCGATGTGGCCGCCGCCGAGCGCACCCTCACCGATACCGCTCGCCCCCTACGCGAGCGGCTCGTCGACGCCTTCGACCGGTGGACCGGGCGGTACGTCGGACCGATGGTGCAAGACATTGCCACCCTGATCGAGAACCACCCGGACCTCCTCGGCCCGCTGGTCGCGGAATACCCCAGCCGTTTCACCACGATGGTCACGGACGCTATCGCCGCCGCGATCCCCGCCGAGCGCGGCAGTCTGGCGCGCGATGTGGCGCGGACCTTGCTGAGCACCGCCTACGGGATCAAACACGAGACGAGCACGCGTGAGGACTTCCTCGCGAGGATGACCATCGGCATCGACCTGCTCATGGTGGCCCTCGATCGCAGCGGGGGGAGTAGCGAAAGATGCTGACACGCGCATCAGGCAGGTGGGCGGCGTCGCGTTGGGAAGGCGCGTTTGTGCCGCTGGCGGGATTCCGGGCATGCACGAAGGGCTTGACCGCGCGGCGCAATGGCGCAGTTCGACGCTCGAGAGAAGGGCGACGACGGGGTTAAGAACAAAGCTCGCCACATGATGCGGGGTCTTGCCGCCTTGCGCTGATCGCGCCGGGCCACGGTTGCGTCGGAGGCGCGCTGCTTTCCTGTGTGGCGCTCGTCGCCGCAGCGGGGCGTACTTCAAGGCGCTTGCCCCGTTCCTGCCCCACCGCAAAGGGCTGCGTCTCGCCGCGATCGCTGTCGCCGGGGAGGGGGGCACCCGCCAGCGCTGCGCCACCGGCCGGACTGCGCGCTGCCCCGCGTGCCGGTGTCGTTCGCCTCGGGTTCACCGCCGGTACGACCTCACCGGCGCCCGACCGCCCGTGGCGCGGCGTGACGGTCGGGCGCTGGTGCGGCTAGACTGCTACCCGGACAGCGAAGCGTACCTCGTGCGGGGCGAGCACGCGAGCATCATGGAGGCAGCGATGCGAATGCGGCGGCTTGGTCAGGATGGTCCGCAGGTTTCGGCCTTGGGCCTGGGGTGCGGCGGGATGTCGCCACCAAAAAGGCCCGGCGGGGATGCCGAGAGTATCGCCACCATCCACGCGGCGCTGGATGCGGGGCTGACGTTCCTTGATACGGCCGACTTCTACGGCATGGGCCATAATGAGGCCCTGATCGGCCGTGCGCTCGCGGGGCGGCGCGACCAGGCCTTCCTCAGCGTCAAGTTCGGCATGATGCTGTCGCCATCTGGAGCCTTCCTCGGCCTCGATGGGCACCCGAACGCGGTCAAGAACTTCGCGTCCTATTCGCTCCAGCGCCTGGGCGTGGACGTGATCGACCTGTACCAGCCGGGCCGACCCGATCCGGCGGTGCCGTACGAGGAGACGATCGGCGCGGTCGCGGATCTCATCAAGGAAGGCAAGGTCCGCTATCTGGGCGTCTCCGAGGTCGGTGCCGACAACCTGCGTCGCGCCCACAGCGTCCATCCCGTTACCGCGTTGGAGATCGAATATTCGTTGGCGTGCCGCTTCATCGAGCCGGAAATCCTGCCGACCGCGCGGGAGTTGGGCGTGGCGATCGTCCCCTATCGCGTGCTGGCCGATGGCCTGCTGACCGGCGCGCTCACGGCAGCGACGACGCAGGGCGATCGACACTTCATGCCACCACGGCTGCAAGGCGAGCATCTCACGCACAACATCGCCGTCGCCGCGTTCCTGAATGAACTGGCCGCCGTCAAAGACGCCACGCCGGCGCAACTGGCGGTCGCGTGGCTCCTCACCCGTGGCGAGGACCTCGTCCCGCTGGTCGGCATGAGCCGCCGCTCGCGCGTACCCGAGAGTCTGGCGATCCTTGACATCGCCTTCAGCGCGGACGAACTGGCCGCGCTCGACCGCGTGTTCGCCCCGGGCGCGATCGTCGGGGAGCGCTATCCGGCCTTCGTGCAGCGATTCGCGGCGCGCTGAGGAGCGCGGCGGCATGACGGCGACGCGCGGGCACCCGGTCCGTGTGTCCCACGCGAACCGTCCCGCCGTCGCTGTGCCCGACCGGGCTGACGCCGGTGCGCGCCGCGTACGCCAACACGTTGGCGCGGTCATCGCTAGGGCGTGTCCTCGGTTGAGGGGGATGACGGTGGCGGCGAGCTGAACGGCGGCGAGGAAGTTGCGCCTGGTCTTGTCGTGGCGCGTGGCGATGGCGCGGTACTGTTTCGGCGCGCAGAAGAGATGCTCGATCAGGTGCCGCGCTCCATACCGATCCCGGTCGTAGGCGCGCCGCGCGGTTGCGCTTGGACGGGACCACCGCCGCCTTGCCGGCATCCCGCAGCGGCGGCGATGTCCGGCAGTAAGGCGTCCGCCCCGACGAGATCGTGCGCCTCCTCGCCGGTCAGGTGGAACGCGGTCGGGTTCCCGAGCGCGTCCACCGTGGTGTGGATCTTCGTGCTCAACCCGCCCCGGCTCCGCCCGAGCGCTTCGCCGTGGTACTGTCAGGATAACCTGAGCAGCCTCCCGGCAGGCTGCCTATGCGATACTCCGTGCATGAACGAACAACCTTCAGCCCCTACCGACGAACGCCACCGCTTTCCGCCGGAGATTATCGCGCACGC